>Ga0209512_1000745_pt1 | contig 48197 bp, 36 predicted proteins | sample frozenSSSSmetaG_FD_184142 | JGI IMG/M metagenome (GOLD analysis project Ga0209512, IMG submission 184142) | Glacier valley bacterial and archeal communities from Borup Fiord, Nunavut, Canada, to study Microbial Dark Matter (Phase II) -... | ecosystem: Environmental > Aquatic > Freshwater > Ice >...
CCAGGTGCTCTCCATAGACATCGACGCGGGCCTTGATGGCGGCGAGATGCGCCTGCGCCTCCAACAGACCGGACTGGGGATCGGTGGAATCCTTGCTGACCAAAGTGGCGTCAGTCGTCAGTTGCGGATACTTGGCGATCAACGCGCGGCGTTTCGACTCGTTGTCGCCTATCTGTTGCTGGTTGAGTTCGATGAGGCGGTTGCCGGGTTTGAACTTGATCCGGAGCTCGAGATCACGCTTTTGCAGAAACGCGACGATTTCCAACATCGACTTGTATTCCGCGATGACCTGCGGCGGCACCTGCTTGACCTCGGCCACCGCGTTGTCCGGCCCGTTCGCCTCCGTTTTTTTATCCTCGGCCACCGCACCGGAAGACGGCTGGTCGAGCGACTTCATGCGGGCTTCGGCTTCGGCGAGTTCCGCCTTGGCTTTCATCAGGTCTTCCTGGGTTTTCGAACGCTGGCTGGAGAGGGCTCCCGTGGCCTCGGCCAGCGAGGTGATGCCGGAATCCGTCTTGAGTTTGTCCAACCGGGTTTCGGTTTCCTTCAGCCGGATCCGGGCTTCCTCGGCCTGCTTCGAGACCATGTCGAAGGCGGCGGCGGAGCGGTGGATTTCCAAATGCTTGGCAAAATACTGTTTGATGAATTCCTTCATCACCACGGTGGAAAGCTCCTTGTCCGCGTTGCCGTAGGTCAGGTGGATCACGTTGTTCCCGGGAACGATTCCCACTTCCAGGTTCGCTAGAATAGTTCCCGCCGCGTCGGCGAGGCTCGCCTGGCCCTTGGATTCCGGCAGGATGCGCCCGACCCCGACCGCCTCCGCGACCGCGAGCGAGAGATCCACGCTCTTGAGGATTTCGATCTCGGTGTTCATGACGTAATCCGGCATGCCGCCGGCCGCATTGATCTGGGAGAGCGAGGTGTCCACGTTCTCGCGGACGAGCACGTATTTCAACAGCAGCTTCGCCTCCGTTTGATAGAGCGGCTTGCGGTTGAGGTAAACCCCCGCGGATCCGGCGAAACCCAACAAGGAGAGCAGCAGAATCTTCCACTTGTGTTTGAACAGGATGTAGAGGACGTCCTGCACGCCGAACGTTCCTTTCGCGGGCACTGGTTCAGATTTTTTCATCAAAAATGAGGGAGTATTGTTAGGATCGTTGATCTTTGGAAAGTTTCAGGCGGTCACGCAGGCAGTGGAAGCCGCGGTCACTGCGGCGGCGACTGTTTCAACCTGTGCTGGCGTGAGTTCCGGGAAAACCGGCAGGGATAGAAAAGTGTCCGCGCAGAGTTCGGAAGCCGGGAACGCACCGCGCTGGTGGCCGAGAAACTGATAGGCCCGTTGCAGGTGGATGGGCGTGGGATAGTGGATGCCGTAGCCGATCCCCTCTTCGTCGAGCGCGCGCATGAGGGTTCCCCGGTCGGACGAGCGGATGGCGTGGATGTGGAAAACGTGACTTCTGTTAGCGCCGGTCACCGGCAGCACGATGTCCTCAAGCCCGGAAAGCAGGCGCTCGTATTCCGCCGCGTGACTGCGCCGGGCACGGTTCCCGCCATCGAGATCCCGCAGCTTGATGCTGAGGGCGGCTCCCTGGATCTCATCCATCCTGCCGTTCCAGCCGATCATGGTGTGATGGTGTTTTCCGGACTGGCCATGATCCCTTAGAACGCGGATTTTTTCCGCAAGGGCGTCGTCATCGGTCACCACCGCGCCAGCCTCACCGATCGCGCCGAGGTTTTTAGCAGGGTAGAAACTGAAACAACCGGCGTCACCCAGCGAACCCACCTTTCGGCCGCCATATTCGGCACCGTGGCTTTGAGCGGCGTCCTCGATTACGCGGAGGCCGTGCTCGCGGGCGAACGCGAGGATTGGATCCATGTCAGCGGACTGGCCGAAGAGTTGCACGGGGATGATCGCCTTGGTTCTGCGGCTAAGGACCTTTCGCAGCAAATCCGGATTCATCGTGTAGGTCGCGGGATCGATATCGACAAACACCGGCTTGGCCCCCGTCAGGCTGATCGCCTCGGCGGTGGCGATGAAACTCATCGGCACGGTGATCACCTCGTCGCCGGACCCCACGCCCATCGCGGCCAAGGTCAGTCGCAGCGCATCCGTGCCGCTGCCGACGCCCACCGCGTGTCTTGTTCCGCAATATGCGGAAAAGTCCTTTTCAAATTTTGCGACGAACGGACCACCGGCGAATTCCCCCGAATCGATCACTTTTTCAAAGGCACGGCAAAGCTCCTCCTTGACGGGAGCGTGCTGTGCCTTGAGATCGGTGAAGGGAACTTTCACGGGGTGCTGTGCTGGTGTTTTTGCAGAACGCGTGCCGGATTGCCCGCAACCGTGGTGTCGGGTGGAACATCTTTCGTCACGACGCTGCCCGCGCCGATCATGGCGTTCTCGCCGATGGTGATTCCGCCGAGGACCGTGGAACCGGAGCCGATCGACGCGCCTTGTTTCACGAGGGTCCGCAGACATTCCCAATCTGCGGCGGTCTGGAGCCGGCCATCGGGACGGGTCGCGCGGGGAAAACGGTCATTGGTGAAGACCACGCCATGACCCACGAACACACGGTCCTCGATGATGACCCCCTCGCAGATGAAGGTGTGGCTGGAAATCTTGCACCGTCCGCCGATCCTAACGTCCTTCTGGATTTCCACGAAGCATCCGATGCTGGTGTCGTCGCCGATTTCGCAGCCATACAGGTTCACGAACCCATGCATCCGGACATTGCGACCCAGCCTAACGTCCGATGCAACGCGAAGGCTGCCGTTGGTTTCGCCAATCATAAGAATGGATCCTTTCGATCAACCTGCTTCCGACAGGTGCTGTTGGGCGACGGGCAGCGACAGGACGCGCGGGCCGGCGAACGGCACCGGTCCGCCCTGCGCCTTGAGCGACTCCGTGCTGGCTTCCAGAATCCGGACGACTTCGAGTCCTTTCGAACCACATGACCGGGGCAGGGTTCCTTCCTGAATGCATTCGATGAAATCCCTGCACATCACGTTGAGAGGCTCGCTCTGCTCGATGTGGGGGATGTAACAATCCCCGTAGTGATAGGAATAGTGAAACTCCGCGAAGCTGTCATAATGCGGCGGGCACTCCACCCGCACGTCGTAGATCCGGATTTTTTCGAGAGGCTGGAGGTCGTCGTAGACGATCATTTTCCGCGTGCCGACGAAGGTCATCTGGCGGACTTTCCTCGGTTCCAGCCAACTGCTCTGCACGGTGGCGAAGCGTTTGTTGCGGAAGGTGAGGGAAAGGTTGGTGACGTCCTCGACGTCCGGATTGATGTGGGCGTTTCCCTGGCAGTTCACCACCAGCGGCGATTCGCCCATGACGTGGAGGATGATGGAAATGTCGTGGGGCGCCAAGTCCCACGCCACGTTGATGTCCTGCTTGAAGAGTCCGAGATTGAGGCGCTGGCAGTTGATGTAGCGCAGCTCGCCGATGTCGCCGCTGCGGATGATTTCCGCGATTTTTCTTACGGGTTCCGAATAAAGGAACGTGTGGCCGACCATCAGGGTCAGGTCCGCTTTTTCGGCGAGTGCGATCAGCTCCTCACACTCTTCCGACGAGCCCGCCATCGGCTTTTCTATCAAAACATGCTTTCCTGCCAGAAGGCTGGCCTTGGCGAGCGCGTGGTGCGTTCTGAGCGGAGTGGCAATGACGATGGCGTCGATTTCCGGGTCCTGAAGCATCTCGCGGTAGTCCGCGTGGGAGGCGGCATCCGGATAAACTTTGCGCATGTGCCCGAGACGCGCCTCGCTCAGATCACAAACGGCGGCCAGCTTTGCAGATGGAAGCGCGTGGAAATTGCGCGCCAGATTGGGACCCCAATAGCCATACCCGATGATCCCGATGGCGACTGGCTTTTTCATAGGAGTTAGCTAAGGCCCCTTGAGCCACAACCCGGATCCGGTTTGTGCGCGGCATCCCGGTATGAAGCACTCCGACTGGCGGAGCGGCCCTGCTGGAAGGCATGGCACATCTGGACAAAAAGCACGGCCGGCGTGCGCATCATGATCAACAGGTCCAGCCCGAGTGACGCCTCGCGGACGTAGCGGATGTCCATGACGTTCATTTCGCTGAAGGTCGTCTGGTTCTTGCCGCTCACCTGCCAGCTTCCGGTTAGGCCGGGCAGCGCCGCAAAGCGCTCCCTCTGCCGCTCGGAAAAGAAAGCATATTCCTGAGGAAGGCAGGGACGCGGACCAACGAGGCTCATTTCACCGCGCAGGACGTTGAGGAGCTGCGGAAGCTCATCGAGACCAGCCGCGCGGAGGAAACAGCCGCCAGGGATCAGGCGGGAGTCGCAAAGCAGATCCAGCTTGATCATCGGGCTGTCGGACCGGACCAGATGCCTGAGATAGGTTTCGTGACGGCTGGTTCCCGCATTCAGCCGCATGCTGCGGAATTTGTAGATAACGAACCGTTTGCCATTCTGCCCGATGCGCTCCTGGCGGAAAAGGGCGGGGCCACGGGAAACCATCCTGACCCAGAGGACGATCAGCATCATCAGGGGCAGCGTGAAAGGAAGACTGATGAAAATGCACGTTAGATCCAAGACACGCTTCCAGTCGTGTTGCGCCTCTTTTGATTCGGACGCGTTATCGGGCAAGAAGGCCCTTTTCGGATCGAAATCGCGGAACTGACCGCGATTGACGGGCGCGTTGGCCCGGATGGGTGAAGAGATCTTCCTGAAGGCTGGAACCTTCTTCGTGATATCTCTTGCTTTGACAGCAGTGGACATTGGGGGGGTGGGGGGTGGGGGGCTAAAACAAAAAATAAAGAGGATGATTACGGCATGTTCATGGAAAAATTTAGAGGTTGGGTTTTTCGCTGAAATCTATTGATTTTCTTGAACTTCGAGATGGAACGCTACCGCCCTTGGTCGATTAGAGCTATTCAGCACTAAAACCAATTTCAGGTGTTTCGGTCAAGGGGTAAATCGTTCGTTTCATATCGGTTTCAAATTCCACGGTAAGACGCATTTTTTGGATGCGGTTCGTTCGCTACGCGCGCCGTTTTAGCGGCGACGGATGGAATTTTCAAGGATAATTGCGAACAGCGGGGTGTTACTAGCAGCAGACTATTGGTTATCAATAAAATACAGAAAGGTTGATCAATTTACATCCGCCGGGATTCGGTAAGGGATGCGGAAAGGCCGGATTTGAGGAGTGGGCCACATTGGGCCAGGAATGGCGTAGTGGCTCACACGCAAGCTCTCAACCGATAGACCCCGGGTGGTGCCTTCCAACCCTGCTGTGCGGCGACCGCCGTAACCGTCAGGCAGGAGCTCCCGCGCCGTCGGCAACCTGGCATCGACGGAGGGTGGTTGGATCACGGGAAATTTCATCTCAGACGGGGGGGAGTCAGTGCATTTCGACCACAGGGGGCGAAGTGGATGCGGTGTGGAACGCAACGGGGCGATCATTTCATAGAGGAGGGCAATCACAATCACGCAATCACGTAGTGTCCACCCAGCTGAAGCAAAATAGCACCCAAATCCTTCTTCTTCCTCTGGAACCAAGCACGCAAGTGTCTTGAATCCAATCTTTTGCAAATACAGGTCCGCTAGAGGAGTGAAGGTGAGCATCTCGTCATTCCGGGCTTCATTCCAGACAAACGCAGGTAGCAGCCTGCTTGCCAGCCCGGGCGGTTTTTCCGATGACCGTCCGCCGGATGTTTGGTTTACGTCCTCAGAACGCAACCGTGAGTCCCGCCATCAGTTGGATCTGGGACCAACTGGTGCCTCCGTCGTTGACGGTGTAGCTGAGCTTGGTATTGAACGCCATCCGGTCGGAAAAGAAATTCCGCTGGTAGCCGAGGAAGGCGCTCAGGTTGTTTTCGTCCGAAACATTGCCGGTGGCCGTGCCGACATTTTTATACAGCGAGAGGTTGTAATCTATGCCGAACTGGACGGTATCCCGCAGGAAATTGCGGTTCAGGATCGTGGAAACCAAGAGATTGTTGACGATGTAGCCGGTCTGCGTTGGCGAAGGTACCATCGCGTAGCGAATGTCGTTCGTCCAGGTCCAGCGCTCGTTGAATTCGTAGCGAGCCGCCAGATAGCCGGTCGGGCCGAGGGTGCTTTGCTCGTCGCCACCGGAGTTCGCCGCATATTCGAGTCCGAGAGAACCCATGATGCGTATCCGCTCGCCGAGGAGATATTGCGCTTGAAGCGAAAATGAAAGGGCATCTCGCGTCTCGATGCTGTCGGAATCCGTAATCAGGTAACGGATGGCCGGCCCGAAGCTGAGACGTTCGGTGTATGCCCAATAGGCCCCGACATCCGTTGTATAAATGTCGGATCCCACGCTGCCTTTCGTGTCATAGTCGGACATCGCGGCACTCCAGTTTCCAATCAGTGATGTCCTCGGCGCCACTTGATAGGTCGCCTGGACTCCCGTGTTCAGAAGGGTGCCGGTAGTGTAGGTACCGGTCAGACGGTCCGCTCCGGAAACCTGGGTGTAGAGGGCGAAGGCCTTGATGAGGGTTTTCCCACCCTCGATTCTCAGCGAGACGTCGCCGGTCTGATCCACGCCGTTCAGATCCGAGTTGTGCAGATAAGCCCGCAGCAGCGGCGTGTAGTTCGCGTTGATAGAGACCTTGGCACCACCTTCGGGATCCGAGCGGTAGTTGAAATACGGCATCAGCGTCGTGCTGAGTTCGCTTTTTTCGTTCGTTTTGGTGATGAAAAAGTTCGTGTCGTAGGTCGACGTCGCCGCGACTCCGAATTTGAAAGCTCCCTTGATTCCTTCAGTCAGGCCGAAACCAAGCGCCTCGTCAGTCGGGATGATGCTTCTCAAGCCCAGCGGGTCCGAGTTGGCGACCTGAAGCGAGAAGTTCTGCGCGTTCGCGACAGGTCCAAGGGAGGTCAACGGACCAAGACAGGCGATCCATGCCCATTTTTCGAAGATTCGGGGGGAGGTGAACATTAGGTGTAAACAGGTTCGAACGGCTGATTTTTGCATGATTGATCAGTTAGTGTCAACGCTATTCCCTGTTTTTTGAAAAACGCCGGGCACCATCAAGAATGCCGGAATGCCTCTCCCGATTGCCGAAACCACCCGCTCCTGAACCTAACGATCGCCGCCGCCCACAATCGCTTTCCCACATTGGGAAATCCATACCGCATCACACGTCGGGCATGGACTGCGGCTTTCAAGGATTTGGCTGACAACGGGTTCAATCCGCTTTCAAGCCGCTTCGGACGACTACACTTTTGGCAGATTCAGCCGTTCCAACGGGAGGCTGACACCCGAAATTTCAAATTGTTCAAAAATTCATAAGATAATTCTTGTTAATTTCTCTGTATTTTTTAGATTTCCGGAAAGGTTTTCCGTAAACAACATTACGAAGCCTTTGAAAGAAGCCGCTGTTCAACCACCAACCTGATCCAAAGGACACACCCGTCCTATTTGAATCATCCCAAAATTCTTCCTGAGGAGTGAGTCCCTTCACCCTTCAGGCGGCCCGAACCGGGACCAGTCCCGAATCACAAGGTTCAGCGAGACCAAAACTCGCCGGCCCGAGTGGTTTCCCGAATCGGATCGTTCACCTCTCAGTCGCGTCCCACTTCTGAGACCCAGGTGGAAAGGATTGCCTCCGCATCCTCACCCTTACAACCAGCCATGATCACCAGCCGTTTGGCCCTTGCGGCCAATTCGGGCGGAGCTCTGCATCCGAGCCGCTCTGCCCCACCCGAATTCCCTGCCCGGAAACCCATCCCCGGCGGCCACGGGACCATCTTCACCCGTCTCGCGGTCCTCGCCGCGGTCGTCACCGGACTTTTCGCCCACACTCTCGCCCTCGCAGCCCCCGCCGTCAGTCTCCAGTGGGATCCCAATCCCGAGACGGACATCACGAGCTACGAACTGAGCTACGGCACCTCCGCAGGAAATTACACCACCGTCGTAAACGTCGGTCAGAGCACAACCGCCTCCGTCACCGGCCTGACGAACGGACAAACCTACTTTTTCACCGTAGCCGCCTACAGTCTGGATGGCGCGAAAAGCCCCGCCTCTGCGGAAATTTCCTACCAGGTCGCGGCCGCGGCACCGGATTATGTCCCGCAAACCGGCTGGACCCTCCTCTCGGTGGACAGCGCGGAAACTCCGGATTTCGCCGCCACCGCCGCTTTTGACGGAAATCCCGCCACCTTCTGGCACACCCGCTGGTCCTCCAACATCACCGCGCCGCCCCACGATCTCCAGATCAACATGGGCACCGCCCGCAACCTCAACGGCTTCCGCTATCTGCCGCGTCAGGACAACTACGCCGTCGGAAACATCGGCCAATACGAGTTCTACGTCAGCATGGACGGCATCAACTGGGGCATGCCCGTCGCCAGCGGCACCTTCGCCAGCGGCAGCGCTGAAAAGGAAATCCTCTTCTCCGCCAGACGCTGCCAGTTCATCCGTCTGCGCGCCCTCAGCGAAATCAGCGCCGGCAATTTCACCAGCGTCGCCGAGCTGCGCGTCCTTGAACAGCAGGGAGAAATCGCCAGCCAGGCACCCGTCGCCATCGCGAAATCCCTCACCACCCCCGAAGACACCCCACTCGCCGTCTCCCTTTCCGCCACCGATGCCAATGGCGACACCCTCACCTACGCCGTCGTCACCAACCCCACCCAAGGCACCCTCAGCGGCATACCGCCGAACCTCACCTACACGCCTCAGGCCAACTACAACGGCAGCGACAGCTTCACCTTCAAGGCCAACGACGGCAGCCTCGATTCCGCCGCCGCCACCGTTTCCATCGCCGTCTCCGCCGTGAATGACCCACCCACCGCCGCCGCCCAATCCCTCACCATCCCGGAAGACACCGGACTCGCCATCACCCTCAGCGGCAGCGATCCGGAAAACGCCACCCTCACCTTTTCCCTCGTCACCCCACCCGCCCACGGCGAAATCACCGGCACCCCGCCGAACCTCACCTACATCCCCGCCGCCGACTTCAACGGTAGCGACCAGTTCACCTTCAAAACCAACGACGGCGCGTCCGATTCCGCCGCCGACACCGTCGCCATCACCGTCACCCCCGCGGAAGAAGTCCCCGGAAACATCGCCCCCGTCTTCGGCTCCAGCCCCATCCTCGCCTCCACCACCGAGGACAGCGACTTCTCCGGCCAACTCGCCGCCACCGACGCCAACCCCGGCGACACCCTCATCTACTCGAAAATCTCCGGCCCCGCCTGGCTTACCGTCTCCCGCACCGGCGAGCTCGGCGGCACCCCGCTCAACGGCAACGTCGGCCTCAACACCTTCTCCGTCCAAGTCACCGATCCCTCAAACGCCTTCGCCAGCGCCATCCTCAAAATCACCGTCGCCAACACCAACGACGCCCCCGTTTTCAAAACCAACCCCACCCGCTCCCCCAGCGGCTCCGAGGGCGAAGCCTACGTCGGCCAGACCCTCGCCGGCTCCGCCACCGATCCCGACGACGGCGACACCCTCACCTACTCCAAGACCTACGGCCCCGCCTGGCTCGTCGTTTCCAGCACCGGCACCCTCGGCGGCACCCCGCCCACCGGCAGCAAGGGCCTCCACCAGTTCACCATCCGCGCCACCGACACCGCCGGTGCCTCCGCCGTCACCACCCTTCAGATCCAGATTCTGGAAAACAGCCTGCCCCTGCCCTGGAGCGTCGATCGCCTCGGCAGCAGGAACCTCCTCGGCGGCGCCCGCTACGCCTCCGGCCGCTACACCCTCACCGGCTCCGGTGCCATCGCCAAGAATGCCGACGCAGGAAACTTCGGCTGGCAGACCCTCACCGGCGACGGAAAAATCAGCGCCCGCGTCATCAATACCGACGATTCCAGCAATGCCCCGCTCGTCGGCCTCATGATCCGCGAGTCCCTTGCCACCAATTCCCGCCAGGTCTTCCTCGGTGCCGACAAGGAGGGCGACTACAGTTGGCTGCGCCGCGCCAAAACCGGCGGCTCCACCGCCAAAACCACCAGCAATAACTCCACCCCCGCCAAAGTCTGGCTCCGCCTCGTCCGCAAGGGCGACACCCTCACCGCCTACAAGAGCAGCGATGGCGACACCTGGAAAATCGTCGGCGATCCCGTCAATATCCCCCTCCCCAAAAACTGCTACGTCGGCCTCGCCGTCAGCAGCGGCAACAACTCCCAGCTCAGCACCTCCACCTTCAGCAACGTCAGCGTCACCCCCTGATCGGCATTCCGGACTGCGGACTGCGCAGCCTTATCTTCAAGATAGACCGCCCGGACAGATTCCTTTTACCCGTCTCCCCTCATTCTCAAAAACCGCGCACTCACCGGGAAAAAGTCCGCACCACGAGGAAAAACCGCGCACCACGAGGAAAAACCCCGCACTCGCCCATAAAAAGTCCCCACTCACCGGGAAAAACCCCGCACCACGCGGAAAAACCCCGCACTCGCCGATAAAAAGCGCGCACCACCCGCAAAAACCGCGCACTCGCTCATAAAAAGCCCGCACTCACCGGGAAGAAGCGCGCACTCGCCCATGGGAGGCGGACCGTGGTTGCTGCGTCTCGCAGCAACGTCACTTTGCGGCGAGACGCCGCAACCACCTTTTCGCGAGGCCCGGCCTTGGAACTCAGGCAATTCCAAAATGAGGTAGCCCTGACGTCTGATGGCATTTCAATAGAGCTCCTTCATGGATAGGGTTGCCATTGACCAATTGTGCGAGAGGCCTTTTGGAATTGATTCATTGGAAGGCTGCTCAATTCGCTGCCGGTTCCAGCGCCTCGGGCTTGATAGGTTCCAGCGGCGGCGCCTGTTCGGGTGCCACTTCGTCGAGTTTTTTGAGCTCCTCCACGGTCTTGTCGTGCTCCTTCGCTTGTAAAATTTCCTCGGGGGTCATGCGCATTTCCAGGATCATGACCACCTTCTTCGCGGCGGCATCACCTTGGCCGGCGGCGAGCCAGGCGTATTTGTAGGCCTCGATGTCGTCCTTCGGCACGCCCGCGCCCATCATGTGCTGCCGCGCCATCTGGCATTGCGCACCGGCATTGCCCTGGGTGGCGGCCATGAGGAACCACTTCGCCGCCTCGCGGCTGTCTCTCGGCACGCCCTGGCCACGGAAATAGATCGCGCCGAGCGCGACCTGGGCGTCCAGGTTCCCCTGCTCCGCCGCCTTCGCATACCACTTCGCGGCCTCCTTCACATCCTTCGAGACGCCGCTGCCCTTTTCGTAAATCCTCGCCAGCTCCACTTGGGAAACCAGATCGCCCGCCTCCGCTTTGGGCGTCAGTTCACCGACCCCATCTGCCCACACCGCCGGCGTGGCCAGCAGTGCGAAACCCAGCACATAACTCGGAAGCGCTTTCATCGCCACAAACTCAACCATCCCTCGCCCCGCTCGCCAAGACGGATTTCGATCTGCTCGTGAAACGCCCTGTAGCGGCGTCTCTGCGAGCGCCGGTGCCCATGAAACGCCGATGACGTCCGGCCAATGACAAGGGACGCGGTGTGGCTGGAACCCGTTTGTCCTGCGACCGCTTTCAGGTATCGACGGTCGCAGACGCGCCGCTACAAGAGATCACGGCTCTGGATTGATGCGGGTGATCTTGGCCCCTTGCAGACCAAGGCCGCCCATCAGGCCCTTCTGATTGAAGACGAAGGCGTAGGTGCTCTTGTCCATGGTGGTGGTGGTGAGGGTGTTAGCCATCCCCTTGTCCACGACGACAAAACTCGGGCTGCTGCCGATTTCCCAACCGCCGCTGCGCTTGAGGCTGCCGAACGCCTCGTCATCCATCAGGAAAAGCGCGTAGCCGAATTCCTGCACACCCGCCTGCAGCCCGTAGGAGGCGGCGGTGGTCTGATAGTAACCGCTGATCACGACGGTGTCGCGGATCATCGCGCCGTTGCCAGCCTGCGCGCCAGCATCAGGCACGCGCCCGCCATCACGGACCCTATCGCCGTCACCCATTCCATCCGCTAGAATTGACAGAACCGTGCCCGCCGTCAAACACCGTCTGACCGGGCTGGGTGCGGGCGCAAGCGCAAATAGGGAGTCGCGACATTCCTGTCGCGAGGCATTCCGGTCTTGTGGCGACAGGAATCTCGCCCCTCCTCATGCCTCCACCCGCTTGATCTCCTCCTCGCTCAAGCCGATGCCCCGCCTTGTAGCGGCGCTCTGCGAGCGTCGATGCCCATGAAACGCCATCGTCTGAAATAAGGAGCCACCACATTCCTGTGGTGCTGGCGGATACCAACTCATCAGACCTGCCTCCGGGCATGACGCGGGGAAAGTGACGACCGCGCCCGTCCCGCGAACGCATTTCAGTTAGCAGAGGTCGCAGACAGTGGTTACAAACATCTTTTATCGTTCGTCTCGCAGGGGTTCAATCGGGGTACCCGGTCCGGGAGGCTTTTTCAAAACCATCCCATCCGCCGTGATGATGCGTCCATCCCGCAGCCACTTTCTTTACCCCGCGCCGGGAGATCTTCTTGAAGCGCTGAGATGAAAAAGAGCGTGCAAGTCGTGAGCGAATGACCACGATTCCCACAGCACCGCCGGGAGTCCGGTATCGCTCCCACCAGTAGTCTTTATTGGATTCCCGCAATGCCTCCCTCGAAATTCAGCTACCACGATCTGCCAGGCTTCCCTAGCTCCGTCGTCCGGGAAGACACCATCGAATACGGCTTCATCGGCACCCTTCAGAAGCTGAAATACGAGTATCGCCCGGACATCACCAACCGCGCCACGCTGGAAGCCAATTTCCGCGAAAAATTCGAGGCCCTCAACCGCGTCCGCCTCACGGATGCGGAATTCGCCCGACTGCTCGACGAAATCGTCACCCCGGATGTCTTCACCGCCTCGAAGACTCTGCGCGCCATCAGCAGCTTCACCCGTGACGACGGCACGCCGCTGAACTACACCCTCGTCAACATCAAGGACTGGTGCAAAAACACCTTCGAGGTCATCAACCAGCTCCGCATCAACACGGACAACAGCCACCACCGCTACGATGTGATCCTCCTCATCAACGGCGTGCCTTGCGTGCAGATCGAGCTCAAGACCCTCGGCGTCGAGCCGCGCCGAGCGATGGAGCAGATCGTCGAATACAAGCACGATCCCGGTAATGGCTACACCAAGACGCTGCTCTGCTTCATGCAGCTCTTCATCGTCAGCAACCGCGACCGCACCTACTATTTCGCCAACAACAACGCCCGCCACTTCGCCTTCAACGCCGACGAGCGCTTCCTGCCCGTCTATGAATATGCCGACGAGGAAAACCGCAAGATCACCCGTCTCGACGCATTCGCCGACGCTTTCCTGAAAAAGTGCGACCTCGGCCGCACCATCAGCCGCTACATGGTGCTCGTCGCCAGCGAGCAGAAGCTCATGATCATGCGGCCCTATCAGGTCTATGCCGTGAAGCACATGGTCACGTGCATCGATGACGACAACGGCAACGGCTACATTTGGCACACCACCGGCAGCGGCAAGACGCTCACCTTCTTCAAGGCATCCACCCTCGCCACTCTGCGCGACACGCTGCTGCCGAAACTGTTGATTGGGGAATTGAGCGTTCAGGGAACCACCAATTGATATTCACAGTCGCTCATGATTAACCAACTCCAACTCATCAGAAACGTAGGGCGCTTCGACTCAGTAAATGCGGCAGCAAACATAGCGCTCGGTCGCCTTACCTTGATTTATGCGGAGAACGGTCGTGGCAAGACGACGCTTGCCGCGATTCTCCGATCTTTGGCAACAGGAGACGCAATTCCGATTGTAGAGCGCAGGCGTCTCGCCGCCCAGCATCCTCCGCATGTGATTATTGGATGTGCTGGTGGCCCACCCGCAGCCATGTTTCAGAATGGCGCTTGGAATCGGAACCTCGCGAACATGGTTGTCTTCGATGACGTGTTCATCGACCAAAACGTTTACTCAGGACTCGTCGTGGGAGGAGACCACCGCCAGAATCTGCACGAACTGATTTTAGGTGTGCAAGGAGTCGCGCTGAATCAACAGCTCCAAAACCTTGTAGCGCAGGTCGAAGTTCACAATCGCACTCTACGCCAACGTGAATCAGATATTCCAGCTGCAGAACGTGGTGCGCTCACCGTGGACCAGTTCTGTGCGCTTCAAGCAAACCCAAACGTTGCGACCGAGATTGGAGCATCTGAACGAAATCTTGCGGCGGCTCGTGAGCAGGACCCCGTTCGCAATACGCCTGCATTTGAGTTGCTTAGTTTTCCAGCGTTCGACCTCCAAACTATCGAGAACGTGCTCCAAGCTGGAGTTCCCGAACTGGACGCTGCTGCTGCCGCACGAGTCCAAGAACACCTCGCAACTTCCGGGCGGAACGCTGAGGAGTGGATTGGAGAAGGAATGCGGCGACAGGCTGAACGACCGCAGCAGGTCGCTGACGAATGCGTTTTCTGCGCCCAGAACTTGGGTGGATCGCCCGTTATCGGCCACTACCGCGCATTTTTCAGCGACGCATATCGAACGTTGCAGCGGAATATCACCGGGGCCTCGGCAGGTCTGAACCAAACGCACGCCGACAATGTCGCTACATCCCTTGAACGTTCCGTCCGTGTTCTGGGCGAAAGGAGGCAGTTTTGGGCGCGGTTTGCAGAGCTTCCACCAATTCAAGTTGATACAGCGGCGATTGTTCGTGACTGGCTGGCAGCACGCGACCAATTGGCTGCGCTGCTAACGCAGAAACGAGCTGCTCCACTTGATGTGGTTGCGGTTCCTAATGCAGTTCGTGCATCCATTCAGCTTCACGAAGCCAATCTTGCGGCAATCGCTGCAATCAACCAACAACTGACCCAGGAGAACCAAACGATTGCGGCTGTGAAGCAGCGCGCCGCGAATGCAAACCCGGCGGCAATCGGCGCTACACTATCTCGCCTCAAAGCCGTTCAAGCCCGTCATAGCGCAGTGACTTCGGCGGCGTGCGCGGACTACTTGGCGGAGAAACAGGCAAAAGCCGCGACCGAGCTGCTGCGTGAGCAGGCGAAAACTGCTCTCGACCAGTATCGGGCGAATGTTTTCCCGAACTATCAAGCGGCCATCAACCGCTACCTCACTCGATTTAACGCAGGCTACCACCTCGACGCTGTGACCGCAGTAAATACGCGCGGAGGTCCGACGTGCACATACAACGTCATCATTAACAACACGGCGGTGGCAGTGGCGGGTGGAAACCCACAGCCGGGCGACCACTCGTTTAAGAACACGCTTAGCGCTGGAGACCGCAACGCATTGGCTTTGGCGTTCTTCTTCGCTTCAATCGAACTCGACCCAAATCTAGCCACAAAAACGGTCGTCATTGATGACCCAGTATCGAGTCTCGACGAGCATCGGTCGCTAACGACCGTTCAGGAAATCCGGCGTCTTTCGACCCGCGTCGCTCAAGTCATTGTCCTCTCACATAGCAAACCGTTTCTCTGCCGAATTTGGGAAGGTGCTGCCCCAGCCTCTCGAACTGCCCAGGATCCCCGAGTTGCACTCCATGTGATCCGCGATGGAAACGGTTCGACCATCGCTTCGTGGAACGTGGACTACGACTCAATCACCGAGCATGATCGGCGAAACGCTGCTCTTCGGGATTACATGGCAAATGGCGCAGGCAATGATCGCGAAATCGCCCAATCATTGCGCCCGCACGTCGAGGCATTCTTCCGCGTCGCATGCCCCGAGCATTTTCCACCGGGCACATTGCTTGGGCCGTTTCGTGGCCTTTGTGACCAGCGAATAAATACGGCGCAGCAGATTCTCAACGCGGCAGACATTCAGGAGCTTCGAGACATCGTTGAGTATGCGAATCGATTCCACCACGACACGAACGCCGCGTGGGAAACCGAAGTTGTGAATGCGGTTGAATTGACTGGATTTGTAACTCTTGTGCTGACGTTCGTAAAACGCCCCTAGTTAAGAGAAACCATGAGCATCAACGAATCCATCGTCGAAGGCGCCGCATCGCAGCGCTCTACGCGGCTTGTCCGCAAGCCTACCGCCATCAGCCTGTTCGCTGGCGCGGGTGGTTGCTCGCTAGGGTTCCAGCAAGCGGGTTTCGATGTCCGGTTTGCAACGGATATTGACCGCGATGCGATGGAGTCCTATCGGCGCAATTTTACAGAGACACCTTGTGAAGTGGCGGACGTTCGCGACCTTGGGCCGGAAATGCTGCTGGATAAAGTCGGTCTCTGCTCTGGTGAACTCGACATTCTGCTAGGGGGGCCGCCGTGTCAGGGATTTAGCAGCGCCGGGATGAAGTCGGGCGAGGACCCTCGCAATTCGCTGGTTCGTCACTATGTCCGGCTGCTCGAAGGCATCCGGCCCAAATGGTTTGTCATGGAAAATGTCGAGGGGTTGCTAACCAACGATGGCGGCCTGCATGTTCGTGACGCGGTGGAGGCGTTTCTCGGCGCGGGTTACTCGGTCAATCTTGAGAAGGTTTATGCGCAGGGATACGGCGTGCCGCAGCGGCGCAAGCGGGTGCTCATCGTCGGGAATCGAATCGGGCATGACTTTGTTTTCCCCGAGGCTGTCACTTTGTTTTCGGGCAGCATCTTTCGAAAAGGGGAAATCACCTTCTCGACGGCGACGAGTGATCTGCCGCTTGCGACCACGGATGCAGGAAAACCGCTCGCGCACATCGGACCGCCGCAAAATGAATTGCAGACTTATCTGCGGGGAGACGCGAAGACGGTCACGGACCACTTTTCGCCGACACTCTCGGAGATCCAATTGGAACGGGTGCGGGGGTTGTCGCCGGGCCAGACGATGAAGGACTTGCCGGAGCGTTTGCAGCACGAGTCGTTTCGCCGACGCGCCTTTCGTCGCGTGATGGATGGCACTCCCGTCGAGAGACGCGGGGGCGCTCCATCCGGCCTCAAACGTTTCTTTGCTGATGAACCCAGTCTGACCATCACCAGTGCTGCGACGAGAGAGTTTGTTCACCCAACCGAAGACCGCTTGCTCACATTGCGGGAGTGCGCCCGATTGCAGACATTTCCAGACTCGTTTGTCTTCGCCGGGAGTGCGGCCAGTCGCATCCAGCAAATTGGCAATGCCATTCCCCCGATCCTTGCTCGCACGGTGGCGGAACATATTGCGAAGGAATACGGTTTTGACGTGCGCTACAGCAGTTCAGCCCGGCCCACGCTCCGCTTTTGTCTGACTCGCTCGGAAGGAATGAGTCCGGCACTGGCCCGAACCGAATTCGTGCTTACCGAGCTGGTGGAATCGAAGGAAGAACAACTCATGTTGTTTGAAAAACCGAAAATCTGATCATGCCAATACCCATCGAAATCAAAAAGCTATTCAGTGCCGCACGCATTCTTGGCAGTGGAGACGACCGCGTAACGCTCTCGGAGAACGAGTTGTTTTGCCTGCTCACCCAGTGCTGCGGCGACCTCTCAATCGAAGCGTCGGTCTCCCAACTGCCACCCCTTTCCGCCCCCGCACCAAGTTCGGACTACTACCGTCTGCCTCTGGCGTGGTTTCAAATCCCTCAGGCCGAATGCCCTTTGGCAACCGGGCTGGTTGAGAGCTTGGCGGCGTGCATCGCACACGAGCCAGATTTTGGCCTCTACTTCGCGAACCTCGCCGCGCTCCACAAGCGGCGCCGCAAGTATCAGCGAATCCTGTCCACTCAGCCGCGTCCGACCATGAATCAGATTGGGCCGCGGAGCCTCCTTGAGTTTGGCGGTGTGCATCACGAACTGCTTGCAACTTGGCTCGTCTGGCGAAAATGGATTTTCGACGTGGACAACCGCGCGGCTCAGGAGACCGGCTATCTGTTCGAGCCTGTCCTGGCGAGTTGCTTGGGCGGTGAAGCGGTTGGCTCTCGCAATTCCCCGGTGAAACGACTCAACGACCGAGGGGAGTCAACCGAAGATGGGCGGCAGATTGATTGCTATGACGGTGAATGCCAGCTTGCTTACGAATTCAAGCTCCGCGTCACGATAGCAGCCAGCGGGCAAGGGCGTTTTGCCGAAGAGCTTTCGTTCCCGGTGGAGTGTCGAGCGGCAGGCCTGACGCCGGTTCTCGTTGTGCTCGATCCCACGCCTTCTCCGCGTCTCACGGAGTTGATTGCCAAGTTCGTCGCCAACGGAGGAATGTATTACGTCGGTGCCGATGCTTGGGCACACATGGATTCCAAAGCAGGCAAGACAATGGCCGTTTTTCTGGAAAGATATATCCGTCCACCGTTGACTGAAATGGCAACGCACGAGGACACCGGGCCTGAACCAATACAACTTTCGTGGTCGCCGGAAGAGATACTCATTCGAGGAAGCAACGAGAGTATCCGCATTCCTCGCAGGGGTTGATTCCGCCGGTTCCGGCAAGAAGGCGGGCGAGTTCTACACCCCGCAGCAGATTTCCGAAATCCTCTCCGCCATCGTCACGCTGGACAGCCAGGAACCAAAGACCGGAACCAAGAAGCGGCTGGACAGTGTGATGGACTTCGCCTGCGGCTCCGGCTCGCTGCTGCTCAACGTCCGCAAGAAGGTGAACAAGGCGGGCGGCACCATCGGTAAAATTTTCGGTCAGGAGAAGAACATCACCACCTACAACCTCGCCCGCATGAACATGCTGCTGCACGGGGTGAAGGACTCGGAGTTTGACATCTTCCACGGCGACACCCTGCTCAATGAGTGGGACATGATGCGGGAGCCGAACCCGGCCAAGAAACCCAGCTTCGACGCCATCGTCGCCAACCCACCCTTCAGCTACCGCTGGGAACCCACCGACGCGCTGGCCGACGACGTGCGCTTCAAAAGCCACGGCCTCGCCCCCAAGTCCGCCGCCGATTTTGCCTTCCTGCTGCACGGCTTCCACTTCCTCAAAGGCGAAGGCGTGATGGCGATTATCCTGCCCCACGGCGTGCTCTTCCGCGGCGGTGCCGAGGAACGCATCCGCACCAAGCTGCTCAACGACGGCCACATCGACACCGTCATCGGCCTGCCCGCGAACCTCTTCTACTCCACCGGCATCCCCGTCTGCATCCTCGTGCTCAAAAAGTGCAAGAAGCCCAACGACGTGCTCTTCATCAACGCCAGCGGCCCCGAGAACTTCAGCAAAGGCAAACGCCAGAACCAACTCAGCAAGCAGCACATCGCCAAGATCATCAAAACCTATCAATTCCGAAAGGAAGAGACCCGCTACTCCCGCCGGGTGGAGATGGACGAGATCAAAAAGAACGACTTCAACCTGAACATCTCCCGCTACATCAGCACGGCGGTGGGCGAGGAGGAGATCGACCTACAGGCGACGAACGAAAAGCTAGTGGAGGTCGAGAAGGACATCCAGAAGGCCCTGACCACGCACAACCGCTTCCTAGAGGAACTTGGCCTCACCCCGATACCATGAGTGCGCAGCCAGTTTTCCTAAACCGCAAAGATGCGGATGAGCTAATCGCAGCAGCAGCGCACGCCGCCGATGCAGCACATGGGGACCGGACTCCGGGTGGCGGTGAGAGGCGGGCGGGATGGCGTTCCTGCGGGAGCGCGGGGGATGGAGCGGGCGTGTCCGGCGGCGCTTTTTAGTTAGCGACGCTCATAGAGACGCCGCTACATGGGGAGGATGGGCCGCTTGAAGCGGCGATCTGCGAGCGTCGATGCCAATGGGGTGTCGGACGGGACGGGTGATTGAATTGTGCGCGTCCGGCGGTGTTTTTCAGCCAGCGGCGGTCGCAGACCGCCGCTACTGGGGGCTGGATGGAAAAAAACTTTGGAAAACAGGTCGAAAACCCAACCATCTAATTTCCAACAGGTCGCGGAAAACGGGCGGTTGAAAAAACCCCGGAATTGCACTGATAGAGCCGATTTGGTCACGCCTCCGGCGGGTGACTGGTAGAATTTTCTTGAGCCGTCCCGGATTTTTAGGCAGTTAGTTTCCATGCTGATAGGACATGGCCGCAGCCTCTATCCGGACCTGACGAGGCACCCCGCGCGGTGCGGCGGGAGCGGGCGCGGCGGGTGGAATCCACTCCCCGCCCAGGAGTCCGGCAAGGGTGTCCGGAGATTCAAAACCCGGCGGCCAAGCGCGCGGAAAACGCCCAACCTACTGATAGCGAACAAATCATGGATTCCGGGCAGGGATGGACTGGATGCAGGTGAGGGGTCACCTGCATGCAGGCGGGGGGTGGACTGGATGCAAGGGAGGGGTCACCTGCATGCAACCGCCGCAACGCTCACTCCACCAGCGGCGGGAAACCAACTTGGGAGGGCGAGGGCTCTCTCCAAAAACAGAAGAACAAAACGACAACCCTAGAAAACAACAATTGATATGAACGAACTCATCATCGGATTCAGCCAGGACGCGGACACGAAGGTGTCCGCCAAGGCATCTCTCATCCACACGTCACTCACCAGCCCGCTGGGGCTCTCCTATTTCCCCACCACCAAGCCGCCGATGGCGGAGTTTAACACGGAAATCGACGCCTACCAGCTCGCGCTCACCTCGGAAGACACCACGGCGAACGTGGCGCTCCGCAAGGCGAAGCGGGATGCGGTGATCCTCATGTTACAAAAACTCGCCGCCGATCTGGAACTGACGGCGGACGGGGATTTGGTGAAACTCGCCGCCAGCGGATTCGACCTGAAGGCAAAACCGGTGCGCAGCAGCGGCCCCCTCCCCGCCCCGCAGAACCTGCGTGTGAAGACGACGGGCATCACCGGCGAGGCCCTCGCGAAGGTGGCAGCCGTGGCGCACGCCAGCGGCTACGAAGCGCAATACACGCTGGATCCCACCAGCGGACCGTGGACGTCCATCAACTCCGTAACAGACTCGCAGAAGATCCTCTTCACCGGTCTGCAACGCGGGAAGGATTACTACTTCCGCGTCCGCGCCCTCGGCGCGAACGGCCCCAGCGGCTGGAGCGATGTGGCGACGATGATGGTGGTGTGAGAAAAATTTCCGGGGCCATACGGTGTCTATTGGTTGGGGCGCATCACCGCGGGGTGGTGCGCCCTTTTTTGCTGTAGCGGCGTCCCGATGAGCGCCGGTGATTGAAGCGCGGTGGTCCTGCGGGCGTTTTTCAGTTGGCGACGGTCATAGACACGCCGCTACATGGGCAAATGGACCGCTTGTAGCGGCGCTCTGCGAGCGGCGATGCCAATGAGGTGACGGCCGCGACGGGTGGTTGGAGCGCGGTGGTCCTGAGGGCGTTTTTCAGTTGGCGAAGGTCGCAGACGCGCCGCTACAGGTTTGTGATGGCCGTGCCGCCCCAGGAGTTGCTTTCCGGATGCTGTTTGTGATAGCCAGTGGTGATGAAACGTCTGTCACGCCTGCCGATGCTCTTCACCGAGACACCCGTCTATTTCGTCACGGCTTGCACAGAAAAACGCCGCCGGTTGCTGGCCGACGCCGCCAGCCACGAGGTCTTCCGGCAATTCTGTTTGAACGGTCGTGAGAGGGGCGCGCTCGTCGGGCGCTACGTCCTGATGCCGGATCACCTTCATCTCTTCGTCTGCATTCCGCCCGGCGACATGCGGTTGTCGATGTGGATGAAATCACTGAAGAACACCCTGTCCAAACACTGGAGGACCGGGAATATCGAAGCGCCACACTGGCAAAAGGGATTTTTCGATCATCTCCTCCGCTCTGGAGAATCCCACGCGGAAAAATGGAAATACGTCCGCGAGAATCCCGTCCGGGCCGGGATTGTTTCAAAGGCGGAAGCGTGGCCCTACGCCGGATATATCCTGCCTGATTCGTGGACGTGAGTTCGCGGCGGAGTGAATGGACCGCTTGTAGCAAGCGGCGCTCTGCGAGCGTCGATGCGGATGAGGTGTCGGACGCGGACGGGTGATTGAAGTGCGGTGGTCCTGCGGGCGTTTTTCAGTTAGCGACGGTCATAGACGCGCCGCTACAAACGCCGGTTCTTGAAGCGCGCCTGTTACCTATTTTGTTACGCTGGAACCATCAATCCGCGTCGGAGACGACGCGGAAGCCGAGGTCGGGGCGGCGGAGGGAGCGGTCGTGGGTCCACTCGCGGGAGAGGGCGTTGCTGCCGGGCTTGAGGTAGGAGCCGCCGATGATGACCCAGAGGCGCTCGCCGAGGGGGTTGGCGGGATTGGGGGCGGGGCGGCGGGTCCATTCACAGACGGAGCCGGCCATGCCGATGAGGCCGTTAGGGGTGCGGTCGGTGGTTTCCGCGGTGACGGGCGCGAAGGCACCGGGGACGATGGCGGTGGGGACATTGACGTCCTTTTTCATGGCGGCGAACCATTCTTCCTGAGTGGGCAGGTGGGCTTGTTTCCACTCGACGTAGGCGGCCGCGTCCCACCAGTCGACGCCGGTGACGGGGGAATCGAGGGTGACGGACTGGTTTTTCCAAACGCCGTTGGCTTTGGCGGCGGCGAGGAGGGCGGCCCAGTCGTCCGGGGCGTGGGTGCTTTTCTCGGCAGGCTGGGTCTCGGCGTCGAAGGTGCGCTCGTGCTTGTCCTTGGCGAGCACCTGGAGGGTGTCCAGGAAATCGGCGTATTGGCCGATGGTGACTTCGTTGGCGGAGATGCGGAAGGCGCGGAGCTTTTCCTCGCTGCCGTCGGGCGTGGGGTATTTGCCCTCGGGGACGAGCACGGCATCCGGCAGGCTGGCGCGGGGCTTAGAGGAGGGGGCGGGCGGGCGCATGTTGATGGCCACGGCTGCGATGGCGACGATGGCGATGACGGTGGCGGCGGTGATGAGGCCGAAAGGGGTCTTTTTCCCCCGCGAGTGGCCGACGATCTGGGTGGCGGGGGCGGGCGGCAGGGGGTCGGCGAGCTGTTGCTCGATCTGCTCGCAGAATTCGCGGACCTGGGTCCAGGAAATGGGGGCATCGAGGCCCTCGCCGCGCATCCAACTGAGCAGGGTGAGCAAGCGGGTGGAACCGGGCAGGCTTGAGGAAACGATGGCGGGCAGGGAGCTGCCGAGGTGGACGATGTCGCGCACGGATTGCTCCGGGGTGCGAGGTCCGGCGATGGCGAGGTTTTCCAAACGGATGACGCCGTGCTCGTCGAGGTGGATGGAATCGAGGCCGATGAGGGAGGTGGCGTGGGAAAGGGCCTCGTGCTGGAGATTCGCCTCAGCCACACGGCGGAGGACGTGGGAGAGGCGGACGGGGACGAGCGGCTGGGAGAGGTTTTTCCGCTCGCCAAGGGTCATGCCGGGCAGTAGCTCGTGGGCGAAAAAGCAGAGGCCGGGCTCGGCAACGGCTTCGTAAACGGAGCCGATGAGCGGGTGATCGACGGAGGCCTTGGCGCGGACGTCGGCGAGGAAGGAATCGCGGCGGGAATGGTCGAGAAGTTCATCGACAAGGACGCGGCGCGAGACGGAGACCTGCTCGGCGAGCCAGGTGCGGCAGAGGGAATTCTCGTCAAGAAGCTGCTGGAGCCGGTATTCGCCTAGCAGGCGTTCTTCTGGAGCGGGATTCATGGGAAAGGAGAGGAGCGGAGAAGGATCACCTGCGCGGCAGGTCCGGGACGAGCGGCTGCTGTTTGAGGGGAGGCAGCATCCCTGCATTCGGATCGAAGTCCGGCGGCGGAGTGTCCTGGAAATCCGGCTGGAGCGCGCCGGCGGGATTGGCGGCGGGCTGTTGGGCGATGCGGGCGGCGAGGTCGCGCGGCCAGGCCTGGACGTCGAGCACCTCGCCTTTGTACATCAGGGAAACGACCTGGCCGTAGTAGGTGCGCTCGCCGAAGAGATGGGCGGTGGCCTCGTCCTGCGAGGGGATCTGATAGGTCATGCGCAGGTCCTCCTCGCCACCGGCCCAGTCGAAGGGCAGGGTGACCCACTGCTCCTTGACCCAGGACTTGTCTTCGAGCTGGAGGATCTCGCCCTTCGAGGTTTTGTTGAAAAAGGTGACGGAAACGGCGATCTCCTTCACGTCGATTTCCTGGGCAGGGGCCTTCTGCACGGGGATGGTGAGGATGACGCGCTGGCCGTCGTCGTGACGGGCCTCGTTGAAAATGCGGACGCGGCCGAGGGAAAGTTTTCCTAACATGGCATCCGGCTGCTCGAAGCCGTCGCGGAGTTTCCCGGCGGCGAGTTCGTAAAGCGAACCGGCACCGGAGACGCCCATTTGGAAGACTATTTCGTAATGGGCGGCGGCGACGTCGAAGACACCCATCAGCTCGTGCACGCGACCGAGTTCGTAGTGGACGTTCGGGTCTTCCGGCGAGATGGACCGGGCTTCCTCGAGTTTCACGATCGCGACGCCCATGTCACCGGCGACGTAGGCCTGGCGGGCTTCCTTGACGAGGCGCTCGGAGCGCGGGTCGTCGATCTTCGGGGTGGAAACGGGGGTGGGCGCGATTTCCGGAATGACCGGGGCGGCAGGAGCGGGCCGGGCGACGGGCGGGCGGGAAACGACGGGGTTTGAGGCGAGTTCCGGCTCCTTCGCAGGGGTGGGTAGGCGGATGATGACGGTTTTTGGGACTTCCTTCTCGATGTAGCGGACCTGACGGGACTGATCAAACTTGGTGCCCAGGGCCATGCCTGCAACGAGGAGCTGGACGAAGGCGATGAGCGCGAGAACCCAGCAGGAAATCGCGAAAACAGGCCATTTCATCGCGGTCTGGGGCTTGGGGCGCTCGGATACCATGGGCGGAAGATGCTTGCTGGGCCCGAATTTGTCAATCCGCCGACAAGCTCCATCGGACATGGCTCTAATGAGGGATTGACCCGCCCACCCCGGGGCTGCTAACAATGGCATTGCCGATTGAGACAGGTCCGCCCCGCTCGCAAATCCAGCTCCGGAGCGTGATTTCTGCGAATCCATTGAAAAATACCTGACCAAATACCCGTTTAAAAGGCCGACTTTCGTTTCCCACCTCACACCCCACCACCATGCAACACCCGTCCCGCCGCACATTCATCAAGTCCGCCGCCGCGCTCGCCGCCGGCACCGCCATCTCGCCTAACATTCTGCGCGGCGAGGAAAAAGCCCTCAAGCAGCTCAACGTCGCCGCCATCGGCTGCGGCGGCAAAGGCGCGAGTGACATTTCCGAAATCGCCGGTGGCAACCGCATCGCGTTCCTTTGCGACATCGACGAAAAGATGGCCCAGCCCATGAGGGAGAAATTCCCAGAGGCGAAGTTTTTCCAAGACTACCGCGAGATGTTCGCCGCGGTGGCGGACCAGATCGACGTGGTCACCGTCTCCACCCCGGATCACATGCATTTTCCGATCGCCGTGGAAGCGATCAAGCACGGCAAGCCGGTGATGGTGCAGAAACCGATGTGCAACACGCTGTGGGAAGCCCGCGCGTTGGCCAACTACGCCAAGGAAAAAGGCGTGCTCACCGTGATGGGCAATCAGGGCGCGACCATGGAAGGCACCCGCGTTCTGCGCGAGTGGATCGAGGCCGGCCTCATCGGCGACGTGAAGGAAGTTTACTACTGGACGAATCGCCCGATCTGGCCGCAGGGCACCGGGCTGAGTTTCCCCGCCACGCCCGTGCCGGCGACGATCAACTGGGACGTCTGGCAAGGCACCTGCGCCACCGACCGTCCTTACAATCCCGCCATCCACCCATTCAAATGGCGCGGCTTCTGGGACTACGGTTGCGGTGCGCTCGGCGACATCGGCTGCCATAGCATGAACTCCGCTTTCTGGGTGCTCGATCTGAAGGGTGACTTCGTGGTGGAGTCCAGCAAGGTCTCCGCCTTCGACGAAAACATGGCTCCCAAGCGCGCCACCATCGTTTACAATTTCCCCGCCAAGGGCAAACGCGCCGCTGTTAAAATCATCTGGCAGGACGGTGTCAACGACCCTAACACGGACAAGGATTTCGTCCGCCCGCCAGGCATTCCGGCCGATCAAAAGCTCAACAAGGAGTTCGGCCAGGTGTTCGTCGGCACGGAGGGTACCATCTTCATCGATGACGCCTACTGCTCCTCTGCACCGACGGTTTTCCCGGAAGCGCTCCGTGAGAAAACCCACAGCATCAAAAAAGTTTACGACCGCGTCAAAGGCGGCCCCACCCAGGAACTCTGCCGCGCCGTCCGTGGCGAGGGGCCGAAGCCGGTTTCCAACTTCGTCGATCACGCCGGCCCGCTAACGGAAATGGTGCTCGCCGGAAATCTCTCCGTCCGCCTCGGCAAGAAAATCGACTGGGATTCGGAAAAAATGGAGGCGCGCGGCCTGCCCGAAGTGACGGCCATGCTCAAGCGCAAGTACCGCGCCGGCTGGGAACCGAAGCTCACGTGACCACCGGATCCTCCTGATTTTTCCGCAAATCCTCTCATGCGTTCCCGTCTCTTCATGTTGGCCCGCCCGTCACAGGAGGGTGCATCCCCCATGTCACAAGGGTTCGCCGCCATGCCTGCGGGCAATCGTTTGATAGAAATCCGGTGTCACACGGTTGATGCGCCGGCTGCGGCTGAAAGATCCTTCCACCTCGCGCCTGTATAGCAAACCGTGAAGGCTCCCGACCATTTCATCCCGCGCCGCAGGTTCCTTGCCACCGGCATCACCGCCCTCGGCCTGGACTCGAAAAAGCCGGTCAAATGGGGCCCGAAAACTGAGAAAGTCCTCGATAACGCCGGACAGACGGGACACCCTCGTCTCGGAGCCCGCCTCACCGTGTGATGATCTCACCGTAAACGAAAACCGTTTTCCCAACATAATACTGATAGACCATGTCAACCGAACCCTGCTGCACCGGCAACAAACTCGCCCTCACCTATGGCGCCCTGCTCCTCCGTCTCTGGCTCGCCGTCCGCGCCATCCAGACCGGCATCGAAAAATTCGGCGGTGCCAAAGGCTCCGACCAGCTCGTCAAGGTGGACGGAGTTCCTAACGAATACGGCCTCACCGCCGCCGGCTCCGTGAAACACTACGCCATGGCGAACTACCACGGCGTGCCCGACGCGCTCATGAAAAAATTCCAGGCGGAGCCCATGATGATGAAGTTCGCCCTTCCCCTCTACGACAAGATCCTCGGCCCCGCGCTGCTGATCCTAGGCCTCACCATCCTGCTCGGCATCGCCACCCGCACCTCGCTTTTCCTCCTTGGTCTTCTCTACATCAGTCTCACTTGGGGCTTGATTCTGATCAAACAGGACGATGGTGTCTCATGGCTCGGCATCCACATGATCCTCGTCGTCATGGCCCTCGCGCTCGCCGAGCACAACCGCTTCACTATCCTCAAGAAATGGTAATCCGATGAACCCGCCACCCTCCTCCATCAGCCGCCGGGACTTCCTCTCGAAAACCGTCGCCACCGCCGGCGCTGGCCTCGTCCTCGGCGCACCCTCCATCCTCCGCGCCGCAAATGCGGACGGCTCGTCCTCCGAGCAGGTCAAGGTCGCCCTCGTCGGCATGGGCAAGCAGGGCCGCGTGCTCTTCGAAGCCATGTCGAACATCCCCGGCATCCACTTCCAGGCCGTCTGCGACATCTGGGACTACAACCTCAAGGGCGGCGTTGCCAAGGTTCGCGCCCTCCAGGGCCACACGCCCAAGGGCTACTCGGACATCGATGAAATGCTCGCCACCGAAAAAGGCCTCGACGCCGTCGTCGTCGCCACCCCGGATTTCTGGCACTCGCCGCACACCGTGAAATGCCTCGAAGCCGGGCTGAACGTCTATTGCGAGAAAATGATGTCCAACACGATCGACGGTGCCCGCGCCATGGTCAGAGCCATGGAGAAATCCGGCAAGCTCTGCCAGATCGGCCACCAGCGCCGCAGCAATCCGCGCTACCGCTACACCCTCGACCAGCTCATCAACGGCAACAAGATCTGCGGTCAGATCACCAACATCCAGGCCCAGTGGAACCGCGCGGTCAACTCGTCGCAGGACATCGCCTTCAACAAAAAGCTCACCATCGACCAGGCCATCCTCGAAAAATTCGGCTTCGCCGACATGAACCATTTCATGAACTGGCGCACCTTCCGCGACCTCTCCGGCGGCCCCATTTCCGACCTCGGCGCGCACCAGATCGACATCTTCGGCTGGTTCCTCGGCGGCCCGCCCAAGTCCGTCTTCGCCTCCGGTGGCCACAGCTATTTCAAAAAGCGCGAACACTTCGACAACGTGCTCGCCATCTTCGACTTCGACACGCCCCAGGGCGAGGTCCGCGCGTTCTATCAGGTCCTCACCACCACCAGCTCCGGCGGCGGATTCTGGGAAAACTTCATGGGCACCGAAGGCAGCATCAAGATTTCCGAAATTGCCGCGAACTCCGCCATCTATCGAGAAGGCAGCGCCCCGTCGTGGGACGGCCTCGTCGACCGCGGCATCCTCAGGAAAACACCCGCACCGCCCAAGCCCCCGCCATCCGCGGACGCCGTCGCCTCCTACGAGTCCGCCGCTCCCGAGACCTTCGACCTCCCCGGCGGCTTCAACAAACCCGCCCACCAGCCGCATTTGGAAAACTTCTTCAATTCCGTGCGCGGCAAGGCCAAGCTCAACTGCGACGCACGCCACGCCTTCGAAAGCGAGGCGCCGATCTATTGGGTGAACCCATCCGCCCTTTCAAAACAACCTATCGTATTCACCTCCGAACACCTCTCCGTATGAAAAGCAAACTGATCCTGCCCGCCTTGCTCGCCGTTTCCGCCCTCGCCTTCTCCAGCTGTGGCGAGAAATCAAAGACCGCGGCGGAATCCGCGGGCAACACCACCGCCCCGGCCTCGTCCGGCGGCACTCCCGGCGGTGTCCCGCTCAAGACCGAGCTGCCACCCGAACTCATCGAAGGCACGCCGAAACCGATGAACGTGCCGAACCTCGTCCAAGCTCCTGACAAGGCACCCGAGTTTCTCGTCCCGGAAGGCACCACGCTTCTGTCCAAAGGCAAGAAAGTCACCAGCAGCGATGACAATCCGATCATCGGCTCGCTCGACCTCATCACCGACGGCGACAAGGACGCCGGCGAAGGTTATTTCGTCGAGCTGTTGGACAAAACCCAATGGGTGCAGATCGACCTCGAAAAAAGCGCCACCGTTTCCGCCATCTGGCTCTGGCACTTTCACTCTCAGAAACGCGCCTACAACGACGTCGTCATCCAGGTCTCCGACGATTCCGCATTCAAGACCGGCGTCACCACCATCTATAACAACGACTACGACGAATCCTCGAAACTCGGCAAAGGCACTGACAGACCCTACGTCGAATCCCGCTTCGGCCTCCTCGCCGACGGCAAGGGAGCCAAGGGTCGCTACGTCCGCCTTTACAGCAATGGCAACACCTCCAACGACATGAACCACTACATCGAAGTGGAAGTCTACGGAAAATAACAAAAGCCTCCACGCGTCATTTCAGCAACACCACCCGTCCGCCGGACGCGTGGTGTTTTGCTGGAAACTCCCCGTTTCCTCCATGTCAGCCCCCGTGCAAGTCGTCGTCTGGAACGAGTTCCGCCACGAGAAGACCAGCCCGGAAGTCGCCGCGATCTATCCGGACGGCATCCATGAAGCCATCGCCGCCTTCCTGCGTCCGCAGCCGGATCTCGCCGTCCGCACCGCCTGGCTCGATCAACCTGACAACGGCCTGCCGGGCGATCTGTTGGATCAAACCGACGTCCTCATCTGGTGGGGCCACATGGCGCATGACGAGGTGGCCGATGAGGTCGTCGCAAGCGTGCGCCGCCGCGTGCTGGAAGGCATGGGGCTCATCGTGCTGCATTCCGCCCATTATTCGAAGGTCTTCAAGTCACTGATGGGCACCACCTGTTCGCTGAAATGGCGCGAATCCACCGACAAGGAACGGCTGTGGAACATCGCCCCCCATCACCCGATCACCCAAGGCATCGGCGATTGTTTCGAAATCCCCCGCGAGGAGATGTATGGCGAGCCGTTCGGCATCCCGACGCCGGACGAGCTGATCTTCATCTCATGGTTCACCGGCGGCGAGGTCTTCCGCAGCGGCGCCACCTGGCAGCGCGGCAACGGACGCGTGTTCTATTTCCGGCCGGGCCATGAAACCTATCCGACCTATCATCAGCGGGAAATCCAACAGGTCATCACCAACGCGGTCCGCTGGGCAAGACCGGCAGTCCGCAACCCGGATGCCTGCCCGAATTCACCTCCGCTCGAACCACTACCGCCCGTTTGAAACGATCCTCACCCGGCGTGAAATCCCATCTCGCCGCTACCTCGCTGTCCGGACAAACGTCTGGAAATGGTAGTGCCCCCTGAATCCTAACGCTTGCGTTTCCTGGTATACTGCCGCGCGTCATGATTTGTGAAAACGTGGCTGGAGCGTCTCGCTCCAGTCCGTCGTCCGGGCGTCTCGCCCGGAGTCCGCATGCGTGAGGCGAGACGCCTCCGCAACGGCCTGGCGCGAGACGCGCCAGCCACTTTCTCGCCATAAGCGTTTCCATAAATCCTCATGCGCGGCAGTATATACCAATCCAATCGGACCCTTCACGCCGTGCGGACGTTGGACCGGAGCCGGATTTTTACGCCTGAATTTTTTCCGGGACCTGTTGCAGCTCACGGATTTCCCATCGCATGCGAGCGGTGGTGGCGCCCCACTTCCCTCGGCAGGGCGTTCCAGTATGCTCCGGCATACCGCTCCTTCACATAACAGAGGAACTGTTCGTATTTCGCGGCGTCGAATTCGTTGATGGCGGGTTTTCGACCGCCGAAGGCGAGATAGTCAGGATGCACGTTGATGTGGACCATGCCTCCCCGGGCGGCGAGCCAGTCGGTTTTCCGTTTCCAGATGTCGATGTTTTTCTCTCGCAGCACCAGGAATAACGTGGCGTCCTGAGGCAAGGTATAGGGGATTTCGACATACCCATCCCCCGGTTTGCGCCCGCCAACCCAGAACGGGAAAATCGTCCCGACTCCGTCCGGTTGCGGCTCGAAGGGATCCATATCGAAAGTTGATGCGTCGTACTCGATTTCCAAGCCCTTGATCCATTCGAGATTGTGAAACATGAAACCCGCCCGGAAGCCGACCGCGTTCCACTCCTTGAGATAGCGATTGATGCCCACTGCACATTCTTCGAATGATTTGCGCGAGCGAAACAGGGATCCGTCATGCCGCAAGTCATGCACGCCAACCTCGAAACCGGCGTTCGTGATTTCATCGCGGATTTCCCGGGTTGCGATGTATTCACCTTCAGGAATGAAATTGAAGGACGATCGGAAACCATGACGTGTTTCCAGTTCGACCACCTGCCGACAACGTTCCAGTCCGGCCTGCCCCTCCACATCGTGCGTGAGCACCAGGGCGAACTGCTTTTCCTCCGGCCATCCCCGCCAACCCGAGGGCGGAGTTCCCGCGCTTTCCATGACTGGCCAATCGGTGCATGTCTGTAGGATATAGTTCGCGCGCAGACGCCGCATTGTATAGCGCGCCGCCTGTGGCAGGAACGGCTTGAAGGCATAATACATCGCATTTAGCAGACTCATTCCACGACTGCCGGCCGGATCTGTAGTAGGTTCGGGGTTGAGCGGCGGTTCCTCCGTCATGCTTGCGGTTGCTTTGGAAAAGTTGGCGGTGTGGGTGGATTCGTGGTCGTTATCAAGACCTGAAAACCACCGGAATCCGGGTAAAACGTTCCATGAACGCAGTCAGTGGAACAAAAAATCCGTAGACGAAAAAGAAACCGAGCAGGAGGATCTGGATCACCAGCAGGATATGGCAGAGCCGGATGATTTCCGCCCCGCTCTCCCGGGCTTCACCCGCATTCCGTGCCACCACCTTACCGAGCGACTCAGCATACGATTGGAACTTGATTTCGCACTCTTTCTCGAATATCGAGCGAGCCTCTTCCCGTTCGCCTTTTTCTAACAAGTTGAAAACCTTTTCGCGGGTCGCCCGATAGTCCGCACGGCGTTCAAGAAGGTGGCGGAATTCCTGCAATTCATTTTCGGATTGGATGGATTTCAGGTGGGCATCATACTGGGCATCCACCTGCCGCGTGGTTTCCGCCAAGCGGTCTAGAAACATCGGAAGTTTCGTCGTATCGGTATCGCTCACGGCGATCGCCGTTTGAAGAAACCCCTCCGAAACGTTCATGGTCGCCAGGCTGCTGGTGGTGAGCCCGAGCAGCGAATCACCCACGATCCGGGATGCCTGTCCCTTGATCAGCCATACTGTCACGACCGGGCTGGTGGCGATCAGCAGAAGCACCACTACGGCACAACACATAACAAACTTTTTCATGATGCCAGATTTCATAATTGGAGTCATACGAATGGGGTCACGGTGGCGGATCAGAATCAACTGTTCTCGCTGTTTTTTAGTTTTTCAACAAGTGATCGATGGTAAGCGTGAACGCCTGCGAGGTCGAGCATTTCGATTGGGCCACCCTCAACCGGTGCGGCTCCAAAAGGGGGTTTTTCCAAGACTCGGACCCGCTTACCATCGCCGCGCGGGGTGCCCATTTGCCATCATTCAAGCTCCGCCGTGCGTCCGGGCAGTTCCAGTTCCGCACCAACGATGCGGATGATCCGCCGCCCCGGCTAAAACCCCTCGTTTTCGAAACGGCACTATTTCCGTTAGACGGATTCTCACCCCAATCGCCACCGGATGCGGACAAGGGATGCCAGCATCGCCCAGGCATCCCGCAGCGGCTTCACCTTGCCACCCTTTTTCTCCTCCCAGTTCACCGGGATCTCCCGCCAACGGGAGCCATCGGCATCGAGCGCGGCCAGCAACTCCGAATCGAACGCCAGACCATTCTCACAAAGCCGCCCGGCCACCCGCCGGTATTGATCGCCGCGGAGGACCTTTCCGCCACACTGCGGATCCTCGCAGGTCAGACCTAACACCACGCGCGCCGCGATCAGGAAACCGCGATGGGCGAAGGCACGCCATGGGCTTTCCACAATGCGCGTCGTCTCTGTCCGTTTGCGGATTCCCAGCACCGTCATTTCAGATAGCACCGCCTCGCGAATCAGCATCAGAAGATCCTCCGCAGTCACGCTGCCGTCCGCGTCCACGAAGGCGAGCCAGTCCGCCTCGGGACCGAGCGACCACGCCTCGCGCACCACCGAGCCCTTGCCATGATGCTTTGCCGCAAAGTGAACCTCCACGTTCGGGAAAATTTCCGCGAAGCGGTCCCTGAGGGCGTTCAGCCGCGCCGGCTCCTCCACTCCCGAGCCATCATCCGCGATCACCCACCGCACCGGATGCGGAAAATGCGCCAAGGCGGAGGCCAGCTCCATCCCGTAAACCGCCAGCCGTAAGGAATCGTTCCAAACGGGCGTGACGAGCAGGATTTCATGGGGCACGGCGGGCATGTTAGGTGGCGCTCATATTAACATTGCGAGGTTATCGTTTCTTTCATCGTATCCAAGCCGATTCATGAAGCGCTCGGCACTCATTGCCTGTTGGATCAGCGTGGTCATTGCGGGAATTTTTCTCCGCTTCGATCAGCTTTCCCAGCGCCCGTTCCATGCCGATGAAGCGACCGGCGCGAGGATCACCGCATCCCGCATGACTTCCGGTGATTACAAGTTCGATCCCATCCATTACCACGGCCCGCTTCTCAGCAGCCTCGCGATACCGCTTTGTGAATGGAAAGGCGAAGACGTCTGGCCGGAGCTGACGAAGCACACGCTCCGCCTTGTCCCGGCAATCGCAGGGAGTCTGCTGCTGCTCGTGCCTCTGCTCTGGCGCAAGCGCTTCGGCGACGCACCCATGCTGCTCGCCACGGCTCTGTTGGCCACTTCACCGCTGCTCGTTTACTACAGCCGCATGTTCATCCACGAGTCGCTGCTCGTCCTCTTAGGGATGCTGGCGCTGGTGTCGCTGATAAGGTTTCCGCGCTTCGGGATCCCGGGCCTGCTAATCGGCCTGATGTTCGCGACCAAGGAAAGTTTCGCCATCAGCATCATCGCATGGAGCGGTGCTGCCGTCCTGATCGCTTGGGAAAATCGGAAGAAGATCGACCGCGCATCCTGCATTTCCGCTTGGGAAAACTTCCGCGCGCCCATCCTCGTCTCGCTCCTCGCAGCGGCTGTTAGCTCGGCCTTTTTCTACACCGACGGTTTCCGCCAGCCGCACGGTGCCATCGACGCGGTGCGCACCTTCTTCGTTTACAAAACGGTGGACGGCCACGGCAAAGCCTTCCCCTACTACCTCCAGCTTCTCGCATGGCCCATGAAATCCGGCGGTCTCTGGTGGTTCGGCACGCCGGTCGTGATCCTCGCCCTGATTGCATTCGCCAGCTCGTTCCGCCGCGATGCGGAATCACCATCGATCGTCCGCTTCATCGCGTATGCCGCCGCAGGCCATTTTGCGATCTACAGCATCATCGCCTACAAGACACCGTGGCTCGCCAGCCTGCCATGGGCGCATGTTTGCCTGTTAGCAGGATTCGCGGTCGCCGGATTCTCCCGCCACCGGCTGCCCATAAAAGCCGCTCTCACCCTGCTCGTCGCCGCCTGCCTCATCAGCCAGTTCATCCAGACCCGCCGCGCCACCGGACGTTTCGCATCCGACGAGCGCAATCCGTTCGCCTACGTCCCCACCCGCAATGAAATCGAATCGCTGGAACCCTGGCTGGCGAAACTCCGCCTCGCGGCTCCGGCCATTTCAAATGAACCCATCGCCGTCATCGGCGGCGACTATTGGCCGCTGCCGTGGTATCTCCGCAGTTTCAAACAGATCGGCTACTGGCCGACCCAGCCCGCCGGTCTCGAATCCCGCGCCATCGTCTTCGCCATGCCGGAAACGTCGGATGCGGTGACCGCACGCCTCGAAAAAACCCACGTCGCCCTTCCTCGAGGCCTCCGCGCCGGCGTGACGGCGCAGATGTATGTTAGGACCGACGTTTGGAAACTCTGGATGGAAAGCGACAAATGAGCGATCCCATTTCCATGCCCGCCTCCCACTTGTTCTCGCACAAGGCGATGAACACCACCTTCCTCCTCCGCATTTGTGAGGACGACGAAGCCATCGCCCGCGGCATGGCGCGCGAGTGCTTCGAGCAGCTCGATTTTCTCGAAACCCGCCTCAGCCGCTTTGTCGATGGCAGCGATGTTTCCCGCATCAACCATATGCGGACCGGGGAAATCCTCTACATCAGCCAACCCACCCACGAGTGCCTGCTCATCGCCCTCGACGCCCACCAGCGGACCGGCGGACTGTTCGACATCACGCTTGGCCAACGCATCGAACACCGCAAATCCGGCGACGACGGCCCCGCACCCGATCTAGCGGGAAAAATCATCATCCACCCGGACGTCCCCGCCGTCACCTGCGAGGAGCCCGGCCGTGAGATCGACCTCGGCGGCATCGGCAAGGGCTTCGCGCTCGATCATCTCCAACAGATCCTCATCGAGTGGGGCGCGGATGGAGCGCTGCTCGCCGCCGGAGCCAGCTCACTGTTAGCATTTGGCCCGCAGCCATGGCCCGTAGAGCTCGCGGGCAGCGGCGGCTCCACCCGCATCACCCTTCACAACGAAGCCCTCAGTGCCTCCGGCACAGCCATCCAAGGCAGCCACATCATCCACCCCGCCGGCGATGCCGCCATGCCCGCCGCCCCGTGCGACCGTGTCTGGGTCACCGCCCGCACCGCCGCCCAGGCGGAAGTCTGGTCCACAGCCCTGATGTTAGTGGATCCTGAAGACATCCCGGATTTCATCGACGGAAGAGAATCCATCGGTAGCGTCCATCTGGATTGTGGCGGCCACATTCAGGCAATCACTTCTTGAGATATGCTCCCGCGCCTCATGTTTTGTGGAAACTCCCCGGGCATTTTCCACAAATTGCCATGCGCGGCAGTATAGCAGCCTATTTGACTACCGAGAGCGCGTCGATCGCCGGCTGGTTCTTGTATTTTTTCGCAATGTCCAGGGCGGTGACGCCTTCCTTCGATTTCACTGACGGATCCACCTTGTTTTCCAACAGAAGCGCGATGATTTCCTTCCCTCCGCTGGCTGCCGCCTCGTGAAGCGGCGTGCCCCCGAGCTCGCTGAGCGTCATCGGATCGGCACCTCCTGCGAGAAGAGCCTTGGCGGTGGCGAGCTGGTTCTTCGCGGCGGCGTGGTGGAGGGGCGTCCAGCCATCCTTGTCGAGCTGGTTCGGTTTCGCACCCGCCTTGAGCAGGGCGGCGGCGACCACTGCGTTGTTCCGCTCGATGGCGAGGTGGAGCGGCGTGCGCTTCGAGGCGTCGGCGGTGTTAGGATCGGCGCCGGATTTGAGCAGCAGCAGGGCGATGTCCTGCTTGTTGCGGAGCACGGCCTGCTCCAGCGGCGGCCGGGAGTTCTCTTTGCCGCCTTTTTGCACGCTCTGCGGGTTGAGTTTCAGATGGAGGCTGACGTCATTGATGTCTCCTTTGGCAATCGCCTCATCGATTGTTTGATAAACGGGAGTGCCTGCGGGTTCCTCCTTCGGTGCGGCGGGCGGAGTTTCCGTTTGGCCGGAAACCGGGGTCGCGGGCATCAGTACAATCAGGGCCAAGGGTCTCAGGATCTTCATGTGGATTTGATTCATACTGTCAGAACCACGGGAAACCAAACGACTTTTTTGTGTAAGTCCGAACCCTTTACGCCGGTATGGAGATTGTCGCCGTTCCATTGAATTTCCGGGCTGTGGCGACACCCCGCTTTTCTCCAAATCCACAAACTAAACGCACCATGAATCCCACCTTGAACCGCCGCTCCTTTCTCGGAAACACCACCCTCGCCGGTGTCGGCCTCGCCGCCAGCCAGGTCTTTGCAATCAACACTCCGGGAGCTCCCAAGAAAATCAAAGTCGGCCTCATCGGCTGCGGCGGACGCGGAAACGGCGCGCTCAAGGATTTCTCAGAAGCCTGCAAAATTCTCGGCATCGAGGTCGAAGTCGTGGCGGTGGGCGACGCGTTCAAGAGCCAGGCCGAACCGACCGGGAAAAAATTCAACGTCCCGGCCGACAAATGTTACGACGGCTACGACGCCTATCAGAAAGTCCTCGCCACCGATTGTGATTACGTGCTGATGGCCACGCCGCCCGCCTTCCGCCCGGTGCATTTCGCCGCAGCCGTGGAGGCCGGGAAACATTGCTTTATTGAAAAGCCGGTGGCCGTCGATCCTGTCGGAGCACGTTCCGTGATCGCAACCGGCGAGAAAGCCGCCGCCAAGGGCCTCGCCGTCGTCACCGGTACCCAGCGCCGTCATCAGGCCGAATACCTGCGCAACAAGGCACTCATCGACGCCGGCGCCATCGGCGAAATCAAGGGCGGCGTGGTGCAGTGGAACGGCACGGTGCCATGGACGAAACGCCGCAATGAAGGCGAGTCCGACGCTGCCTACATGACGCGCAACTGGCTGAATTTCGCCGAACTCTCGGGCGACCACATCGTCGAGCAGCACGTCCACAACCTCGACGTCGCGGTCTGGTTCCTCGGTCGCCTGCCGGTTTCCGCCGTCGGCTTCGGTGGCCGTGCGCGCCGCCAGACGGGTAACATGTTCGACTTTTTCAGCATCGACTACGACTTCGGCGACGACGTCCACATCCACAGCCAGTGCCGCCAGCTCAGCGGTGCATACGGCCATATTGGTGAAATGTTCACCGGCACCGCAGGTTCCTGTTATGGCGGTGGGAAACTCAACGGCAAGAAGGTGGACATCGCCGAAATCAAGGTGGATTCCGACAACGGCCAGGTGCAGGAACACGTGGACATGATCCGCAGCGTAATGGCGGGCAAGCCGCTCAACGACGCAAAGCGGATCGCCGAAGTCACCCTCGTCGCGATCATGGGCCGCATGTCCGCCTACACCGGCGAAATGATCCGTTGGAACGACCTGATCAGCAACGACAAGTCGCCAAACTTCAATTTCGCCTGCACACCCGGCCCGCTCGATTTCGAAAAAGGCCCGATCACCCTCCCCGCCGAGGTTCCGTCGGTGCCCGGTACGGCCTGATCTCCGTCAGATCCGCCGCACCGCAATGCCACCGATCAGCAGCGTGAAACCGGCATAGACGAACCAATGGGCGACGTCCTGATAGACAGGTGTCGTCAGCAGCGAGGCACGGACTTTCGCCGGATCGAAGCCCGGCAGGGCCACAAGCGCGGGATCCGCTTCGTGATCGAGCCGGTACTCCGCCGGGTAGTCGCGTTGCCAGCCGAGGGTTTTCATGAGTGAATGGTCCGGGTCGCGCAGGCTCAGGTTTACCCGGTCGCGTCCGGCAAGATCGACAGACGCCTCGTAATGCCCGACGCCGGTCTGTCTGACGGAAACGGGCACGTCAGCACCATCGGCGTCGATCGCCTTCGCGTCCCATTTCACCCGGTCCACCGGGCGGTCCTGCTCGTCGCGGCGGAAAATGTCCACCCGCCATTGCTCGCGCTCGACGGTGCCTGACGCCGCGAGTCCGGTGGACTGCTCCTTCCTAACGATTCCTCGGAAGATCTGCGCCCAGAAGGCCCCGCCGTTCCCCCACCCCAGCCATTCACCACCCCATTTCTCCGTGAGATCGGACGTCCAGCAAAGCCCGGTGCCAAGGCCGTAGCGGCAGATCGCTAACAAGGGATCACCGGTTTCCGCCGCGATCAGCAGATTGGCGGACGGCTTTGTCTGGGTCATGACGTAGCCGAGCACGTCGGGAAGCTGGGATTTTTCGTAGCCTGATAGGATCGGATGATCACCGGTCACTACCGTGCCGTAGAGGTCCTCCTTGATCGCGGAGCGCGAGGCCTGCATCGTTTCCTTGGTGAAAATCTGAGGCATGTTCGTCGGATCGTTGGTCTCGTAATAGCGCCCGCCGCCTTCCGTCGCGATCATCTCCATCAGGCTCTTCGCCGCACCCTCGCCCAGCGAGACACTGGAAACCGTCATGCCCTGAGCACGCATGTCTCGGACCAATCCGGAGAAATCGTTCTCCGGTGTCTCACCGTCCGATAGAACGATCATGTGCTTCACCTTCGCCACGGCGTTCTGCAACAGTTCGCGGCCCTTCACCATGCCAGGATAGGCATCCGTACCGCCATCCGCCTCCAGAGAATCGATGGCATTGAGCACGGTGCCCTTGTCCGCAGCGCTCGTCATCGGCAGGACAATGCGCGTCTCGCTGTCGAAACCAACGACCGCGATCTGGTCCTGCGCACCTAGCAGCTCCGCCGCCGCCTTGGCCGAAGCACGGGCGAGCGCAATCCGTTCGCCACCCATCGATCCGCTTTTGTCGATCACCAGCACCATCGCCAGGCTGGGCTTCTGCTTTTCCTTTTCGTAGCGCGAAGTGAGCGGCAGCGCCTCCTCCACCGGCGTGCGGTAATACCCGCCGAGGCCGAACGAGTTTTCCGATCCGAGCATCGCCAGCCCGCCGCCGAAGTCGGAAACGTAGCGTTTGAGGAGCTCCATCTGCCGTGTGCTCATCATCGTGGCCGGAACATCCGCCAGCACCACGCCGTCAAAAGCTAACAATTCCGCCATTGTTTCCGGCAGTCCGCGTTCGCCGCGCAGTTCGAGCTCGAGACCTTGCTTTTTCATCGCCCGGGCGAGCGGGCGCATCTGCTTTTCATCACGGTGCAGCACCAACAACCGCGGCTCGCCCTTCACCGTGATCGTCGTCGCGACCTTGTTGTTCACCGGAAACCAATCCTTCTCCGGCAGCAGCTCCGCTTCCCAACGGCTCTCACCGGGCGAAGACATTTCCACATCGAGCGTCACCGCCACTTCCTTGCCTGCCTCTAACTTCACCGGCGTCGATGCCACCGCCACGCCACGCTGGAGAATTCGGGCTGTCGCGTTCATCGTCTCGTTCGCGCGCATTCGCAGCCGCATGCGGACGATCTCGCCGCGATAGGCGACGTGGGTCATCGGCTCCAGAGCAACGATCGCCGCTTCAGGACGCTTCAAGCCCTTGACCTTGCGGAAACGCACATCCACGCCTTCCTTACGCAGCGTGCCGAGCGCGTTCGCCACACCGGGGGTGGTCGGAGCTCCGTCGGAGAACACCACGAGCCGCCGCGCCATCCCGGCGTCGAACACAAGCCGCGATCCTAACAAAGCTTCCGAAAGTTTCGTGGAATCCCGCACGCCCGCATCGGCGGTGCCTTTTGCGGCTTCGTCGGCGAGCTTGCGGAGTTTTCCCGGATCCGTCTCCGCGAGGCTGGTCCCGAACGCGAGCACCGACGCACGGTCCGATGATCTCAGCACCGCTGCCGCCTGTTCGATTTCCGCTGCGCTCTTGCGGATCGAATCCGGATCGACCGACTCAGAGACATCGACAAGATAGACGACGTGCAGGTTATCGCTGCTCGAAAGCCAGTAGGGACGGCAAAGAGCGAGGATGAAACACACCACGCCCAACAACCTCAAAACATGCGCCGCCCACTTGCGGGCGGGCGGGCGGTCAACGAGCGAACTCCGCCAGGCGAAAACGCTGGCCGCCGCACAAGTAAGGAGAAGCCACAGGGGAAGGTAGGTGGAGAACTGCATGAAAATTAAATCAGCCGACTTTGCGGCGGTGATAGAGAAGTTCCTCGGCGATCACGGCGATCACGGCGGCCAGAAGGAACCAGCCCGCGAGCGGCCATCCGGACGCGAGTTTCAGCTCGGGCGGCGGCGCGCCCTCGGGTGCCGGGCCGGACTCACCGGCGGAGAAAACCGCGCCGCCGAGGTGCCAGTCGGTGGAGTTCCGGCTGAAGTGGTAGTTTCCGACACGCTCCACCGCGGCCGGCATCTGATAGAGAAGTTCGGTCGTCTTGTCGCCCGCTTTGAAACTCGCCTTACCGGTGGTTTCCGTGCCAGGCACCTCCACCCGGCTGCCGGTGGCGACGGCGGATGGGAAGACATTCTCACGACCAGTTAGGAACACCGCCGCGTCGTGGACGAAGACGGGGAACCAGGGCGACAGGAAAAAATCCTCGCGGGCCGGATCGAAATTAAAGACCACCGCAGAGCGACCGCCGGTCGAGCAGGTGTAGAGCAGCGGCGTGCCGTCGGCATGCGCGAGGATGACCACGGAGCCCTGCGGAGCCGTGAGCTTGCGGGCACCGTCGAAGGTGAGCAGCGCCGGATCAAGCCGCGCGAGCAACGGATGGTCCTTCGCCACCACTTCGGGCGATCCGGCGGAAAGCTCTGCTCCGAGATCTTTCCAAAATAGTGACGTACCCGAGGGAGCAAAAATGATCGCCGCTTCGGATTCCGGCGGTGTTCCCTCGACGAGCGCAAGCCGGGCGAATCCATCGATGGGCTCGAACAGCGAATCCGCCCGCGAGAAGGCGGCGATGCATTGTTGGAAGAAGAACGGATTCTTCGCCGCGACCTGCACGGGAATCGGCTGAGGCGAGTTCAACTCTAACGGAGCGACATCGTCCGCGGCGAACGAGTCCTTGCCGCGGATGCGCAGCAGCCAGTCGCCGGGATCGACGGAATCGAGCGGGATCGACTCGCTGACCTCGCCGCGCGCGGGAAGTTTCACCGTGAACAAACGCGCGAGAGTCCCCTCTCCTGCAGAGACGAGTTCCATTTCCACATCACGGTCGGTAGGGAAATCCGAAACCAGCGAGGCGAACAAAGTCGCCCGGCCGGGTCCTTCCCAGCGCAGGTCCGCCGCCGTGATGCCGATGTTGTCAGCCTTGCCGCCCACGGGCACGATCTCAATGCCCGCAGGCAGTTTCATCACTGCGGAGTGGCGGTCGGTTAGGAAGAGAATGCGCGTTTTTCCCGATGTCTTCCCAGCGGCAGACGAGAGCAGGGAAAGCTCGTCGAGCGCGTGTGGATCGAGCGAGAGATCGGACGGCTTGATCGCATCGAGCGCGTCGCGCAGCAGGCGGGCGTGGTTCGTGAGATGGGCGTGGTATTCGAGACGGGCGGCCACTCCGGCGACGGCCGCGCGCTGCGATCCACCGAGCGCGGTGATCCACGAGCTGGCGAGATCCTTGGCGAGATCGAGCCGGGATTTCCCATCCACCACCGCCTGCATCGAGGCCGAGCGGTCAATAATGACTAACAAATCCGGCGCATTGCCATCATCGAAGCGCGGCCGCGTGAGCGCGAAGACTGCGGCGATGAACGCCAGTGCGACTAGCAGAAGCGAGAGCAGGTTGCGGAGTTTCTGGAACAGCGAGCTGGCAGCTTTCTGTTGGAAGACCTGCTGCCACAGGAAAAACGCGTTAACCGGCTGACGGCGCGGTTTCGTGCGGATGAAATAGACCGCCGCGAGCGGAAGCAGCGCAAGCGCCGCCCAGAAAAATGCGGGAAACCCGAAACTCATGCGACAAGTCCTCCCTTCCGCAACATCGACTGGATGACCACTTCGAACGGCACGTCGGACGTCGTGCTCGCGAGGCCCACGCCACGGCGCGCGCATTCCCTCCGCAGTCCTTCATTCCACCCGGCGACCGCTTCCCGATAGACGCGCGCTTCCTTTTCGGTGATCGTGACGCGCTGGAGCGCGGCGGTTTCCACGCACTCGATTTCCAGATCGCCGAGCCATGGACATTCAAGGTCGGCGGGATCGTGGACCTGCAGCGCGAAGACATCGTGGCCGGCCCACTGGAGGAATTTCAAACCTTCCTCGTAGCCTTTCGGGAAAAAGAAATCGGAGACCACCAGCACCACACCCTTCTTGCGGCGGCGGGCCTGGAACGAGCGGGCACAGGTGGTGAAATCCGTGTCGGTGCCGAAAGTTTCCGCGCCTTCGAGATCGCGGAGAAAGGAAAACACCTGGCTGCGGCTGCGCGCGGAATCGACGATGGTGGTTAGACGCTCGGCCATGCCGTGGACGACGACGCGGTCCATGCCGTTGAGTGCGATGTAGCCGAGGGCGGCGGCGAGCTTTCTCGCATAATCGAACTTCGCGGCCATCGAGCGGCTGCAGTCGAATAGGATGTAAACAGTGGTGTCCTCCTCGATTTCAAACAGCTTGATCAGGAGCTCCTCGGTGCGGGCGTAGATCTTCCAGTCGATCGCGCGGTAGTCGTCGCCGAAATTGTAGGGCGCGTAATCGGCGAAGGTGATGCCGGTGCCGCGCCGCTCGGTGCGGCGGTCCGCCTGGAGCGAACCGCGCAGGACGCGCCGTGCTAACAGGTTCAGCGCCTCAAGCTGGCGGATGAACGCGGGATCGGTGAGGGAAGTGCTCATGGATGGGGAGAATCAAGGAGCGTGGGCATCTTGCCCACGTGTCCTGCAGCGGCGGAATACTTGTGGACAGGATGCCCACACTCCTTGAACGGGGTGAACTTCATGCTTTCGCAGCTTGGATCGCGTCCTTGACCAGCAGGTCCGGCTTCACGCCTTCCGCCTCGCCTTCGAATGATAGAATCAACCGGTGACGCAACGCGGGCAGCGCAACGGAATCCACATCCTCGCGAGAAACATGGTAACGACCGTCGAGCAGGGCGCGGGCGCGGGCGGCGGCGAGCATGGCCTGACCGGCGCGTGGCGAGGCACCGTGGCGGACGAACTGTTTCACCGACTTCGCGGCATTTTCGTTAGGATGGGTGCCGCGGACGACGCGGACGAGGTAATCCTGCACTTCCGGCGCGCAGGGAACTTCCCGCAGCGTCTCGCCCATTCGCAAAATATCCTCGCCGTGGGCGACGGGGCTGACATGCGGACGGGAGTTTCCCCCGGTGCGGTCGAGGATCTGCTTGAACTCGTCGTGCGATGGCAGGCCGACCTGAAGCTTGAAGAAAAACCGGTCGAGCTGGGCTTCCGGCAGCGGATAGGTGCCATCGTTCTCGATCGGGTTCTGCGTGGCCATGACGAAAAACGGCAGCGGCAGCGTGTGCGTGTGGTTGGCGACAGTGACACGCTTTTCCTGCATTGTTTCCAACAGCGCGGACTGCGTCTTCGGCGTCGCGCGGTTGATTTCATCGGCTAACAGCATGTTGCAGAAAACCGGGCCTGGTTGGAACACCAGCTCGCGGCGGCCGTCGCGGTCCATCAGGATCTGGGTGCCGACGACGTCGCTGGGCAGCAGGTCCGGCGTGAACTGGATGCGCTTGAACTGGACGTCGATGGCTTGGGCGATGGTGTTGATGAGCGAGGTTTTTCCGAGGCCCGGCACGCCCTCCAACAGAACGTGTCCGCCGCAGCAGATGGCGATGAGGACGTCGTCGATGATTTCCTGCTGGCCGACGATGAAGGTGGAGACGGCGCCGCGGATGCGGTCGAAGGTTTCCTTGAAATGGGCGACGTTGGGTTCGGTGGCGGTGGTCATTTGATTTGAGATTTGAGATTTGAGATTTATTTCGAGTCCTTCGGCGGTTCGGCGGCTTGGGCGGACTGGAGGTTTTCGAAATAGTTGCGGACGCCAAGTTTCAGCGATTCCGGGACATCATCGCGCTGGACGAAGGATTCCACCTGGCGGGCGAATTCGCGTTGTTTCGCCTCGCCGCGGCGGCCGGAAACACCGGTGCCGCTTTCGGATTCCTCGACGGCGCTGAGCGACGGGCCGGAGCCGTGCTGGCCCTTGAGCTCGGCAAGAGAGCCGTTTTTCTGTGAATCGTCGCGCTCCTTGCGCTCGCTCCAGGACGAGCCGACGCCCGCTTTTTGTCCTCCGGGCGTCTGACCTAACATTTGTGTCTGCCCTTGGGTGAACGACTGGGCCTGTGAGAGGCCCTGGCGGAGTTGGTCGAGTTTGCTCTTCGCCATGCGCTTGCCATGCATGCCGCGCATGTGCTTGCCGAGTTTTCCGAGTGCTCCGTTGGCGCGCTCCATCGCCTCACCGTCGTCGGGCTCCGCATCCGGATCGATCTCTGCCTCCTCGAGATCCTTTTCTGCTTCCGCAGCGGCGGCGTCGAGCTCGGCCATCATGTCTTCGAGCGGCTTGCCTTCCTTTCCCGCGCCTTCTCCCTGGCCCAGGCTGCCCTGCCCTTGTCCACCTTGGGCCTGGCGCGCGCCCTGGCGTTGTTTCCCGGCGGCGGCGAGCCGCTTGCTGGCGGCGCGCATTTTTGCGAGTTCCTGCTTCGCCTCATCGATCGCCTTTTGTTTCCCAGCGGGATTGTTTTTCAGGTCCTTGGCGTCGAACTTCTTCGCGGCGAGTTTTTCCAACAGTTCGGCGGCTTCCTTGAGTTCCTTGGCGTCGAGCTTTTTACCTAACTGCCGCACCTCTGTTTCCTCTGCCTTGGCGAGCTCACCGGCGGCGAGCTTGAGCGTTTCCTCGTCGCGCTGCTGGTCAAGCGCGCGGCTGGCATCGCGGATCTTCTGCTCAATGCGGGCGAACTGCCGCGCGGCTTCGGTGCGGTTTCCGGTCTCGTCGATGGATTTCACGAGTTTGCGAAATTCATCCAACTTCATGCCTTCCTTCTCCTCGGGAGCAACGATGTCCTTGTCGAGCGATTCGATGAGCTGTTCGAGCTCCTTCTTCGATTCCCCTATGCGTTCCTTTGTTTCGCGGGCGATCTTCTCTTCCGCTCTAACCGCCGGTGAGGCGGGCATCAGGCCGAGCCCGATCGCCCCGAGCGCCAGCAGCGCAGCTAGCAGAGCGTGACGTTTGGGAAACTTTTCGGAAATGGTCTCCACCTTGCATTCGGCGAGGCGCGGCTCAAGCCAATGCCACTGCATGGCGGTCGCCGGATCTTCCGGATGGCGGACGGCGAGGTGGCGCGCGCTGGCGATGCCGTCCTTGAGATCGAAAAAGCGGTCCGTCTCACGCACGACGGCGGCGGTGCCCATGCGTTTGAGAAACCAGGAAACCACGCCACCCACCAGTGCCACGCCGATAACCGCTAACAACATGCGCGGCGGGACCGCGTGACCACGCAACACCCAGAACAGGGACGCGGCGATAACGGCAGCGGACGCGGCGGTGAGGGTCGTGATGGTAACGCGACGGGCGAGGAAGCCGTCGTGACGGCGGGCGACCTGACGCAGCAGTGTTTCGATTTCAGGGCGGGCGGACATGTCAGTCTTTCGGTTTCTCGGGAGCGGCAAGGCTTTTGCCGAGTTTGTCATACTTTTCCTTCTGTGGCTTCCCGACTTCTGCCAGCGGGATTGAAGCGTAGATCGTTTTCGCTTCCTCGACCTGCTTGGTGTTGAACAAAGCCTGGGCGAGATCGTATTTGATCATGGCCCGCAGCTCGTTGCGCTCGGGGCCGGGCTGGCATTCCTGGAGCGCGGTGCGGTAGGCGGCGATCGCATCGCCGGGGTGCTCGGCGAGCATTTCATCGCCACGGAGGTCCATCAGCTGCGCCCGGACTTCCGGGATGAATGCGGCGGGCATCGGAGCGGTCAGCGCCAGGAAATCACCCGAAGCAGCGGTCCTCGACATCCGGTAGGTCCAGTTGTTCACCGGCGGATAGAGCGGTGCCAGCGAAGGGCGGGAGAAAACGGCGGTGTGGAATTTCTTCCGTGCCTCAGCGAACTCCGGTGTCTTCCAAACCCGGTTGCGGGAAACGGTTTCAAACAACACGCTCAGTCCTTCCGGCGTGGCGAACTTCTTCACGATCTCCTTGCGGCCGGGCAGCCGCTCGCAAAGCGCCTTGAAACGATCCGGTTGCCCCGTCCAGTTTGATAGAAACTGGCAGAGCGCGAGGGAGGGGTTGATCTGATCCGTATCGAACTCGCGGTTGGTGTCGCAGAAGGCGGTGAGATCCTCGAAGGTCTTCAGCGCTGTTACGAAACCTTCCATCGTGCCGTCTCCGGCGGCGATGGATGACCAGAAACAGGCCGAGCCCATCAGATCCCGGTGGTAGTTTCTTGGAACGTAGGAGTTGTTGCCATTCGACGACGGCGGCACTTTGAGCACACCAGCGGCGACTTTCTCCAACAGCCCGGTCTCGCCGCGCAGCAGATCCGACATCGCGGCGTGGCGGCAGATGATGCTGTCGTGGCGGCCGGTTATGAAGCGCGGGTTTAGATCAGTTAGGGAGCCGGCATTAGCACTCCAGTCGTGGTAGGCGGTTTCGAAGTTGCAGGCTTTGGCATAGGCGGCGGTTTCGTCACGCAGGGCAAGGACCGCGGGATATCCGCTCTCGGTGAGGGCGGCGAGCATCTCCGCCTGAATGAGCCTGTCCTTCGGCGGGCCATTCTGATAGGCGGCGGCGAGGCGCAGGCTGCGCTCGTTCCGCTTTTCCTGAGGCGCGGAGTCCCCTTCCCCGGCTTTCGATTGCAAGAGCTGGCATTCGAACCGCAGCAGCTGGAGCGGTTCGACGCCGGACTGGCCGAACGCAGTCACGCTTTCCTCCAGCGCACGATCATAGCTTCCGGAAATCTTCGCGCCTCGATAGACGCGGCCGCGTTCTGATAGGAGTGACTTCGCCAGGTCGAACTGACGTGCGGAAACCAACGAAACAATGGTCGGAAGGTCGCCGATGATGGAGAGTTTCGCCTGACCGAGGAGTTTCTGGGCGAGTGCCTGGTCGCCGGAACGGGCCGCTGCGACGAACAGGGCGGGTGCAACCTGTTGGGGAATCGACGGGTGGCCTGCGGGTTTCGGAGCGTTTGCGTTTTTCCAGAACGCGGCGTTCATCCGCTGGGCCAGCGGCATCGTCTCCGCGCTGATGGTGGCGGTGCCGAACGCCTTGATGACGGCGATGCTGAGCGGATTCACCGCGCTCCGTCCGGCATCGCAGTAGGTTTCGTAAAGCGGCACGACGGCGGCAGCGATGGACTGCTCGCTGATGATGGCCGGGGCTTTCGAGATGCAGTTGAAAGCAAGCTGCATGCGCGTGGACTCCGGGATTGATTTGTCTTCGATCAGCGAAACAAGGGTCTTCGCGGTTAGCTTCTGGCCTTCCGCAGAGTCGGCGCTCCAGCCGATGATCCCCACTGCCAATTCACGATAGGAAACGGCCTTGATCAGCGGCACGAGGACAGGGGACGATTTTTTCACGAGCTCGTCGCGCACTGCTCCGGCAGCCTTCCGCTCGTCGGTCGGATAGGAGGCGTTCGATTGGCTGATGTTGTTGATCTCGTAAGTCGTGACGGCGACCAATGCGTCCGCCCGGACGTCTTCGGGCATTTCCACGGCTTCCCTCAGGGTTCGGAGCCAACCGGGTTCCTTCGAATCTTTCGCGGGTCGTTCGGAATTCCGCAATTCGCTCCCTAATCCGCCGTTTTCTCAGATGATAAAGCACCTCAAAAATGTTTCATTTGCAGTCTTAAACCTTCTCGCAGATGAAGTCTGAAAGTCAGGTAATCAAACGATGAAAGTATACAAATATCTCACGCTTATCGTAGAGCCTGTCCCAAAAAAGCGTTTTTTCAGAACAGCGCTTCCATTTTGTCCAAACGAACATTTCTAAAATGCCGATCCAGTTGGATTTGGAACTCTGGAAGGCGATTTCTCGCCGATTCCATCGGCTGGAACGAAAATCGGGAACTTCTTGGACACGGGTTTCCCGGATCTTCCTGATATGATCCCTTTTTGAACTTTTGACTGCCTGGTGATCAGGCCGCTTGGGACTGTGGTGTGCC
>Ga0209512_1000747_pt1 | contig 48153 bp, 49 predicted proteins | sample frozenSSSSmetaG_FD_184142 | JGI IMG/M metagenome (GOLD analysis project Ga0209512, IMG submission 184142) | Glacier valley bacterial and archeal communities from Borup Fiord, Nunavut, Canada, to study Microbial Dark Matter (Phase II) -... | ecosystem: Environmental > Aquatic > Freshwater > Ice >...
ATCTGGGCTGGGTGTGACCTACCAGGTCGAGCTGCGCCCTGCGGCAGTTCGCGCTTTGAAGCGAATAGACCATCAGGATCGAGGCCGCATTCGTGGGGCGATCGCGCTTCTTGGAGAGGATCCCCGTCCGCCAGGCGCCAAAGCCCTCCAAGGACGTCCCGGCATGCGAGTCCGCATCGGCGACTACCGCATCGTCTACACGGTCGACGACAACATCCTCGTCGTCGCAATCATCACGCTCGGTCATCGCGGCCATGTATACGACCGCTAAATCCACGCCAGGCGGATTCACTCTCCGGTCAACTCTGTCGTCCCGTAAGAGGTTCCGCTTGCGGGCAGCCGTCTTTGGTCGAAAAGTGGCCTCGAGCCGGTTCCCGCGAGGGTGCTGATACCCGCCCGGTGGTCGTCCGGCGTAAGGTCCTTGGGCTACCGCTCGGCACCGCTTCGCTCCTTGGACCACGTAATGAGGATGAGAGGCGAGACGGTTTGCGTGAGTTCCTCGGCGCGACTCAATTTCATGTGCGCCTCTATCCGCGATGTTTCAGGGTCACTTCCGTTGTAACTTGACAGTGCAATCTCGGTCCACTGAGGATCGCGAGCCGGACTCCTCACATCCAGGCCGAGGATCACAAATCCGACATTGACGAGCTCATCGATCGCGTTCGCGGCCACGGAAAACGGCCACATTGACTCGGCGTTCTCGATCGGCTGATCGGTTTCTCGGATCGCAGCTTCCTGAATCGCGTCCGGCAGAAGTTTGAGAGCCTGGGATCTATTCACGAGCCAAGGCTATTAGCCAGCCGTTGCGATGAACCTCCGTGTGTCGGCAATGAACGTTGTCGATCGTAAGGTTGGTCGGTGACCGTCATCCGTGGTGCTGAGCCTCGAGATGTTGCAGCGCTCGAGGACATCGAAAACACGGCGGATGCAGCTCTCGTTGAGCACGTCAACGCGGTCGATTGGACGCCCGCACCGACCGGTGGGAGCCGAGCTGCGATATCCGGCTTTCTGCTGGTCGCGGCGCAATCGATTGATGCTGGCCCTGTTGGTTTCGTCCACGTACTCGAGGTCGACGGTATCGCTCATCTCGAGCAGCTGTCTGTGCGGCCCGAAAATGGTCGACGCGGCATCGGCCGCGCACTGATGAAAGCGGCGATGACAGAGGCCCTTGCGAGAGGCTACGGGGACATCACATTGCGGACTTACGCTGACGTTCCGCGGAACGCGCCGTTCTACGCTACGTGCGGCTTTCTTATCGGCGAACCGGACTCAGCGTTTCAGAGGAGCCTCGTAGAAACCGAGGACCGTCTTCTGCTCCAAAGGTGTGGCCGGCGCGTTCAGATGACGGCCAACCTGTCCCAGTAAAGGGCCGGTTTGTGACGACGTGATTCGCCCTACTTGTTGGTGATTTGCACGAACGCGCGCAGTGACGCTGGCTCGAAGTCATGTGCTTCGATGAAGTCGATCGATTCGTAGAACGCCCGCTGACCGGGTTCGTCATCAGTGATGAGCACCGTCTGTCGCACGTGGGCATACCGTTTCAAGACTCGATCCACTAACGCTCTGCCGACCCCAGCTCGCTGATGAGTCGGGTGCACAAGGAGATCCTGAATGTAGCAGATCGAAATATCGTCCGATATGGCCCGGACCAGACCCACGAGGTTCGCTGCGGAGTCCGTGGCAGAGGCGACGTAAGACGATTGCTTGATCGCCTTCACAAGCGAGTCCGGGTCGCTGGCGTAAGCGGACCATCCGACGCTCGTGTAGAGGCCAACAATGGCACCGGGCTCCAAGTCCTTTGACTCCACGATTTCAAAGCTGGACATGTCCACATGCTGCCACACGCCATCAAGATCAGAAGCGTCGCGTCGCTGAAGGTTCCCCTTCGAGGATGGTTTGATCAGCGGGCGAGATAGCCTGTAACGCACTGGATCGAAGCCACCGCGAACGGCGAGACAACTGACGATCGCTGAAACCTGCCGCAGTAGACGTTCCTGTTGCGGGCCATCGGACCAGGGATGAGCCTTTACCAGGGAGGGGTGAGGCCGGTTCGACCTCCCGCCAGATTTTCTTCCAAAGCGCAACCTTATGCGGATAGGATTTAGTCCTACTGAATCGGAGTGACCATGCGCACGACACGGCAGCTGAGCATCACCCTTCCGAACGAGATGGCCGACGCCTTGCGCCAGCGAGTGAGTTCAGGCGCGTACGCGAGTGAGAGCGAAGTCATCCGAGACGGATTGCGCACCTTGTTCGCCCGAGACCAAGTGCTCGAGTCCTGGCTTCGCGAGGAGGTTGTCAGCGCCTATGACGCGCTCGTGGCTGATCCCTCCGCCGTGGTCAGCATCGATGACGTGCGTGCGCGGCTGTCGGCGAAGCACGCCGACCAGCAGTGACCCATTACCGGGTCGTATTCCGGCGCGAAGCACTTCAACAACTCGAGGACCTCTACGATTTCATCGCCGACGCCGGCTCTCCCGCCAACGCGGCAGACTTCGCTGAATCGATCGTCTCGTTCTGTGAAGGTCTGTCCGATTTCCCCTACCGCGGTGTGGCGCGGGAGGACCTCCGCCCCGGGTTGAGGACGATCGGCTTTCGGAAGCGGGTCGTGATCGCCTTTGTCGTCCTCGAGGCTACTGTGGCCATCATCGGCGTTTTCTACGGCGGTCGCGACCACGAGCAAGTTCTCCGCGACAGCAACGAGCGCGCCGATCCGCCCGTTTGAGGTTCCGCTTCCGGTATTGGTTTCAGTGCTGCGGGCGGCGGGACTGGAGTCACTGCCAGCAGAGGGCTTGGTCTGGGAAGATGGTCGGCATGCCAGACATGCGTCGAAAGAGTCCTGAGCCATCGCTCGGGCCGGCCCAGATCCAAATGAAGCCTGGAATGGCAGACGAGCTGATGCGGGAGCTTGCTCCACTGCTGGCAGAAGACGGCGTCGACATCAATGACCTCACCGATATCGATGCTTTGAACCAAGCGCTTCAGAGGGCGGTCGAACGGCGCAACATGGAATTGTTCACCCCGGTTGGCGCCCGGCGTGACCAGGCGATCGCGCTGATGATGCTGGTCGTGGCCGCTATCGCTGACGATGACACCAAGCGCGCAGGAATTCTCCTCGACAAAGCACAGCCAGAGTCACCGGACGATTCCGCCCCGGAAGTGTCTAGCTGTATCGGGCTCGCGTTGGGCCTCCTCGACAGCTGGCTTACCGGCCAGGACTCGCAAGCGCCGGTGACGCTGGCTCGAGATACCCGCCTGCCCGCTGGGCATTGGTTCGGGCAGCGTGCTGCGGTCAACGTGCTCGCGCTCGCCCGCAAAGGTCGCGCATTCCAGTCTCTGGGATCCCTGATCATCAGGCAGGGAAGCCCTCAGCTCCTCGCTGGCGCTTCCCTGACGTTGGCCGCCGCCGTGCTGGCCTGGTCTCGTACACAAGGCACAGAAGTGGGCAAGCTTCTTCCCGCAGTCATCCGCTAGTTCGCTAGAGGTTCCGCTTGCGGGCGATCTGCGGCATCACAATGTCTCGCAACCGAAGTGTCTCGAAACACATGCGATCCAAGACGGTTCCGCCTTTAACCGCAACAACGGGCGGCCACAGAACACCGCCACTTACCGATCTACTCCACACACATACGTCTGAATCTCGCGCCGCGGGAAATCACCGAAATCAGCTCCGTGGCAACAGAATGGCAACAATTGCAGCACATCACAGCTGTACAGCTGTGATCACACTCGGCCCAGACTCCAGTAAACAAAAGGAAGTTGGGCCCAAAACCGACCTAAACCGAGCCGCTGAAGGCCATCCGGAGGCAGGGGCGGCAGTTCGAATCTGCCTGGGGGCACCTCTACTGGCAACTACCGCTTCGGCGCCTTGGCCGGAAGCTCCGCGGATTCGGCCAGCGCTCGTTCGACCTACTCCCGCGCGAGGGGTGGGTGCGCGCTCCACGTCGGCGGCAGCGAGATCCAGCCGCCCATCGGCCGTTCGGCGGGGCCGTATGTGCCGGTGCCGTTGATGAACGCCCCGAGGTTCGCGGACATCGCCTTGACCTCGACGCCCTGAAAATCACCAAGCGACAGACGAAAGTTGTCCTTGTCGTCGTCGGTCGGGCGAGGTACGTGCACCGTTTCCGCTGCGATCAGGCCTTGTCGTGGGGCGCGACGGGCTTCGGGACATCTGGCTCGGAGCGCTTCACCATCATCGAACGGACGAACGGAAGCACGACAACCACGCCGAAGACGATCGCGACGATGCCGCCGATCTCGCGCAACAGTGCGAGCTCGAGCCATCCGAATCCACGAATGAACGCATACGCTGCGACGAAGATCAAGATCACCGCGACGATCTTCGCTTCGCGCGCGGTCACACCCGACCACAGGTACACGGCGAGCGCCACAGCGATCGCTCCGACGAAGAGCGCGTCGGCGACGCCGGGCGTTGTCGACGCAAAGACCAAGAACAGTCCAACGACAACCGCGATGATCGCCGCCGCGAGCTTTACTGCGGCGCTCGCGCTCGAGCGATTCTCGGTCTTGGATGCGGGCTCGGCCATGACTAGTCCTTCGCGTTCTTGAGGTAGGAGCCAACTCGGAAGTAGAGCACGAGGTCGAAGATCGCGACCGCGATGAGCGTGATCCCGAAGAAGACCGCGTAGGCAACCGCGACTCCATCGTTGAAGAGAACAACGAGAATTCCGGCCGCGGTGATCAACAGGCCAACGACGATTGAGACCGCGTCTCCATTGCCTCGAGCGGTATCCACGAGCGTTGCAATGCCCTCGAAGATCCAGGTCACGCCAATGATGAGCACAACAAAAGCGGCTGTCGCAAACGGGTTACGGATGACTACGACGCCTGCGGCGAGAATCAACCCACCGATTATGAAGTTTGCGACGCGGCCACCGCCGTTGAGGTTCTTGTTCGTAATTGCTTGCACGATGCGAATCACGCCGAGGACGAGGAAGTAGATGCCGAGTAAGACAGCGAGGATGCTCACCGTCGACTTCGGCCAGACCAGAACTGCGACACCGATAACGATGCCGAGAATGGCCCGGATGATCCAGCCAGTTCGAGCGGAACGGTATTCGCTCTTCATCTCGTCGATGCTGTCGGTCTCGACCATTTCTGCCATTTTCAGTGCCTACTTTCCGGTCAGGCCAACCCCAGCGGTGACCGACTAACGCACACCATATTGCTCCTCGTCTCGCCAAGGCCACCCTCGGAATACGCTGGCTTCGTGTCGTCTCCCGTGGTCATCGCCCCCGACTCGTTGAAGGGGTCGCTCGACGCTCGCGCCACCGCCGAGGCCATCGCCGAAGGCTGGAGATCGGTGCGACCAACTGACGAGCTCGTGATTGTGCCGCAAGCCGACGGTGGCGAGGGAACACTCGACGCCCTCGAACGCTCGGTTTCCGGTTCGGCGCGCCGCGATGCGGGCACCGTGACCGGCCCGGACGGACGCGCGGTGTTGGGCGAGTGGCTCGAGCTCCCCGGCAAAGTGGCCGTCGTCGAGTTGGCTCAGTGCAGTGGCCTGCCACTCATGCAAACTCCGGACGCAATGGGTGCGACGACGCGAGGCCTCGGCGAGGTCATCCACGCGGCGCTCGACGCGGGGGCAACGAGCTTGGTTATTGCGCTCGGCGGCTCTGCGTCAACGGACGGGGGTGCGGGAGCGCTCGCGGCTCTCGGCCTCAAGCTCACAGACGATCACGGAGCTCCGCTGGCCGACGGCGGTGGGCCGCTCAGCCTTCTTCGGTCGGTTGACACATCAGAGGTGAGGCGCCCTCCCGCTCGCGGGGTGACCCTCCTGACGGATGTCACGGCACCCCTGCTGGGTCCGACCGGCGCCGCCGCGGTGTTCGCACCCCAAAAGGGCGCGACCGTGGCCCAGGTCGCCGAGCTCGACGCCGCGCTGGCGCGCTTTGCTGGACTGACTGGCGGCGATCCGTGGCAGCCGGGCGCTGGGGCCGCTGGCGGCACTGCCTTCGGTTTCGCCACGCTGTGGGGAGGGCGGATTCGTCCCGGTGCGGCATACATCGCCGAGGTGACCGGGTTGACAACGGCTGTGTCGACGGCTCGGCTCCTCATCACGGCCGAGGGGAAGTTTGACGCGCAGTCGCACACGGGGAAAGTGGTCGGTCATGGCATCGCGCTTGCGGGGGCGGCCGGCGTGCGAGTCGCAATCATCGCGGGGCAGACCGAAGCCGATCCGTCAGTCTGGACGCTGTCGCTCAGTGCGCTCGCGGGATCGGTTGACGCATCGCTCGCCGATCCCGTCAGGTGGCTAATCGAGGCGGGACGCCGCGCGGCCCGCGAACTCGGCTAGTCCGCCGCGACGCTGTGCGCTTCGAGGAACTCGTACAGTTCGCGATCGTCAACACCGGGGAATGTTCCCGACGGGAGCGGCGAGAGGATGTGCGCGTGCAACTTTGCGCTCGACCACGCTTTGCCAGACCACCGGTCGGTCAAGAGCGGCTCGGGACGCCGACAGCAATTCTCATCGGGGCAGGTTGACGCCGTGCGGTTCGAGGTTTCGCGACCCCTGAACCATTTCGAATGCGAGAACGGCACCCCGATCGTGATGGAAAACTCCTCGGCGGCCGTCGTGCCGGTCTGGGTCGAGTCGAAGAACGTGCCCTCCGGCGTGTCCGTGTACTGGTAGAACTCGGTCGTGCGGTTGGTTCGCGTGAACGCCGTGCGGGCACTCCAGTGCCGACAGACGAGCTGGCCTTCGGTTGAGCCCGTGACATCCACGGGCAAGCGAAGCCCGTCGTTTTCGTATGCCTTCGAGACTGCGCCGTCGTCGCCGACACGCAAGAAGTGAACTTCGAGATCGAGGTGCTCGGTAGCGAGGTTGGTGAACCGTAGCGCGGCCGCCTCGTGTGTCACCCCGAAGGCATCGCGGAAGTCCTCCACGGCAATGTTGCGATCGGCTTTCGCCTGCGACAGGAACTCGACCGATTGCCGCAGCGGCATGAGCACGGCGGCCGCAAAGTAGTTGATCTCGAGTCGCTGCTGGAGGAAGTCGGCGTAGGTCGCGGGTTGGGTGTGGCCGAGCACGCGGTGACCCATCGCTTGCAGCGCCATCCCGCGCAGCCCGTGACCGCCGGGAATGGACGCGGGCGGCAAGTAGATGCGGCCGTTCTGGAGGTCAGTCACCGAACGGGCGGAGTGCGGGAGATCGCCCACATGAACGAGTTCGAATCCGAGCGTCGCTGCGATGCGGCTCACTGACCGATGGGTCAAGGCGCCAGACACGTGGCCCACGTCGGCTAGCAGCTTTTCGGCGACCTTCTCGATCTCGGGGAGGTAGTTGTCGAGTGTGCGCATGTGCTGGCGCAGCTCGGTGTTCGCGCGGCGAGCTTCCTCGGGAGTCGCGATTGCCTCCCGGGCGCGGCGAGCGAGTTCTCGGTGCAGTCCGACGATCGCTTCGAGGGTCTCATCGCTCGTCCCCTTTGCTGGACGGATCGAAGGCAGCCCAAGTGAGGCATACACACTCGAGTGCTGCGCACGTTCGAGTTCGATCTCCAGCGCCGCACGCCTCGACGGAGGCGTGTCATCCAACAGCTCGGCGAGTTGGATACCGGTGGCCGACGCGATCGCCGACAGTACCGTGAGGCGTGGCTCGCGCCGTCCGTTCTCCATGAGCGACAGCTGGCTGCCCGCAACGCCGACGCGCGCCCCCAATTGGTCGAGGGTCATGCCCGCGGCATTCCGGAAATGGCGGATGCGTTGGCCCAGGGTTACAAGATCGTTCACGAATTCACCATACCTAAAGAATTGATGTTCTTTCTACGCAATTTGCTGATGTTGGCGGCAAATTCCGCCGCAGAGTGGAAGAACTAACCAGTCTTTGAGGGAGAGTTCATGAGCATCACGACCGCAACCCGGACACACTCCCCCGTGCCGAGCCAAGCGCCGGGGTCCGTCGTGGCGTGGGTGGAGCAGATCGCCTCGCTCACGCTGCCGGATGACATCGTCTGGTGCACGGGCTCTGCGGCCGAGTACGACTCCCTCACGCGCATGATGGTCGAGTCGGGCACGCTCACCAAACTCAACCCCGAACACCGCCCTTACAGCTTTCTCGCACGCAGCGACCCGCGCGATGTCGCTCGCGTCGAAGACCGCACCTTCATTTGCTCAGCGCGCGAGGAGGACGCCGGCCCGACCAATAACTGGCGCGACCCCCATGAGATGCGTTCGACGCTCGACGGTGTTTTCTACGGCAGCATGCGCGGGCGCACGATGTACGTTCTTCCGTTCTCGATGGGCCCGGTCGGCTCGCCGTTGGCGAAAATCGGAGTTCAGGTCACCGACTCCCCCTATGTCGTCGCGAGCATGGGCATCATGACCCGGATGGGTACCGCTGTACTCGATGCGATCAGGCCCACTACCGAATGGGTGCGCGCCGTGCATAGTGTCGGGGCCCCCCTCGCGCTCGGAGAAACCGATGTGCCGTGGCCGTGCAACGCCACGAAGTACATCGCACACTTCCCGGAGTCACGCGAAATCTGGTCGTTCGGGTCGGCCTACGGCGGCAATGCGCTTCTGGCGAAGAAGGCCTTCGCGCTTCGGATCGCCTCCGTCATCGCGCGCGATGAGGGGTGGCTCGCCGAACACATGCTCCTGATCAAGGTCACCAACCCGCGCGGGCGCGTCTTCCACGTTGCCGCGGCCTTCCCCAGCGCGTGCGGCAAGACCAACCTCGCGATGCTGCAGCCCACGATTCCGGGCTGGAGAGTCGAGACCATCGGCGACGACATCGCGTGGCTCGCGAAAGGTGACGACGGTCGGCTCCGCGCGATCAACCCCGAGGCAGGGTTCTTCGGCGTCGCGCCCGGCACTGGATTCTCGACGAATCCGACAGCCATGGACACGATGTGGGGCAACACGATCTTCACCAATGTCGCCCTTCGTGAGGATGGCGACGTCTGGTGGGAGGGGATGACCGACGCGGTCCCGCGTGGCCTCACCGACTGGGAGGGAAAGCCCTGGGTCGCGGCATCCGGCCGCCCGGCCGCCCACCCGAACTCACGCTTTACTGTCGCAGCTCGCCAGTGCCCGAGCATTTCGGACGACTGGGAAGACCCGCGAGGCGTCGTCATCGACGCGATAATCTTCGGCGGCCGCCGCGCGACCAACGTGCCACTAGTGGTGGAGGCACGGGATTGGGAGCATGGTGTCTACCTGGGCGCCACGATCTCATCCGAGCGCACCGCGGCCGCCGAAGGCACCATCGGGGAGTTGCGACGCGACCCCTTCGCGATGGCGCCATTTTGCGGCTACAACATGGCCGACCACTGGGACAGCTGGCTCTCGATGGGCAAGAAGCTGCGCGCGGGCGGTAGGGTGCCGAGAATCTTCCAAGTCAACTGGTTCCGCAAGGGCACGGACGGAAGCTTCCTGTGGCCGGGCTTCGGTGAGAACTCGCGCGTGCTCGAGTGGATCCTCGAGCGCGTGGATGGACAGGTCGCCGCGCAAGAGAGTCCCATCGGCCTGCTCCCCCAGCCCCACGACCTCAATACCGAGGGGTTAGAGGTGAGTGACGATGACCTCGCAGAACTTTTCGCGATCGACCCCGACCTCTGGCTCGCGGAAGTCGAATCGACCGAGCGGTTCTTCAACACGTTCGACGGGCGCGTGCCAGCGGCAATTCGCGCGCAATTGAGCGGGTTAAAAAAGCGCTTGGAAAACCCGTAGCCAACGATCCCCGCGCTTCGTTCGTCTAAGTAAGTGTGAGGAGCACTACTTTTGAGGCGAGCCGGCCGTGAGCGCGGTGGCGACCGGAGGGCGAGCGGTGGCAGTGAACTCTCGAGCGGCCTGGGAAGACGTGGTCGAGCGACTCGTCGCCGAACGTGGCGACGCGCTCACGCGCTACGCCTTATTCATGTGCGGCAATCGGGATGACGCGGCCGACCTGGTGCAGGAGGCGCTCGTCAAAACGTTCGGCAGGTTAAGGAACGGATTCACGATCGTGAGCGCCGAGAGCTACGTGCGCCGGGCAATCCTGACCACCTACCTGGATGCCGGTCGCCGATCGAGCCGATGGCGCAAGATTGCGCACCTTGAGGCAGCACCCGAACTGGGCGCCGAGCACGACGCCGAGATCGCGGCCCGCATCGACGTGCACGCACAACTGATGACTTTGACCGTCCGCGAGCGCGCGTGCGTCGTGTTGCGCTACTACGACGATCTCAAGGTCGACGACATCGCTACGGAACTGAAGTTGAGTTCGGGAGCAGTTAAGCGCTATCTCAGCGACGGCCTTGCAAAGCTCAAGATCACGCTCGCCGACCCTGGCGACCGGCACACCAGCACGAGGGAGGGCGGAATCAATGCCTGACGAAGATGACTTGCGCGACCTGTTCGCCGCGGAGCGCGCGCCGATTGATATCGATGTGCACGGCGTAATCGAGCGAAGCAGGAGACGTCGCAGGCCCAAGCAAGTCGTGGTGGGCGCGATCGGCGCGTTCGCGATCATCGGGGTCATGGTTGTCGGTGTGCAAGGCCTTCCAGTCGTGCAGCAGCGCGCGCTCTCGACCCAGAACCAGGGCCTCGCGCCGGCCGCTGCGCCGGGGCCAAACTCGGCGTCAGACACCACGACCGGCGGCACTTCGGCCGTCAAACGCGCTCCGGCCGAGAAGATCAACCTGTGCGAGGGAGCCGTCGCTGAGCCCGTGCCGAATGCCTCCGGGCTGCGATTGGACCTCGTATTCCCCGCGACCGCGCAGGTCGGGACCGCACCGGTGACGGGCACTGTTCGGCTCGTGAATTCGGGGCCGGGCCGGATAACGGGGACGACCGCGGCTCAGCCGGCGATCACGCTCTCACAGTCCGGTATTGTCCTGTGGCACAGCGCGGCCCCGGCAAATCCGGCCACGGCCCCGCCAGTGGCCGTGGATCTCGCTCCGGGTCAATCGGTGAACTACACGGCATCCTTCGTTTCGGTGCGCTGCGCACCAGTAGACGACGAAACGCAGAGCTTCCGGGATGCCCTCCCGGGCGTGCCCGCGGGCGACTATGCGCTGACTGCCGCGATCGACTTCGCTCAGGCGACACCCACTGAAAGCCTCGAGTTGGTGACTGGTGGGCCAGCGACGATCGCGCTGCGCTGAGCGTTGGCTACAACAGCAATCGCCGCCACGACGCTGTGACGGCGATTGCTCTTAGCGACAAGACTCTAGCGCGATGCGGTCTGTCGGGAACAACTCGAGCGGCTCGTGGGTTAGCCCGGGCATGACAACTATCGGATTTATTGGTGCAGGCAACATCGGCGGCAACCTGGCACGTCTGGCGGTTGAGCACGGCTACGACGTCGTGCTGAGCAACTCCCGCGGACCGGAAACGCTCGCCGGACTCATCGCGGAACTGGGACCGAGGGCTCGCGCGGCCACGCCGGCCGAGGCGGCGGAGGCCGCAGACATTGCCGTCGTTTCGGTGCCACTGAAGAACTATCAAGACGTGCCGGTCGCCCCACTCGCGGGCAAGATCGTTCTCGACACGAACAACTACTACTTCGAGCGCGACGGCCACATCGCGGTGCTCGATGACAACCTCGAGACAGTCTCGGGGATGCTGCAGAAGCACTTGCCCACAAGCCACGTCGTCAAGGCCTTCAACCACATTCCCGCGGCTGAGCTGCTCACCACGGGAACCCCCACCGGGACACCCAATCGCCGCGCGCTCGCAATCGCGGGTGACGATCCGGCAGCCAATGCCGTAGTCGCGGCCCTCTACGACGCCTTTGGATTCGACAACGTCGACCTCGGGGACCTCGATGAGAGCTGGCGCGTCGAACGCGACCGGCCCGCCTACGTCGTCCGCCAGAATGCCGACGAATTGAAGGAGAACCTCGCGAAGGCAGCGCGATAGGGTTCAGGAATGGCAGCCAGCTTCGTCGTAGTGCCGCAGTGGCAGGGTTCCGGTTCGTCGCGAGCGATGCGGCTCGTCGACGGAGCTGACGCAATTCGTGGTGACTTGCCTGCGGCATCCACTCGGCTCGTGGCTGTTCCGCTTGAGGCGGGCGACGATCAAGGCACGGCCGTGCATCGGTTGAGTTCGATCGCCCTCGTGCGCGATCGTATGGTCGAGGTGTTGCGCGAGGCCCACGGGCCGGTCATCACGATCGGTGGCGATTGCGGCGTTGAGCTGGGCGCGATCGGTCACGTTCTTACCGAGCAACCGGATGTCGCGGTGCTGTGGCTCGACGCGCATCCCGACCTCAACACGCCCGAATCCAGCCCGTCGCACGCGTTCACGGGGATGGTGCTGCGCACGCTCCTCGGAGACGGGCCGGCCCAGCTCGTTCCGCCGGTCACCCTAGCGCCAGATCGACTTGTGCTTGCCGGCATGCGCTCGACCGATCCGGACGAGGAGGTATACCTCGCTGCGCACTGCATTCGCGTAGTCGAGTCACCCGAGGTGACGGCCGAAACCTTGATCGCCGCCCTTGAGTCGACCGGTGCGACCTCCGTCTACGTTCACATTGATCTCGACGTTATCGACCCCTCCCAATTCGCCGGGATCGGGTACCCCGAGCCATTCGGTGTCGACGCGACCGCACTCGTCGATGCGCTCAAGACAGTGCTCGCACACTTTCACTTTGCCGGCGCCGGTGTCACCGAGTTCGCCCCGTCTTCGGCAGAGAGCGCACTCGACGATCTGCCGACGATCCTGAGGATCGTCGGGGCGCTCTCGGCGGCATCCTGATCATGGCCGCGGAAAGCGCCTCAGAGCCCCGAATTACGGTCGAGCGCCGGGGCGCCGTGCTGCTCATGGGGTTCAGTCGGCCCCAGAAACGCAATGCCGCCGACCTTCGCCTCTTGCAGGAGTTGGCGCTTGCTTACGGGGAACTCGAGCGCGACGCGCGTCTCAGAGTCGGCCTCGTTTTCGCGCACGGCGACCACTTCACCGGCGGCCTCGATCTTGCCGATGTCGGTCCTCGCATCGGTCCCGACGGCCTCGACATGGTTCCCGAAGGCGGCATCAACCCGTGGCAAGTGGGCGGGACCTCCGTAACGAAGCCCATCGTGATGGCGGTGCAAGGCACGTGCCTCACGCTCGGGATCGAGCTCATGCTCGCGAGCGACATTGTTGTCGCCGCGGACTCGACCGTCTTCAGCCAGATCGAAGTGGCGCGCGGAATCCTGCCATTCGGTGGCGCGACCATCCGGTTTCCTCGCGCTGTCGGTTGGGGCAACGCCATGCGCTGGATCCTCACGGGCGACAGTTTCGACGCGGCCGAGGCTCTGCGGATCGGTCTCGTGCAGGAGGTTGTGCCCCACGGCACACAGTTCGACCGCGGGCTCGCGCTCGCCGAGCGCATCGCCGCGCAGGCGCCACTCGCGGTGCAAGCCGCACTCGCCAATGCGCGAATCGCTGTGCGTGACGGGGATTCCGCTGCCGAGGCCGCGCTTCAACCCGAGCTCGTGCGGCTCGCCCGCACGCGGGACGCACAGATCGGTATGGAAGCTTTTCTCACCCGCACGCCCGCCCAGTTCATCGGAGAGTAGGACTCATGCCCGAGTACGACGTAATCATCATTGGCGCGGGAGCCGTCGGCGAGAACGTTGCTGATCGTGCCGTCCAGGGCGGCCTCACTGCGGTGCTGATCGAGAGTGAGCTCGTGGGTGGCGAATGTTCGTACTGGGCGTGCATGCCGTCCAAGGTGCTCATCCGCAGCGGGCTCGCCTTGCGCGCGGCGCAGCGACTGGCCGGCGCCCGTGAAGCCGTAACCGGTGAGCTCGATACCGCAGCAGTATTCGCGCGTCGCAACTCGTTCACTCACGATTGGGATGACTCGAGCCAGGTGAAATGGGTTGCTGGCGCGGGAATCGATCTGGTCCGGGGACACGGGCGCATCTCCCGGGTCCGCGAGGTCACCGTCGAATCCGACGACGGATCGACGACCGTGCTCACTGCTCGCCACGCGGTCGTCGTCAGTACCGGCTCCGACCCCCTTCTTCCCGACATCCCGGGCCTACTCGAGTCTGCCCCGTGGACGGCACGTGAGGCGACGAGCGCACAAGTTGCGCCCGCGAGACTCGCGATCATCGGCGGCGGGGTCGTCGCGGTCGAGATGGCAACGGCATACGCGAGCTTCGGAACAACGGTCACGGTCTTCGCTCGAAGCCGTCTCCTGCGGGATCAAGAGGATTTTGCGGGCGAGGCCGTCACCGCCGGACTTCGCGGGCTCGGGGTCGACGTGCGCATCGCCGCTCCCACGCGAGTCACTCGCGGGCCCGAAGGCGTGACGATCTACGTTGGGGATGACTCCACCGTCGCCGACGAAGTACTCGTCGCGACGGGTCGCGTGCCCCGGTCACAAGATCTCGGACTCGAGACGGTTGGTCTCGAACCCGGCAGCTGGCTCCACGTCGACGACACGATGAGAGTGCAGGGCTTCGATTGGTTGTATGCGGCCGGCGATATCAACCACCGCGCGCTCCTCACACATCAAGGGAAGTACCAAGCGCGGGCCGCGGGCGACGTCATCGCCGCGCGCGCAAAGTCGCGCCCCGTGGACGACGCCCCCTGGGGCATCCACGTGGCGACGGCGGATCACCGGGGGGTTCCCCAAGTCACGTTCGCCGAGCCCGAGGTGGCCTCGGTTGGGCTCACGTCGACCGCCGCGCGAAAGGCGGGGTTCGACGTCCGCGTCGTTGACTACAACCTCGGGTGGGTAGCCGGATCAAGCCTCCAGGCGGATGACTACGAGGGCACCGCGCGAATGGTCGTCGATGAGAAGCGGGGCGTGATCCTCGGGATGACGTTGGTCGGACAGGATGTCGCGGAGCTCATCCATGCGGCGACTATCGCCATCGTGGGCGAAGTGCCGCTCGAGCGCCTCTGGCACGCCGTTCCTGCCTATCCCACCATGAACGAGATCTGGCTTCGACTGCTGGAGACCTACGGTCGCCCCGATCCGGCCACCAAACTTGAATAGACCGCAAGAAGGCTCGTCGCTGCCGCTCCCCACGTGAATCGCTCCGCGAATGCGCGGCCCGCAGAACCCAGTCGAGCGTTGCGCTCGTCGCCCCTGAGGAGAGATTCGAGTTCGCGCGCCCACTCGCCCGGGTCTCGCGTGTCCATGAGCACACCAGTGACCCCATCGTCGACCGATTCGGAAAGCCCGCCGGCTCGGTAGGCGAGTACGGGAGTGCCGCTCGCCGCGGATTCGAGTGCGACAAGGCCAAATGTCTCCGAGAACGACGGCACGAGAGTCACGGATGCTGCGTCGAAGAGTTTCGCGAGCTCCTCCCGGTCGAGCGCGCCGATGAACCGAACGTCGGCCTCAACTCCAAGCTCTCGTGCGAGCAAGCGCAATTCGAGCTCGTAGCCCGCGCCCCCCGGAGTCGCCTCCCCAGCCACAACCAGCAGCGGCACTTCGGCGCCCGCGGCGCGAAGCGCCCCGATTGCGCGCACCGCGAGTTCGTGGCCCTTGAGCGGCTGAATACGGCCCGCGAGCACGACGAGTTTGCGAGCATCCGAGATTCCAAGAACCGTGCGCACCACTTCTCGCGACCCGCTCTCGCGGGGCCGAAATAGTGCGAGGTCGACTCCGGGCGGGATGATCCAGATGGCGTCGGCGGGCACGCCAGCGGCATCGATGAGGGCCGCAGCTTCGGCGGATGAGCCGGCGATGATCGCGTCGGCCTGCCTACCCACGAACGACTCGCTGCGCACCCGGATGAGCGGCTCGTCCGCGCCCTCACCACCGAACGCGGCATCCTTCATCGCGGCGACCGTGTGAAAGCTTTGCACGAACGGAATCCCGAGCTCGAGCGCGACCGGCAAGCTCGCAATACCGCTGAGCCAATAGTGTGCGTGGATGATGTCGTAGCGTTCGGCACGCGCGAGTGCCGCAACGCCCTCGCCGAACTCGTCGGCGACCTCGGAAAGCCGCTCTTTCGCAAGCGCCCCGGCGCCCCCACCGGTCAACTCGCGCAGCCTGATCCCGGGTGCGAGCTCACGCACCGACGCAGAGCCGATCGCGCGCGTGAGTAGATCAACCTCGACTCCGCGCGCCGCGAGCTCGGCCGCGAGGCCCAGTATCGCGACGTTCATGCCGCCGGCATCGGCAGTTCCTGGCTGAGCCGCCGGCGATGTGTGCAGCGAGACCATGGCAACCCTGTGCACACCGTGATCGGACCTAGGCGCCATGGTGCCACTGTATTCTGCGGGGTATGGTCAGCACTGGTCCGGTCAACGACGCGGCTTCGGCGCGCAACCCGGCCGGCCTCGTACACCGGCTTTCTCGCGTGCGTTGGCTTCGAGCAATGGTGCTCAGCCTGGTCGTTGCCAGACCCGGATACTGGTTCGCGACCGCGAGCGCGGCCTTCTGGGGCTGCCTACTTGGGTGGTTCCACGTGCGTCGCGAGGGAGGGCTCATCGTGGCATCTCGTCTTCCGTGCTGGGCTTTCGGGCGCGGCGGCACGACCGTCGGCGCGGTCTATCTCACCCACGACAACATTTCGCGGGCCATACTTGAGCACGAAGCCGTCCACCGAGCGCAGTGGCGAAAGTACGGGCTCGCATTCATCCCCCTCTACATCGCGGCGGGGAGTAATCCGCTGACCAATCGGTTCGAGGTCGAAGCGGGACTGAGCAAAGGCGGGTACATCCGATGACGTCTCTGACGATAGTGATCACCGGCGCGAGCTCCGGCATCGGCGCAAACGCGGCGGGGCGCTTGGCCGTGGCCGGGTGGGAGGTTGCCGTCGTCGGCCGGAATCCCGATCGCACGGCCGCCGTCGCCGATTCCATCGGTGGAACCCCGTTTCTTGCGGACTTCGACAGTCTCGACGAGGTACGAACCCTTGCCGACTCTCTCGCCAGGCGCTACGACCGCATCGACGTGCTCGCCAACAACGCGGGCGCACTAGTGTCCAGGCGCGGAGTCTCGGCCGACGGTCACGAACGCACATTCCAGCACAACCACCTCGCACCGTTCTTGCTCACCAACTTGCTCATGCCCGTGCTGGAGAAGAGCTCGGCGACCGTGATCGGGACCGCGAGCGGGGCAAACCGATTCGGGCGGCTTCGGCTCGACGATCTCGACTGGCAGAAGCGGCCGTATTTGGGTGGATGGCAAGCATACGGGACCTCGAAGATCGAGACGATCCTGTTTGCCCGCGAGCTCGCGGTGCGCACGGGACTCACGGCGTACTCTTTCCATCCGGGATACGTCCGCACGAGCTTCGGCAGCGACTCTGCGCTCATCCGATTCGGAAACTGGCTCTCCAGAGGCACGCTCGCAATCTCGCCCGAGGAGGGTGCCACCCCACTGGTGCAACTCGCTATCGAGGGTTCGGATGCACCGAACGGAACGTACTTCGACGGCCTGAAGCCAGGCGGCCCAGTGCACTCGAGCGTGAACGAAGCTGGCGTGTCACGCGAGCTCTGGGACGCCTCGGCGAAGATCGTCGGCCTCAGCTAGTTCGCCTACCAGCACGGGGGATGCCGGCGCTGCCAGCCGATTCGACGCTCGAGCTGCACCCCAATGGCCAGCAGTATGTGCTCGCCTCCCGGGCGACCGATGAGTTGCACGCCCATCGGTAGTCCGTCCGCGGTCTGGGCGACGGGCAGAACGATCGCGGGCAGACCGCTCACGTTCGCAATACTCGTCCACGGGGTGTAGTGCACTTGCTGTGCGAAGTTCAGTTCTGGGTCATCCCCGCTGAACCACCCCAGCGGACGCGGGGTCAGTGCGAGAGCAGGCGTCATGACAGCGTCGTAGGGCGCGAACTGCCGGATGACCCTGCGCTCGTACAGCGCGAGTTCCCCAAGCGCTCGCCCAAGCTCCCTCGCGTCGAGGGCTCGACCGCGCTCGACGAGCCAGCGGGTGAGCGGCTCGAGAAGTTCCAGTTGTTCCCCTTCGGCAGGGATGTCCGCAGCGCCCGCTTGCCAGATCGTGCGGAACGCCGGGGAATAGCTCTCGTCGGGCTCGAGGTCGAACTCCTCGGTGCCGTGCCCGATGGCGTCCAATTCGGTTCGAGCCAGTTCGAGTGCAGCGGTGGCCTCCCGGCTGACCACGATCTCGTACGCGTCATCCCAGACTGAACTCGTCGTGACCCCGATCTGGAAGCGGCCCTCCCCGCGCACTGCAGCGTTGAGGAACGCGCCACCGTCCCACGTCGGGGGTCCGACCGACCACGCCGATGGGGCGCACATCGCATCGAGGAGAAGGGCGGCATCCGCGACCGTTCGTGCGATGGGCCCGTCGACGACGAGCCCAGCGAGAGTACCGAACCCGGATCCGGCCGATACCCGTCCACGGGACGGCTTGAGCCCGACCAGCCCGGTCGCGGCGGCCGGGATCCGGATCGAGCCGCCGCCGTCGGAACCCGGAGCGACCGGAAGCAGCCCAGCCGAGACCGCGACGGCTGCGCCTCCGCTGCTCCCGCCCGCCCCCCTCGTCGTATCCCACGGGGTTCGAGCGGGTGCCGCGACGAGCGACTCCGTGTATGCGGGCAACCCGAACTCGGGCACGTTCGACTTGCCCAGGCTCACGACGCCTGCGGCATCGAGCACTTCGACGATCTCGTCCGAAGTGTCGGGCACAAAATCATTCCTGAGCCGCGAACCAAAAGTGGTTCGCACTCCGGCACGCTGCCAGAGGTCTTTGTCGGCCACCGGCAGTCCCCACAACGCGGATGCCCTCGGTACCTCGGTCTCGACCCGACGCGCCCGTGCGAGTGCGGCATCCCGAGTCACGGTGACAAATGCACCAAGGCCCTCGTCGAGTCGTTCGATCCGATCCAGGTAGTGGAGCGCGAGTTCTGTCGGCGAAATGTCTCCGCGGCGAAGCCACTCGAGTTGTTCGTGCGCGGTCAGATGGTGAAGTTCGAACACGGTGTGAGCTTAGGAGAGCCGCCGCGACAGCGGCCGTAGGATCGCAGCCATGGGTTACGTCTTCCTCGCGATCGCCATCGCCTCAGAGGTGGTTGGCACCACTTTTCTCAAGTTCACCTCCGGTGATCGACAAGTTTGGTGGGCGTATCCCATCGTTGTGGTGGGGTACCTAGTGTCGTTCGTCATGCTCTCGCAAACCCTCTCCAAGGGGGTCCCGTTGGGAATCGCGTACGCGATCTGGGCGGGCGCGGGTGTCGTTCTCGTCGCGATCATCAGTTGGCTCGTCTTCCACGAAACGCTCACGTGGCAGCAGATCATCGGCATCGTGCTCGTGATTGGCGGCGTCGTCCTGCTGGAGTCGGGCGGATCGCACGAAACGAGCAGTTAGCTCACTTCTTAAGTTTGAGTTCCATGAGCACGCTGCCGAGCCAGCGATCGTATTTGAAACCGACCTTTCCCATGTGCCCCGTGGTCTTGTAGCCGAAGCTCTCATGGAGCCGAATCGAAGCATCGGCGCCCTTGTCGGCGATGACAGCGAGCATCACCTTGACTCCGGCAGCGCGTGAGCGTTGGATGAGCTCTCCGAGTAGTGCCTTACCGAGGCCCTTGCTTGTGGCCGCAGGGCCGAGATAAATGTGGTTCTCGACCGAGAACCGATTGCTCGCGCGGGCATTCCACGGTTGTACGTAGGCAAAACCGAGCAATTGCTCACCCGGGCTCACCGCGACGATGAAAGGGTAGCCACGCTGGGTGATCGCCTCGAACTTCTTTCGAAGCCCAGGAATTGTGAGGGGTTCCTCGCCGAAAGTGACGGAGGAGTTCAGAACGTAGATGTTGTAGATCTCACGAATGTTCGGGAGGTCTTTGAGCTCCGCTGCCCGCAGCAAATACGAGAACTCCGGTTCGGGCGCTGGCACCGGCCGCAAGTGCGGGGGCAACTGACGTCGCGGCTGGTACTCCTCTTCGAGCATCAGAGCCACCTCCTCATGAGGTTGAGCCTAGTGACCAGTCCACGGGCGCAGACCCTTGCGCCACGAGCGATTCATTAGCGCGACTGAATGGTCGAGAGCCGAAGAACCCGGCGTTCGCGCTCAGCGGGCTGGGGTGTGCGCTCAGGATGCGCGGCGTGTCACCGAGCAGCGGTGCAAGGTTCGCGGCATCCCGGCCCCACAGGATTGCAACGAGCGGTGCGCCGCGCGCGACGAGGGCCCGGATCGCGGCGTCAGTCACCGCTTCCCAACCCCTACCGCGATGAGAACCGGACGCCCCGGCCTCGACCGTGAGCACGCGGTTGAGGAGCATCACGCCATGGTCGGCCCAGGCGGAGAGGTCGCCGTGGTTGGCGATCGGCAGCCCAAGATCGTCACCGAGTTCGCGGTAGATGTTCTGCAAGCTGCGCGGAACCGGTCGCACGTTGCGCTCGACCGAAAACGCAAGCCCCACAGCGTGCCCGGGAGTGGGGTAAGGATCCTGTCCCACGATAAGCACACGCACGTCGGCGAGTGGCCGCTGGAATGCTCGAAGGACTTTGTCTCCTGCGGGAAGGTAGCTTCTGCCCGCAGCGGTTTCCGCGCGCAGAAAATCACCGAGCGCGGCAATCTGAGAGGCGACCGGTTCGAGCGCGACCGCCCACTCCGACGCGACCAACTCAGACAACGGCTGAGGCATGGGCGCTAGAGCTCGAATTCGCCCGAATCGAGTTTGACGGGAGGCAGCGCCGACCACGGAAACGTGATCCACAGCGGTGTGCGGCGCCACGTGTACGTCGGTTCGAGCGCCGTGCCTGGCTTGGAATACAGGCACACCGTTCGAACTTCTGCGCCACCGAGTTCAAGCAACTGAACGACCATGGCCAGAGTGCGGCCGGAATCAGATACGTCGTCGACGAGAAGCGCTTTCTTGCCCGCGATAGAGGCCTCATCGAGCAGCGGCGGCAACATGATCGGCGCGGGCAGCCGGGTACCGACGCCGGTGTAGAACTCAGCGTTCACCGCCCCGCAACTTTTGACTCCCAGCGCGTAGGCGATCGCTCCCGCGAGGAGGAGTCCCCCTCGAGCGATCGCAACAACCACATCCGGCATGAACCCGCTCTTGATCACATCGAAAGCCAGTTCGCGAGATGCCGCGCCAAAGTGGTCCCAGGTCAGCACCTCGCGTTCGAATTTCGCTGTCTCGCTGGCGTCCGACCCGGGGGAATTGCTCATGTGTACACGCTATCCCCCTCGGATTTCGCCCATGTTGCGCGTGGCACTCCGACCGGTAGCATCCGAGCATGTCACTTGTACGCGGCAGAGCCGCCGGCGTCACTTTCGGCCTTATCGGATTCCTCGTTCTCGTCGAGATCGTGAGCGGAATCTTGCAGGGATACTACGTTCCGTTGATCAGCGACTTGGTGAAGTATCTGGGTATCACAGATGCCGACTTCAACTGGTTTGAAGCGGCCCAACTCCTGCTGTCTGCGCTCGTGGTTCCTGTCCTCGCCAAGCTCGGCGACATGTACGGCCACAAGCGCATCCTGCTCATCGCCACCATACTGACCGCGAGTGCGAGCTGGGCACTCGTATTTGCGAGCACGTTTACAACATTCCTGATCGCGTGGGCGCTTCAGGGCTTTTACGTTGTGTGGCTTCCACTTGAGGTCGCCCTGATCTTCGATCGTGGTCGACGTACCGGGCGGGGGCCATCCCAGACGCGACGTGCCGCAGGATTCCTCGTGGTCGCGCTCAACACGGGAGCGATCATCGGCGCATTGGCCGGTGGTCGTGTGCTCAAGCTGACCGACTTCAATGTGCCATTGACTCTCTCAGTACCGGCGATCGCAGTGACACTCGTCTTCTTCGTCATCCTCTTCGGCGTGCCCGAGTCTGAGCCTGTCCCCGGCCGCACTCTCGACGTGATCGGGTTCAGTCTGCTCACATTCGGTCTCCTGCTCATCACCTCCGGACTCACCTTCCTTCGGATCAACGGGCTTGGCACATGGTGGGTTTACCTCTTGATCGTCGCCGGAATTACGTCGTTCATTCCCTTTGGCCGCTACGAACTGCGCCAGAAAGACCCAGCGATCGATCTGCGAGTACTGGGGCAACCGAACATGTGGCCGGTGCAACTCACCGCCTTTCTGATTGGAATTAGCCTGCTCGGCGCACAGGCTCCGCTGTCCACCTATGCGGGGACCGACCCAGCCAACGGCTACGGACTCGGGCTCGATTCAGGCGATCGATCAACGCTCATTGGTGTGTACTTGATTTCGATGATCACAGGAGCCCTGCTCTTCCCGTTCGTGTCGCGCTGGACCTCTCCGCGCATCGCCCTCATCGTTGCGGCTTTCCTCGTCGCAACCGGCTACTTGCTGTTCATCCCGTTGCACCTGCAAGCATGGCAAGTGGTCACGAACATGGTGATCGCGGGCCTGGGCTCGGGCGCCCTCGTCGCAGCGCTTCCCGCGGCAGCGGCCTCTGCTGCCCCTCGAGGTCAGACCGGGATAGCCGCCGGGCTCACCAACACCACGAAGACGATCGGTGGATCGTTCGCTTCCGCGGTGTTTGGCATCGTACTCGCGGCAGGAGTGGTCTCGGTTGCGACGAGCACGGCATCCAGCCTCTCCGGCTACATCACCGTTTGGGCGATCTGTGGGGTTGGCGCACTTATTGCCGCTGTGCTGCTCTTCTTCGTCCCGAAACTGGCTTTCGCCGATACTGCGGAGGCCGAGCACGAGCCGGTGCCCGCGCACAACGAGCGGTAAGAATCCGCGCGGGGTGAGACTCAGCGCGGGGTAAGCGTTCCGCGGACGACCTTGTGCGGCGCAGCCTGAGCCACCGGCTTGACCGTCACGAGATCGAGATCGACGTAGAACGGCAACTCGAGGGCGTGCACGATCTCGGTGGCAACGTCGTCCGCAGAGAGGGGATTCGGCACGTTGTCGTAGACAGCGTCGGCGCGCGCCTGATCCCCCGAAAAGCGCACGAGCGAGAACTCATCGGTCTTCACCATCCCGGGTGCGACCTCGATCACACGGATCGGCTCGCCCGCAAGCTCGAGCCGCAGCACGGCCACCATGGCGTGTTCGGCGAACTTCGCCGCGTTGTATCCGCCGCCGCCCTCGTATGCCACATGCCCCGCGATCGACGTGATGGTCAGGATGTCGACGCTCGTACCCGGAGTCCAGCTCGCTCGCAACAGCGGCAGGAGCGCACTGGTCACGCGCTTGGTCCCGACCACATTCACATCGAACATCCGAAGCCAATCGTCTGGATCGCTGTCTTCGACACTCGCAAGCCCGAACGCCCCGCCCGCGTTGTTGACGAGAGCATGCACAGGGCCGAGCTCCGAGAGGAAGTCGCGCAGAGCATCGACCTCTGGCTGTTTCGTGACGTCGGCCGTGAACGTGTCTGCACCGGTCTCCGCGGCGAGGGCCTGAAGCCGATCAGTACGGCGCGCAACCGCAACGACCTCCCAACCGTGCGAGCGGAGCAGCCGCACCGTGGCCGCCCCGATTCCTGAACTGGCTCCGGTCACCACCGCGCGTCGAGAAGTCATGTCTCAAAAGTACCGTGCCTCGCCGACCTGACCGGTCGGCGAGGCATGGTCAACTAGGCATGGTCGACTAATAGAGACTCACGCGCTTCGGAAGCACAAACACCAGCGCCACGGCGACGAGCGCAAAAATCGCGCTGACGAACATGGCAACCGTCGCGGCATCGCCGAAGTGAGCGGCAAGCACCATGCTCGAGATTGCATCGCGCGCTTCTTGCGGGGTCGCGTATGTGCCAGCCTTGATCGCCTCGATGACCTTGGCTTTGATCTCGTCACCGATCCCCGAGATGTTGGCCACCCCGAACAGCACGCTCGACACCACAGCGATTCCGATGGCGCTACCGATTCGTTGCATCGTGCCAATCACACCACTCGCGGCACCGGCCTCGGAGTTGTCAACCGTCGCCACGATGAAGCGATTGTTTGGTGCGATGAAGAATCCGTTACCGAGGCCGGCGATGGCCAGCGGCCCAAGAAGAACCCAATTCGTGAGGTCGGCCGGTGCAACCGTGCGCAGGATCAGCCAGAGTGCGATGAGCCCAACTGCGACAAGGATCGAGCCGAGCACGAGCACTCCCCTGCCGAGCCTCTGTGCAACGCGATCGCTCTGAGACGCCCCGATGATGTTCGCGACCGCGAACGGAATCGAGACGAGTCCAGACTCAAGGGCCGTGTGGCCCAGACCCACCTGCCATAGCAGCGAAATCGTGAAGAAGATGCTCGTGAAGGCCGCAAAGTAGACGAGCGCGAGAATCGTTCCGCCCGTGAACGCCGGGTGCGAAAACAAATGAGGAGGAACCAACGGTGACGACCCGCGCGCGGCGAGAAACCGCTCCCAGAACGCGAACACAACCAATAACACCACGGACGCCCCGATTGACACGAAGGTCCACGTGGGCCATCCCTCCTGCTGTCCTTGGATGAGCGGCACGAGTAGGGCGACGAGCCCACCCGCGAGCAGGACGAGTCCGATGAGGTCCATTGATGTCTTCTTGCCCGGCACGAGCGAAGGAAGAATGATCGCCGCGGCTATGAGACCGGCGACCCCGATGGGAAGGTTGACGAAGAAGATGTATCGCCAACCGCTCGACTCACCAAACGCCTGAATGAGCAGGCCACCAACGATCGGTCCCAACGCCGAAGACACCCCGAGAACGGCACCGAGGATCGCGAAGGCCGCGCCTCGCTTCATGGGCGGAAAGAGCAGCTGGATGAACGCCGTGACCGGCGGGAAGAAGATACCGCCACCGAGTCCCTGAATCACGCGGGCGACGACGAGCTGAGTCGAATCCTGCGCGACACCAGCGAACAGACTCCCCGCGGTGAAGATCGCAAGGCCCACGAAGAACACCCACTTGTGACCGATGCGGTCGCCGACGCGGCCGGCCGGAATGAGGGCGAGCCCGTATGCCAGGGCGTACCCGGAGATGATCCAGGTAAGAGTCGCCTCGTCGGCGTTGATGCTGCTGCGGATGGTCGGAAGTGCGACGTTGACGATCGTCGTGTCGAGCAGTGCCATGAAGAGCCCGATCATGAGCACGGCGAGCGATGCCCACGCACGTTTGTCGCTTACGCCTTCGGGCGGAGTCCACACCGGCCCTCGGTTTGCCCGGTCCGGCGCTGGGGCGGCCTGGGGCGATGGAGTTGTGTCAGTCATTCGGGTGATCCTTTCGCGCCGTTTCATCGGCGATCAGCGTGGGAAGAGCGGTGAGAAGCTTGTGGTGCCACTGGATTTCCGCCTGAATGCGAGCCTCGTCATGCGTCATGACGAAGTGCTCGGTCGGTGTGAGGTACTTACTGACGTTGCGGGTGTGAGCGATCGTGTGATCAAGCTGAGCCTGCAAAGCCACCAGACGCTCTTCAATTACTCCGGGGAGCTCGCCGAGCTTAGATCGGTCGAGCCGCGCCATAGCGAGGTCGAACGGGTCGGGCTTCATTATGAGGTCACGCAGTCCCGCGCGTCGCAGGGCCGACAGCGACAGAATCCCGGCGTCCGTGATGCCGTAGACCTGTCGCTCGGGATAACTGCCCTCGCGCTCGGTACGAACCTCCTCGATGAGGCCCTCAGCGGCAAGCCGTTTAACAGCGCCGTAGAGTGCGCCAACGGAAATGTCGGTCCAGATGTCGACGTGCTCCTCTTCGGCGAGCAGCTTGAGTTGGTGCCCATGAAGAGGGCCGTGCTCATCGAGGGCGCCGAGGATATAGAGCCGGATTGATGACACGCGACTACTCTCGCATGACTAGTCGCGCGTGTCCAATCATTACCAAGTGTGTCATGCACCGTTGCTCGGTCCGCGACGGATGCCTAGGCTCGCTCACGAGTGGGCACTTCTCCCGCCCCGCGGCCGTTAGGCCCACACCACAGAGTCTCAAGGAGCAAAGATGTCCGACTGGAAGTTCGAAACCAAGCAGGTGCACTCGGGATCGCAGCCCGACCCCGTCACCAACGCGCGCGCGACGCCGATCTACAAGACCACGTCATTCGTGTTCAACAGCACTCAGCACGCACAGAACCTGTTCGCGCTCGCGGAGTTCGGCAACATCTACACGCGACTCATGAACCCGACCACCGATGTCGTCGAGCAGCGGGTTGCCGCGCTTGAGGGTGGGACCGCCGCGCTCGCGGTGGCATCCGGCTCCGCAGCCGTCACCTATTCCGTGCTCAACATCGCGGGCGCCGGTGACCACATCGTCTCGTCATCGTCGATCTACGGCGGCACGTACAACCTGTTCAAGTACACGCTCGCCAAGCTCGGCATCGAAGTGACATTCGTCGAGGACCAGGATGACGAGGCCGAGTGGGCAGCAGCCGTTCGCCCGAACACCAAGCTCTTCTTCGCGGAAACCATCGGTAACCCCAAGATCAACATTCTCGATATCGAGAAGGTGGCGGAGGTCGCCCACAAGAACGATCTGCCGCTCATCGTCGACAACACGATCGCGACCCCGTACCTCATCCGTCCGTTCGAGTTCGGTGCCGACATCGTCGTGCACTCGGCGACGAAGTTCCTCGGCGGTCATGGCACGGTCATCGCTGGGGTGATCGTCGACGGAGGCAAGTTCCCGTGGGCCGCGAATGCCGCAAAGTTCCCCGGCCTCACCGAGCCCGACCCGAGCTACCATGGCGCGAGCTACACGACCGTCTTGGGTGACGCGATCGCATATGTCATCAAGATCCGCGTTCAGATCCTGCGCGACACCGGTGCAGCGCTCTCCCCCGACAGCGCGTTCCAGATCATCCAGGGCATCGAGACGCTGAGTCTCCGAATCGAGCGCCACGTGCAAAACGCGCAGGAGATCGCGGAGTGGCTCGAGAACCACGAAGATGTCGCATCTGTCAACTACTCCGGACTCCCATCGAGCCCGTGGTACGCGGCCGCCAACAAGTACTCGCCCAAGGGAGTCGGCGCAGTGCTGAGCTTCGAGCTCAAGGGCGGGGTGGATGCGGGGCGCGCCCTCGTCGAGAACGTCTCCTTGTTCAGCCACTTGGCGAACATCGGTGACGTACGCAGCCTCATCATCCACCCGGCATCGACGACACACTCGCAACTCACCCCCGAGCAACAGCTCACGACCGGGGTCACTCCGGGCCTCGTGCGTCTGTCGGTCGGTATCGAGAACATCGACGACCTTAAGGCCGACCTGCAGTCAGGTTTCACTGCTGCCAAGGCGGCACTATCGACGGCCGCCTCCGCATAAGGCGCGCCATCGTGGTACGGCCTCCGCGTAACATGCGCGGGGGCCGTACCTTTGTTCGTGATACTTGAGGTGACATGGACTGGCAAACACCCGAGGACACGGTTCCTTCCGCATTCATCACGGAGGCGAACGCGCGATCGGTGCTGGGCAAACCGCCTGCGAGCGGGGCGTGGCGCGAGGGGGACCCGGTCGGCAACCGTCACTTCGTGTCGATCGGCGATCTCACCCTCGAGCGTGGCGCCGAACTGCCCCATGTGCGCGTCGCCTATGAAACATACGGCACCCTTAATTCTCACCGATCCAACGCGATACTCGTCGTTCACGCGCTCACGGGCGACAGCCATCTCGCTGGGGCGTCGGGACCGGGGCATCCGACTGGCGGCTGGTGGAGCGGGCTCGTCGGGCCAGGCAAATCACTCGACACCGACCGATGGTTCGTCGTCGCCCCAAACATGCTCGGCGGATGTCAGGGGACAACCGGCCCGTCGTCGACCGCCCCCGACGGCGCCGAGTGGGGCTCACGATTCCCCTTCCTCACGATCAGGGATCAGGTCGCTGTTCAAGTCGCGTTTGCCGACAAGCTCGGTATCGAAGCGTGGGCCGCCGTGGTCGGTGGTTCGATGGGCGGAATGCAAGCCCTCGAGTGGGCCATCGGCTACCCCGACCGTGTGCACCGCGTTGCGATTCTTGCGGCGCCGCCGCTGTCGAGCGCCGATCACATTGCACTCAACGCGGTTCAACTCGAAGCGATTCGCCAAGACCCTCAGTTTCAGGGCGGCGACTACTACGACGCACCAGACGGCGAAGGCCCGCACAGCGGACTCGCCTTGGCGCGACGGATGGCGCTACTCAACTATCGCTCCCCAACCGAACTCAACGATCGCTTCGAGCGCAGCTGGCAGAGCGGTTTGAGCCCGCTCGGGGGCGGCGGACGATATGCCGTCGAAAGCTACCTCGACTTTCACGGCAACAAGTTCACTCGCCGATTCGATGCGAACAGCTACATCGTGCTCGCGGAGGCGATGAGTTCACATGACGTGGGTCGCGGTCGAGGGGGTGTCGCCGCAGCGCTCGCTCTAGCCACGGCGCGCGCGCTCGTACTCGGCATCGACAGCGATCGGCTGTTCCCCGTGCCAGGTCAACGTCAGATTGCAGCGGGACTCGCCGGCAACATCGACGGGACCGAACCCCGTGTGATCAGCTCACCGTTCGGCCACGACGGATTTCTCATCGAAGATCGATTGGTCGGCGCGCACATCGAGCGGCTCCTGGACGCATGAGCCTGCTGACGGCAATTCGCGGACTGACCGTGACCGTCCTTGCGGCGACGGTGACCGTGTGCGCTAGCGGATGTGCCGACGTTGGCGCCCCTCGACTTCCTGACGGCATCGGCGTCACGGTCTTTCAGGATCGGTTCGACTATGCAGGTCGTCAGCTCGAACTCGAAGTGGTCAACGGCACGAAGGAATCAATAACCGTTTCGCAGGCGGACTTCACATCGACCCGCTTTGTGAGCTCGGTCGCGTGGCGAGGAGACGAGCGCGTTCCCGCGGGCGGCGCTCGCGACTTCCGGGTGCAACTGCCCGCACCGGTGTGTGGGTCGATCAGCACGCACGCAGACACAGTCACTCTCGACGTTGCCCTCCGCAATGGTGTCGTCGCGCGCGCAACCGTTGTGCCGTCCGATCCCCGGTCGACTCTGGCGACGGTCAACACACAAGACTGCCTGATCGCATCGGTCGAGGCCCGCGCGACGATCGCGATGGCTCCCGCCCTGAGCTGGTCGCCCGGCGCCCATGTGCCAGCGGTGCTCGAGTTGCTAGTGACCCCCACATCCGCTGATGGCAGCGTGACAATCGATTCATTAGGCGGAACGGTGCTCCTGAGTCTGGTCGACGGCGCAGGCACGGTGATCGATGTGCTTTCGGTCGGAACGACCTTCACATCCGCGAGTCCGGCGGGTAAAATACCGCTGTCGATCGTTCCGAGCCGCTGTGATGCCCATGCCGTCGAGGAGGACAAGCGAGGCACATTCTTCCCGCTCGAAGTCCACACGAGCGATGACCGGCGCGGCAGCATGTACATTCCGGTGAGCGACACCGTCAGGCGTGAGCTATACGAGTTCTACGGCGATTACTGCGGACTACCCTGATCCTCTCGATTCCGAGCACGACAAATCTCGAATGCGCGCACGGTGCGCCACCCCCTGTTCTGGGGCGGTGTGTGGAAACATTGCCAGCTAATGGACCTCATAGCCAAGGAGCGCGACCGGCTCCTCCAGCGCACCGCGCGCATCTACGGGCTGAGCTTCACTGTCGTCTCATTGATGTGCTTGAGTATCCCCGGCGCGGTCGATCGGCTGAGTTATTTTGCGTGCATCCCGCTCTACATCGCGATCGGAATCTGTCAGTGGCGTGTCGCCTCGAGTAGATCGCTGGTGTGGGTCGGGATACCCGTGGCGGCGGGGCTCAGCGTAATCCTCGTGGTGACGATCGGTGGCACCCAGCCCCCAGGAGCCGCGGGAGTGTCGGCCGTGGAGCAGCTCGCCGCGGCATCCATAGCGTCGGCCGCGATCACGCTCACCGGATCGACACTTCGCCGGGTGCTGCTTGGGATCGCGTTCATCACCGTCACCGTCACGACAACGCTCACGCTCGCTCCGGTGCAGTCGCCGACCCATTCACTCGCGGTGTGCGTTCTCGGGTGGACGCTATCCACGATCGTCGGGTTCTGGATCTCGGCCGGCGTGCCGCAAGCTGCCCGCCGGATCGCGAGCATCGGGCGCGCGCACCGCGCTGAGCGCCAAGCCAGCGAGACCGAGGCGCAGCGCAGGCAGGGCGCACGTTTGTTGCACGACACCGTGCTCGCGACACTCACTCTTCTCGCGCACTCCGGCGTCGGTGTCGCCCCCGAAGCGCTGCGGGAACAAGCCGCCGATGACGCCCGCTTGCTGAGGCAGCTCAGACTCGGGGCGACTCCGACACCTCAATCGTCCGGGGTGTACAACCTGGAGAATGTTGAAGAGACCGTTCTCGGCACGACTCTCGAGTCAGTCAAGCAGCGCTTCGGCAGGATGGGGCTTGAGGTGAGCTGGCACGGCACCGGCCAAGTGCTCCTTCCGAGTGACGTTCTCGACGCATTCTTGCTCGCGCTCGCGGAGTGTCTCGAAAACGTTCGCCGCCACTCGGGCGTCACTGAGGCCCACGTAACGATCACGGATGACGAAACCACGGTGCGAGCAATGATCACCGACGCGGGGGTGGGCTTCACTCTCGACGACGTAGACTCCGCGCGCCTCGGCTTCAAGGAGTCCGTCGTCGCCCGGCTCAAAGAAGTCGGTGGCAAGGCGAGACTGTTCTCGTCGCCCGGCTCGGGAACCACCGTCGTCTTGGAGGTACCCAAGTGAGCTACGCCCCCCCCGAAGAAAACACTCTCGGAGTCATCTTCGGCCGCGGCAGACGACGCGAAGCGGATGCCACGCGCCGTGTGATCCGCGCTGCAACTCCTCGCCGCTCGAGTCTCGGCACCGGCTTCATCGGGATCGGGGCGGCCGTCGTTGTCGCGCTGCGCTCGATTTACGGCTTCGCCATGTTCCTCGGACTGATCGGGTCAAACGCCTATCCGAGCCCAGCCCCTGCGCTCGCGGCATGGGTGGTGCTCCTGCTGACCATGGCGGTGACCTTCATCACGGCCCGCGTGATCGGGGATCATCTTCCGGACTGGGCATTCGGGCTGTTCCTTGCCGGACTTGCAATCACGGTTGCGCTCGACTTTGTCGCGATCTGGCCGCTCCACGACATCGGACGGCTCGCGACTGCGGCCAGCACAGCGGGTTTTGCGCTGATAGGAGCGATCACGCTTCGTCGCACCGGCGACATACTCATCGCGACGGGGGTTCTCGGAGCGATTCTGGCGGTAGCCATGATCGTCAACACGACCCCATCGGTCGACAACATTGCGGCTCAGGTCAGCGTGTTCGCGTTCACGATCTTGCCGCCGATCATCGGTGTCACGATCATCACTGGATTCCGCCGGCTCGTGCAGATCGAGCTTGATCGAGTTCTCGTTCAGAGCACCGTGTCTGCTCCGCGGTTTGCGGTCGGGATGATGGCATCCGAAGAACTCGCGCGCCTCGACCTCGCAGCAGAAGAACTACTTGACTCCGTGTCGACCGGCAAAACGAAACTTCCCCTCGACCCCAAGACCGCCAGCGTCGCCGCATCGCTAGCGACCGAACTCCGGCTGCACTTGATCGAAGGCCGTCGCGAGACCTGGCTGTATCACGCGATTACGGAGTCAGACCTGCTGGGAAAGTCGGTGACGCTCACCGATCGCGCGAGCCTCGCGGGACTCCTCGATCCACAACAGCGCGACGGGCTCCTGTCGATGGCCTGGCTACTGGTCAGCGACACGAGCAAGCGCGGGCCGAGCACGACAGTCGGACTCGTCGTCGGTCCGGCCGCGGCATCCGCCGATCCCGGGCAGGGCCGAAAGATCACGATTCCGATCGTGGTCACGACCACGGGAGTCGCCCGAAACCGTGTCGATCCCGGGACGTGGGAGGCCATCCGCAAGGTGGGGCAGTACAGTGATTCGACTCACAACTCAAGCCTCCGCGTCGCGATCGACTGTCTCGTCGACAACCCGGCCGATCAATGATCCATCCGCCCCAACGACAACAGCAAGCAGAACAAGAGGACCTTCCGTGACTGACACGACCTACCGCATCCGCCTCGCCCTTGTCGACGACCACCGCATGCTCCTCGGCGCACTTACCGAATGGATCCGGAGTGCAGCGCCAGACATCGACATGGTCGCGGCGATCCCAACCTGGCCAGAACTCATCACTCACCCCGCATTTCCGGTCGACGTCGTACTTCTTGACCTCGATCTCAAAGACAACATTCCGATCTCGCTCAAGATCAACACGCTCAAGACAACCGGGGTGAAGGTCGTACTCATGAGCACATACTCAGAGCCAAACGTTGTGCGCGAGGCGCTCGCCTCTGGGGCTCTCGGTTACCTTGTCAAGAGCGAGGATGCCGGCATGATCGTTGAGGCGATCCGCGCGGCGGCTAAGGGTGAGTCGTTTGTTTCTGCCGAGTTGGATCTGGCGCTCAACGCCGGTGAAATCGGCGGGTCCCCGAAACTCAGCGCTCAAGAGCGCCGGGTCATGGCGCTGTACGGCGGGGGCGAGCCGGTCAAGGCGGTCGCGTTCCAGTTGAGCATCTCCGAAGAGACGGCGAAGAGCTACCTCAAGCGCATTCGCGAGAAGTACCGCGTTGCTGGCTTCGACGTGGGAACGAAGGTCGCGCTACGAAAGCGTGCCATCGAGGATGGCATCCTTGTCGAGACTGACACCCCTCGGCACTTCTGACGCTGGCCCCGCTCTCCCATCGGTTCGTCGCTGAAGGAGAGCGCTCGCACCCGCGAGGGCGACTCCTGGCACACACAGGAGTAGTCCGACCCACGCAGGCGAAAGGTAGCCAAGTCCCGCGGCGATTGTCACGCCGCCGAGGTAGGCGCCAAGGCTGTTTCCGAGGTTGAGAGCCGAGTGGTTGATGGCCGCGGCAAGGGTCTGGCCGTCGCCGGCAACATCCATAAGTCTGGTTTGGATCGCGGGCGACAGCGCCGACGCTCCGAAACCGACGAGGAAAAGGAAGAAGAACATCGCGGGGGGCCAGTGCGAGGTCAGTGCGATTCCCGTCAGCGCGACAGCAAAGATTCCAAAGCACACGAAGATCGTGCCGAGCACATTGTGATCGGCGGCTCGACCGCCCGCGAAGTTACCGATCGTCATTCCGAGGCCGACCGCGACGAGGGCGAGCGGGACAAACGCGGGCGTTAAGCCTGCAACCGACGTGACGAGCGGCGCAACATACGTATAGACGGCGAAGAATCCACCGAAACCGAGGGAACCGATGAGCAGTATGAGCCAGATCTGGGGTCGGTGGAAAATTGTCAACTCTCGGCGCATCGTCGCGTCGGGATCGCCGTCCTGCAGCGGAACGGCGAGCCAGATCGCGAGTGCGGTGAGCGCAAAGATCATGGCCACGGCGAGGTAGGCGACGCGCCACCCCGCTTGTTGGCCTAGAAAGGTGATCGCTGGAACCCCTATGACATTGGCAATGGTCAGGCCAGACAGCACGAGAGCGATCCCTTGGCCGCGTTTGCCCGGCCCCATCAGGGATGCCGCGACGAGCGCCGCAATGCCGAAATACGCTCCGTGCGGCAGTGCCGCGAGGAATCGTGCAGCGAGCACGAGCCCGAAGGTCGGGAGCAGCGCCGAACCAATCGTGCCCAGCGTGAATAGGCCGACGCACACAAGAAGTACTTGCTTGCGCGGAAATCGGGCCGCGAGCGCCGCAATCGTTGGCGCGCCCACGACGACACCGAGGGCGTATGCCGAGACGAGAAGACCGGCTTGAGCGTTCGCCTTCTCGTGGGACGACAAGTAAATGGCCGGCAAGAGGTCGGAGGCGATATTGGGAAGAAGCCCCATGGCAACGAACTCGGTGAGACCGATGCCAAACCCGCCGAGCGCGAGCGCGAGAAGTGCAAGACGCACGCGCGCCGGGGACAGGGTGTGCATCTGGTTAGTCGAGCCCCGCCTCGGTCACTGCGCGCTCGAGACGCTCGACCTTGGCCGTCAACTCACCGCTATACCCCGGGCGGATGTCTGCCTTAATTACGAGCGACACCCGCGACCCGAACGCGCCCACCGCCTCGGTCGCACGACGGACCACATCGAACACCTCATCCCAATCGCCTTCGATGGTCGTAAACATCGAATCGGTGTGATTGGGAAGCCCGGATTCACGGACGACCCGGACTGCCGCGGCGACCGCGGCGTGTACGGAGTCGGACCCGTCCGCAGACCCGGATGGCGCTACTGAAAAGGCCAATAGCATGTCAGGTCCCCACGGGTTGGTGCTTGCTTGAGACTGGCTGTGCTGCAACGTCAGACTCTGGCGAGGCCTCGGACGATGAACTGAGCGGCCACACCGACGGCAGCCATTCCTGTTCGTCGCCGTCGTCAATGCTGGCCGCGGAAGGTGATTGATACACCGCGACGATAGCCCAACCGAGGAGCACGAACTCGAGGATGTTGCGTACGGTAAGCGCCGAAACCATGATCGGGTCGAGCGAGATGAGCCAATGGTAGAAGTACGGGTAGATCACCTGAGTCAGCGCGGCGATCACCAAACCCAGGATGGCCGGGGTTCGGAACGATCTGCCGTTGCCGGCAGCGCTCGTGGCGATACCGAGCACGATCGGCACCGCAAGCCAGGTGATGTACTGCGGCGAACCCACCTTATTTACGGCGATGAACGCGGTCGTGAGCGCTAGCGCGAGCGGCGGGAACAGGTCGCCGGGCTGGGCTCCTCGGCGCACCGCACGTAGCCCAAGCAGTGCGATTGCAAGCGCGACAAGCGCCAGAAGCGGTGACATCAGCGCGATCGCGACCGCGTCGCCCGGCCCCTTAACCGCATACGAGAGGATTGAACTGTCGTAGTAGACAAAGGCGCCAGGAACTCGCGCGAGGGCCTGCCACATGAAGAACGTGCTCACGGGAGATTCGGGCTGAAGACCGCGGCCGGTCTGTTGAGTGATGAAGCTGATCACGTTCATCCCGCTCCCGAGAAGAAGTGCAACGGCCACGATCGCCGTCGAGGTGATGACGGCTGCGGCGAGAATGCGCCATCGATCGCGCAGTGCGATGAACGCCGCGAAGACGAGCGCGGCGGGCCACACCTTGATCCAGGTCGCGACGGTGAGGAGCACCGCTGCGACCCTCGGGCGCCTCGCGATAACGATGAGTCCGATCATCGCCAACGGCACACTAATCGAGTCGATGCGACCCGAGGCGATCGGCCCGAGCAGCAGCAGGAACCCGATCCACCACCATGCGACGCCCATCCGCTCCCGTGAGCGGCCCCATCCGGTGAGGATCCCGAATGCAATCGCATCGAGGATGAGGACCATCGAAAGCCAGGTGCTCGGGTAGAAAGCCGAACCAAACGCCCCGGCGATGAGCATGGGCACCCATGCAACGATGGGGTACACCCACACGCTGTCGATCCCGACCCAGAAGTGCGCGTACAGCGCCTGATCGGTCCAAAAGCGGTAAACGATCGTCACATCGCCCAAGGGCAACCCCGGAGCGTACAGGTTGAGGAGCCCGAGGATCAGGTGGACAAGCACGAACGCCACCCACACGGTGATGGGATTGAGCACTACCCGAACGATCCCGGCTTTCAGGCGCCCAGGCACAACAGTCATGCACTCAGAGTAGCGATGTTCCCCTGTGCCCCTACCGAGCGTGGTCGCCGCGAGCCAGAAGATCGACAACGGTCGCCGGGAGCGCAGCACACAGGTCCATGATCGTGAACGGTCCCCCCGCGTTCGCGCGGGTCGCTGCGAGGCCGTGCACGACAGCCGCCGTCGCCGCGAGTCTCGCGAGAGCCGTTGGGTCGGCCTCAACCTCCGCCGAATGCGTGGCCACGAGGGCGCCGAGGATTCCTGCGAGAGCATCGCCAGCACCAGCGGTTGCGAGCCACGGGGGGGCGACCGCGACGCTCAGGTGGATGTCCGGTCCGGAGATCCACGTCGTGTGGCCCTTCAGCAGCACGGTCGCGCCGAGCGTGTCGGCCGCGGACCGCGACCATCGTGCCGGATCTGCAGCGACCTCGGAAACGTCCACTCGCAGCACGCGCGCGAGTTCGCGGTAGTGCGGGGTGATCACGACCGATGCCGTCGCCCGCGTGTGGAGGTCGAGCGCTCCGCCGTCCAGAATCGCGGGAAGCCCCTGCTCAAGGGCCGCGACAATCGCGGCCTCATCACGGTCACCGGCATCCATCCCCGAGCCGATAAGCCAGGCTTGTACCCGGCCGGGTGCGGTGACCGCTTCGGGCCGACGCGCGAGCACGAGTTCGCTTGATCGCGAGTCCCCGAGATATCGAACCATGCCGACTCCGGTATGGAGCGCGGCCTCGACCGTCAGAACCGCGGCCCCCGGGTACGTGCTCGAACCGGTGATCACGCCCAGCACTCCGCGACTGTACTTGTCGTCGTGCTCCCGCGGCACAGCGATGTGGTTGGCCGCGTCATCCGGGGTGAATGAAGTAAAGGTCGCCATGGGTCTCACGATAGTTTGACTGGGTGAGTATCAGCATTCCCGGTAGCGTCGTTGTCTTCGACTACGGCGAGGTGATCTCGCGCTCCCCGAGCGCCGCAGATAAGGATGCGCTGCTAGCGATCTCGGGCTGCGAGCCCGAGTCATTCTGGCGGAGTTACTGGGCTCACCGCGACGGTTTGGACCAAGGCACCACGACGATTGTCGCCTACTGGGCGACGATTGCCGCAGAACTCGGGGTCGTGTGGCCCGCGTCGACCGTGCACGCACTCTGGGTCGCCGACTTTCGCAGTTGGTGGAGTGTCGAGCCCGGCACGCTCGATCTGATCGAGGAACTGCATGTCGGCGGCACACGGCTCGCCATCCTCTCGAACGCGGGATTCGACTTCTCGAGCCCGTTTCGTCGCTCGCCGATGGCAGCTTTTTTTGAGCGCGTGTTCGTGAGCGCAGAGATGGATTACGTCAAGCCTGACCCCGCGATCTATCGGGAAGTCGCTGCCGAACTCGGCATCTCGATGGATCACATGGTCTTCATCGACAACAAGAGCATCAACACCGATGCCGCCGCCGCGCTGGGCGCTACGGTCCATCACTTCACGAGCGTGGAAGGCCTCGACGCGTTTCTGCGTTCGCTAGTCGTATGAGCTCTCTCTTTACTCCCCTGACCCTCCGTGACGTCACGTTTCGCAACCGACTCTGGGTTGCACCGATGTGCCAGTACTCGGTTGAGCGTCAGGACGGCGTTCCGACCGATTGGCACCTCGTGCACTTGGGCGCGTTCGCAACCGGCGGCGCCGGCCTAGTCGTCACGGAAGCGACCGCCGTGTCGCCGGGTGGGCGAATTTCACCGGAAGACACCGGGATCTGGAGCGACGAGCAGCGTGACGCTTGGGCTCGCATCGCCGCGTTCATTCGCGCGCAGGGTGCTGTCGCGGGCATCCAACTCGCCCACGCCGGGCGCAAGGCGTCGACGTGGCGACCCTGGGCTTCCGAGCGCGGAACGGTTGCGGCCGCCGACGGCGGTTGGGAACCGGTGGCGCCGTCCGCGATTGCGTTCGACGGCTATGCCACTCCGCGCGCGCTTGAGACCGGCGAGGTCGCAACGGTCGTCGGCGACTTCGTCGCGGCGGCCGAACGGGCGGTCGCGGCCGGATTCCAGCTCCTCGAAATTCACGCTGCACACGGCTATCTCATCCACGAGTTCCTGTCACCGCTGTCGAACAAGCGCACCGACGAGTATGGCGGCAGCCTCGAGAACCGGGCCAAGCTCGTTCTCGACATCGTGAGAGCGGTACGCGCTGCCGTTGGCGACAGCGTTGCGCTGCTCGTGAGGTTCTCGGCAACGGACTGGGCAGACGAAGGCTGGGATGTTGATCAGACGGCAACGGTCGCCGAATGGGCGCGGGCCGCTGGCGCAGATCTGTTCGACATCTCGAGTGGAGGTCTTGTCGGTGGGGTGCAGATTCCTCTTGCACCGGGATACCAGGTGGCGTTCGCGGAACTGGTCGGGGATGTCGCGGGGGCGCCCGTGAGCGCAGTCGGACTCATCACCGGGGCACACCAAGCCGAAGACATCATCGCGTCGGGCAAGGCGGATGCCGTGATGATGGCTCGCGAAATGTTGCGCGATCCACACTTCCCGCTTCGCGCGGCCGCTCAGCTGGGCGTAGAACTCGACTACTACCCGCCGCAGTATGCTCGCGCCAAGTTCGCCGTCAGCTAGCGACGGCGAGTCGCGTCTTGTACTTCTCCGACGAGTTCCTCGATGATGTCTTCCAGGAAAAGCATCCCTCGCGTTGCGCCGTCTTCGTCGAAAGCCCGAGCGACATGCACGCCCGAGCGCCGCATCGTCGCGAGGGCGTCTTCGAGGTCGGTACCTCGGAAGATTGAGATGAGCTGCCGGATCCGCTTCGGCGGAACCGGTTCGGTGAACTCGTCTCCATCATCGAGATCGATCACGTCTTTGAGGTGCAGGTAGCCCGTGGGCTCGCCCCGATCGTTGACGAGGATGTAGCGCGAGAATCCGCGCTGGGCCACGGCCTTCTCCACGTCTGCCGGAGTCGCGTCCTCGGGGAGGGTGACGAGCACGGTCATGCCGACGGCGACATCCTGAACCTTTTTTGACGTGAACTCGAAGGCGGCACTCAGGGTGCCACCGGCGTCGGTCAGTACGCCCTCTCGCGTCGAGTGCGCCGCAATCGTCGCAACCTCGTCGAGGGTGAACACGCTGTTTGCCTCGTTCTTGGGCTCTACCCGAAACAATCTCAGGATCGCACGCGTGATGACATTAAGGGCGAGGATGATCGGCCGCAGAGCCCGCGCGATAAACACGAGCGGAGGCGCAAGTAGCAGTGCGGCTCGATCCGGCACCGAAAATGACAGGTTCTTTGGCACCATCTCGCCGAAGACGACGTGCAGGAATGACACGAGGGTTAGTGCGATCACGAAGCTCATCGTCGTGATGACTTGCTCAGACCATCCCGTGAGCGCGAGCGGCACCTCAAGTAGCTGATGGATGGCGGGCTCGGAGAGATTGAGGATAAGCAATGACGCGACGGTGATGCCGAGTTGGCTTGTCGCGAGCATGAGCGAAGCGTGCTCCATCGCCCACAGCGCGGTCTTGGCGGAGCGCGATCCGGCCTCTGCGCGCGGCTCGATCTGCGACCGACGCGCTGAGATCACCGCAAATTCGGCGGCAACGAAGAACGCGTTGACAAACAACAGGATGCCAAGCCAGGCGATTCCCCAGTACTGCATCAGTCGTCACCCCCCGCCGTGGACGGTTCGGGGACCGGTGTGTAGCGCACTCGATCGACGCGGCGACCCTCGAGCCGTTCGACACGAAAAGTTCCGGCCTCGATGTTCACTTCGTCCCCGGCCACCGGCAGGCGTCCCAGCTCGCTCATGAGCCAGCCACCGACAGTCTCGTATGGACCCTCCTCGGGAACGACCACTCCCGTGCGTTCGAGCAATTCATCGGGTCGAAGGATCCCGGGAAACGTGAACCAGTCGCGCGATCGCACCACGTCGGCTTTCGTGCGATCGTGCTCGTCTGACACCTCGCCGACGAGTTCCTCGACGAGGTCCTCGAGCGTCGCGACGCCAGCCGTGCCGCCATACTCGTCGACGACGACGGCCATCTGGTAGCCGCGCGCACGAAGCTCCGACAGGAGCGAGTCAAGCTTCATGGTCTCGGGCACCCTCAGCGCCTCACTTTGCAGCGCCGACACGGGCACCTCGCCGCGCTTGCCGCGAGGCACAGCGACCGCTTGCTTCACGTGGACCAGACCCACAATTTCATCGATTGAGTCGTCGATCACGGGAAACCGCGAGAAGCCAGTCGTGCCCGCGAGTGCGATTACGTCGTGCGCCGTGCCAAGCCGATCGATGCTCGCGACGCGAGGCCGCGGAGTCATGACGTCTTGCGCCGTGAGGTCCGCGAATGCGAGCGTCCGTGCCAGAAGCGTCGCAGTGTCGTGATCGAGACTTCCCTCGCGTGCGGAGCGGCGCACGAGCGAGACCAGCTCCTCTGCCGACCTCGCCCCCGAAAGTTCTTCCTTGGGCTCGATTCCCACCAAGCGCAGGATCCCATTGGCCGTGTTGTTCAAGAGCGTGACAGCGGGGCGAAACACCGTAGTGAATGCGATCTGGAACGGGAGCACGAGCTTGCCGGTCTCGCGCGGGAGAGCGAGTGCGAGATTCTGCGGCACTAGCTCGCCGATGATCATCGACAGCAGGGTGGCAATGACGAGCGCGAGCGTGTACGCGGTGATGGTGACCGCGGTCGCCGAGATCCCCATCGCCGTCAAGGGCACCGAGAGCATCGTGCTGAGGGCGGGTTCAAGCGTGTAACCCGCCAAGAGCGTCGTAAAGGTGATGCCGAGTTGCGCGCTCGACAAGTGCGTCGACGTCTGTTTGAGCGCGCTAATCGGAGCAGCGAGCCGCTTCTCCCCGCGCGAATGCCTGACCTCAAGGTCGGCGCGGTCGAGGTTGACAAGCGCAAACTCTGACGCGACGAAGAATCCGGTGCCAACGGTGAGCAGCACGCCGATTCCCAGCAGCACCCACTCGTTCACCGCGGGCACCGCATGCAGTCAGACGGGCGTCTACTCGGAGGGTCGTCCATTATTCACAAAGCCTACCGAACCGCGCGCCCATGAGCGCCGAGCCAGCGCTCGCTACCACGAGACCGGCAGCGCTTTGCCCTCCTCGTAGCCGGCGGCCGACTGGATGCCGACGAGGGCGCGATCGTGGAACTCGGCGAGAGTCGTCGCTCCCGCGTAGCTAAGCGAGCTCCGCACCCCCGAAGTGATCATGTCAAGCAGGTCCTCGAGCGACGGCCGAAGGGGGTCGAGGTAGATCTTTGAGTTGGAGATACCCTCGGCAAAGAGTGTCTTGCGAGCCAGTTCGTAGGCGTCGAGCCCGTCGAAGCGTTCGCGAACGGCCTTCGTCGACGCCATCCCCCAGCTCTCCTTGTAAGCACGGCCGTGCTCGTCGCGAGCGAGCGTCCCTGGCGCTTCGACAGTTCCGGCGAACCACGAGCCGATCATGACGGATGCCGCACCCGCGGCGAGAGCGAGCGCGACGTCACGTGGATAGCGCACCCCGCCATCGGCCCACACGTGCGCTCCCAGTTCGGTCGCTGCCGCCGCCGTCTCCAGCACAGCGGAGAACTGCGGACGCCCCACCGCGGTCATCATGCGTGTCGTGCACATCGCGCCCGGGCCGACACCGACCTTGACGATTGTTGCACCGGCCCCGACGAGATCGCGCACGGCCTGTGCAGTCACGACGTTTCCCGCGACGATGGGCACACCGAGCCCCAGAGTGGCGACCGTCTGGATCGCCCTGACCATGCCGTCTTGGTGGCCGTGGGCGGTGTCAATCACGATGACATCGACACCCGCAGCGACGATCGCTCGGGCCTTGGCCTCGACATCGCCGTTGATGCCGATTGCGGCAGCAACGAGCAGCCGGCCGTTGCTGTCCAGCGCCGGGGCATACAGCGTGGAGCGCAGTGCGCCCGTGCGGCTGAGGGTTCCGACGACTTTTCCGTCGTGCAGCACCGGTGCGAACTGAAGGTCAGCCGCGACCATGAGGTCGAAGGCCGCTCGCGGGCCGTCAAGCTCGTCGGCGTCGATCTCGGTAAGCGGAGCCCCGAGCAGGTCGGCGAGCGGAGCGTCGGCAAGGGCGTGCACGAGCCGCTCGGCGGGGATCGCGCCGAGGAACTCCCCGTGAGCATCTCGCAGCACGATCCCGTAGCCGACCACCGGGGGAAGCTGGCTCAACGCCGTCGCTACGGTATCGCTCGGTGCGAGATCGACGGAGGCGTCAAACGTGACAGGCTGCGCTTTGACCCACCGGATCGCCTCATCTAGGTCCTGGGAGGGCATGTCTTGTGGCAGCACACCGAGCCCGCCTCGGCGGGCAAGAGTTGCCGCGAGTCGCGGCCCGGTCACCGAGTTCATGTTCGCCGCGACGATCGGGATACTCGCACCGGTGCCGTCGTGCGGGGTGAGCGACACGTCCAGTCGGCTTGTGACCGCCGACCGATCGGGCACGAGGAACACGTCGGAATAGGTCAAGTCGTGGCGTGGCGTTGTCTCGTAGAAGCGCATGAATTTAACGCTATCCCGACCGCGGCACAACCCGGCCCGCCTAGCAAATGCGATTAAGCTTGTCGGTGGTGTGCGGGTAGTGGGGCGCGCCGCGAAGCCTGCCAGAGCTCTGGCGAAAGACGAGACACGAAAGTGGGCGGTCGGCTGTGTCGAGCCAAGTGACCGGAACGGCACCCGAGGGCGATTCTTCGGGTGAATTTGGAGCCAACGAGTGGTTGGTTGACGAGATGTACGAGCAATACCTCGTCGACAAGAACTCGGTGGACCGGTCGTGGTGGCCGACACTCGAGAGTTACCACAGCACCCTTTCGGGCGACACCTCCGCGATGGGCGATACCTCAGCACCGAGCGAAGCCGAGTCTGCGGCGGCGGCGGCTGAACCTGCCGCTGAACCTGCCGCTGAACCAGTCGCTGAACCAGTCGCTTCTGCCGTGGCGGCATCCGCACCAGATGCCTCGGCGTCTGCGGCCTCGCCCACCACTCAGCCGGTCGCGCGCACGACCTCAGTGCAAGCCAAGCCACAGCCGATCCCCGCGGATGCTCCGGCCACCGCAGCCGCACCCGCGGTCGATGGAGCCACGACTGCAACGCAGCCCGACAGCGAGGTCGCGGCCCTCAAGGGAGCGTCCAAGTCACTCGCCGCAAACATGGACGCGAGCCTGACGGTTCCCACGGCAACCAGCGTGCGCACGATTCCCGCGAAGCTCATGATCGACAACCGGATCGTGATCAACAACCACCTCAAGCGCGCTCGCGGTGGCAAAGTCTCATTCACGCACCTCATTGCGTGGGCGATCGTGGAAACGCTCAAGGAGTTCCCGAGCCAAAACGTCTTCTACGACGAACCGGACGGCAAGCCATCGGTCGTCACGCCGGCGCACATCAACCTCGGTATCGCGATCGACCTCCCCAAGCCCGACGGAACCCGCTCGCTCGTCGTTCCCGGCATCAAGCGCGCCGACACCATGGGATTCGGCGAATTCCTCGTGGCGTACGAGGACGTCGTGGCGAGGGGTCGTGCCAATAAGCTCACCGCGGCCGACTACGCGGGAAACACGATCTCGCTGACCAACCCCGGCGGCATCGGAACCGAGCACTCGGTGCCACGCCTCATGCGCGGAGCAGGCACCATCGTTGGCGCGGGCGCCCTTGAGTACCCAGCGGCGTTTCAGGGCGCGTCGCCGCGCACGCTCGCAGAGCTCGGTATCGGCAAGACCATCACGCTCACGAGCACGTATGACCACCGCGTCATCCAGGGAGCAGGCTCGGGCGAGTTCCTCGGGAAGATCCACGAGCGACTCATCGGCGAGCACGGCTTCTACGAGGGCATCTTCGCCGCGCTTCGCATTCCGTATGACCCCATCCACTGGGCCGCCGACATCAACGTCGACCTCGCCGACAGCGTCGACAAGACCGCGCGCGTGCAGGAACTCATCAACTCGTTCCGCGTGCGCGGCCACCTCATGGCCGATACCGACCCGCTCGAGTACCGTCAGCGCTCGCACCCCGACCTCGACATTTCCAGCCACGGCCTGACCTTCTGGGACCTGGACCGTGAGTTCGTGACGGGTGGCTTCGGCGGTCGTCGGTCAGCACTTCTCCGCGAGATTCTCGGGATGCTGCGCGATGCATACTGCCGCACCGTCGGCATCGAGTACATGCACATTCAAGATCCGGCCCAGCGTCGATGGATTCAGGATCACGTCGAGAAGCCATACTCGAAGCCGAGCCACGACGATCAGATGCGAATCCTCGGTAAGCTCAACGAGGCCGAGGCATTTGAAACCTTCCTTCAGACGAAGTACGTAGGCCAGAAGCGGTTCAGCCTCGAGGGTGGCGAATCGACGATCGCCCTGTTGGATGCCGTGATCCAGAAGGCGGCCGAAGCCAACCTCGAAGAGGTCGCGATCGGCATGGCCCACCGCGGCCGCTTGAGTGTACTGACTAACATCGCGGGCAAGACGTACGGCCAGATCTTCCGCGAGTTCGAGGGAACGCAAGATCCCAAGACTGTGCAGGGCTCGGGTGACGTGAAGTACCACCTCGGCACGGAGGGTACATTCACCGCGGCATCCGGCCAGCAGATCCCGGTCTACCTCGCGGCGAACCCGTCCCACCTGGAGGCCGTAGACGGGGTGCTCGAAGGCATTGTGCGGGCGAAGCAAGACCGCCGGCCGATCGGCTCATTCACGGTGCTGCCGATCATGGTGCATGGGGATGCCGCGATGAGCGGACAGGGCATCGTTGTCGAGATCCTCCAGATGTCACAATTGCGCGCGTACCGCACCGGCGGCACCGTTCACGTCAACATCAACAATCAGGTCGGATTCACGACACCACCCGCCGAGGGACACACCTCGACAAACTCGACGGATGTCGCCAAGACTATCCAAGCACCCATTTTCCACGTCAATGGTGACGACCCCGAGGCCGTCGTGCGCGTAGCTGAGCTCGCTTTTGCGTACCGCCAAGAGTTCCACCGCGACGTGATGGTCGACCTAATCTGCTACCGGCGCCGCGGTCACAACGAGGGCGACGACCCGTCGATGACTCAACCCCTCATGTACAACCTCATCGAGGCCAAGCGTTCGGTTCGAACCCTGTATACCGAGGCCTTGGTCGGCCGCGGGGACATCACGCAGGAGGAGTACGAGGGCAGTCACCACGACTTCCAGGATCGTCTCGAACGCGCCTTCGCTGAGACCCACGCGGCCCAGACGGGGTCGATGCCGATCATCACTGACAGTCGTGCGGTCGCAGACCTCGAGCGACCGGGTTCGCAGCGGGATGACGCGATCGGAGAGCCCGCATCCACCGGGGTCGACGAATCCGTTGTCCGTCTCGTCGGAGACGCGCACGCCAACCCGCCCTCGGGATTCACGGTTCACCCCAAGTTGCAGGCGCTCCTCAACAAGCGCGTGGAGATGAGCCGCTCGGGTGCGATCGACTGGGCCATGGGCGAGCTTCTCGCGCTGGGGTCGGTGCTGATCGAAGGCACACCCGTCCGCATGGCGGGCCAAGACACCCGCCGCGGAACCTTTGTTCAGCGTCACGCTGTGCTCCACGACCGCGAGAACGGTCAAGAGTGGCTACCGTTGGCAAACCTCGCCGACACCCAGGCGCGGTTCTGGATCTACGACTCGCTTCTGAGCGAGTATGCGGCCATGGGCTTCGAATACGGCTATTCGGTCGAGCGCGCGGATGCCCTCGTGCTGTGGGAGGCGCAGTTCGGCGACTTCGCCAACGGCGCGCAGACCGTGATCGACGAATTCATCTCGAGTGCCGAACAGAAGTGGGGCCAGCGATCGAGCGTCGTGCTGCTCTTGCCACACGGCTACGAGGGTCAAGGACCAGACCATTCCTCCGCCCGAATCGAGCGCTACCTGCAGTTGTGCGCCGAAAACAACATGACCGTCGCGCGTCCGTCGACTCCGGCGTCATACTTCCACCTGCTGCGCCGGCAGGCGTACATGCGTCCGCGCCGGCCGCTCATCGTCTTCACCCCGAAGGCAATGCTCCGGTTGCGCGGCGCCACGAGCGAGATCGCCGACTTCACCCAAGGGCGTTTCGAGCCCGTGCTTGACGACAACCGCATCCAAGACAAGTCTTCGACGAAACGCGTCATCGTCACCGCGGGCAAGATCTACTACGACATCATTACCGAACTCGAGAAGCGCGAAGAACAATCCATCGCCGTTGTGCGGATGGAGCAGTTCTACCCGCTGCCCATTTCCGAGATCAACGCGGTGTTCGAGCGGTACCCGAACGCGGACATCGTCTGGACCCAAGACGAGCCCGAGAACCAGGGCGCGTGGCCGTTTATGTGCCTTGAGCTCGCGAAGCACCTGAAGGGCCGCACGATCAAGGTCGCGTCGCGCCCGGCATCCGCCTCGCCAGCAACCGGATCATCAAAGCGCAGCGCACAAGAACAGGTCGACCTCATCGAGAAGGCGCTCGCGCTGTAGTCGGATGCAGTATCGCAAAGCCGACGAGCCTTCACGGCGAGATCAGCGGATGCGAATTACGCGGCGCTCGCTGGGAGTGCAACGATTGTGGTGCCGCCGGTAGACACGATCTCTTTGCCCAGTGGCGCGAGTGAAATCGGGATCATCTTGAGGTCAGCGATCGCCAGTGGAATGCCCACGATCGTGAGCGCGAGCGCGACGCCGGAGACGATGTGGCCAATCGCGAGCCCCAACCCCGCGAAGATGAGCCAGATGACGTTGCCGAGCAATGAGAACACCCCCGCGGTTGGCTTCTGCACGACTTGGCGACCAAAAGGCCACAGCACATAGTTGGCCATCCTGAACGATGCGATCCCCCACGGGATCGTGATGATCAAGATGCAGCAGATGACTCCCGCGAGCATGTAGGCGAGAAACAACCAAAAGCCCGAGAAAACCAGCCAGATGATGTTGAGGAGAACCTGCACCTGCCGATTATGCGTTCTCTAACCTCGAAAGAATAGCTTCACGCAATTTTTCCGGCGCCTTTTCTTGGCACGCCTGCTTGACCTTGTTGATCAGCGTGATGCTGATGAGGTGCTCCTGAGTGCAGTGGGTGCAGTTCTCAAGGTGCTCGGCGATGTCGATGCGATCCTGATCGCTCACCTCGTTGTGGAGGTACTCCTCGAGTTCTGCCATGGCTTTGTCGCAGCCGCAGTCGGTCATTTCGTACTCCTCGTCGTGCCGACAACCGTGTCACGGTCGTCACTGATGATGCCGCGCTCGCGGGCGTAGTCGGTAAGGGAGTCGCGTAGCATGCGTCGGCCGCGGTGAAGTCGGCTCATCACGGTACCGACCGGGGTCTTCATGATGTCGGCGATCTCTTGGTACGAGAATCCCTCGACATCGGCGTAATAGACCGCGAGCCGGAAGTCCTCCGGGACCGCTTGGAGCGCATCTTTCACGGTCGAATCCGGAAGATGATCGATCGCCTCCGCCTCAGCAGAGCGCGTCGAGAGCGACTGCGTAATGGACTCGGCTCCGCCGAGCTGCCAGTCCTCGAGGTCATCGATCGTGCCTTGGTAGGGGTTGCGCTGATTCTTGCGGTAGATGTTGATGAAGGTGTTGGTTTGAATTCGGTACAGCCAAGCCTTCAGATTGGTGCCCTGCTGAAACTGCCCAAACGCTTGAAACGCCTTGACGAACGTTTCCTGAACGAGGTCAGCGGCGTCGGCCGGATTGCGTGTCATTCGCATCGCGGCGCCATAGAGCTGGTCCATGAAGGGAAGCGCCTGTTCTTCGAACAGCGCCCTCGGATCTTTCGCCTCACCGTCAATCACGGCGTCACTGGTAGTCATCAGGAACAATTCTAGGTCGCTGGACTCAGCGCCCGCGGGTCGCACAGCAACTGCTAGCGACATCCTGTGCTCCTGTCTCTCGTTCGTGCTGGTCTGCAGCGTCAACCGCGATGCGGCGCGCTCTATTCCGGCGGTATCGGGCGCAGGCGTTACTCTGGATGCCGATGGCGATCTCGAGAACGGCCAAGCCCCAATTCAACCCGTACGGCGACGATGATCCGATCCCCGAGCAGGATGCGGGACCGTGGGCAGCGCCTCGTGCGAATGGGGCGCTCAACGCGACCATCCGCATTCCGGGATCGAAGAGTCTTACGAACCGCGAGCTCGTGCTCGCCGCGCTCGCGGATGGTCCTTCGCTGCTGCGGGCCCCCCTGCACTCTCGCGACACGATGCTCATGGTTGAGGCGCTGCGCACGCTGGGCACGGTGATCCAGGAGGTTGCCGGCTCGGGTGAGTTCGGCGCCGACTTCCTTGTGACACCCGGAGAATTGGGTGGCGGCTCGATCGACTGCGGACTGGCCGGCACCGTCATGCGCTTTCTGCCGACCGTGGCGGCTCTCGCTCTCGGCCCGGTCGCGTTCGATGGGGATGCGGCGGCGCGCAAGCGTCCCATGCGCACGACAATCGACGCCCTAAGGCGCCTCGGGGTTGACGTGAGCGATGATGGTCGATCGGCCCTCCCGTTCAGTCTGTATGGAACGGGTGCCGTCACGGGCGGAGACCTCGACATCGACGCATCGGCTTCGAGCCAATTCGTTTCGGGATTGCTGCTCGCGGCGCCTCGGTTCGAGCGCGGATTGCGCTTGCGCCACACGGGCGCGACCCTCCCGAGCATGCCCCACATCGAGATGACGATCGCCTGCCTGGACGCCCGGGGTGTGAGTGTGCGAACTCCGGAGCCGGGAGTGTGGGAGGTCGATCCCGGGCCGATCGCGGCACTCGACGTCGACATCGAACCGGATCTCTCCAACGCCGGTCCCTTCCTTGCCGCGGCGCTCGTGTCGGGCGGATCGGTTACG
>Ga0209512_1000748_pt1 | contig 48098 bp, 46 predicted proteins | sample frozenSSSSmetaG_FD_184142 | JGI IMG/M metagenome (GOLD analysis project Ga0209512, IMG submission 184142) | Glacier valley bacterial and archeal communities from Borup Fiord, Nunavut, Canada, to study Microbial Dark Matter (Phase II) -... | ecosystem: Environmental > Aquatic > Freshwater > Ice >...
GAATGTGATAATAGCATGTAGAATAGAATCTAGTCTAGCTATGGAAATATATCTACTTATATATGCCTCTAGCCTCAATAGGCAACAGTAGGCATCAGTCGGCTATTGGACTGCATGCAGGTGAATACCCTGCTCTAGATCCTGCTCTAGCGTTCGGTGCATGATATGAGACATGCATGAGATCTGAATATCTCAACACTTAGCCACGCCACTGCCAACACCTGAAAATGGTCAAATGCGCGTATGTTGAAATCATTCCGAGCAATACACCCGGCTGATATTTATCTAGGAGGCTAATGATTTTGAAACGCGGGGCTGGCGTTTGTCAGTATTTGGGGCCTATTATCCTGAGGGCTCCGTGACGAGCACCTTGGTCGGGACTCGGGGGGTCCGAAACGGGATCTAGTGTAGGGCTGTTGCATATCCCTTCTGCCGATGACATGTCGCTGACGCCGCGCAGACTGCGCCAATTAGGCAATACTAGCTCATTCACGTAGATACGCGCGGCAAAAACTACTCACCCATTGAGTCTTGCTTTCTGTCAATATCACAATTATAATCGGTTTAAGAACAGTGCTTTCTATACGAATATCTTGATATCTTGACTGGTACAGCATTGAATGTATGTTAGAAATCCAAGGTATCAAAATTGCTGCATTGCTGTAAACCGACAGTTTCCTAGGAGCTCCACGCCGCGCCAGATCCGAAGAACTCTTGGCCTTTCTCAAGACTATCATATTGAGCCTGGCCCAACCACTGGGGCGCGAGCCGCGTGATACCTTCTTCCACATCCCAAGCTCGGCCACCCTCCACATAGATGCTCTTTCCGTTTGAAGCACCATCTGTTGCGAGGCTGACAATAGTACTCGCTACGTCCGCCGACGAGTTCAATGGCAGATTTGCCTTTTTCCAAGCTGCTACAAAAGACGCAATCATCGCAGTATCTGTGGCCCATGGACACACGCAATTTATCCGAAATCCTAAAGTTGCAGGTGCGATAGATCTCAAACTGCGCATGAGCCCAATAACCCCATGTTTGGTACTTTGATAGACGAACAAGCCTGGATTATCGTAGAAGCCCGCGACACTGCTAAGCAGAACAAGGCTCTTATCGTCTCCTTCTTTCGCATTGTGGCGGAGATATACGCTTGCAATGCGAGCAAAATAAATGGTTCCAGTGAGATTAACGTCCAATACGGACATGTTGGGTGCTTCGCGAATGGTCTCAAGGTCCAAAGATGGGTCGAATATGTTTCCACGCTCGACCAACCCAGCGTTGCTGACGGCAATGTCCACCTGGCCGTATGTTTCCAAGGCGAGATCAAACAGGCCGAGGATAGAGTCGTAAGATGTCACATCTGTCTTTTGGAACCGAACATTTGTACGCTCGCTGCTTGGGCCAACAATATCCCCATACACAACTCTTGCTCCGCAGGAAAGGAAGTGAGAAATGGTCGCCGCCCCAATGCCGCTGCTGCCTCCTATATTTTGGACGTCGTTATTTCAAGTGTCTATCAGCCTGCATTGAAGACTCACCGGTCAGAACAACAACCTTATTGTTGAGCGATGAAGCCCCAGCGTCCTCTATCCTATAGCTTGTCATTGTTATAATAGCGGAAGAGTAGAAGAGTACTTCAATGGCTGTCAACCGAGCTATGCTCTCGATTCATCCTGCATTCTCGTTGGTATATATGGATCAAGGGGATCTCGGGTCGTGAGCTTGTCTGAATGGTAATACCCCGCATTACCCCGCGTCCTCTACGGTGTGATGTGTCGGCAATTCTGCGTGCGGAACGCTGGACTCGTTGAATCCGGGTCGGATGCGGATGAGGGATGTGGAATGGATCAGAGGGTCTTAGTGAGATGCGAGATGAGGGGACACTATCGTTACGGCCGGCAAGCGTAAGCTTCCAATTCGCTGGAAAATGGAAACCCCATACCCCCCCCGCCCCCAAAAAAAAAACAATACGCCATAGTCATTTCCGATGATCACAGTGCTTCTGAAGCTAGCATCCGCTCCGCAATCGTCTACGCACAGGTCATTTTAGGCCCCTTGCACTGCTGCTCGGCTCCACAGCAACATCTAACATCCGCATTCTCCGCATTCTCCACATTCTAGCACCCCAACTGAGTCCTATGTCTAAAAGATATGATGTGATGATGTGAAAGAATTACGGAGAATTGAATAGAAGCAATGGATGTAGACGAAAAATGGTTTCATGGTTTCATGATATGAGAATCTCCTCTGCTTTTCAAGTTCCATCTCTTCCATCTCAAAATGACTAATCAAAGGTAAGAAAATCGAAAGAATCCCTAAAGATCTATTCGCAATAACTAATAACCCTAAATATGCGTACAGCGGTATCCGTAATGCGGGGATGCGGGGAAACATGCGCGGTCCGGGGTCATCAGCAATACACGATTCTACAACAGCACTAGCAGTCGACTGCCAAACAGCTAGAGTTAGTTCTATCTGTATTATTGCCTGGAAGGATACCCTAATATTAGTAGCCGATCCGTCCAATTATGAATGATTAGGACAATGCTCCCTTGCTCCCTTGAAGCGCAGTCCCTTACCCCACAAATGCCGGCCATGGAGTCTGCTTGCGCCCCGGCAACAGAAGGCACTGCTTCCGCTCCAATGTGTAACGCAGTCGGTAGGTTGGAAGGGTGGGAAAAATAGGTGCATACCTCTTCCGCTCCCGCAACAGAAGGCACTTGTTGTTCTCACAGAGGAAGGTCGAGTCATTGAATTAGACATTGGCCTGACATTGACAGTGAACAAACTCTTATTGAGGATTTGGCATGGACCTGTACTAGGTCAGCCATCAGTGCGGAGAAGTAGACTGCCATCTTCGATCCTGCTTAAAATAAGCTTAAAAGAAGCTCCATCTACGAAGATTTCTAATTTCAACGCACGCAGGAGAACGAGCTGCTTGCTATATCATTACAATAATTCTACACATATACTTGGCTTACGCAACTCACCTTCATAGTACCTATCACTATAATGCGACTCCCGTTCTCATTTTTGAATTGGCCAGCATTGCTGCCAGCCTGACCTACAGTACTCTGTATGTTGGTGCCAGAGGTCGCAACTTTCCTCCTGGTATGTGTAGAAATGTGAAGTGTAAAATACTTAATTGTAGAACTTCTAATCTAGATCTGCGGCTGTGCATATGCTACGAGACTACCTCGTTGCTCCAGAGCAGCATATGATGCATCCAAAGAAATATAGCAACAGTATCATTACGACTTTGCGTAAGTACTAGCCTTGTTAGAGTTGACTCCTGTCTTTGCTACTAACTATCAATTCATTAAGTTTACGGATCTCGGACTCCAACCTTAAACACACCACATATGACCAGGGTTTACGATGTGCTAGAACATTTGTCCACAATCAATTGAGGTTGGTAACACGCCTACTGTAGACATTTATCCTTTCCTACGTTGGATTCCACAGCTATTCCTTAGAATGTGGGTCACGAGGGCTAAGCAGCTTTAGCATGAGGAGAGCTCTTTATTCAATGATTTGCTCAATGCCGTTGAAAAGCGCCGAGCAGAGATTCGTTCATGGACAGGGTACTAGACCAAAACGACAAGCTAGGCTTTAATCAGCGAGAACTACAATACCTTGGAGGGACCATGTTAGAGGGTGGATCTGACACACCTTCAGCGGTAATCATCGCCTTTGTTCATGCTATGACTAAGTGGCCAGATGTTCAAACGAAAGCGCAGAAGGAGATTGACGCCGTCATTGGTGAAGATCGATCACCCGTCTGGTCTGACTATGCAAAATTACCCTTAGGAGCCTCAGAAGTAATTCGCTTGCTGAGTTAGTTATGAATCAATGTTCTAAATGATGCCTTCTAGTGCAACTGAGTGGCAAGCATCTATTGCAGGGAGCTGTCGAAGGAATTCAGGCTCAGGTCTCACATGCATGGCTCACAACATGCAGAGCAGAGTATCCACCTGCTTTCCAGTCCAACAGCCGACTGATGCCTATTCAGGCGAGGGCATATAAATAGTACATAGATTCATAGATAGCTAGACTTTATTATTATATGCTTTTTCACATCTTCCGTGCCCACAGTACAGAGTGCTGTGTTCAACAGGAGCTCTACATGTACACCTGGTAGACAATTAGTTGCATAGAGATGTGTTTTATGATGATCTAACTCTTCTATTTCAGAGCAAGAGCTACTGTTATATACAAGATTGCCCTGTTCCAAGCTCTTCCACTAAACTCTAAGCAGACAAACTCTAAATACCTGTAGCAGCCCGCCACTGAATAAAACTAGCGAAAGTGAGAGAAGCTTTTCAAAACAACACAATTGAATGGGCCCTTTAAGGGCTCATTAAGCAATATCATGTCGTATGCTGATAAGTTGAATGAACTGACTACTATACACCATTGCAACTCTTTTTAATGACGAAGCTTTTGAGTACCAAGATGGATTATCTCTCTTTAAGCCTACCCCGGAGCCTAAACCAACCCCTCGAGTCTTAGGCTTTTCCCCTATTGCGCCAGAAGCTTCCTATTGACCACTCGCCTCTCTATATTGTGTTTTTTCCCCACGAGAGGTCTGTGCCCCAAAATCCACCGCTCTAACAACCTTTGCCCTTCCGCCATCAGCCATTCCCAACCTGCTACATTGAAATCGGGGTATTATAAGCAGTACTCCATCTTTGCCAGCGCCTGCGATTCCTCAATCTTCCTAATATATTTTCATGGCCATTCTCCCCTTCGCGTCCCTGTCACCATGTTCCTGGCCTTTGTGTCACTTTGGTATCCGCTCTTCAAATTTTCATTCGGCTGAAGAGAAGCAACAAGCTCAGCATTCTCAATGTCGTCCGAGATGCCCAACAAGTCGGAGAGATAAAAATGAATCTGTAGGCATCTGTGTTGAACAGAATATTGAATTGTGGGCACGGAAGTAAAGGTTGAGAAAGCACGTAGAATTTACTATCTGCTAATTCTGTCTATTTTATATGTGTGCCCTGAATAGGCAACAGCCTGTCGGCTATGAGTGTGAATTATCCTGTATATAGGTGAATACTCTAGTCTGGATTCACCTGCATATTCTGAGAACATCAAAGTTCATGATCACCTCAAACAATCTGTCATAACGAAAGTCGAGTCGAGGGTGTAGACCACTGTGGCCTTTTCCTGGTTGCGAACCACTGGAACAATTCCGTCGTTGAAACTATGTTGAATTGCCAAATCAACTTGAACATAATTTCAAGACAAGGCTCAAATGGCAAAGTTGAAACGGCAGACTGGCCTGTCCAACCCTGACAAGTGGTTTGAAAGCATCTCCAGTGAATTCCTGGGACAACAAAGAATTTTACACCAGCACAGATTGGTGCGACCTGCTCAGAATGCAGGATGCATAGAAGACTTCCTCAAAAGACAACTGCCAAATCGGCATAAAAGGGCATGACAAGGTCGTAATATATAGGCTCAAAGTTCGAGATTAGACACAGCGAGGATGACACTAATGCTCCAGCAGACTCATTTACGCGACAAGAGATGCGGTATGCAGGAAAAGATTTGCTTGCTGGGTATGATTATAAGTCATTTGCCTCTGAGTTTACCATTTACTATTCGCAAAGAACATCTATAGAAGATCTCATTCATCGAAGGGTAATGAGTTTGGTCGCAAAACATTCTAATCGCTTCTCAAACTGCATTTCAAGCACGCCATCAGCTGCCTTTTCATCTTCGGCTGTGTAGAAGTCCTCAATTGCCTCGAATAAGGTATAAGTAGGTCATCCAAACCGGGGCCATATATGCATCAAATACTCAGCCTGCCGCAGTATTACACTTCTTAACATAGCACACATTCGCAGCGGATTTCCACGAATGAGCCTCATGCGCTGTGTTTCTTAATGCAAGCAGAACAACATCAGCCGTAATCCCAATTGCCGATCCAGTTCCAAGATAGGCCAATACTAGGCCGAATTAAAAACTTCAGCCACTCATGACTCAGCCGCGCCCTTCCCGCAGACAAGCTTTCGGCCCCCATGACATTTTGGCAGTTTCTGGCCCCCCACGAGGGGAGGGGCCTGCTCATGCACAAGGCTCAGCCATGACAGTCCAGTGCTTCCCTGTCCATATCCACGTCTATGCAATCATCGACAAGATCGCCGGAGCTGGAGCAAATATGATGCCTGCACACTTGATCTCGTGGAACAGTCATACCCGGGACGGCCCTTGTAAGCTATGATGCAGAGATCCAATTGAGAAGAATATGCGAAGTAAATGCGTCGAGAGATAGGTTTCACAGTCATGTAGTACAATCAGGCAGAGAATTCAAGAAATACACTAGAATTGAGAGGAAGAAATCGCATGAGCCACTCGGCGTACTCGAAGTTCGATGACGATTCCAAGCTGTTAAACTCTCCATATAGCCACAGGCCTCCTAATAGAGTGTTACTCAGCAAGAATTGTATAGCTGTTTATAGCCATATCTTGTTTAGAGTAGAACCTGGGACCGGGGCAACTATGCCTTGCGCGTCCGTGTCTCCTACCACTTCGATCCTTGCATTGCGTATTCGCCGATTCCAGAAGGACTGACCGATACTACGTTTCATCTCATTGTCAATCCAGGTGAAGGATATTGCTCGATATGACGGTTGTAGGCAGCAATGTACAGTCATCTTCGTCCTCATCCTCTCGTTATCCCTGGTTTTCGCTTATACCCGCAGCACGGCCCAAAAATAGAACGGCCCTCTTGTTAGCCGATCGGCAGACGCTTCAGCGCTTGCGCTTCAGTTGCCGCACCACTTACATCCTTCGTTTCCATAACACCCGCCGGCTAAAATGTATCCGGATCCTTGGCCCTCGCGAATCTCACGCGTCTCACGCGCATGTCGCCCAATCTCATGGCTCCAAAGACGCCTTCTAAGCAACGCATTGATCGTGGCTGACGCTGACTGCGTCTCATTCGCTCATGGTCGTCCACCTGTTTTAGAATCACGCACAGACGTTTTTTCTCTCTAAAATAGACACAACCAACACGCCGACCGCGTCATCTTGGCGGCCCAATTATACTATCAGATTCAAATGCATGCTGCTGAGATAAAATGAAGACGCTGTGGTCTGTGCGTTGTAGGAGAAGCCCACTGCTGCAATTCTGAGGGCCAACATTTGGGCCGAAATAGACAACAGACACTGCATTCGGTAGCCACGATACATGCACCTGCATGACTAGATCGTGCTGACTAGATCGTCGGGCCATCCATACTTACTTTGGGACCTGCATATCGAGTAGGACCCGTTATTGGGACATACCTAGGTAGCCATGTGGAACCTCCGAGGTGACATAAGGCTGACTGAGGGAATGCCGATGCAGGACGAGGCTCTTCAGCCAGGATCCAGCGAGCAATGGGAGAAGTGTAGATGCGATGGTTTGGGCTTTGGATAAGTATATATGTTTCATCCTCCTTCGTCATGGAATTATGTTTTTGTTGTCGTCATCCATCAGCGCCTTCCTCGAATCCTCATAGTCTCTCGTCAGTTCTTTATTGTATAGCAGTCCCTGTTGCAATATAATATCTCATTATCTCATATTATACCACCTGATATTCAATCCCAAGCTCAACTATTTGCTCAACCCTCAACCACAACAAACAACAATCAATCAAACCGTTACAATGTTTCCCATCAGCACCATCACCTGCTCAACCCTCTGCTTCGGCCGCGACGGCTACAACAAGAACGGCTCATCGACCGGCGAGGAGATGGCCAATCAAGGCCGCGGAGGCTACAACCGCGGACCAGACGATGATGAGCCAGAGGATGGACGTGGAGGATATAACTAAGTGTCTCTTCACTTTATCACACGATTTATTTCAAACTTCTCAACATTACACCCATACCTCATCGTTATCATCTCTTTCGCTGTTTTTTCGATCATATTTCCTATCGTCTTGTCTTGGCTCTGGCAGTTCATCACACACATTGCTGGAGTTGGGATAAAATCATGGCTTCGGAGCCAAATCGCGTCTTCGTCACATTTTCATCTGCGTCGCATCGGGCACATCAATATGTGGCATCTCGTCACATCGCATCGCACTAGACTTCCTTTCGTCCTTCTTCGCGCATTTCAGCACATATAAGCATCGTCTTGGCATACAAGCATCGGCATCGGCATCGGATCGGCGTTCAGAATTTGTTTCCTGCATCAACGTTAAAGATTAGAGGATCTCGCGATCCATTGGCTTCTATAGATTAGAATTGCATAGATGGATAGAATACATAATCCCATGTCATCTCAACCTGCTCATTTACCCACACAAAACCTGTTATAGTCAGCATAAATCTACCATAACCCAGCAAAGTCAGAAACTTACTTCTCGAAAACGACCCCCAATACCTCTTCCACATCCCCTGCTTCTCCTCGTCCCGTAAGCCTACTTAAGCAGTCTGCTGCAGCCCTCAGATGCTCTGCCGCCACCACAAGATCGAAGTCAAGCTCAGCCATGTCAGCCTCTTCAGTCTCAGCCATATACTGCGCCAAATACTCATCGCACGAGGACAAAAGTTGACGCTGTCGTTCTGTAACGCCGTAAAGATCTTCGTCGCCGAGAGTAGTGAGGGATTTGAAGGAAGCGGCAAGATGAGAGATGAGATGGGCGATATTACCCTGATCTTGACCCAATGGTGCCGACATGAGGTCATATTTGCAGGAAATTGGGATGATTTTGTCACTTGGTATGGATGGGAGTGAACCTTTGAATGCCTCAAGCACCTGTTCGAACATAGGCTTGGGCAAAATATCTGTTTTGTTGATAGCAACCACGTATTGCTCTGCTTTGGTCGCGATTTCGAGGGCTTCGGCGTCATACTGAATTCTGCATTGACCTTGAACTCCTGAAGGCTCAATTGAAGCCATGACAATGATCAGATCGGATTCCGAGGCCTTCGCCTTGGCTCTTCTGATTCCTTCTTGTTCAATCATCCCGATGACGCCTTCTTCGAGGCTTGTATCGCCGCCGATCCTGGTAGATGATGATCGCAACCCGGCAGTATCCGCGAAAGTACACAGATAGCCCTCAATATCAAGACTGACCTCGACAACATCTCTCGTGGTTCCAGCTTCCGTACTGACTATTGAGGCCTCTCTGCCAACAATGCGATTCAGTAGAGAGCTTTTTCCGGCATTTGGAGGCCCAAGCATTGATATCCGTATGCCCTTCCGCACCATCTCTGCTCGTCGACTCGCTTCTTTATGAACTCCGATAGAGGTCCTTATGCTCTTCACGTCGCGCCTTACATTTTTCAGCAAATCCGGATCCGTATCTGAGAAGTCATGGTCTTCGGAGAAGTCTATCAGAGCTTCCAGCTCGCCTCGTGCTTCAAGCAGCTGCTGCCGCCAACGCTCATATGTTCTCCCCAAAGCTCCTGAGTTCCCCCTCACAGCAGCTCTACGCTGTTGCTCTGTCTCTGCAGATAAGGTATCACTGAGCGCTTCCACTTGTGCCAGGTCCAGTCTATCGTTCTGAAAAGCTCGTCTTGTGAACTCACCCGCCTCTGCGTAACGAATCCTCGAGATTGATTTGCAGCGCGAAATGGCTGACAGAACCGCTTTTACGGTTGCTGGACCACCATGAGTATGAAGCTCGAGCATTTCTTCGCCGGTGACTGTCTTTGGGGATGGAAAATGGATAACAAGGGCATCAGAGTCGAGGATAATGCGCTCAATGCTGTTTTCTGGGTCATATAATGTACGAAGAGTCGCATATCGTGGTTTGAGCAGAGGTTTCGAAGGACATAACGAACGGTATACCTACAGTATGTTAGTTTAGGATTACTCGATTGGAGCTATGAACATACATCTAAGCATGCGGGACCGGAAATTCGAATGACGGCAATACCAGCCCGCCCAGGAGCTGTTGAAAGTGCATAAATGGTATCATCAAATAGAGACAACAGTCTCCGACCAACATTATCAATATTTCCTCCGGATGATCTCGTACTGTGTCGCTTTCTTCCGATGCACGGCGATGCGTGCGCCGGATTCAAGGAATCCAAGCCAATCCACGGAGTATTTGCACGAAATGCATTGCGCACATTGCTTAATAAAGCAATCCTCGCGCTTCTGCGTGCTATGCGGGTAGCATTGTGCTTCATTTGTAAGAGAGAGTAGCGATGTCGAAAATCATGATAGCACTTCGATTGGCAAGGCTGAAGCTTCCGTCAAATCTAAGGTATTTGGTGGGTGAGGCTGAGTGCCTGGCGTTAAATGTTGGTGCCTGAAGATATGCGAAGATCGAAATTTGGAAAAAGTTCCCCAACCTAAAATAACTTGCTATCAGCAACTCGACCTTCACCTGGCGCGCATCGTCAAAGCAAACCTTGAAAACAAGCAAAACAATAACCTGACCGATACCCTTTTGAAACAACACATTCCTTTCATTTAAAATTCTTTTGTCGCCCTCGCAATGTCTTCAGACGAAATCGTCTGGCAAGTTATCAACCAGCAGTTCTGCTCGTTCAAGCTCAAGTAAGAAATATCAAAGTTATTGAGTCAACGTAGCTAACCAACTCTAGAACTACAAAAGAAAAGAACTTCTGTCGCAATGAATACAATGTCACGGGTCTATGCAACAGACAATCCTGTCCTCTCGCCAACTCTCGATATGCCACTGTCCGCTCCAACCCCGAGACTGGCACACTCTATCTCTACATGAAGACCATCGAACGCGCGCATATGCCATCCAAGCTTTGGGAGCGCATAAAGCTGTCGCAGAACTACGCTAAGGCGCTCGAGCAAGTCGATGAGAGACTGATCTACTGGCCGAAATTCTTGATCCACAAGTGCAAGCAAAGGCTCACGAGATTGACACAAGTTGGCATCCGGATGAGAAGACTGGCAAAAGAGGATGAAAGGCTAGGAGAGAGAATTGTACCAAAGCTTGCGCCAAAGGTCAGAAGGAGAGAAGAGACAAGGGAGAGAAAGGCTCTGGCTGCGGCGAAGGTTGAGCGAGCGATTGAGAGAGAGTTGATTGAGCGGTTGAGAAGCGGTGCATATGGCGACCAACCATTGAATGTCAGCGAGAATATCTGGAAGAAGGTTCTCAAGGGATTGGAGAGACAAGGCGAGGGTACCAGAGACGTCGATATGGACGAGGGCATTGAGGAGGATGAGGAAGAGATGGAGGAAGAGGAGGAGGGTGTAGGAGAGGTCGAGTACGTCAGTGATCTCGGTGAAGATGAAGAGGATCTTGGTGATCTTGAGGACTGGCTGGGAAGCGAAGCAGAGGAGGCAACTGATGAGGATGAGGATAACAGCGACAGCGACAGCAGCGAGGAGGATATCGGCAAGAAATCTGCTGGTGCGAAGAGGAAGAGGCCTACAGCTCCAAAGGGCAAGCCAAGAAAGAGTGCAAAGATGGAGATCGAGTACGAGATGGAGGGATCTGCACGCGCTGTTGCTTCGTCGTAGACTGGCTTCGTTGGGCAAAGTATTATCAAAGTAGGCTGGCAGGAATTGTCAATGATACCATACAATTATTATACGCAAATCGGGGTGTAGCAAGGGAAGCATGAATGAAGGCCATTGAGCGCTGAGAATACGTCTTTCAGTTGGTGCAGTGATTGTCGACGATTATTCTGTGAAAAACGCATGCGTTCTTGGCGTGCCAAGGACCTATGATGGCGGTGCATGGGGTGTGAAACCTTAATCCAGCGTCACCTGTCAGGCTGTAACCCCACGTTCCAATTCCAACCTCATCAGGCAATCAAGACAGCAGTTATTTAGGGCCCATTCGTGCAAAACAGAGGCTTCTACTCTTACGGCAAACAGAAAACCGACATCAGCTGTACCACATACTGCTTGAGATCACCATCACCATCACACATACACACATACACACATACACACAAGACACCAGTCATTCATTCAGAAGACCCCGCCCATGGAGACAAGAGCATAGGCAACATCCATATTCTCTCCAGAACGCGATCTCACGATGTCGTCCTACCTTTCCAACCTTCTCACTACAACTTCCACCCGTTACGCTTCCCTCCGCAACCTTCTTCCCACAGGCGAAGCCGACGGTGACACTCCCGACGATACCCATATCTGCCGGGTCCTCCGCGCGTATTATAACGAGAAGGGCCGCCCTTTCCCAGCATGGCTTCCACCAGATCCAAAAGCCGGCCCTCCTGCCCAAATTCCACAAACAAACTATGGCGCACCAGTCGGCGCAGGATATGGCAATCTCGCAAATGCGGGCGGCAACAAGTTGGGAACTTTATGGGCCAATCAAGCTGGCTCTGGACAAGCGCAAGCGCCGCCTAGTCAAAGCTTGAGGCAACCTAGAACGGGAGGGGCAGCGTCATTGAGGGGCGCGGGCGGGATGCAGAGAGGACAGCAACAAGAGGAAGACTATGTGGCTGCGCGTCCGCTGCCGAGTCAAAGGGAGGGAACATATCAGACTTCGACAAGCTTGAAGCCCATCACCAGTGCAGGAAGTGCGCAGGATAGGTTGAAGCAGAGGTTGTGGGGAGGGGCGAAGAGCAGTAATTCATCTCAGAGCTCGTTGAGTCAGGGGCAAGGAATGGGACAGCAGCCACAGAGAGGCGCTTATGAGAGGCAGGAAAGCTATGATAGTAGCCGGTCATCTGACAGGCCATTCGTCTCTGCAAACTCGCCTTGGTCTTCAAACGAGAGAGCGACTGAAAGTGGAAGTATGGGTGGAAATGGACAGTATGATCCTGGGCAGAATCCAGGAAGGAGAGGCCTTCCAAGTGGGCCAAGGGGATATAGATGAGCATGGGCCGTGTGGAATGCGTTCGAGGTTGTGAATTGCTTGAGCATGGCGTTGGTGGTGTTTAGATGCGTTAGGTTGAGTCAAGTGACAGTGAGCAACATCAATTTGCATTGTCAGATCCGAATGACTGTGCCTTTGTGTTTGTGAATTTTCGATGCTAGCAAGCCGTATCTCCAGAATATAAGTACTGGCCAGTCGGCAGTCTCTGAAAACGACCAAAGTTGGCGTTAGTTGCACTTGAGAGGTTCCCGACCAAATTACCTGCATATTAGGTCTTTATTCTCGCCCAGAATATACAATATGTCGTGAAGGATGAATTCCATCGTTCTCATAGTCAAATGCTTTTCTAGCAGCTGCGTGCTGGACAGCCTTGTTGAGGCAATAATACTCCGAGGTAGTGCTGAAGAAGCGACCGAGATTATTGTACATAGCGTCAACTCCACAATTGCTTGTACTATGTAGCTATACAGAATAATTGCTTGTTGTCCGTCAGTTTATCAGCTTATCTAAATCTAGCGAGTTTGATTACTAGTACTCAAATCTTCGCTCGGAAATATGCCTTGGTTGAACATACGGGTGGCCATGTAAGTGTCGAGTCCGATTAAAACAGAACTTGCTGATGTACAAAACAGCCCAATGGACACCCAAAGGATATTTTAATCCAAACTATCGACCTGGATACCTTCATTCTTTAGGGCAAGCAGTTAGATGGCGACGAGATCACTGTTCCAATAATTATTCGCCATCATCCTAAGAGTCAAGCTCAGAGGGCACAAGTTATGGCGACAATAGGCAACTCCATCATGAATCCACAGTTACTGGCAGGACAATTCAACAGCAACAATGATCCACAGACACAGACAGCTCCTTATCAGTACACCTTTATTCTTTAGCGATGCAATGCATTACTGCCAACTCTGCTCATAGAAACAATATAGCTGCATAGACAGATAACAGCACAAGTTCTTTTCAAACCACTGGCAACAAGTATTTCACCGCAATTCATTTCTCTCCGAAGAGAAGACTCTTGCTTATTATTAATCAATTCGATTCCCGCCACCGCCGCCATATGATACCCTTGATCCTAGTGATATATAAAGCGACCAACGATGTCAATACCTTTGGACTTCGTCAACCAAGATCCTGTCGATGCCAACATTCGACCACGACAGAGACAACCATGACAGAGACAACCCTTCACGTACTTTCACATGTTGTTTCAAGTTCATTCAGACTCTGACTTGACTGATTGGGAGAAGAACAGTTCGTCCAATTCAGTGGATTGAAAGGTACACTTGATCGCGCTTCAAAACTGGTCATTTATGCTCTTTCGATGTCTTTTCTCAGGTTTTCACATCAGACGCTTCTCCATTACCTTTATATCTTGAGGAGATTGCCAATTGATCACAGTTCCAGCACTTTTTTATTTTGGTCTTCTTTTGGTAATCAGCAGATAAATTTCATGATTGCTTTCTGATCATTAGATAAGAAGGGCGAGGAGGAGGAAGGGTTGTAAAGGTTATATACTTTGTTTATAAGTCGAAAGGCTGGTGTTATTAAGCATATGGAAAGTGTAAGTTTTCAGCTTCTGGTTTATATATGTTGCTTCTATCTAATCAGAAATAGGACAGCAGTCATGGAAGACAAGTTTTAAAGGAAAATATGGACGAGAAGACATTTACTGCCCTCGGATACCAAGCAGGCCAGGGTCCAAAGAAGGCGCCTGTTATTATTTGGCATTCCGTACATGTTCATTCTCTAGTAATGCACAGCACAACAGTGGCAAGCAATCTAATGGCATACTAGTCAACAGTAATGAATGGCCAAAATGGCAGCATTTCCCAATTGCAACAAGACCAGAACGGCGCCAACAACAATCAGAAGAGCCTGGAGGTTTCAGCAAACTATAGCAATACTATCTTTGCCAGCTTTGGAACTCAAGTCCCTTCTGCTGCAGTACAGCATAGAAAGTTAATGCAGGGCGGCATACTTTCTAGCTAGAAATCACAGGAAATTAGAGGTTATGCAACAGTAGCAATGGCAGTAGCTCGACCAAACTCAATTATGCCAGACAGTACAACAAGAAGATTACTCCTCTCTACAACCCATCCACCTACGAGCAGTGGCACCTACAATTAAGAGCAGGAAAGGAAAGAGCAAGAGAGATAAAGAGGATGATATAGATAGAGCTTGTTCACAATGTCTAGCTCTCTATAATACATTAGATTTTACACAACGATATGACTCTAATACTTTGTGTCTATTTCATAGGGATTCTACTCCCAAAACCCTAGTTAGTCCTTACTTGCTATACAGGATTTTAAAAGTTATATAATTTGTTTGCAAGTGGTAGACTATTGCATAAAAGTAAATATTCTGAAGAATGCCTAAGGAACATCCTAAATAACATAATTTACTTAGGGGCTTTTATAAGGCACAGAGTGAAATTCACCTTACAGGGTGAAATAAATTCACCTTAGATACCTAAGGCTGGTATTGTTGTTAAGATTCACGTTAATGTGCCTTACTTACCACTATATATATTACCACTTTCGTGGCAATCTTTCACAATATCATCACAGAGTCTCAAACTGGCAAAAGGGCACCAAAGAGCACCCCTCTCACATTCATATTATCCTCTTCGCTGTTTAGAAATCTTTTGCACAGTTCGTCTCATTTAACAGACTCAATCTCGACAATGCCATCTGTCCAGTCTCAGTGAACGCGTCCAGAGGGGATGCACCCTAATCATCCCCATCCAGATCCATCCAAGCCAAGACCAGACAGAAAGAAGACCTACGATAAACATGACAAAAAGTTCATTCTTCCCACAAACTATCATCGTTCAGGTGGTACTTGCCAAAAAGGCATATTCCAGTGTCCGGTCCTCACCTGCCAAGTGGAACCCTTCACTCGCAAAGTTGGCCTTATTAAGCATATGGAAAGTGTAAGTTTTCTAGCTTCTAGCTTATATATATGTTATTTCTAACCAGAATAGGCAAAGGGTCATGCAACTCAATTATTGAAAGAAAATGCGGACCTGGAAACATTCACCATTATAGGCCAGCAATTAGGTCAAAAAGGGCCCATCATCACTTGGCATGCTCCGCAAGTTTAAATCCCAGAGTTTGCTACAGCACTGCAGGGAACAACGATGGCTGCCACATGTTCAAGTCAGCAATTGCGGGCAGCAGGAGGCTATACAGTCGCTATTCCAGTGATGCAAATGACCTCAGCAATGCCAGACAGAGCTACAATCACATCACTTCTGGCAACTACTTTGCCACCCATGGAAAATGGTCTCTATTCTTGAAGTCATCGAAATAAGGAACAGCAAAGACATGGGACCTTGTGATGTATGGCGTGCATTGCCATAGGGCTGGGGCATGGGACTGGGGATGAACGGAAGATTTTTAATGACATGGTGTTGGAGGTTGATATAAAGGCGGCTGCCTATGTGGTCATGGATAAGGAATGGTATTAAGATAGATGTTGAATGCACTGCTAAAGAAGTGTGTTGGTGTACAGTAAAGGGACAAGGAGGTAAAACCGCAGAGGGTGAAAAGTTCACGTGCTTGGAATACAAGACTATGTCCATAACCTCTGAAATACACCAGACTTTGCAAATTACATGACTTGGCCTAACATCCATGTTTATTTCGTGCGGATTCCACTGCCACATCTTCCAGTCGATGTTTCACCCATCGCATCCATTCTGCAGTCCCATGCAGCAGTCCCATGATCTTTTATATATAATTCATGTCCATTATGGGAGATTTCTCACTCTTTTCCGCATGCTTTTACATAAACAATATGGCATACTACAGTCGTTTGAAATGCCAGAAGAAGGTAACGAAATCATTTGTCTGTTTCGAATGTCTTGGTTTTAACATCTGAGTGTAACACCAGGAAGCATGCTTCTTGCTAATCAAACGTCACTCCCCATGGCTTCCAACTCCTATTATAAACCGGACGGACAAATAAACCCCTGCAATATTGACAGGAAAGGGGCAGATGTCGTCGAGGATTGCTCCAGCAATGGCCTGTTGTTGCCAGACACTCTAGGTCAATCACGATGTGTGCCAGATTTGGCTCCGCAAACATATTGCTCTAAGAACTACTGAAACTGTTGCAACGAGAGGCAGAAGATGCACTGGTTGTTTTCTTCATATAGAATCTGGAAATGAGCAAACCATACACGAAATTGACCATTCCGAAGAAAGTGAGGCTCAATGGCGCTACCTAGAGGTTCTTAGATTGTTTTCATAGTCACTCCTTCTATGCTAGAATTGGTTTTCATTTTCGATTCATCCAAGATGCCTCTAGTTTTGCGACAAGCTTAAGAGTGTCATTAAGAGACGGTGTTATTAAAGCATGAAGGATTAAAGGATGGCTCTCTTTGTCATGGAAGATCGCTACTAAGAAATAAATAAAGCGATTTAAGGTGACAATTCAGTTTCTCTCTGTTTGAGATATTCTGATCTGTGAGACTCTCGATCAAACTATGGGTTTGAGAAATTACTGTTTATATCTTCCTCTGAGATATGCGCTCCCGCCTGATTCTTAGGCTCTCTAAAATCAAGGAACAATATGCGCAAGTATACAGCAGAGATAAGTTGTAATAGCTATTTGGAAAAGGAAAAAAAAAGTCACATCTCCTTGACTTGAGTTCTGGTTCTTAAGAGGCCAAGGTGCGCTCGCTCAAGGTACCCGTCACTCTAACAACCAACAATGGGTGCACGGGCCCCAAGCTCAAAAGAGTTCTGATCAGGGCAACGGGCCTCCCTCACGCTTGGATTCCGCCGCAATATGCGGGATTGGGGAAATTGTTAGTGTTCTGCCAGTCATTGCTCTTGCGATGCAGCTGAAATGGGCAAGTTTTCAGGGGCGAAAGTAGGGTCTGACGTGGTGAAGCCTTAACGGTCTTGGAGATGATCCATATATGTAGCTGTGCCATTCTCTCCGTCAGTCTGTGAAGGCCTCCTTAAGAAGATCATTGCCTGTTCACTACGATTGACTGTTCACTATGATTGCTTGTTGATAGGGAGATTTGAACGGTTGAATGGATGGATTCTTTTGGTTGTAGTAGGATTTGATATGACAGATTGAAGATGAGGTTAAATGGATTTCTTTCATCAAGGTAGACTTTGCTACGACAGATGATATTGGGTTGAGGTGGGTTACTTTCCTGATGATATGATGCGGTTTGTGATAAGTTTAGCACCATTACTGGCGATGGGTAGGATGATTAGGCCGATAAAGGTCTCGGAGAGTGGGCTGCGGGCGACCATGTCATCCATTGTATTGACGAGGAATTCGGCGCAAAAAGCGACGAGGATGGAGGAGGAGGAGAGGAGGAGGAACAGAAGCCGTTCGACTGATGATGGGGTGTTGTCAGAGAAATCATCGTTGGGTGCGTAGTCTAAACTTCCACGAGAGCAATGAAGTCCTGGGATACTGGATGCGGATCCGAGGAGTCCTTGTTTGGTTGTGCCATGAGGCAGTAGCAGCAAAGTATACTGCCTGTCATTCAAGCGGAAACCGGCTCCTCATCAGGGAAACGTATGGTCCGTTCAACAGCAGAAGGCTTCGATGGCCCCGCGGACTCGGCGTCAGCGGCGGTCGCAGCCGTATCAGGCTTCCGGATTATCGTCCCGCCAATCCTATAGAGGGGCGGAGTCGATGTCGAACTCGAGTGAATTGGGGTAGATTGTCCCGATTGTCTTGGGGGTTGTCTCTTCATACGATTACGCAAAACACCACCTGTCAATGATCTAACACTCTCAGAGATTTGAAAGGGCTCAGGCTCTTCGTCGCCTTGGGAAGTGAATGCTCGGGATAAGGTTCTTGGCAGGAAGAAGCCAAGTTTTCCCAAAGGAATACTAAGCCCGTGTACAACCTTGGAATGTCAGGCTCGGTTCCAACGTTGTATGTAAGGATTGGACTCACGATGCTGCAGATGACTAAGAACCAAACAACGACCAGCATCACTTCTCCTAGTCCCTCAGCATCAGCTCGTTGGACGCCATTCACTGTGATGGTCTCAAGGAACTCGAGACTGATGTATAGGTAAAATATAGCGGATACACCAATTGGGCCAAAAAATCCCACGAAGATTGCTTGCCGCTTCTCCTTGATTTCGTCTATGAACTGGTGCACAGCAAATATAACAGGGAGGCGTCTAAGAAAAATTAGCGAAACGCTCAGAATGAGCTCTAGCGAAGAATATGTGCATCACTGACCTAAGAAGGAGAATCAAGATACCAAGGACGATTAAGCGGTAGATGGGAATGACTGGACTGTGCGCGAACAACGCCCAGGGGCAAATAGCCCCAAACCACATGAACACGGCCAAATTGAGCAGCATATCGATAGTCGGCTGTAGGGAATCATCCAGAGTCTCAAGACGAAACCAGTCATCCCACGTGAAAACATTTCCAGCAATAAAACAGGCCAACACATCGTCGCTTCCGATCATACCGCATGTTCCAATGATGAACAGAGCCAAAGCGATGGCGAAGACCAAGAAGCTCTCCCGATCAACGAACTTCTTCTCTTCTGCCCAGTGGAGTAACTCCTTTGCTATCCAGCCAACTGTAACACCGTAGACTATGCTGAGAATGATCGTATAACCCCAGCTCTCCCCAAACCAGAGACCCATTGCCGTCCGAGCTCCTCCAGTCTGCCCCAGGCCTCCTTCACCGGTATATTTGATGATGTAAAGGGCCAGATAAAGGAAAGGATAACCCAATCCGTCATTTGCTCCAGATTCTGCAGTGATGATCCTCTGCAAGTCCTTAGGGACGTTCCTGTCCGCGAACTTTCCTTTGACAATGCTGTTAGAAAGTACAGGATCCGTCGGCGTCACACAAGCCCCAACCGCCAGAGCATGCAAGAATGGTAGATTTGGGACCATGCCCCAAATAATCAGACTGCTGGCTAGCCACATGCTTGTCATAACAGGCCCAAGAAGGAGGGCGAGGGGTTTCCATTCTCTCTGTAGATATCGACTCGGGAGTTGGACTCCAGCGAGAACCAATTGTACGCCGAGAACTAGACGGGTGAAGTATAATGTAACGGCATTGAGATTGGCTTGCGATCCGGTGTATTCGAGGGGTTTGATGAAATTTGCTGCGTGAGGAGAGAAGGTGACTCCGGCGAGGAGAGATATCACTGAAATCCAAATTAGCTGGAAAATAAAAAGAAGGATTTGTACTAGAGCCGCACATGCTTCAGAAAGATAGTATTTCTCCTTGAGCAAGTAAGACACCAGTCCGAACAATGTAATGAAGCCGCCAAGCACCGAACAAACACTGAGGTACTTATCAGAGTCAAAATTCCTTAGTGAAGAAAGAATAGGGGCTTTAAAGGGGGGATATTTGCTCCTAACATATTGAAGTTCGTCACAGACAAGGTAGGCATCTTGGCCTATATCTTTCTTACTGCTAGGGACGATGTTTAAAGCTCGCCGACAGATGTCCAGCTCTTGTTAGATAACACAGGTATCGCTATTCAGCGTAAGTAGCTGTCGAACAGTGGGAGAGAAGAATTCGTTCGACGGATGTATGTATTTGAAGCATTTGGGGACGAGGATAGAAATCTGTGGATAACCGGGGTCCGCGCAGACCGCCACTTTTGCAGTGAAGTCAGGGACAGGCGCTAAGGATCGACGCGTCAAAGTGCTGTACCGGAAGAGGGATGAGGCTTATCGGGAAAATTGTGATTAGTAATACAGCGCCGATAAGGAAATTTTTCTATTTTCTCAGCTTACCGTTCAGTTCCTTTCCAAGAGGTAGGTCTTGTAGGGTAGTAATTAGGATATTAGATATTATTGGATGGACAATCAAAATGTAGGTCCAGCAGATTTTCATAATGACTTGAGTGACGAGTCAGTGTTATGTTAGCGACTTACTCAAGCATCCACACTACATGGTCATGTGACTGTATTAGTCATAAATTTGATCCATAGCTTCATCCATTTGCAAGTTGTAAATTTGTAAATTTGTACTGTATAACAAACACATCATTATAACAAAACAATTAAACATTATAAATTAAACATTATAAATTTATAATTGAATATACTATATTACTTAGTGTGAATTCTTGCTACGGGCGTAGAGCTGCAGGATTACCATTTGATGTTCGGAATCGGCGATGTTGTGACTATTTGGTAGGGAGAAGGAGTAAGGAGCATGGAAAGGAGGCCGAAATGAAGGTACTGACCTTGTACGATGCAATGTACCTGTTTTCTCCTGTATTGTATAGCACACACGTGTACAGTACATATATACACAGTGGGTGGTATAGAGGACGGAGACTGAGGGCAAAACTGAGGCAAAGGGTTTCCAAGGGTCTGTTTTGCCTCAGGCCCAGAACCAAAAATCCCTCATATACATATATACATATATATATATCCCTCATATATATAGAAATCCCTCACATATCCCTCAAAAACATCGGAGGCCAGGGACTATGTTGATTCCATCGCCGAATTTCGTCACCTTGCATTGTCAGTATCAGTCTGTCCCACGAGGTGAAAGGGCTGTTTATCCTTACCTTACATACCCATCCAGATGCGTACATTCTAAGCTTGGGCATCTTGGGCCTGATTATCATCTACCCCTATGGCAACATCCGCGCGATCGATGCCTACTTCTTCGGCGTCAGCGCTTCCACTGAGTCTGGATTGAACACGTTCGTGCCAATCTTCCCCCAGAAACTACCAACGTCTTTCTGAATGACCGTGCAGCATTGACGTAAAGGACTTGAAGACGTATCAACAACTCTTCATTTACTTCATTCCTATCATCTCCCAGTTGGGCTTCGTTAATATTGTTGTTGTTGTCGTCCGACTACACTGGTTTAAGAAACGATTTCAAAGTATTGGTGAGGTGATCTGTTTCGTTTGATTACTTTTTGCCATATCATTTCCCTAATACTAATGATGCGTAGCAAGTCAAAGAACGCTGCGGATTGGCCGCGAGTCGGATTGCGAAGCCCAAGCAAAAGAACCCCAGACGGAGAGCTCCTTGGGGAATACAGTTAGAAATGGAAGTTCAAGCACTCGTATCAGTTTAGATCAAACAGGAGAGGTTCAAACAGATCAAGATAGGTGGGTATGTCTTCAAGCAGTGAAGGAAAATATATCACTCATACTATTGCAGGGCGAACGACGACGAGAAAGAAATTCGAGATGTGGCTGGTGTTAAGATCAACAATCAGGGCACGCCTACAACAATCACCTTCGCGCTACAATCTAGTCACCCTCGCAATGACTACAAGGCGTTATATGTTCCATCCCCCTGGGAACGAGAAAGAGGTACGCGCGACATTTTCTATAATAAATAAAGAAGTCAAACCTGACAGAGAGTAACAGGACAGTCAATTGTGGAGCTTGATGAGATACTGAGCGACGACGGTAAGCAAATATCCTCCGCCAAAAGATATGGAGCTTTGCCCTGACCGCCTCTTTCCAATTTCTAGACGGAAAAAGCCTCAAAAGTACCGATGCGGATGTCGCACCAAGCGGAATCCGACGCCGACGACTAGATGGACGAAGTATCTCTAAAGCAAAGTCGATCGAGCGTGTCGCTTCTTCCCTATTCGTAGTCGGGGGAAGTTCTCGTCGCGAAGCAAGCCCAAAGCTTCAATCCGATGCCTCACTTTCTCGACGTTCAGATATCCCATATCTCTCTTCGCAAGCTACTATCGGCAGAAATTCCCAGTTCAATAATCTTACGTCCCAGGATCGAGAGCAATTGGGCGGAATCGAGTATCGGAGTCTAAAGCTATTGCTTAAGATTGTCGTTGGTTAGAGACTTTATCTTCAATCCAGCGCGAAGAAAGCTGACGAGTATAGGCTATTACTTCGGTCTCCACATCTTTGGTGCGATATGTCTAGTTGGTTGGATTCAGTATGCCGATTCTAAGTACCTTGACTATCTTAAGGAGTGCGGACAGAACAGAATCTGGTGGTAAGTCTGGCCTTTATAACTAGTCATGTTTCGTATATTGATGTTGCCGACGTTCTTAGGGGTTTCTATTCCGCACAAACAATGGTAGATAACCTCGGTTTCACTCTCACTCCGGATTCGATGATCGCTTTTCAGGATGCGGCATTCCCCTTGTTGATTATGAGCTTCTTAGCCTATGCCGGTAACACTTGCTATCCCTGTTTGCTACGGCTAGTTATTTGGACAATGTCTAAGCTCGTGCCGAAAAATTCTTCCATCAAGGAGTCACTCGACTTCCTGCTTGAGCACCCACGCCGCTGCTACACGCTTCTCTTCCCCAGTCGGCCGACTTGGATCCTCTTTGGGATCTTATTCATACTGAACTTTGTTGATGTCCTCCTGATCATTGTCCTGGATCTCAACAATCCCGCAGTCAACAATCTGCCCGCTGGACCCCGAATACTAGCGGCAATATTCCAAGCCGCATCCACCAGGCACACGGGAGCAGCAACATTCAATCTGGCTGCAGTGCACCCAGCCGTTCAGTTCAGTCTATTGGTCATGATGTATATCTCGGTATTCCCAATCGCCATAAGTATCCGAGCGTCTAATACATATGAAGAAAAGTCGTTGGGGTTGTATTTACCCGATGCTGAGATGGATGAGAGTAAAGGAAAGTCCTACGTCATGATGCACTTGCGAAACCAGCTCAGCTTCGACTTGTGGTACGTCTTCTTAGGGATATTCTGCATCTGCATCGCGGAGTCGGACAAAATTATGGATAATGCGGATCCGGTGAGTCTTTAGCAGCAACGTTTGCAGAACCTGAGAAGCTGATATCCGAATTCACGATAGGCATTTGCCGTGTTCCCAATCTTTTTTGAAGTCGTGTCTGCATAGTACGTTCAACCTTTCTCAGTTACTTGTGCTCTTTTTTAACCCTTTCGTAGCGGCAACGTCGGCCTCAGTCTCGGCTATCCCACCGTCTTCACCTCCCTGTGCGGCCAATTCACGACCTTTAGCAAACTCGTCATCTGTGCCATGATGATCCGAGGACGCCATCGCGGATTGCCCTACGAACTGGATCGCGCCATCATGCTACCAAATGAACGTCTTACAGAGGATTCGAGAGCCGAGCCTGATGGCTCGGGCCCGCGAATTGAAGCCAGTGTGATAGCGAAACTGAAGCGCTATCAAACAACCTAACAGCAAAAGATGGCCACAGCCGGCTTCCTTTATAGATTATAACTTGTTGAGACTTCGATTTGCACCTGCAAAGTGCAGATTCGGGACATAGTGTATTTGGTACCTACAATAGATAAAATGTAAACCCGGGCCCCTGTGTTGGCGATAGTATATTGGTGCTTGGAATATATTGGCAATAAGTTGCCAAGCGTATCGTGATAATGTAATATAAGTTAGTGATATCATATTGCCAATATAGTTATATGAGATGAGTTTGCGTACAGGTCGTAGCTAATCATGTTGTTGATTGGGCTCCGTGACGGCCCGAAGCACGTTGGCGAAGCTCGCTGGCGAAGAAATATGCGATTTCCGCGACAACTGGCCAACATACACTCATCTCATGTCCATCGCCCAACGCGAATGTGGTAAAATGTTTTACGTATCTCTCAATCCTTCCTAGTTTTTGCGTCACTTCCATTTATCATGCACTGGAAACGACAGTTTGGGATCTAACTCTTTTGTTCAGTCTTCGAAGATGTAAATCGGAATTGGAGGGACTGCGGATAAAGCTTTGGGCCAAACCGCCGTCTAATCAGGCTTGAGCAACGGTTAGTCACGTAGGCTAGAGCCAGGCAACGATACTATTTACTCTTCTAACAGGTGGTGGTTTAATGAAACATCTATCTTCCACGAAATGTCTTCGATGCCAGAATCGGAAATTTAGCGGTTGACGTAATTATTAAAGCAGGCAGAGGAGCAGGCGAAGTAGGCATATGAGGAGTAGGTAGGCTAAGTAGGCAAAACTTAAGAAAAGGTGTACATTATTTAAAACATACCTTTACTCCTACTATACTCTCCTCTTAAAGCTGCTTTAGATATCACATAATAAGAGCCTTAGTACATAAAGCTTAATTATAAGCCTAAGGAATAAACTGTGTCCTACAATTATTAAACTATAGGCTAACTTCTTAGATAAGCATAATGATATTTTTATAATATTTTTGTAAAGGTCTTAAAACGTCTTCTATTATATATCTAAGACTTTAGTATATAATAATATCTTAAGGAACTTAGTAAGGTGTTATATGTTGTCTACGTATATGCAAAAAAGATTTCGAGACATACTAGCATCTGTCACGAATATTAAAGGCTTCACCTTATGTGTTGCTTTCTCACGTGTACAAGGCAGAAGTGATTGCTAGTAAATCGACCTAGCTAGGTGTGCGTTTGTGCACGAGAACCCCAACCTGTATATAAATACCTCCCTTGCCCTCTCTTTTCCTCTTTTCATTCTTTCTTCTTTACATTGAATCTAGCACTTCAACTCTGCATGGCCAGCTCTGCATGATCGTAACAGCATCTGGCTATTAAATGGCCTATTATAAGTATTATATTTAAGCTTTAAGAAAGTATCTGTCGACAATATACTAGATCTTGATCTTTTCAGTCATGGAAGCGTTCATACCCCCCTTTTACTCAAAAGAAGCCAAGATGATGGCAGCAGCAGGTGGAGATGGTCATCCTCCACAACAAGAGTTAAACAATCCCAATCTACTCAGCATCACCCATGCTCCAAGTCACGGACAGAAAGAACGGGCATCAGACATTCTCTTTCCAAAGAATTACGAGCCGGAAATCAATGGCTCTCAGAATGGAAAAATGGGACTCTCCTCTCGATGGATGTCAAAAGTTCTGCAACCGGAGGGAAAACCTCAATGCCCACATCACTATAGCAGGCACCGTTGATCTTTGTTCTGTTGTTTTTCAGTGCTAGATAGCAATCAGCATTGCAACGGCTGACATGATGGCGGGTACGTTTTTGACAATGGAGACCATACCTTTGCGCTCTTCCTCTCTCAAAAGCCACTCGTACCAAGACAGCGGGGCTTGTGATCCATTATTCTCAACTATCAATCCGGCTATTCCTCCCTTGCAAGTACGCCGGTCTCCGAGGTATCGAAGACAGCCAAGTGCAATTTCTCACCAATTGGCTTTTCACCAAGGTAAAAGCCATAGCACACAATCACTTGGCTCTTCTGGCAATTCTCATCATGCGCAATCGACCAATTTCAACGGAATTTACTATAAATCCCAGACGAATTATCAGTGATGAGCCATTGACGGCTCCTATGACATCGATCCCCACAGCTCACATGGAGTCAACATTGCAGAACACCTTTCAAGATGGCCTAGTTCCCAAAGCCCCTTTCAAGGTGACGAACAGAATATTCCAATGCTGCCGGTTTCCTTAAATCCTTGGCTCACAAGACTTCAGGAATACCTGATTTTAATTTAATTGTGGAGTTGGAAACTGGTCTGATTCCCATCGAAGAAGTCCACAATGGGGTTCAAAGCTATGATCAAAGCAACTCATGTCACATAAGCATCATGTTGATAAGAACATTAAGGTGCCTTTCAATTTGCTGCTGATGAGGAGCTCATTAACAACCTTGGACTTACTGTCGATGATGGATACGACCTGAATATTGACTCCGAGTTTATGGCCAATTTCAATCAAAACGATCCGGTGCTTGCCTCCCATCTCGATAGAGACATAGATATCTGCATGGACGTGCTTGCGAAAACTCGAAAGTGCTCGAGAGATTCTGCTGTTGGTGTGGGACTGGGTCCACCTAATACTTTTGATTCCTTGGATATTAGTCAAGCATTCTTCAGAGCCGTATAAATAAATTACAAGCCGTCATTTCCATTTGCCCCTTTCATTGTGTAGATGCTGCCACAGCAAGGGTATCACATCCTGCCTGGTCTTGAATTATTCATCTTTGATTTAGAATGGTGGAAATACAGGAATCCTTACCTCATTACGTGGGTTTTTAATGCATCAAAAAATGATGCAATGGGTTGACAGACAAAAAGATTGTTAAGTCTGGTGAAATTCATGGACGACAAAACCAAATGCTGCCGGTTAAGTTTTGAGATGAGCCGCAGGTATCAGAGACACAATTGTACAATAGCTTAGCCCTCTTGGACCTTAGTGAACTCAGTCGTTCGCAACATAATTCATCTCATTGTGAATACAGGTTAACATTTCTCTTCACATACAGTTCCGTAGTTTCAGGAGAGTATAATTGCAGCATGTTCACTCTATGTGACAGATCGATTAGACCCAGAATCAGATATCTTCGATGTCAAATATATATAAATAGGTACAATTCAATAAGTGTGTTAGCGAACTGTGGCAGGAGTGGAATTCACTCTGTCCTTGCGCGTTCTCTGCTGTACGCGTCTTCTATCGCGATATTTATTCAGGCTTATTTGTAAATTGGTGAGACCGTCGAGCTTGCCTTTCAACTTGAAAAGTAACGCACTGCGCAAAATCGATTATCACCACACAGATCGATCTCATCGCCGAGACTTACAATCTCCAAAACACATCTTACAACATATTGATCGATTCATATGGTCACGATGACAGTCGCTAAAGGAGGAGGTCGGCCTCCCAAAAAACCAGGCAATGGATGGAAAAAACTTCCCCCTAAGAGCAAGACGAGTTCGCAGAGGAAGACAGGTTCACAAAATAAGAAGACGCAGCTAGGTTCAGATGCTCTCCTTCCAAAGAATTATGAGCCGAGAATCAATGGTGCCCAACATGGCGAATGGGACTGTCCTGTGGATGGCTGTCCAAAATGGTATAGCAGGCGTGAAAACCTGAATAACCATATGTGCAATGTAAATTTGCGGTTTCTTCAATCATTTCTTTGCTAATAGTGGATAGACGAAAAATGGAGGCCATGAGGGGCAGCCTCTCAGAGATAATGGGGACCATACTTTTACAAGTGTTCCAATGCCAGAGCCAAGTCTAAATTACACGCCTGGTGATGGTCCGATCATCATTAATTATGATCCCAACGTTCCTGCCTTACGAGTGCGTCATCCCCGAGGATACCAGAGACAGCGAATGCCAACTGCATCTCAAGGAAACCATATAATCTCGGTATCTTCTCTAGATTATGTCGTTAAATCCAAACACAAATAATATTAATATTTACAGGAGTAAAAGTAAATCTGATAATTCAACTTTTCATCAAAACAATATTGATGACGCTCTCCAAAGTCAAAACCAAACAATCTCCCACCAGGCACCTATTGACTCTAGCATTCATGCTGTTCTCAACTTTGCTGCTGCAGAAGAGCTTGCTGTTGAGCTTGGCCTCCCCATTACTACCCAGGAGGAGTATATGTACATCGATCCACAATTGATGAACAGAATCGACAATGATGATCCAATACTTGCAGCGCAGTTGGACCAGGCTCTCGTGACTCGTTTTACAGGTCGACTCGGAAATGGAGCTCTTCATAAGCGACGAAACCTTTCGCCAGCATGGTTCTTAGGTGCATCTGGCCGGCTCTCAGCTTCTATTCGTCAACTCGAAATCAGGATTTGTGAATGATCGCTGAAGACTCATAGCAATACTGGTGAGATTCAGAGGCAGTCGTGGAAGACGTTATTGCTGATGTTACTGTAGATAATGATATTCCTGGTAGTCAGCAATGGGCGAACAGAGGGCATGATCAAATCGGATTGTGTAGAGATGAATCTGAACACATGGATAGAGCGGAGATATTAAGCAGAGTGTAGGACACATATCGGAACAGATGGAATAAGGTCATCACTAGAATAAAGCCCTTGCTTTTTGGAATCCAAGTTGTGTCTATTCTCTTCAGAGAAGATTTTGCGACCATTGCACAAGCCGGTGAAGTTTAGAATACACAGCAACATTATAAAAAGCAAATGAAAATGAATATCATTGGATATGTATAGTGTAATAATATTCAGAGTGCAAAACCAAATGATATTTAATGACGAAATGCAGACAAAGTTGCACATAGGCAAAAGAGTTGTGGATCTCACATTCTTATGAATTTGGAGTAGTGAAGGTGAAATAGGACTTGATGCCTTATAACCTCACGTTTCTTATAGGATAAAATATTTTGCCTTTTGCAGAACAGTCCTAGAGAGCGTTCGAGTACGAACGTCTACCTCGTGTTGTCTGCGGTCGTTCCACGTCTACCTAATAGGGACAGACCTATAATCAAATGCATTAAACAATTGTTATATAGAGATCCAGTACTCACCGCCTAAATTGATCAAGATCTTGCACCTATTATTGCTGTTCGGCGATGACCTAAATTTGGCTACTACCAGAGTACATATCAACATCCTTGGCGAGATCTGGAGAATGAAATGGAGTTATAATGTATCGCTAGCAGTATGGTAGATGAGACTGCTGAGTTGCAGTAATATATAAAAGGGGCGTGATTTGCTCTGTTAGCAGAAGATTGTCATTAATATCTCAACATCATTTTCACCCAACGTTTGAATCAATGAAAGGCTCCCTTCTTCTTTTATGATAGAGTGTTTGAATTATGGTACAAGATTGAGAGCCACAGAGACTCAGGCAGCCATTGACGGGCATGTAGACATATCATCATGCACTTAGTCATCGGGCCCAGTTCATGATCTTTAATTGACACTTTCCAACTACGCAAAAATCCATGGCTGCTTCCTGTAAAACTCACACTGCATTATTCCCTTTCTGTGTTCTATATTGTTGCTCTCATTCCTTACTCGTTTGCCCATGAAATATCGTTAAGCACACAAAGAAAAGTCATGTAAATGAAGTATGAATATGCTCCATGGAATGTTTAACAAATGGTGATATGAATTACCACAGCTAAACTTCAACTTAGAGTTCAAGTGGCTGTTGGGTCCTCTTACATGGGCGGCCATTTGGAGAACTCGATAAAGATATTTAAACATCCTCGAAATCTCCCAGACGGAGCAGAATGTGGGATAACAGTGCCTCTAGATCATGATCTAGAGACTTGGGGGCATATGATTGTCAATCCTCAGCCATGAAATAATCACAACTCAAGAGGTGCCCAAAATCCCGTGCAAAACCTCCGCTCGCAAAACAGTATTGCTTCTCGGCCAATGGCAGGCATCAGTGCGTGGTTTCCCTCCAGTGATACCAGGTCGCCTTCACTTGTCAAATACATGAGAACCAGGGAGATTTGATGCCGGGTACCCAACAAGGTGGTAAATCTCAGATGGATGAGAATCTGCCTTTTTAACCCTTTTAAATGCCGAACAAAGGGCCACGAGAACTTTGTACTGAAAAGTCTTGTGATGGAGCTATAGAGCGATAGAACGCGAATATATTTTTGGAAATGGATGAGAAAGGAAGAGCGGAGAGAGAACAAGGTAATATTGCCCGATTATGAGCGGATCAGGCACCTGGAAAACTTGTGCTGTCTTACAGAAAGTGCTGACAGAAAGGAAAGTGTTTGGAATCACTGCCATCCAGCCCGTGACAGACAGAGTACGATAGTTTCTATAAAAAGTAGAACTCCGTCAACCTCAGCATTTTGGCAAATAAAATACTATTTAGATATTTCTCCTCATTTTGTAATCTTTAGACTAGGAAATATACTAGCACAGACGAATGTTCGCCTGTAATTGTCGACGTCTCGATGTATTCCAACGCGTTATAAACTGACCTCAAATTCACTAACCTTCTTTTACACACCACAGTTCTTTCAATGTCAACTGCGGAATCACTGGCTCGTTGCAATCCATCCATCATCTAATTATTCGGCCAGCTATTTAATTGCAAATCGCAACTGAAAGTTTCTACATCTTGAACTCTATACAAAGTCGGGGAATAGAGGTGTAAGTGCAGTGCCATCGCCATGAATTCTGATTTACAATACTGAGTTGCATCAGTCCAACGTCCCATGCTCCCATCAAGACGGTATCGCCAGAGAAACAATCCAAACGACCAAAATGGGTAATTCTTAAGCCTGCATCATCCCAATCCCCGTTGGTAACAGAGAGACCGAACAACTGAGTACGACCAGCACTTTAACCGTTCATTGACATACTTGCCTGTTGGCTATTCGAGAAGCGGAGGAACATGCCAGAAAGGAGTATATCGCTGCCCAGTTGTAAATCCGCCATGCAGCAGGATTTAGTTCGGCGTGATCCACTTTTGAATCACATCGAACATGCAAGTCTCCAGTGCCACGTACCATTTCAGGACAATGTGGATAGCATCTAGCCATCTGGACATGACGGCTAGTTCTTTCGAGACAATGGCGATGGGACGTCCACACGAGTTGCACTGCCTATCCCAAACAACTCGAACTGGACTGAAGGCTCTGGCCCTATTGTCGTAAATTGTCAATAGCCAGTAAATGGTCAATCGCGATGGAACCAGAACACATATGTAACTTATAGTGCTGTTCAGAACCAGTCCATTGAGTCCATCTATACAAATTCTGTTTCTCAGATGAATGTTGGGAATCATCTCACGGATTGGTAGACGGATCAGAACGCCAAATCAATTACGACTCTCTTGGACAAGCTCTCGAGGGCTTTATGGACCTATTTGAGACGCACTTTCAGATGCCTTGCTTATGAGAATCCGCTTGACTAGAGTTAGTCTTTAGAGGGTTGAAATCATGATACGCCAATGGTATATGTATGAAAGGAGACGAAGTGCTAACACGATACAGCAGACGATAGAAAACACAAACAGCTCTCATAACAACACAAGCATACTTTGAACACTGGTAGTAGGGAAGAGGAGGGAATCATGTACAATAACAGATACTCGGAAATCTGGACAAAGGCATGCAGCTTGTTGTCGTGGGGTTTTGGTAAGGCTGAAAAAGGGTGGGCGACGGCGTGGTAAAGTGCCGTGATGGTTATCCTGAAGGCAATAAACACTAAGATAAAATCAGAATAGCAGCCTTCCATATCTGCCAGGATGAGCTGGGAAGTGGTATCGTGAAAGGGGAAGGAAGTGATATTGTGAGAGGGAAAGAAAGTAATATCGTGGAAGGGAAACATCCACTTATGCATATCGCGATCCTTGACATTCCGGGAAGCCTGAACGTTAATTTAAAGTTACAAAGATGTTCCGCCTCCGCCACCGTGCCTTTCCCGATCAGGTGCTTGGCGATGGACCTCACCAGATGTTGCGTTCTCAACTTCTCACAGAGACCCTGGACAAAACATACCTTACAGTGAAGTTGTATTAAAGGCGCTTCAATTTTTATCATCCTGATTGTGATCATATGATGAGAAGGTGCATGTCTAGGAATGGAAATGCTGCCGTTGTAGAAACCGAGCCATCTGGCAAAACATAAAGCCTTGGGAAGGCAAAAATATTCCTTCAGGCTTCCCGGAATTTCTGACTCTAGTCCACCAACACAACCAATACCCCATCCTAATGGCGCCATCCGCGATTGCGCAGCGAAGAACTCACAATCTATTGCTCTTCCAAAAGCTATTGAACCTTCGTGAAGGAGCAAGTCCGTTTACGCTGCTCTTGGACACGGTGGAACAGACAGCGAAGCCCGTCACGAGAGAGTTCATGACCCGAGCGAAGGCAAGTTATTTCATTCTGCACGAGGCTCTGCCTCGCTATATTGAAATGGTGTCCGATACATCATGGGAAGAGGGCTATGCTCAGCAAGGATGCTGTGGTTGGCCGGACAAATGTTTTGTTGCCAGTACGCCGTGAAAGTCTACTGATTGCATTACAGATTGCAAAATCAAAGGTCATTTACATCTCTTTTCAGTGCCTGAAAAAGCCCAAGTTTGCGGATGTGTTCATCAGAGCGCATGGAAAATCTTTGGCAGTCTTGAAACAGGAGATCTCGACACATCTGCCTCCTCCGCCAGCTGCCGCTGCTCCTGTCGCAATCATAAGTAAGTCATATCCACTCCAACATTGTGAAATTATATTAAATACATCTCAGAGACCGTCATCGTCATCGACACTCTCCACCCTCTTGCCACTACGGCTCCTTCTGACCTCCCGACCTTTCTATCCACCCTTCTCTTCCCAGGTGTCTCGCTGGTCGCGACATATCATCTCGACATCCCCATTTCATCCCTCAAAACGTCAAATCCATATGCTCCAGATCCTCTGACAACCCTCATCTACCTTGCAACCTCCATTCTCCGCATTTCTTCGCTCGACCACATCATCCAGCAAAAGCGCGCACGTGATCGCAGTCTCCCAGACCCTGAGTTTGGCATCTCAGAAGGCCGAGATGGCGTTTTAATTGGTAAAAAGAGCATTGGGGAAGATACACAGGGTGTTGTTGTTGAGATGGAGATTCGCCGGAAGAGCGGACGAGGTGTGAGGGAAATACTTGTGCTTTCTCCGTCATCTTCGTTGTTGCCATCTTCATTAGAAGCTACAGGCAAGATTAAAGTTGGCCCAGGAGCTGCGGGAAGTAAGATTTGTTTGCTGGATGACCATCCATTGTACGCCGCTCCACAGACTGGTGATGGCCTGGGCGCAGATATCGAAGGTGGCGAGGAGGAACCGGAGAGTACATTTAATTTGAGCTTGACCGAAAAGCAGAAGAGGGATAGAGAAGGAGTTGTGTTACCATATTTCGATGCACAGAGTGGAGGAGGAGATGGCGGAAGGATTCTATATGAGATGGGAAGGGAGGACGATTGGGATCCAGAGGAAGATGAGATTTAGACATTTCAAATGCACAAAACAAAATTTGAATAAATATCAATTCTTTCCACACATAGAGATGCCAGGATCCATTCTGGAGCCTTTTTGTTGCATTCTGGTGAGGCCAATCCTGTTACTAAACCGGGAGGCATGCAGCAGGCTACATAGCACGTATTCAGGGATAATCGATTGAATACTTTGCAAACACTGAATAGCTGAACTGGTCAGCAATTGCTAGCCTACGGAGCCCCGTCGCAACACTTTTGCAAATCCGGATTAAGTCACGTGGATGACGGAAAGTCAACAAGCGCCAAGCGCCAAAGGCTCAGCCTCGCGGTCTTCAATAATTTATCTCCCAAAACAAGATTACTTCCAGCTTCCAAAATTGACATTTCTCTCACCATATCTGTCAAGGATACAGCGCCATGGCAGAGCCACTATCTAAGCGCTCCCGGCGCGATAATGACTACGACCGCCCCCGTTTCGACCCCAGGAATCCAAGAGATCAACGTGGTGGCGCAAGGCCAGATACGGACCGCAGCGGCGGTGATCGAAGCAGAACATATAGATCGCGATCCCCTGAGCGGCCACATATTCGCGATCGCGAACGATCTGACCGTGGCGGAGGCCGAAGAGACGATGGCAGAGATCGCGACACAGGCAGAAGCGACGGATTGAGAGATGACGATAGGCACCGCAGCAGACCCGACTACAGAAGCACAGATAGAGACCGAGACAGATATGGAGGTGGTCGCGGAGGGAAAGATTATGAATACGGTCAGCGCGACAGGAAGAGAGTCAGAGAGGAGGAGGAAGTGAAGGCGCGAAGCAGAAGTCCGAGACGCGACAGATTCCACGATCGCGATGCTGCAGCTCAATCTTCTCGCCCTGATTTTGAACGAGTAGCTGAACAAGATATACCGTTGCGCGCTGCAAGCCGCACCTCTACGCCGCCTGTAGCATTCAACCTCGGTCGGCCTGATAGCCGTGGCGCCTCAAAAGATCGCGACATTCGTAGTCCTTCACATCCACACGAAGATTCTATAAGCACGACTGCAAAGCGCAAGAGCAAGCCCAAGGCATCAGATTTTATTGGAGGGGATAATATGGATGTAGAAGGTGGAGAGGAGGAAGATATCGTAGTGGAGGACGATGGCTTGGCGGCGATGCAGGCGATGATGGGCTTTGGAGGTTTTGGGACTACGAAGCAGAAGAAGATTCCGGGCAATAATATTGGTGCTGTGAGGAAGGAGAAGAAGTCGGAGTATAGGCAGTATATGAACAGACAGGGAGGATTCAATCGGCCACTGAGTCCGAGTAGAGACTGAGCAACTGGGCAACTAGCAGGAACTGGGATTTGTGATGCATAGCGTAGAGCGTGTTTTCTGCATGAACATAAAGCATTTCAGATAGACAATATGATACATTGCGATCTAATTCTGATAATAGCGATTATTTTTTGGTGAGGGTAGTGGTCATCCTTCTGCTGGCAATGACTTTAATGCCCTGGTGACGTTTTCGCGAGGCTTGGACGCAAGGCTGAGAGACAGCTCGGTTCGCCAACCGTGTCAACTCTCCAAGGTACATACATTCATATATGAAGCTTCAACAGCCTTCGACAATCGCAGAACAGAAGCAGTGCAAGCAGCCATTGCCTGCAATTGCACTTCAGTATGGCCCGCACGACATTTGCGGCCGTCCTGGCCAGCTTTGGTCTATTGGCAACACTATGCGTGGCCGCGCAAGAGGATCCAGCCATTCTGATCAATGAGATTGGAAGAGCTTCCAACGAGAGCTTGTTTTGGGGGCCATATAAGCCAAATTTGTACTTTGGAGTGAGGCCAAAGATACCGAAGAGTTTGGCTGCAGGATTGCTGTGGGTGAAGGTGGACAATTTCCAAGATGTACAAAATAGTATGTGCAATGCTCATGAGGTGTCTAAGAAGCTTCGGACTTGAAGATGCGCTGTGAATAACCACTGATGCGAGTAACTAGACTTCAGACATACATGCGAACAAAATGAGGGCATGGCAGGGTACGGTTGGGACGAATACGACGCGCGCAATGGCGGACAACAGACAATCCATGATGCTGGGAATAAGATAGATATTACGACTTCCTTCGTCAAGATACCTGGAGGGACAAACGGCGGAAGCTGGGGAGTCAGAGTTAAAGGGACACCAAGAGAAGATGCTCCAGCCAGGCTCATGACCACTATGATATTTTATGCGACATTGGAGGGACTTGGGAGCTTAGAAGTTGAAAACGACCGCGACGAGCTAGGATATGAAGACGACGTGACGCTCAAGGGAAGTTCTACTGGACTTGGAGACTATAAGCTTGTTGTTACGAAGGGAAATGGAGAGCATCCGCCTGCAACGCATGAATCTTATAAGGATAAGCCATTGGACCGCACAATTGTGCATTCGTTCACTGTCCCAGAAGAAGCCCTGTGGCAGATTAAGCCCGTTATGTACAAACATCTGAAGGATGAGATTGATGGGTATGTGGCCAAGTATACGACTGAGGCTATGCCGCCTCCATGGCAGGTTTATACCATTTCCAATGATCCCGGTATTGGCAATATGCACATGATCCAGAAAGTGTTCGAAGGCGCATTCGAATTCGATGTCATTTTCTCGAGCGGCTCAGCTCCCAAGGAAATTACCAGTAAAGACCTAAGCAAAGAGATCAACTCTGTCAGCGTCTCCTTCGGTGAGCGCTTCGGCGATATCTTCAACCTCAAAGCCCCTTATAACAACCCCAAATACTCTAAATTTGCAAAGAGCATGTTCTCCAACCTCTTCGGTGGCATCGGCTATTTCTATGGCAATGAAGTCGTCGACCGCTCCTATGCTTCCGAGTACGACGAAGAGAATGAAGGCTTCTGGGAAGAAGCCGCTCAAGCGAGGGGACGGAGACAACAAAAGCTTGAAGGGCCATTTGAACTGTACACGAGCATTCCCTCGCGGCCGTTTTTCCCCCGTGGATTCCTCTGGGATGAGGGGTTCCATCTCCTGCCGATTGCGGATTGGGATATGGATATCGCTCTTGAGATTGTGAAGAGCTGGTTCAATCTCATGGACGGCGACGGCTGGATCGCGCGCGAACAAATCCTAGGCGACGAGGCGCGCAGCAAGGTGCCTGCAGAATTCCAAGTCCAATACCCGCACTACGCCAACCCACCGACCCTCTTCTTCATTCTGGATGCCTTTGTCGAGCGTCTTGCCAAAGCCAATGGTTCTGCGATGCCCACAAAGGAGTCCTTAAACCCTGACCGGTCTTCTCTGCAAAATGCACACCTTGAAAATCCAGAGGCTGCGAATCAATACCTGCAAGCCATATATCCGTTGTTGAAGAGACAGTACCATTGGTTCCGTCGCACACAAAACGGTGACCTAGCCACGTATGATCGTGAGGCATACTCGAGCAAGGAAGCGTACCGTTGGCGCGGTAGGACGGTCCAGCATATCCTCACTTCCGGGCTGGACGATTACCCGCGTCCTCAACCACCGCATCCGGGGGAGCTACACGTCGATTTGATCTCCTGGGTGGGCGTGATGGCCAGGTCCTTGAAGAATATCGCAACTTATCTTGGCGAGATGGATGATGCAAAAGAGTTCGCGCGCAATGAGAATGCCATCCTGAGAAACATCGATGATCTCCATTGGAGCGAGAAGGAGAAGACATATTGTGATGCCAGTATCGATGAATTCGAAGAAAATGTTCTTGTCTGCCATAAGGGATATATCTCTATCTTCCCATTCTTGACGGGACTTCTGCCGCCGACTAGCCCGAAATTAGGGCCAATCCTCGACCTTATCGAAGATCCAGAGCAGCTGTGGACGAGCTATGGACTCAGGAGTCTGAGTAAATCTGATGAGTACTACGGCACTGCAGAGAATTATTGGAGAGGCCCGATTTGGATGAATATGAATTACCTCGCCGTGCGCGAGCTCCTTGTAAGTGCCATCTCATTCCCTCCCAGTTTCTTGTTCTCTTCCCATCCCTGCTTCTTTTCCATGCACATGTCTAACAATCTCAGAATCTCGCTCAGTCCCAATCCCCTCACGCATCCCGTGCACGCGGGCTCTACATGGCCCTCCGCAAAAATCTGGTCAATAACGTGTATAAGTCCTGGGAAGAAACGGGATTTGCGTGGGAGCAGTATAACCCAGAAGATGGACATGGGCAACGGACGCAACATTTTACTGGATGGACGAGCTTGATTGTTAAGGTTATGGGGATGCCGGAGCTGAGTGAGGGAGAAAACGAAACGGGGTTGCATGATGAGCTGTGAGAGGAGCTTATGGGAGGAGGAGGGGACGTCCTCTCCTCTTCCCGTGACTGAAGGAGACCTTTTATTGATAGCCGCCCTGTACTGTTGGAGGCTCTCCACCTAGATATAGTTTCAGACTATTTGTTTGACAAATTACATTTATGACATCTGAATTATTACTTCTATGCATCCATACTCTGAACTTCTCCACCGTTTCAGATTGTTGTTGATCGTATACTCCTTGTCACTGCTCAGCCTCTGTAACTTGCATTTTCTGCGATAGTACTTCGAAACTCAATCCCGAGAGAATTGAGCTTATTTGCTCCACGATGTCGAAGATGTCATAGTAGGAAGACAGGATCTGTACTGCGCAAGGCGTATGATCCAGTCTGGATGTGGCTGCGCTGGAAGCCGACAGGCTTAGAATTCATAACATAATATAGAAGCAACAAGTAAAGTAAACAGAGCTCATAACAGCTACTTTTACATATTACCAACTACAAATTGGATACAACTTACCTTAACACTCACCTCATAACCTCCCATTAATGTACAAATACAAAAACAAATTACAGCAAACACTCAGCTTCTACTCCTACACATCCCAAATAATACTCTCATAGATATCCATGTGTAGGACATCCTCTCCAGGCTTCACTCACCGTCTCATTGTCCTCCAAATTTGGGTACTGAAGCCAATGGAAATGCTGTTCATATGTCTTCCAGCACAGTGGCAACCCCAGCTCCTCATCCGTCGGAGGGCGATCAGGGTCGTCCTCGGCGTCCGTGAGATCCGGTTGAGGAGCTGGGGTGACAAAAGAACAAGTGGGAGGAAAAGAGGGAGCGGGAGCAAAAGAGAGGGCGGGAGATTTCTGGGCCACTGGGCCAGGAGGCAGAGGAGGGAGAGGCTGGAAGTCGTCAGGGACCAGACGAGCGATTGGCTCAGAGAAAACAGACGAAGGAGTGCTTGAGAGGCTGGAGTGGGTGTCGGCATCAGCATCAGGATTGGCAGCAGGCTCGACAACAGCAGCGACAACAACGCTTGCTGTGCCCTCGGACGAAGAAAAGCGGGCAACGAGATCCTTCGGATTCGTCATTTTCCAGTGCAGGTTTTCCTGCAGGAGGGTCACCAAGTGCTCTACCTGGGAGTTTGAGAGTGTCACACAGGTCAGGTCAGGCTCTCCATCAGCATTGGTCGGCAGAAAAGGGATAAATTCTGAGTCTCTATTATTCATTGCCTTCTTAGGTTCCACCTTCTGTCCGCTCTGCTTCATCAGTGGCTCGCCGGCCAAAGCAATAACGCCGAGGTGGGCGTGGCCTCTTGACCACTCTCGGCCCCATTTTATCGCCAGTTCGCGGGTGAAAGCTGTTGGGAAGCAGGAAGAACCGCGGTTCATAAAATCCTCCAACGAAATGCCGTCGGGAAGAAGGATACCGTCGGGGCTGAGGACGCGTGGGTCGCATTTGACTATCGTGTAGCCGTTTGGAAGCGACATCTTGGCGATTTCGGCTGCAAAATCGGGCTGTATCGAAAGTATATCAATCTGAGACGCAATGTCAGAGACCTTGATCAAGCGAACGAGGAAATTGAAGGGATTCAGCCACTTGTAGCCTTTGACAAATCCCGCTTGGTTTTTGGTCAATTGGCGAGTGCGCCCTGAGATGGTGCCGAGAATACAAGAAATGTAATCACCTTCCCGCTTTGAAAAATGCAGAGCTTGGCGGATATCCCACAGAGTCCCAAGGTCTTGATTGCTGCGGAGAACGCGAATAGACTTCCAGGCATTGCCGTTTGGAATGCGACCAGTAACACGACCATCTGTCTCGACGACTTTTGTGCCTAAGGACTCTGGACCATTGATTTGATCGGCGATGATGTCCTCATCGCCTTTGCTAAACTTGTGTTGGCCTGGCGGAATACTGCACTTTACCTTCTTCCTGTTTCCCGAACCTACAACTTCAAGAAACTGGAAGAATGTCAGTGCTTTTCATCAAAGAATGAAGCTATGTCTTACCTTGACTTCCTTCTCAATGAGAACGCTGCTGATGGTTCGCTGATATAGGAACGTATCTCCAGGCTTGACGAGCGCACCTGTGATCAAGTCATCGAACTTGATATTACTTGCAAGTCCAGTAAGGACGTTGCTTGGAAGTTTCTGCTTCGTTCCCCAGAACAATTCATACTCATTGTCCTTCCAAGCATCAAAATCACCATTTGCGCGACGCTGCGATGCTGCAACTGCCTGCTCAAGCCAGGTTGGATCGTTCCGGCCTTCGGAAATGTCCTCCTGAGCGCGGCTGGTATAATAGCTCCAATCCTGATCATACTTCAGAAATTCATCATTGATGCGCATCTGGCCGTCAACTTCAACAACCATATGTTGATTTTCTGGAAGCATAGAAAGAAGCTTATCTTTGGTCTCTTGATCAAGGACATTCCACGCCTCGGGATTTGCAAGGACAGCCTATCATGTGATTAGAATGTGATTGTGAACGAAAAGCGACACAAACCTTCAAATTCGCATTAACAAGTGGAGACTCTGGATTCTGGAGGACATTCTCCGCAGTCCAAATGTCCTTCTTCACTTTCTTGGCTGGCTGTGTCTTGTTTTGCTTTCGTTGAGGTCGCTTTGCTGGCACAGCACGGGAAGGCACTGGGGATGTAGAAGTGAACGCAGCGTCACGATCAATAGCATCGCTCGCCGCTCCTCCTTGAACTTCCTGTTCATTCATCAGGTGGTCAGTGGCATGAGTGCTGGAATGATCTGCAGTAACAAATTGTTCCATGCTTTCCCTTAAGCTACGCAGAGGTTCATGCTCGTTGGAGGTCCATTCGCGCGGATGACGAACGAGATCAACAGCTTCACCTAATATCGATGGAGCATCAGAGAGAGGACTGGAGGCCCCTGATCTATCCATATTCGACTTCAATAATAATATAAGCACAGGGGTGAGAATAGAGGAGACGAGAACAAGGTCAAGACAGGAATATGGAGGAAGCCATCAGCAGGCGAGAAAAAAATATTGATCCCGCAGCTTCTGTTGCTTCTTTTGAATGTGTGTAGCTGGAAGAAAGCGTGTCTGTGAAGATGGCGATAAAGAGGATGAGGATGGCAAACGGAATAGAATAAGAGAACTCACCTGGGCCTCTTCACCAGGGATGGAATCACCATCCTGGTCTGTCTCGGATAACGCACGGTCTGCCTTGCGCTTATTGCGCCTTGTAACCGCGTCAGTTGCAGTCCTTGGTGTGGCTGACACAGTGAAAGCACGATCTGCAGACTGTGTTGACAAAATTTCTTCTCTAGGAGCACGAAGTGCCGCATTATCAGGAACAGTTACTTCATTTGTGCCGCTATTGATCAAATTGGATGAACGATCAGTATTGGCATGCTGTCCTGCATGACGAGCCGAGCGGTGAGGAGGCATGCCCGTGAACTGGTGTATATACGCTGTGTGAAGTTAGTGTTAGTTGTATATGGCCAAACATGGATGAAGCATGGATCTGAAGGTTTCTGTGAACTGTGAACTGTGAACTGTGAACTATGAACTATGAACTATGAAAGCAAGCATGCATGGATTCACCATGAAGACCAACGTACTTGCTAGGAGATTGAGAGTTGCTCAAACTCACCACGTGACCCACGGTATGGCGATGCAGAAGTGGTTGTGGCGGTGCAGAAATGATTGTGCGGCTGAGGTTGAGGTTGAGGTCGAGGCAGGTCCTTTGTGAGGCTGGAGATTACACGGCTGTGCGAAACCCTCCCTATATTTTATGCTGAGTTGTAACCTGAGGCCACAACACTGACCGGATCACATCTCTCACGTGCTACACCCAGCCAGGTTCAGAATACCGGTCTTGGCATTGTCGGGGTATCTCCAAAATATCTGTCCTGAAGCTGGTAGGAAGTATTCAAACACGCCTATAACACCCACTCCATTCCCTATTCTAAGGCTTGCAAGCTCTAATCAGAAGTATTTTATTGAACGCCTCGCTTTAGCATCGTCATTGGGAGATCTCATCATTCGATTTACGCTCATATCTCAGCAAACAGAAAACCAAGATGATCAAATCAACGCAGATCGCAAGGTTAGATGGTAGGTACAGCTCATTTCTCTGGCCTTAGAGTGCGATTTGGCCAATATTAACTTGGTTTTGCAGGCCTCATGCTTTGCGCATCCGTCGATGATGAAGCGGTCCGTATTCCTCCCTCGAACATGCGAGATCCACCTGACAAGAGGCAATAGACGGAAAACGCTCTCACAGAAATCAAATCACAAGTCAAGATGATTCTCCGACGATTGAACCGAAATTCAGAAACCCAAGCAAGCATCGAGAGCGGGGCATACACATTACAGTACGCCGCCTTACCTCCTATCTTCCATCTCATGCTCCATTTTGTTTCACGGTTCACGGTTCAGCAAAATGTGAATTGCTGACATATCCCATCCAGTTACCTCATCTCCAACGACATCGTCTACATCTGCATCTCCGAGCGCTCCTATCCGCGCAAACTCGCCTTCACTTACCTCTCTGACCTTTCCTCCGAATTCTCATCCACCTACCCTATGTCGCAACTCGCGTCCCCTTCCTTACGCCCTTACGCATTTATGGAATTCGACACCTTCATCCAGCGCACAAAGTCCACTTATTCCGACACCCGCGCCACGCAGAACCTGGACAAGCTGAATAGCGAGCTGCAGGATGTGACGAAGGTGATGACGAAGAATATCGAGGATTTGCTGTACAGAGGAGATAGTCTGGAGAGGATGGGAGAGATGAGCTCGAGGCTAAGGGACGATTCGAAGAAGTATAAGAGGGCGGCGGTGAGGATTAACTGGGAGTTGTTGGTTAAACAGTATGGGCCGATAGGGGGGTTGGCACTTTTTATGATTATGTTTATTTGGTGGAGATTCTTTTGAGGGGAGGGAGCAGTTGCAGTTGAACTTCTGAGCAGCGAATTGTCTGAACAAACAGCATCGTTCATGCCAGGAGATATGCTGTTGGAGAGTGGATATAGGGGCTGTGTACATCGGAGAAGGGAGATATGCGTGTATGATACCAGCAGGTGGGATAATAGATTCTCATTCTGTATTCGAAAATAGGCGCTTTCAAAACACATGTACAAGGATCTAATATTAAATTTCACATGCAGATGGGTGGCGGTCGCATGTGACATAGTTATGGTTCGGAGTAGATGCAGGTCCCTTTTGGCATCAATTGCTTTTGTACCATAATTGCCTGATATAGCATTTTCAGCGGCACGTATTTCTTATCAATCAATGCTCCATTCTGACCATTCACACAGAGAAGCCATTCTACGCTCGTTCATCTTTATTTAGATGTGCTTTGACGAAGTTGCAAACTTTGAAGCTCAAGAGTCTCTGAGTCAAGCATAAATTGCTCTTCCTTATTCTTGTATCACCAGAACGCATATATAAAGATTGCGAATAGACTATTAATAGTTCTCATTTGACATCTGACCATATAAATCAGTGAAGAGGTCTGTACAGGTCTTGCAAGCCAAAGACTATATATAACCAGAGGAATCCATATCATTGACCTGGAATATGCCCATTAAAGTAAGCTAGAACATCAATTTCAACGTTTAGCCACATGAAGTGAGAACCACATGCTCGAGTGGAGGATGATTATGCTGCAATGTAGCACCACCAAGATTGAATAGCACTAAATAATTGTATATTGCTATCTTGAAGTATTTTTTAATCATTTATAAACTCGCATATTTGATAAAGATCATATGGAAGCGGTTGCCATGGTCTTCGAAGGGTTGAAACGAAATATAGGCAAAACCACAATGGCAATGACAAGCAAGCAATCTCCGAACGACTCCAGACCAGACGTGGAATATGCTTCCGACCTTGGCATGGAGAAGTGAATCTATCTATGATTCTCAATTTGGACTTTAGGCATGCTCACAAACTTTCTTACAAGTCAATATCCCTTGCGTTTTTTTTGTATGGCGTGGACAAGATCCGCCTCTGCCTTCGCGTTCAGTCGTCCGACAACACGGCCCGTGAGCGTCGTCGACCCCGCAGTGCCCTTATACTTACATACCTACCCGCTTATAGTTTCCCCCCGTGTTTCCCCGCAGTTACCCGAAGAGGTGAATGTGCACTGGGCGGTGAGCTAAGCGAGTCCATCCATGAGCTCTGATTTACCAATTGCCTTGATTCACCGCCGAGCAGTTAGGATAAGTGGCAGAAAAGTTTCCCGACTCCGGATGCTCTGCTCTTCAATACATTGTGATATTTCAACGTCATCTCTTACCCCTCCATCACTATTTACCGTCTTTCTTCATACAACATCAACTTTCTTAGATCAACCAACATCTTCTCCATATACCTTGGGCACCGTCTTCGACGCAGATTTGCATAGCATCATCTCGAATTCATCCATACAAACAAGATGTCGGCCAACGACAACTATCAGACGCCATTGGCGTCCAGATATGCATCTTCTCGTTCGTATCCCCAAGACATCTCTGGCAGCTCATAAATTGCATCTTGGGACTGTTGAACTATTCGAAGACAAGTTGTGCTGACTCTCAATAGAGATGCGCGAGCTCTTCAGTGCCAGAACGCGGGGTACTACCTGGCGTAAGCTCTGGCTTTGGCTGGCGGAAGCTGAGAAAGAGTACGTATATCACATCGATCATGCATTGCTCCTAGTGCTATCCAGAAGCTATTAGCTTGCATTCACTGCAACGTTGCGACTTGAAAGTCTTCGTTGGATTTCATTCAGATTGGCTTCTATTTGCCCATTAAGCCTTCCTTCCTTCCCATCCTTTCCAGAATACAGTTATACTGACTTTGAACCTCTTCAGGCTCGGTCTCGCTATCTCCGACGATGCGATTAAACAGATGAAGGCACACTTGGAGGTCACTGACGATGATTTGGCTGTTGCTGCAGTGGAAGAGAAGAAGCGCCGCCATGACGTTATGGCCCATGTTCACGCATTCGGCCAAGTCGCTCCGGCAGCCGCCGGCATTATTCACTGGGGTGCTACCTCTTGTTATGTTACTGTATGTACGCGCCATTGACGGCAGCTTTCTAGAACTTTGGCTACAGCAACTTAAGGAGGTATTGAGGGCGAGGCTAATTCTGCGAACAGGACAATGCGGACCTTATCTTCTTGCGTGACGGTCTTGATCTTCTCCTCCCAAAGCTTGCGACTATCATATCCAAGCTTTCTAGTTTCGCTATTGCATATAAGGTTAGGGTTGCATCCTTAGAAGAAAGTTTCTACTAATATTTTCTAAGGATATGCCAACGTTAGGCTATACTCACTATCAGCCAGCCCAACTGATAACTGTTGGTCGCCGCGTACGTACATCTTCGGAATTCTTACAAGCTGTTTCAAGAACCTTCAGATATGCTCGTATTCTACGAATATGTCTCGCTATCCCTAAATAATGCCTCACTGCTTTCCTAATTTTTCAAAAACAAAAGTACTGACTATGATTCTCCTACCAGGCCGCACAATGGGTTCAGGATTTGATGATGGACCTTGAGGACCTGGAAAAGGTCAGAGCCGATTTAAGATTCCGCGGCGCCCAAGGCACAACTGGTCAGCCCAAAGCTCTTCCCCTCCGTTTGATAACCTAGACGCGATATCTATCTTGATCCGCACTTCTACTAAGAAGAATTGTTTGCTGACACATAAACATCCAGGCACCCAAGCTTCATTTGTAGAGATCTTCAAGGATGGAGCAAAGATCGACAAGCTGAATGATATTCTCTGCGAAAAGGCTGGGTTCCCAAAGTGCTACAGCATTAGTACCCAGACCTACACGAGAAAGGTTGACCTCCGCGTTGCCAATGCTCTTTCCGCCTTTGGTGCGACTGTCCAAAAGATCGGTTCTGACATTAGACATCTTGTAAGTCCCACAGGCTTTGAACTCAATTTTGGATACTAATTCGCTTTTGTAGGCTGCCCAAAAGGAGATGGAAGAGGTTCGTGTTCTCCATGCATTAGTCCCTTTTCAAGATATTATCGAGGACAAATCATATCTCGATGGCCTTGGACCATACAATAATACTCCTAACCGTCTTCAAAGAAAACAGTGCTAATTTAAGGTCTTTATTACAGCCATTTGAGAAGGATCAGATCGGAAGTTCTGCTAGTGAGTAAAGTTTCTGTGCTCATCACTCCACATAGACTCAGCAAAACTGACTCTGTATTCTAGTGGCATACAAGCGCAATCCAATGGTACGAATTCTCAGAGCAAAAATGGCGTTCCGGGCAACTCTTAGAGTTTAGGCACGATTTCACTCCTGAAATATGTCTTTCAGCTCCCGACCTGCTCCCTTTTCCTTCTAAAAGAAATAATACTGATTGCGAAATTAACAGCGTTGCGAGCGTATTTGCGGCTTAGGACGCCATCTGTCAAACTTGAACAAGGATTGTTCTGATACCTTTTCTGCTCAGTGGTTCGAACGCACTCTTGATGATAGTGAGTGTATCAATCCCCAATGTGGTATGTGCAATGCTGACGAATTGCAATAGGTGCTATCCGCCGCATTGACCTTCCTCACCTATTCCTTACCGCGGATAGTATCATGATGACCTTGGACAACGTGGTTTCCGGACTCGTTGTTTACCCTCAACGCATCAACTCTCGCCTCATGGAGGAGCTTCCGTTCATGGCTACCGAGAATATCATCATGAAGCTTGTCTCGCTGGGCGCGTCCCGTCAAGAGGCCCATGAGGAGATCCGCGTCTTGAGCCACCAGGCCAGTGACGTTGTCAAGAAGGAGGGAGGCAGGAACGACTTGATCGAGAGAATCAAGAAGACGAAGTACTTCGAGCCAATCTGGGCAGAGGTCGATGGCATGTTGGATGCCAAGAACTTTATTGGAAGGTTCGTACTATTGCGCATTTCTTTTGTTCGGTATTATTTGAGGAGCTGTGAGATATGCTTTTACGGATCTCACTGCTCCGAGATCATTATGTCGTCTTTGCACCGATTCTCCCTAAGGAAGTATCGCTGACCCCACGTTACACAGATGCCCCGAGCAGGTATCCCGCTACTGTGGTGAGGGCGGAGAGGTCCAGCAGGCTCTCGCAAAATACAAGAAGTACATCGAGGGCTCCAAGGTTGTTGAGTTGACAGTCTAAGGGTCATTGAGAGTTCTTGCTTTGGCGAGGTTGTACTGGAGGGAAGATTCTGAGACGATTTCTGACGGTGGACAATCGGTGATTTCATAGAGATATGCATGTTTTGAGGACATTGGATTCGCAACTCCTCTCAAAAGAGTCTATGAGTAAATGAACTTCCCACATAAATGAGGTAAATATCAGCGTTGATAGTCAAAAGAAAATCAATCCGAAATCGCCGTAAAGGGGTAACGCTCAGGGGTAAGGGCAATTGTAGTTAACGTTGCCTATTCGAATTATTTATGCTATAAGCAATGAATATATGCAAGGTTTCTATTATTATAGCTCTTCTTCTTCTCCTTATTCTTTTTCTTCTACCGTAGGTTGTTGGCCTCTACTTTTGTGAACCAATATCACTCGCTTGATCCCTTGTTAGCATCCGGTGCACCTTCTGCTGTTTAAGCCAACCCTGGTAATCTCGCTCTCCAGTGATATCCAGTGGCGATTCAACTAGTACTAGCCTCCTAGTCTCAGTCTCAACCAAGGCATCATAACATTGATGCCAAATGTAATGTTTGCCGCGCTCATCCATTAGAGAAAACCCATATCCTGCGTATTTCTCGGCTGTTTCACCAACTTCTTCGCGAGCTAGTATAAGTGGTTGTAGTAAGATAAGATGAAATGAGATAACGAAGCTAAGCTGAAATTAGCTCTATGGAAAATATATGGAAAAATGATTATCCGGAAATCTGCCCCGTAAAGATCTTATCTTATCTAATCTAATCTAAGAATCTAAAGAAAGTAGGCACCCCAGGTGACATGCGGCGCATTACTGTGTAGCTCGTTCTGCAGGCTACGAACGACCACCCCGGAGATTAGCTACGAAGGTTGAGGCCCTAAGTAATGTGTGTGGGTCAGAATGCGGAGCTCTCTTGGCGCATTGGCACTTTAAAATATACGAATAGAACGCGTAACGCGTTATGTATATAGAATATCAAAACAAAATGGAGATTCATGACTTTATAGGGCCTATAGAGCCAGAATCCCACTCTTCTACTTCTTTTACGGCTCGAGATCAACGGCTCTAAGTTCAGACCCTTCGAAGTATAGGCATGAAATATACAGAAATCGCAAAACTGTTGCGTGAATACGGGCATTCACATCCAATAGCTGACGGCCACCCGGGGATTCTGTTTGTGTTCATGCATGGAAGCCACCATGCATGGAACACTGTTTGATAGTCTTCACTTCTTTATTGAGGCTC
>Ga0209512_1000749_pt1 | contig 48015 bp, 45 predicted proteins | sample frozenSSSSmetaG_FD_184142 | JGI IMG/M metagenome (GOLD analysis project Ga0209512, IMG submission 184142) | Glacier valley bacterial and archeal communities from Borup Fiord, Nunavut, Canada, to study Microbial Dark Matter (Phase II) -... | ecosystem: Environmental > Aquatic > Freshwater > Ice >...
CCAGCAAATTACGCGTGTAGTTGTCGAAGGACATACTAGTTCTAAGGGTACAGAAAAAGAAAATCTGGAATTGAGTCTGAGACGTGCTTTAGCTGTTTCTAACTATATCTCTTTTAATCAACTGAATTTCCCTACCAAAGAACGATTCAAAAAGAAGATTTTAGCATCGGGAAGAGGTGATATTGAAAGTAATAAAAAAATTGATGACCCACGCGATCGCAAGGTAGTATTTCGTTTTCAATTTCGCCGCGAAGACTTCAAGCAGTTTCTATCGCCAACTAATCAAAAACGCGATTTTATCAAAAAATAAGTAAAAAGTCGGACTTCTTAAACAAGTTTATAGCAATCCGGTTAAGGTTTGTAACTTTATTTACTTCTCTTCCTCTCATTTTCTGTGTTTTCTACTCCTCTGCGGTTATATAAATCAGATAGGACTGCTATATCTTCTGAGAATTTAATCTAGCTAAAAACAGATAATTTATTTCATCATGAATTTTAACTTTGCTAAAATGACCTTGCCAGCTTTTTGTCCACCAAAACCTTTAGAGCTATTAAAACTATTGGCTCGTATTCAAGATACTGCGATCGCTCCCATATTTACATTGCAAGGGGAACTTCCCGATTTTCCTAATCCACGCTCTCTCGATGAAATTATGAATGCGATTGAAAGCGACCAAGTTGATACGATCCAATTGCTAGAATGGCTTTACTGCATCTCTTTTAAAGGTGAATGGGATGTTCGCCATCCAGAACGGAGTTTACCTACTTCTGAAAAGATTTGGTTGGCAGCTAAGAAGAAAAAGCATTTAAAACAATTATTATTTTGGGATTTAGCCCTAACCTATGGGGGGAGTGATCATAGAAATTTAGCTAATTCGTTAGTTAAAGGCTTTAATTCTTTTACCCCAGAAACCCAGAAAGATAAAAATATTGTCGATATTATTAAAATCTTGTCAAGGAATTCGTCAGATGTCAATCTCGCAGAAATAAGTAAGCAAAATCTATCTACTCCTCACGCTATTTTTAATTACTATAAATTACCCACAAACAGTATCGAATCTGTAAATTTAGCATATGATCGAATTACTGAGTTATTTGTACGTATAGATAAACCTGATGATCAGCAAGTAAAATGGTTGTTAGATTGTTTAGAACAAATGACAACAGATCAAGAAGTCAAAGCCGTTGACAAATTGCTAACTACAATCGGCGCAGAAATTGGCATTGATCATCCTGCTTTAGTTGACTGGATCTCTACCCGATACAATCCCACAATTGATTATTCCGATTATCACCGATGGAATCAACTATCTAGTCAAGCAAAAGCAGCATTAAATAAATGGAAGGGAGCGGTTAATTACGGAGATTTTCAAAAATTAGTAAATATCATTTTGGATTCCTCCCATATTTCCCTACAAAATCATGAGCGCAATCAGCTTCAAAAGCGCCAAATATTTTGGTCGCACTATACCGATCGCTTTGAGCGAATTCGGATCTTAGTGCCTCAGGCTTCCTTAGAGAGTGTAAGAGATGGATTCAACAACCAGAATATTTTTGTCTTAAAGAATGATGGTAGTAACACTGAGGTGTGTATCTTCGATTTCCAAACATTGTTTGTAGTCGAATTCTTTCGCGGGTCTAGTAGTGAAACTCGGATTTTTCCTAAAACTTCTAAACTCGAAAAAACACTCTTTGAATCAAACGATCTATCTGTCTCTAGCATCCGTCACTTAGGCGGAGATATTCACGACCATGTATATTGCTGGCAAAATTCTTGTGTCAAATGGTTGATGGAGAAAGGTATTTACCCAAATGAGGGTACTAAATATTTTAGAGGTGTACCTGATAGAGGCTCTCATTTCGATCCTGATATCGGACTACCACCACTTCTACCAGAGGATCAGCTGAAACGGGAACAGGCATTAAGTAGATGGCTTTATTGGGAAAGATAATCCTTCATATAGCTTTCACATAGTTTTGTTCCTGTAGTACCAATACGGTTCGGTTAGCAAGGTTATTTCAGCTTTTCTTGTGTTTTTGTAGGGGCGCAATGCTTGCGCCTTGACACTGTGGGTAAGTGTATCTGATTCTTAACCGAACCGTAGGATTGCACTTTGTTATAATACTCATGTATTTATGATTCACACACATTATGGTACAAACAATCCAAGCCCGGAATATTAGTCTTTATGAACTAGAAGAAAAGTTTGGTTTGCAATTAGTCACAGATGCGGATTTTTTCACGGAATGGACAAATGATCTACCATCATTGAAGGATGTAGAAAAAATATCGTTAGAACGAGTTAAAAGTAACTATTTAAATTTAACTCAACGTCGCCCCATGTCAGAAGAAGCGGTGAAGATGGTAGTACTATCTCCATTGCTAGATTTAGCAGGTTTTTATCAGCCACCTTTTGAAATCGAAACAGAAAAATCTACTAGTATTTCTGCTGAAGATGAAAGCATAATACTTAAAGGTAATATTGATATTTTGGTAATTCAAAAACGTCTTTGGGTATTAGTTATAGAATCAAAAAGCACTATCTTTGATGTGATAACTGCATTACCGCAAGCACTTGCTTATATGCTTGATACTCCCAATGTTAAACGACCAACTTTTGGCTTACTTGTCAACTGGAGAGAGTTTGTTTTTGTCAAGCTAGTTCAGCAATAAAAGCCAAAATATGCTCGTTCTTATGCATTATCAATTGAACGCGATACAGAATTACAACAAGTACTAAGTGTATTGAAACGCATTAGTCAATTAATTTTGTTGTAATCAGCCTTGGAGAATTCCGGGGTCTTGCTGGCACTGAGTAAAAGGTATTGGATGAGTATAATCTGCAAAACGGACAGCCCTATAAGGCTGCACTCCCCAATACTGGTTGTATTTGAAACTTGTCTGCTTAGTTACCACTTTTCATGTATAAAATCAGCAGTGATGGCAAGGCTCTCCGTTCTTCGGTACGCACAATAAGAGTGCATAAGTTAATTTTAATGATATCTATAAGGGATATACAAGTTAGCTCATAGGTGCTCTCTCATGACTCATATTGGCATTCTTTGCCCTTCAGCAGTTGGTCATCTCAACCCGATGTGTGTATTAGGACGAGAACTTCAAAATCGCGGGCATCATATCACATTTTTTGGCGTTCTTGATATGCAATCCAAACTGATGAAAACAGGATTAAATTTATGTGTTATTGGAGAAGTAGACTTTCCCCTGGGGTCAATGGATGAAAAGTATAGAAAGTTAGGGGAAATGAGCGGGCTGGCAGGGCTGAAATTCACTCTTCAATTGCTGGAACAGCAAACAGCTATGCTTTTCCGTGAAGTTCCAGACGCACTTAAACGGCAAGGTGTAGAAGCTTTGCTGGTAGACCAAATTACGGTGGCGGGTGGAACTATTGCTGAATTTTGCAATCTTCCATTCATCACTGTATGTAATGCTTTATTAGTTAATCGGGAAGCAGGCGTTCCCCCGTTCTTGACATCCTGGGGTTCCAGCACAGGACTTTGGGCACGTCTACGTAATCAATTAGGAAATTCGTTCGTCGATTTGATTTTACAAAAATCTAAAAAAGTTGTAGCCTCTCAGCGCTACCAATGGAAGTTACACCAATACTCTAGCAATAAAGATTTTTACTCTCCTCTAGCTCAAATCTGCCAGCTACCTGCTGAGTTTGATTTTAAGAGGATTAAGTTATCCAAGTGTTTTCATTACACTGGACCATTGCAAGAGCCATCTGGTTTAGAACCTATCTCATACTCGGAGATTTCTTTTCCCTTTGAAAAATTGAATGGAAAACCCTTAATTTATGCTTCTCTAGGAACTTTACAAAACCGCAAACCAGAAATTTTTCAGAAAATTGCTGAGGCTTGCTGTGGTTTAGATATGCAACTGGTGATTTCTTTAGGAAACCCAAACAGTCAAGAGTCAGGCTCTAATTTACCTGGTTCACCGATAGTTGTTAGCTATGCACCTCAACAACAATTAATTGAAAGATCCAGCTTGATAATTACCCATGCCGGGATGAATACCACACTAGGAGCATTAAGTAGCGGAGTGCCATTAGTTGCAATTCCTATTACTAACGAACAGCCGGGAATAGCTGCCCGTATAGCAAGAACAGGCGCTGGAGAAATGATATCACTATCTCAATTAAGTGTCCCCAATCTTCGCGCCACTATCAATCGAGTTCTAACCGAAGATTCTTACAAAAAGAATGCTCTTAGACTACAACAGGCGATTCGTCAAGCTGGCGGGGTGAGTCTCGCTGCTGATATTGTAGAACAAGCAATATTTACACGAAAACCAGTGTTAGCTCATGCCAACGGATAAATATGTTTGGGATAGTTGGTAAGAAAAGCCAACTATCTTGAGAATTGCACACAAATATTGTTCCACGTCTGACACCAAAGCAAAAACTATTACCGTTTTTTATCCAAATACCTTTCCTCAAACCAAACGGGGTACTGATAGTTTAGAAAATTCCCTATTTGAAGGGCTGCAAATTACACCTCAACAAATCTTCCAACAAGCCGGAATGCCTTAAATCAGCAATATTTATCGGATGTAGATTGTACAGGGAGTTAAAAGATCAAAAGTAGGAAGAATTATTTTTAACCAGGGACGACTACTAATTATCTGGTGAGTTAAAAACCTAGAGATGTTCCTAGTTGACGACTACGTCCATAAGCGATCGCAATGATCAACCCAATCACACCTAATTGAATCAAAACTAATATATTGTTTCCATGAAGCAATGTAAATCCCAACCATCCCCACATCAACAACAAGAGCACTTCCATCATAGTTAGCAGCACATTGTCTTGATTATTCCGCCGATTAAACATATCTGTGAGACTAATCGGATGTGAATTCCAGAGTCGTAAAATAGCTGCACACGTAGTAGCTGCCAAAAAAATAATTAGAGGAATCAGCCAATTTTCGCCTTTAACAATCAGAATAATAAATAATGGTGAAAACAGCAGCCAAACAGGAATAAAAGCTGCCAATAATTTCAGAGAGCGTAGCTTTGCACTGTTTGCAGGAGAAGATTTAAGCAAATCTGATGCTTCTTCTCCAGAAACACAGATGCGAGTTAAGCTCATTGCCAAAGAGCCACCAATCCCTACACTTGACACGATCGCAAAAGCTGGTAAGCCAGCAACAGCTCTACTCGTATTTCCTTGCAACACAACTATAACTGCGGGGATGAGAAATAGCAATTGCATGAAGACGTTAGAAATTAAGTACGGATTGCGCCATATTAGTCGCCATTCCTTGTTGAGAACAAGGCGATTGAAGCTAGTGGTAAAACTAGTTTGCTCTTTTGAACTGAGTCGTTGATGCTTTTGGGTAACAGATTGTTGTGTACCCGCCATAAAGGAGCGATGTAATAGCTGTATTGTTAGCCATGCGATCGCACTACTAATCAACAGTGTCAGCAAAACTGCTAGAGGATCGAAAAAAAGGGCTTTAACTGGAAACCAAATAAAACTCAATGGATTTTCCGGCTCAAACCAAGCTTGCAAATATTGCCAATTTATGATCTGAATATTGCCTCTAGTTAAGCTAGGTAATTGAAAGGCTAAAAACAATAACACACTTAGCAAAGTTGTGAGAATCTGAGCAAAAATTCGCGCCCTCTTTGCACCTAAAAGGTTAACTAACCCCAAAGTCAGTAGTATTGCCAAACTTGCAGCGATTAAAGACAAACCAATGGAAAATGGGTAAAGTCCTAAAAGTTGTGGAATTCCGCCAAGAATAGCAAGCAAGCTAATCGGCACAATCAGCCAACAGCTACTCAAAAAAACCTTCAGGGCAACCCCAAGTAAGCGACTAGCAAAAATGATTTCGCTCTCAATAGGAGAAGATACTAACAAATCCAAATCTCCACGTTCAAACAAAGCTACAAGGCTATGTCCCATTGCCTGAGTAAAGGCTAAGAAAAATCCGATTACCCAGAGTAATACAGCGATCGCTACAGCTTCACTAGGAATAGTAGTCTGTGATAAAGCCGAACGAATATTATCTAACGCCAACCAAAGTAAGAAAAACAAGCTCGCCAGCAATAATCCAAACGAAATTACAATTAGTGTTGTATTTTTACGATTAAATCCTCGCCACCACAACAATAAGTCATGACGTAAAAGCCACGGTAATGTACCTACCTTCATCATGCGATGTCCTTATCCTGTGTCAAATCCAAAAAAACTGTTTCCAACGTCCCTCCCAACTCTCCACTTTGAGTTCTGAGTTCGTCCAAACTACCTTCTGCAATTAACTGCCCATGATTGAGAATGCCAATCCGCTGTGCCATGCGTTCAGCAATTTCCATAATATGGGTAGTGAGAATCACTGTATTTCCCTCTTGCACATAATCAGTCAACATATTCTTAACTAATCTAGCAGCAGCGGCGTCCAGTCCCGTTAATGGTTCATCTAAAATAATTAGCTTGGGTTGGTGAATAAAAGCTCCAGCGAGGGAAAGTTTTTGCTTCATCCCTCGGGAAAAGGTTTCGCTGAAATCTCCTCTAACATCCCAAAGATTTAATTTTTGTAAAAGTTCTTGGGCATAGCTTTCAGCCTTAACCGCCGGAATTCCCCACAATCCAGCAACAAAATCCAAATATTCCATTGGGCGCAATTTGCTGTATAACAGAGGTTCATCAGGCAAATATGCTAATAATTTTTTGGCAGCACTAGGCGATCGCGTGATACTTTGTCCGAAAATAGCCGCATCGCCACTATCTGGCTTGAGTAATCCAGCTACCATCCGTAAAGTAGTAGTTTTACCAGCACCATTCGGACCTAAAAGCGCATACAAATAACCTTCAGGAACTTCTAAACTCAGGCTGTTGACAGCTTGATGGGAATCGTAACGCTTGTTTAGAGAGGTGAGTTGGAGTGCAATTTTCATGTCTTCAATTCTAGATTCAAGAGCATCAATTCAGCCACCTCTCAATTTAATCTTTACGAATCACAAAAAGTACTTGCCCAACAGCCACCATTTGTCCTTGGGTACAGCGGATTTCTAGCACCCGACCGGATATAGGCGCGGTAATCGCAATCTCCATTTTCATTGACTCCAAAATTACTAAGCGATCGCCCACAGCAACCACATCACCAACGTCCACCAAAATTTGCCACACATTAGCTGGGAGGTGGGCGACGACAACCTGACTATTCGGCGGTAAGTCTCCTGCGGCGTCAGACACAAGAGCAGCATCTTCACTGGGTGCAAATAAGAGATTATTCGCCACCCAGCGATCGCGTTCAGCAACAAATGCGGCTTGTTGTTTAGCTTTAAAAGCAGCCGCTTCCGGAGCAATTGAGCGCAGAAACTCATTATATTGTTTTAAACTAAAAGTCTCTTCGGTAATCTCCAGTTGTACCTTGCCATGAATGAAATCAGCGCGTAACTTCAACAATTCGGCAGCAGAAACACGATAAAAGCGAATTTGGTCAAAAAACCGCAATAACCAAGGCGAACCGGCTTTAAAGTCAGCAGTTTGCCTAAAAGTATTCCACATTTGCACAGTGCGACCGAATAACTGATAACCTCCAGGACCTTCCATCCCATAAACACACATATAAGCACCGCCAATCCCAACGGCATTTTCTGGAGTCCAAGTCCGGGCGGGATTGTATTTTGTTGTGACTAGACGATGGCGCGGATCGATAGGAGTCGCCACAGGTGCGCCTAAATAAACATCACCCAAACCCATCACTAAATAACTAGCCTGGAAAATAATTTCCTGAACTTGTTCAATACTATCTAAACCATTAATTCGACGAATGAATTCAATATTGCTAGGACACCAAGGCGCATTTGGATTCACCGATCGCATATATTTTTGGATTGCTAACTGCGTCGATTCATCATCCCAAGACAGCGGTAAATGCACAATCCGCGTCGGAACTTCTATCTCATCAACCTTTGGCAGTTCTCTTTCGGCAGCAATTAAAGTTTCCAGCAATCGCTCTAGAGGTAAAATTCGATTATCGTAATGGATTTGCAAAGAACGAATTCCCGGAGTCAAATCCAAAATTCCCGGTAATGGATTTGCAATCAGCCAAGTCATTAATGCATGAACTTGAAAACGCAAGTTGAGATCCAGTACTAACTGACCGTACTCAATTAAAAGATATTTATCTCCCGCTTGACGATAAGTAACTACAACTTGTCCAGGTTCAGCTTGAATTTGGCGCAGAATTGCTGGAGATGGAATTTCTGTAATCTTAGGTGTTGATGTCGGTAAAAGAGTTTCAACTTGTCGATCAACATCCAGTTCTTTTTGAATTGCTTCCGCCAGACTCAAACGGTGAAAACGAACTTTATCTCCAGGCTTGAGTTGTCCAATTTTCCAAAGTTCAGCCTGAACAATTGTCGCCGGACAAACAAACCCCCCTAAACTTGGCCCATCGGGACCGAGAATAATCGGCATATCGCCAGTGAAATCGATTGTGCCGATCGCATAAGCATTATCATGAATATTTGAGGGATGTAATCCCGCTTCACCGCCATCTTGACGCGCCCATTGCGGTTTAGGACCAATCAGCCGTACTCCTGTCCGCGCCGAGTTGTAATGCACTTCCCACTCAGTTGAGAAAAACATCTCAATATCGTCATCCGTGAAGAAATCCGGCGCTCCGTGAGGACCGTACAGCACGCCAATTTGCCAATCGTTGCTGTATTCTGGAATCAGTTCGCTAGGTAAGGTTCGCGGTACAAAGGCATCTGTATCCACGGGAGGATTGAGTTTGAGCACATCACCAATCCGTAGAGTTCTACCGCAATGTCCGCCAAATTTACCTAGTGTGAATGTCGATTTGCTACCTAAATAATTAGGTACATCAAAGCCATTTTGCACCGCTAGATAGGTGCGGATACCATTGCCCTGAATCGATTTCAACTGCAAAATACTACCCGCTTTAACAGAAATCGCCGTCCAAAAAGGCACATCAATCCCATCCAATTCCGCCTGCATCGGCGCACCCGTGAGGCTAATCACAGTATCCCTATTAAAGCGGAAGGTTGGACCAACGACTGTCAACTCCAAACCAGAAGCTCCTTCAGGATTACCAACTAAGCGATTGGCAAACCGAAAAGCGAGATGATCCATCGGTCCTGATGGTGGGACGCCGACATTCCAGTAACCAATGCGTCCAGGATAGTCTTGAATCGCGCTGAAAGTTCCCGGCTCTAAGACATCCACAGTAGAGGGAATATAGTGAAATGAGTCGAGAAAACGAGTGCTGAGGTCGCCTGATTGGAATCTGGAGTCGTCGAGGATTTGGCGTAGATAATCGAGATTAGTTTCAATTCCAGCGATTTGGGAATTTAAGAGCGCGGCTTGAAGTTGCGCGATCGCGTCCTCCCGAGAATTGGAGCGCACAATCAATTTCGCCATCAACGGATCGTAATAAGGCGTAATTTCTGTACCCCGTTCGATCCAGGTATCGGTGCGAATTGAATCAGGAAAAGTGACATCTGTCAAGATACCCGAACTAGGTTGGAAATTCTTAGCTGGATCTTCAGCATAAACGCGAACTTGGATTGAGTGTCCTTGAGGTTGATGCTGGTAATTATCCAAGAAGGTGCGATCGCCTGCAGCCAAACGCACCATCCATTCCACCAAATCGACACCCGTAACTTCTTCCGTGACGCCATGCTCAACTTGGAGGCGCGTATTCACTTCCAGAAAATAGAACTCCTGACGGTCAACATCAAAGATAAATTCCACCGTCCCCGCCGATTGATAATTAATCGCCCGTCCCAAACGCAACGCCGCTTCACGCAGCGAATTTCGCAATTCCTCACTAATAAGTGGTGCAGGGGTTTCCTCAATTACCTTTTGATTGCGGCGTTGAACAGAACAATCACGCTCACCCAAAGCGATCACATTACCTTGACCATCGCCAAAAATTTGCACTTCAATATGTCTGGCTTTTTCAACATAACGTTCTAAATAAACGCCTCCTTGTTGAAAATTATTCTGGCTTAAGCGTTGTACAGTTTGCCATAATTCCGGCAATTTATCTTCGCCATAACAAAGTTGTAAACCAATTCCGCCACCGCCCGCAGTACTCTTAATCATAATCGGATAACCGATCGCCCTCGCTGCCGTGCGAGCCTCTTCAATACTATCCAGCAGGGATGTTCCTGGTAATAACGGTACTTGATTTTGCTGTGCTAACTCTCTAGCTGTATGCTTTAGCCCAAAACTCCGCATTTGGTCAGGAGTGGGTCCAATAAAGACAATTCCTGCACGGTTACAAGTTTCCGCAAATTCAGCATTTTCACTTAAAAACCCATAGCCTGGATGTATTGCTTGTGCGCCAGTAGCGATCGCCGCCTCAATAATCCGTGAAGACTGTAAATAACTATCTGCGGCTAATGCTGAACCGATCGCAACTGATTCACTTGCCATTGAAACGTGAGGCGCATAGGCATCGGCTTCAGAATAGACAGCAACCGAAGCAATTCCTAAGCGATTGAGAGTGCGGATAATGCGGCAAGCAATTTCACCGCGATTGGCAATCAGAACTTTGGCAAACATAACTTTCATCACTAATCTTTTTGATGAAGCATCGTCGCGTAGTCACCCATACCTGCTTCAGCAAGGGCACGATCTTCTTCGGCAAACTCCGTAGCCAAAATCGCGAGTTGACTTGGATCAAGGGTGCCCCGACGGCGAGGCTGATCGCGAAACTTAAGAAAGGCAATGAAGTCTGCCACTTGCTGAAGCTGATCGCGGGTGAGTTGATCCAAATCTTGCTTAAGGGCTTCACTACTAATAGTCATGGGAAAAATATCACAGTGGGTACTCGTTTATATTGTAATGACTACACCTGTCGCGAATGATAGAAGATGGTAGTACCTGACGCCAGTAAATATCAATTTATGCATCATAAACAATTAATTGAATAGGAGTGGGGTTGTAACCGTTACAGGGATTGTTCATCTGAGGACAGTTAGAAATCACTACCAAAGCATTCATTTCGGCGCGAAGTTCGACAATGCTACCAGGATCGGAAATACCATCGACAATTTCCAGTGTTCCGTCTTGACTGACAGGCACATTCATAAAGAAATTGATGTTACTCGTCATATCCCGTTTGCCCATTCCGTAATCTTTGAGGGCATAAAGGAAATTTTCGACACATGCATGTTGCCATTTTTTGTCCAATCCAAACCGCACTGAGTTACTTTCACAACTACAAGCACCACCAGATGTATCATGCCGTCCACAGGTATCACTCAGCACAGTCATTAAAACATTGCCGTCATTGGAATAGAGTTTAGTTCCCGTGGTAATAAAAATATTACCCTGTGCCCGAATTGTGTCTGGGGCGCTGTACCGTTCGCTGGTATCGTCAGCATTGTAAACCAGAAAATCGACGGCTTGATTTCCACCTAAATCAACTATCCGTAGAGTTTGACCTTTTTTAATTACCTGCGCCCACGGTTTGCGAGATGGAAGTACGCGATCGTAAATAGCGACAGAATCTTTTGGTACTACTGTTGTCATCACTAAATGCTCCTCTAATATCAAACTTTAAAAAAATCGTCTGTGTTTTCAAAGCCACGTAGCGCTTCTGGATTGGCTGTTCTGCACAGATCATCTGCGGTGGGTAAGGGAGAATTCCAAGCGATCGCCTGAATCGGCTGAGGATCGTAATTGAGACTAGAATCGAGAGGATGAGGACAATTAGACAAAACTACTAACACATTCATCTCTGCCCTAAGGTCGATGTAATCTCCAGGCTTTGCTATTTTTTCTGCCCAAACTAAATTGCCATTCGGCTCAACCTTAATGCGAGTAAACAAATTCAGATTCGGCATGATGTCTTTTTTACCCATGTTCCGCTTCGTCAACGCCAACATGAAATTATCCCGCGAGTTTTTATAATCGCCTTCGCCATACTTAGCATTAGTCGCCAAGTTACTGCAACCACCGAGGGTATCATGCAATCCGCAGGTATCTTCAGTAATCGAGAACAACACGCGCCCCATATCAGAGTAAAGCAGCATGCCCTTTTTCAAGAAAGCATTAAACTGAATTTTAGCGGTATCTGCGGCATTGTACCGTTCAATTAAGTTGTCGGCATTGTAACAGAGCATAGAGACGCCTCTAGAGCCACTAGGAGCAATAATCCTCAAGGTTGTACCTCGCTTAATGACACGCGACCAATACGCGCCCCCAGGAATCACTTCATCCCCAGTTATCAGGGCTGGATCAATAAATGCTTGTGCTTTAGACATTGGAACTACTCTCTTTGAATTGAATCAAACTTGCTTTAGCATTAAGTTTACTTCTACCAATAATTTAGGCACTTTAGTTCAAAAATTTTGATGTCTCTATCGCCACCACACTTGCCTGAATGGTTGCACTGGCTAGAATCTTGCCCCAGCACAAACACATGGGCAATCGACCATCTGACTGCATTGCATCATGGTGACGTAATTTTCACTCCTAGGCAAACTGCTGGCAGAGGTCAGCATGGGCGAACCTGGCATTCTCCACCAGGGGTGTTAACTGCTAGTTTCGTACTTGATCGCATCCCCATAGTCCAATTACCTGGATTTAGCTTAGCAGCTGGACTGGCGGCAATTTATGCCATTGAGGAGTTGGTTGTTAATTGCCAAGGAGTGCTGCGCTTGAAGTGGACTAATGATGTCCTGCTGCATGGGCGGAAGCTGGCGGGGATTTTGTGTGAGGCGACATCGATAGGGAAAATCGGTCGGGTTGTTATGGGAATTGGATTGAATCGCTGTGTAGATTTTGACTCTGCTGGATTGGATGCGGGGGCGGTTGGTCGGGCAATTAGCTTGCACCAAGTATCATCTACGGTGCCTTCAGAGTTACTGTTGCTAGAGCGTTTGCGTCATTATTTGCTGCAAACAGCGGGATTGATGCGGTCTGAAAGCGATACCGGGCTATCAGTATTATTACCAGCAATTCGGAGTCGTGATGCGCTAATTGAACATGAGATTACGCTTGATTTGGGTGGAGAAAAGATTTCGGGGATCGGTGCCGGAATTAGCTGTAGCGGACATTTACTGTTACGTTTACCAAATGGCGAAGTGCGATCGTTTGTTTCTGGACATGTTTTATGGTCAAATCGCTAGCTTTGTGCTTGCAGTTGAGCAATTAGCGCTGTAGCTTGCGGATTTTGACTGATGATTTGACCTTGGCGGTCAAAAAGCACAGTCCCGACCGTCAAAGATTTGTCAGCATATTTCCGCACATACGCCTCTGCCTTCTGGCTGATATTTTGAGCGAGGTGCCTAAAAACTGCATCTGCTAATTCTAGTTCAATTAATCTTTTCTGCGCCGCATCCGCAGTCCGCATCGCGAGGATTTCCCGAACCGCTGCTAAATCACCACCCACATTCACCACCGCCGCACTGATAATTTCTAGTTTGGCATCGGCTATATGACTTGATGTATTGAAAATGCCACCTGCTAACTTCAGCAACTTGCCGTGATATCCTAGCAGCAACACCGAATCAGCGTTGAACAATCCCGCCTCTACTAACAAAGCCCCAATCCAGTTTCCAGTTTGGACGATCGCTACCTCCGGAATTCCTAACCGCTGGGCAACAGATTTACCGTTGCTACCAATACAAAACACCAGATTCGGGCATTCTTTGACTTTATCTTGCAATGTTAGCCGAAATTCGTCGAGTTGATCCGCCACTGATAAAGGTTGAGAAATCCCACTTGTACCTAACAAAGAAAGACCATTCAAAATCCCAAAGGCTTCATTCGAGGTACGTTGGGCAAGTTGTCGCCCTTCTGGTAGAATAATCGTGACTCTAGCAGTTCGATCTGCGGGAATTAGCGATAGTAAATTTGCCGCAAATAATTTTCGTGCATAGCTATAAATAGCCGCTTCACCACGATCATTTTTTCCCAAACCTTCCCCAGCTTGTAAAATCAGCGGTTCTTGCTGCCGATGACTGAGCCTGACCCACGCCCAAATCGGTGTATTCTTAGTTAGATCTAAATTGTCACCGGGATCACTGATAGCGATCGCTAAGGCATTTTCTGCATCTAGTTTCGCAACTTGAGCAATTGGAATTTCGGCGCTGTCTGGAAGTAAGTCAAGTTGGACTTGTGTAGATGTTACCTGGTTACTCAGATTTAGCAACGCTGCTTTCGCCGCTGCGACTGCAAAAACAGGGAGAGTGTAGCCTGTGCGTGCCATTTTTGGATATCCTGAACGTCAAAGGTTTTAAAATCGCGATTTGGTACGCATGTGCTAATTCGCGCCTTGTTGGATAAACTTCGTCTAAACGCGTCTCTTAATTAAGTTAACAGTGATAAGTTATGAGTTACAAGTTAAAAACTCCCTCCTTCTATTTCTTCAATACATAACTTCTAACTTTATTGCCACATGTCTAAAGAATTTACTATTGGTGCTCAAGTCCGGGTGGTAGCGCTACCACCTTATGTCAAAACTGCTGACCCAATGCCAATGTTGCGTCCGCCGGAGGTGATTGAAATTGGGGAAAAGGGGATAGTAATTGACCGCCGTCCTGGTGGCTATTGGGGTGTCCGCTTTGCCAGAGGTGCCTTTCTTATCGATAGTCAGTATATCGACATGGTGGAAAGCATTCCTGAATCTCACGAGTGAGTCGGCACCCGCTACCGAATCTTAGTAAAATGAATGTAAACTTATGTTAAGTTAATCTGGTTGCTCGTAATGATTTCTCGTCGGAATTTCTTTAGCATTTTATTTGTGATCTGTTTTGCCTGCGTTAGTTGGTTAAACTTTACCAGTGCGAGTTATGCTCTTGGTGGTAAGCAACCAGCACTCAATCAACCCGCACCAGAGTTTACCCTGCCGACAAACACTGGCGATGGAGAAATATCCCTTTCCGAATTGCGTGGTAAATGGGTAGTGCTTTACTTTTATCCTCAAGATTTTACCGCCGGTTGTACTCTAGAAGCGCGTCGTTTTCAGCAAGACTTGCCCAAATACATCGAAAAAAATGTCCAGATTATTGGCGTCAGTGCTGATTCGGTTGACTCCCATGCCGATTTTTGTGACTCGGAAGGGTTAAAATATCCGCTATTGGCTGATACTGATGGAGCTGTGAGTAAAGCTTACGGTTCTTGGATGGGATATAGATCTATCCGCCACAGTTTTCTCATCGATCCTGATGGTATCCTGCGGTCTACTTTTGTGAAAGTTAACCCTACGATTCACAGTACAGAAGTCCTCGCCCGGATTGACGAGTTGCAAGGAACTGCTTCTTAACTGAGACAAAAGCACCATTCTCAATTAGTCCCATAGTCCGCCTGGGATTAAAATCCGCTTGCTTAGAGCTACTGTCTATTTTTATGGACTGAAATCTTTCTTGAGTCATCTAAAGACATTTGGCTATGAGACTGCGGTTTAAACTGTAGGCGGACTCTTTGCTCATCAGTCCGCTTCATCGTAGATAGTCAAAACATCGGGTTCGCAGCGTTGAATGACAACAATAAGTCCCTTCGCACCCTCATGGTTAAGATCCTCAATGTAGCCCGGATAGGCAACTTGTGCTTCATCATAGCTTGAGAAAGGACCAAAATAGTAGGTGCAATTAGGCTCCATCGTGATGATTTTTGTCCACCAATCTGTACTCATGTCTTGCATATTTAGTATCGGATTTCTAAAATTTAGATATAATTCGACATCTATTCTTTATTTGACTTTTTACTCTTCAGAAGTCGGCGACCTATCTCTTTACGTTCAGTCACGCCTGAAACCTCCGCCTTTTTAATCTTGTTAAGTTTTAACTGACTAGTCTTCTTGATTGTGCAAAACTAATTAATCATATCTATTAAACCATAACTTAGATGGTAGTTGAACAATAATTTTTGCAACTATAGCAAGGAGTTGAGGATTTATCCAACTGATTCAAGTCCGCTCTTCAGGCGCGTAAGGCACTAATACCAGCCTTTTGGGGCGTTCGCAAAAAGTAATGCTATGAAAATTACGTTTGAGTTAGAGCCAATCGAGGCGCGTTTAATTGCTCTCAGATGAGGCAATCAGCCGTGAAAGTATCTACCGCAAACGAGAAGATAGCCAGCTATGAGCTACCCAACAGCCGTCGATCCACGCAGTCTTTCACCAACTCCCCAGCCTTAACATCTTTTCTTCCTCATCTAGCAATATCTGAAAAGTTGTCTAACTGTTGTTCAACTTTGGCAACTTCCAACATCGTCTTTAATACTGAGTCGGGATTGAGACTGATAGAGTCTATTCCTTGTTCGACTAAAAACTGGGCAAATTCTGGATAATCGCTGGGTGCTTGTCCGCAAATGCCGACTTTACGGTTGTGCTTTTTCGCTGCGGCGATCGCCATCTTCACCATCCGTTTCACACCCTCATTACGCTCATCAAACAATCGCGCCACCAAAGCCGAATCCCGATCTATACCCAAAGTTAGTTGCGTCAGGTCATTAGAACCAATCGAGAAGCCATCAAATACGGCGGCAAATTCCTCTGCCATAATCACATTACTTGGCAACTCACACATTACATAAACTTGCAGACCGTCAACACCCTGCTTTAAACCATGCTTTGCCATTTCGGCGATGACTAATCGTCCTTCTTCTGGAGTCCGACAAAAAGGAATCATCGGGATGACATTGACTAAACCCATCTCTTCCCGTACCCTTTTTAGCGCCTGACACTCCAAAGCAAAAGCCTGACGATAACCCTCATCATAATAACGAGACGCCCCTCGCCATCCTAACATCGGGTTTTCTTCTTTAGGTTCAAACTGTCTACCGCCAAGTAAATTGGCATATTCATTACTCTTAAAATCAGACAACCGGACAATTACTGGTTTCGGATAAAAAGCCGCAGCAATTCTCGCTACACCTTGAGCTAATTTATCAACAAAATATTGCGGCTTGTCTGTATACAGCGCTGTTAACTGATTAATTTTAGTTTTGACAAATTCATCTTCTAACTCATCATATTTAATCAACGCCATCGGATGGACTTGAATATAATTAGCAATGATGAACTCTGTCCGCGCTAATCCCACACCATCGTTAGGAATAGCACATAGGCTAAATGCTTCCTGCGGATTACCAACATTCATTAAAATCTGAGTACGGGTTCGGGGTAAATCTTGGAGGGGAATTTCTTGAACTTCAAAGGGTAACAATCCACCATAAACCTGTCCTTCGTCGCCTTCAGCACAAGAAACTGTCACCTCTTGACCAGACTTCAGAATTTCTGTAGCATTACCACAACCGACGATCGCCGGTACACCTAATTCCCTAGCAATAATTGCGGCATGGCATGTTCGGCCCCCTTGATTAGTAATAATGGCACTAGCTCTCTTCATAATTGGTTCCCAATCAGGGTCAGTTTTATCTGTGACTAAAACTTGTCCTTTTTGGAATCGGTCAAGATTGCTAGCATCTAAAATTAAATTAGCCAATCCATTACCAATAGCTTCACCAACTGCGCGTCCAGTAATTAGGGGGAGGGGGGGAGTGGGTGATTGGGGGAGTGGGGGAGTAACTTTCGTCAGGCGGTAAGTGCGGAGTATATTTTGCGACTTTTGAGATTGTACTGTTTCCGGACGAGCTTGGACGATAAATAATTGATTGGTAATGCCGTCTTTTGCCCATTCAATGTCCATTGGGGTATGAATCCCGTGAACTTGAGAATAATGCTCTTCAATCAAACAAGCCCAACGAGCTAATTGTAAAATCTCCTCATCTGTCAAAACGAATTTACCACGTTCACTCACCGGCACTGAGACATTTTTTGTAAACTTTGTGCCATCGTCATAAACCATTCGCAATTCTTTGCTACCCAGCCTTTTATCTAAAATCGGGTGAAATCCGGCAATTAAGGTTGGTTTAAAAACATAATATTCATCGGGATTTACTGAACCCTGGACGACATTTTCACCTAAACCGTAAGCGGCTGAAATCAATGCAGCATCCTTAAATCCAGTTTCAGTTTCAATGGAGAACATCACACCAGCGGATGCTAAATCAGAACGCACCATTTTTTGGACACCGACAGAAAGAGCGACATCAAAGTGATCGAATCCTTTAGTTTGACGGTAAGAAATAGCGCGATCAGTAAATAAAGAAGCAAAGCAACGGTGACAAGCTGCCAAAACACCTTCTACACCAGTGACATTTAAATAAGTTTCTTGTTGCCCAGCAAAACTAGCGTCAGGCAAATCTTCAGCCGTAGCGCTAGAGCGGACAGCTACATCAGTATCGTGATAATATTTTTGGCATAAAGTCTGGTATGCTTCCGTAATCGCTAACCGTAATTCTACGGGAAACTGTGTATGCAACAATAGCGATCGCGCCTTCTTCCCGCGTTCGCGCAAATTTTTGACATCTTCCACATCCAAGTCAGCAAAGAGCGATCGCAACTTTTCCTCTAAACAAGCGGCTTGGATAAAATACCGATAAGCATCCGCTGTCGTTGCAAATCCACCAGGAACGTTCACACCTTGCTTTGTGAGTTGTTGAATCATCTCCCCTAAAGAGGCATTCTTACCACCAACTAAAGGGATATCGGCAATACCAACTTCCTCGAACCACAAGATCAGCTTTGGAGGCATAATTCTTTTGAGAATGTTTACCTATAGTTTATCTTTTTAAAACGTAGAGGAACACCGAGGAAACGCGGAGTTTCGCGGAGAACCCTCTGCGTCCCTCTGCGTTACCTCCGCGCCTCTCCGCGTTGAAAAATGCCAAGATGAATAAGAGTACATGAGAGATTTCATAATGGAAACGACCGCGTCTTTTGTCCATGTCCCAGTTTTAAGCCGGGAGATAGTGGATGGGTTGGTTGTGCGTCCTGGTGGTCATTATTTAGATGCGACGGTTGGTGGTGGTGGTCACAGTCGTTTGCTTTTGGAAGCGGCTCCGGATGTGCGTTTAACTGCTATTGATCGCGATGTGCAGGCTATTGCGGCGGCGTCGCGGGAGTTAAGCGAGTTTGGGGAACGGGTGAGGTTTATTCACTCTAATTTTGCCAGTTTTGAGTTTCCGGTTGCTACTTTTGACGGGATTATTGCTGATTTAGGTGTGAGTTCGCATCATTTGGATACTCCAGAACGAGGGTTTAGTTTTCGTCACGAGGCTGGTCTGGATATGCGGATGGATCAGGGTCAAGAGTTAACTGCTGCTGATTTGGTTAATTATGAGGATGAGGCGGAACTGGCAAATATTTTTTTCAAGTATGGGGAAGAACGCTTGTCTCGACGGATTGCACGGCGGATTGTCGAAAAACGTCCTTTTTCTCAAACGACAGATTTAGCTGAGGCGATCGCCGGTTGTGTCCCTCGTCAATACCGTTATGGTAAAATTCACCCTGCTACTCGGGTGTTTCAAGCTCTCAGAATTGCGGTGAATGAGGAATTGAGTTCTTTAGAAGCTTTTTTAAGTAAGGCACCTTTAGCTTTGGTTCCAAATGGCAGAATTGCGATCGTCAGCTTTCACAGTCTTGAAGACAGGTTGGTAAAACACGGTCTGCGGAATTCTCCTTTAGTTCAGGTGTTGACTAAAAAGCCAATTATCGCTACAGAAGATGAGATTGCAAATAACCCGCGATCGCGTTCTGCTAAGTTACGTATAGCTGCTAGAGTAGAGGACTAAATTGGAGAGGTTGGACTCCCCGCCTCCCATAGAGATGTAACTCAGGTCTCTACAAGTTTTTTAAGCTACTAATCCAAAGCGCAAAGCACGTACAGCAGCTTGTGTACGGTCATCAGCACAGAGTTTGTTCAATATATTGCGAACGTGGGTTTTTACGGTTCCGACAGTAATGTAGAGCTTCTCTGCAATCACTGCATTACTGCAACCAGCGACAATTAACTCTAAAACTTCCAGTTCTCGCTCTGTTAAAGGATAGCTTTCGAGTACTTGTCCGTACTCGGAGTCACTTGCACTCATCCCAATGTTTGTCTTTTTAAACTCTATTTCTTGCTCTGATGGGTTTCGTCGGACTTGACGCAACACAACGTTAGCGATCGCTGGGTCAATCCAAGCGCTACCTCCGGCTGTGGATCTTAGTGCTTCTGTTAGTTTATCAATGCCGATATTTTTCATACAATAAGAGTCAGCGCCAGCGGTGAAGGCAGCTAAAACTGCATCTTCACTATCTTGCATTGTGAGAATAAGGATTTTTGTTGCTGCGTCTCCAGTCTCAACCTGAAATTTGCGGAATAATTTTGTCAGTTCCATGCCGTCCATATCAGGTAAGCCAATATCAACAATGGCAACATCCGGCTTGGTGGTTTGCAAAAGCTTTAATCCTTGTGTCGCATTGGCGGCTTCACCAATGACTCTGATTCCATCCTGACTTTGTAAGGCGGTTCGCAGACCCATCCGCGTCAAGTCGTGATCTTCGACTAGCGCAACACATATTTCACTCATAGCTGGCTACCATTATTTAGAGGTGATTAAGCATCTTAGAATTCTAGATAGAAGAATTATGAATGATCGATGAGCAAAAGCGCTTCCCTCAACAGTAGTAATAAACACTCTCACTTGAGGTAGAAAATCTAGCTCTAGATATAGAGAGGTCTTAAAGCACTAGGTTAATGACCTCAAAAGTGATGGCAATTTTCCGCTCTGTGATCGAGCATGTTAAATATTGATGATATTTGGACATACACGGGGTAAATTCGGATGAATCAATCTCAAAATCCTGAAGAAGCTAGTAATTTAGAAATATTTCCTAACTCTGTAATCGTGGACACCAAAGCCATTCACAATCTGCAACTTTATGCTGATATCGTGAATAATATGCAGGTTGGTGTGTGCGTTTGGCAATGGGTCAATCCGCCAGATATTACTGTTTTTAAGTTAATAGCTAGTAATCCATTTGCTGAGCAACTCACTAATAGACCACTTAGAACTTTAATTGGTCAGCGCATTCAAGACTGCTTCCCTAATATTAGTAGGGAAAATTTAGAGATCCTCCACCCACATTTAACATTGAAATTGCGACCGAATTGCCGACCTTGAAGACACGGCTACTTTTAATGCAAGTGTTTACTAACTTACTGAGTAACGCCATCAAGCACCACGACCGTCCTGATGGAAAAATCAAGATTTCTGTTAAAGACTTAGGTCGATGCTATCAGTTTTCGGTTACAGATGATTGCCATAAACAAAGTTACTCAAATACTCGACCTCAGCAAATTTTTCCGCAGAAATTAATTCTATTATCTGCACCACTGTGATGGAACAGGCGGATTGAATAAAAATTAGAGGCTCAATTGTTTCAAAATTCACTGATCAAAAGCATTTGATGTGGAAAGATTTATGAAGTACTCTGTACAAGGAATCTCCCTCACATCCTAAAAATGAACAAACTCCTTTTAACTTTTCTGACTATGCCTGCCGTGCTGGGGTCTTTGAGTTCTTTGATAATGCTCGCTCAGCCTGCTCACGCCTCAACTGTGACTCGCATGGGTAAAGACTCTCTTTGTATCGAGTCTCCCCACTCTGCAACTTATAAAGTGGTATGTATCCGCACTAGCGAGATCCCTGCTTCTGCTCAAAGACCACAATTTGACGTAACACAAATTGCCTCCAATCAGCAAGGTACCTTGGATTTTAGTGATGCAGAGAGCGACGCCTGTATCAAATTGTTCGGCTGCGATTGCCCAAGATGCATCAATGCTCTCCGTCAGTTGGCAAATTTAGCTTCTACCAGCGCTAGTTAAGATCACAGTTTATTAATTGGGTATTAAGTAAATCGGGTTTAGTAGTTGCGTTTTTGTGGTCTATGGCGCTAAAGCGCAACTACGAACTAATACGTAGGAATATATGTAGCGATGTTTATCGTGCTCCTACGTGCTAAATATTTGGGTAGAGGCAACGGTTCTGGAAAGAATATTCTAAACTCAAAGAGGGAACAATTATTAACTGCCGCGTGTTATGTCCTCAGCTACAGAACTACCTCCAGCCTTAGCGAAGATTGTCAGCCGTTTTGGGAACGCTACTGACCCGAAGCGACGCTATGAACAGTTGCTTTGGTATGCCAAACGCCTACCGGAGTTTCCGGAAATCGATAAACTACCCGAGAATAAAGTCAACGGTTGTGTCTCTCAAGTTTATGTGACAGCTGAACTTAAAGAGGGTAAAGTATTTTTTCAAGGCGATTCTGATTCTCAACTGACTAAAGGGTTGGTGGGTCTTTTGGTCGAAGGGTTGAATGGACTGGAACCGACTGAGGTGTTGCAACTTACTCCGGATTTTATTCAAGATACTGGGTTAAATGTCAGCCTGACTCCTTCCCGTGCTAATGGTTTTTACAATATTTTTAAAACAATTCAACAAAAAGCCTTGGCTTGTAAGCTGACAGCTAATGGTAAGGTTGATTGATTTATACAAGTATCACATAGGGATTTAGAGTATGATTACTGATATGGCGGGTTTAGTTCCAGTTACTGTGTTGACTGGGTACTTAGGTGCAGGCAAAACAACACTTCTGAATCACATTCTCACCTACGAACATGGTAAGAAGGTTGCTGTGATTGTTAATGAGTTTGGTGAAGTCGGGATTGATAATCAGTTGGTAATCGATGCTGATGAAGAAATTTTTGAGATGAATAACGGCTGTATCTGTTGTACAGTGCGCGGCGACTTGATTCGGATTATCAACAACTTGATGCAGCGACGCGATAAGTTTGACCATCTGGTAATTGAAACTACAGGTTTAGCTGACCCCGCACCAGTAATTCAAACATTTTTTGTGGATGAAGACCTGCAAAATCAGATGTCTTTGGATGCAGTCGTTACGGTAGTAGACGCTAAGCACATCTGGGAACACTGGGAAAGTAGTGAAGCGCAAGAACAAATTGCTTTTGCTGATGTCATTTTGTTAAATAAGACGGATTTGGTGACTACAGATGTGGTAAATGAGTTAGAAAGGCGGATTCGAGGGATGAATGCGATCGCGAAAATCTACCGCACCCAGAATTCTGAGTTAGATATGGATGCTTTATTAGGTGTCAAAGCCTTTGACCTCACCCGCGCTTTGGAAATTGAACCGAATCTTTTGGGTGAAGATACTCACGAACATGATGAAACAGTGTATTCGGTGGCACTGGTGGAACAAGGCGCGATTGATAACAAAAAATTGAGCAGTTGGCTGGAATACCTGATCAAGACTCAAGGAACAGAGATATTTCGGATGAAAGGTATCTTAAATATTGCTGGGGATGAGCGGCGATATGTGTTTCAAGGAGTACATATGATTTTTGATGGTACACCTGACCGTGCTTGGAAGCCGGAAGAAAAACGTCAAAATCAACTGGTTTTTATCGGACGTAATCTCGACGCTGATAAACTGAAGGCTGATTTCTTAGCTTGTATGGCGTGAAAGGAAAGTTGGAGTGAGTAATTATGAGTTGCAATTTTCAGGTTCGCTAGCTGACTATGTGACAGCTATAGCTTGGTCTCCTGATGGCAATACCCTCGCCGCAAGTTCTGCTGCGGGAGAGGTAATTCTGTGGGAAAATGGTGAATCCACTTTACAAGCAGCTACTGGTCAATCAGCTAATGGTGTTGCGTTTTCTGCGAGTGGGTTGCTAGCTATTGGCGGACAGGATGGACGAGTGAAAATATGGCGTTTGTCTACGCGAGAACTTATCGCCACTTTGGATGCGACCGCTTGGGTAGATAAATTAGCTTGGAGTCCCACGAGTAACCAACTAGCTTTTAGTGTTGGACGTGAGGTTAAAGTTTGGGATGCTGATACTCAGGTAGTATTTATACTAAATTTTGAGTCTTCTTCTGTTTTAGGTATTGACTGGCGTGGTGATGGCAAATATCTCGCTTTAGCTGGTTATCAAGGTGTCAAAATCTGGGATGCTGAAAATTGGCAGGAAGATCCAGTGATTTTATCTGTGGCGACAGCTAGCGTCGCGATCGCTTGGTCTGCTGATGGCAAATATCTCGCGAGTGGTAATATGGATCGGACAATCAGTGTCCTGGAATGGAACAACTCTGATCCTTGGTTAATGAGTGGTTTTCCGGGGAAAGTGCGCCAAATAGCTTGGAGTACAGCCACAACTCCTCAAGGTACACCAACACTCGCCGCTTCTAGTATTGAAGGAATTGTAGTTTGGGAACTTAATGAAGAGGCTACTCTTTGGGATGGTCGGGTGTTAGTTAATCATAGTGCTACCATCCAAGCACTGGCTTTTGCGCCAAATAGCTTTCTACTTGCTTCCGGTGCTGATGACGGTTATATATGTTTATGGGACGAAGCTCAAGAAGTTAGCCAGATTTTGGAAGGCGTGAAAACTGGATTTTCTTGTTTGGCGTGGCATCCTCAAGGTAATCAACTTGCGGCTGGAGGGAAAAATGGGGAAGTGCTGATTTGGTCAATTACGTCAGTAGAAGATATACCATAGAGATCCCGATGAATGGTTGATTTCTTATGTCTGCTACCCCGCTTTTAAATCAGGTTGACTCTCCGCACCAAGATCAATCGAGCACTCCTCTACTCGGTGCAACATTAAGCGAATTAACAGCTTGGGTGCAACAACATGGGCAACCAGCTTATCGCGGTAAACAGCTACATGATTGGATCTATCATAAAGGAGCGCGATCGCTCGCTGATATCTCTGTCTTTTCTAAACAATGGCGAGCTGAAGTTGCTGATGTCAATATCGGACGCTCAACCATTGATTATCGTTCAGTCGCGACTGATGAAACTGTCAAGTATCTCCTCCGTTTGGCAGATGACAGAATTATCGAGACTGTTGGCATTCCGGCTGGTGAGGGAAATCCTACTACTAGAGACCGTTTAACTGTCTGCGTTTCGACTCAAATCGGTTGTCCAATGGCGTGCGATTTCTGCGCTACGGGTAAAAATGGTTTGGTACGGAATCTCGAATCTCACGAAATAATTGATCAAGTTTTGACAGTTCAAGAAGACTTTAAACGTCGGGTTAGCAATATCGTCTTTATGGGGATGGGTGAACCGCTGCTGAATACCGAAAATGTTTTAGCAGCCATCAGAAGCCTAAATCAAGATGTAGGTATTGGTCAACGGTCAATGACTCTTTCTACTGTGGGGATACGCGATCGCATTCACGAATTAGCGCAACACCAATTACAAGTCACCCTCGCAGTCAGTTTACATGCACCTAATCAGAAACTGCGAGAAAAACTCATTCCTAGTGCTCGTGCTTACCCCCTAGAAGCTTTATTCGCGGAATGTCGGGAATATGTCAAGATTACCGGACGCCGCTTAACTTTTGAATATGTGCTTTTAGCCGGAGTCAATGATTTACCAGAACATGCGCTGGAATTAATTCAGCATCTACGCGGCTTCCAGTGTCATCTAAATTTAATTCCCTACAATCCGATTTCGGATGCGGACTACCAACGTCCAAGCCGCGATCGCATTGAAACTTTTGTCAACATCCTCAAGGCGAGACATATTGCTGTGAATGTTCGCTATTCTCGTGGTTTAGAAGCTGATGCGGCTTGTGGTCAACTGAGAACAGCGAAAAAATAGTGCTTTTACTTTCTGGAGTAAATACCAGTGGCGTAAGTTTCAATAACTCTACCAGTACGCGTACAACTTACCATTAAGTAATCGCAGGCGGGGCATTGTGTTCTCATTAGCTGGTGAGAAGATATGTAATGCCGTTCGCCTTCACTTCCACAGTTTGGACAGCGAATTTTTTGTACTACAGGCATTTTTAAATCTTTGGAAGTAATCATTTTTTTGAAAAAATCAACAACTGTTGGTTACTAAATGGATTGCTTGGGGATTTTTAAAGGCAATTCATTAGTATTACTTTTTATATTATGTCTATTTACTTATTACTGTGCCATCTGTCTTAAGGGGGTTAATCTATTTGTGTGGTGTTTGACTCTATTTATGATGATCCCCAATGGGTATGCTTTGAGATGGGATTGTGGGCTGTGAGTATGCTGGGACTGCTTTTGATGGGTCGGGTTAAGTTTAAATGGGTAAATATTGAGTTTGAGTTTTTTGGGGAGATTTAAGGTTTTTTTAAGGTTTTGAGGGGGAAGAAACGCGGAGGAACGCGGAGGGGGCGCGGAGGAACGCGGAGGTTCCTCGGGGGTTTAGCTGGCTTCGGGGTGGAAGTATTTGTAGATGTCTTCTGCTAAACGGGGTCCGATTCCGGTTACTTGTGTTAGTTGTTGTTGGGTGGCTTGGCGGATGTAGTCTAGGGAGCGAAAATGGGCTAGGAGGATTTTTTGTCTGTGGTGTCCTAAGCCGGGGATTTCTTCTAGTCTTGAGCGTTTTAGTTTGTCGCTGCGTTGTTGGCGGTGGAATGTGACTGCAAAGCGGTGGGCTTCGTCGCGTAGTCTTCTGAGGAGTTGGACTCCGGGTTGTTCGGGTTCTGTTTGTAGTGGTTGGGATTCGCCGGGGATGAAGATTTCTTCGCGCTGTTTGGCTAGGCTGACTACTCGCAGGTCTTCTAGGAGGTTCATTTCTTGTAGTACGGTGATGACTGAGGAGAGTTGTCCTTTACCTCCGTCTATCATGATTAAGTCTGGCCAGTCTGGGTTATTTACTCTTGGTAGTTGTGGGTCTTCTGTGTATTTACGGAATCGGCGTTGAATTACTTCGGCTAAACTGGCAAAGTCGTCTGAGTGTCCGGCTGTGACTGTCGGATTTTTGATTTTATAGTGGCGGTAATGTTGTTTTGCTGGTAAGCCATCAATGAATACTACTTGCGAGGCTACGGCGTTTGCGCCTTGAATGTGGGAGATGTCGTAGCCTTCGATGCGTTGGGGTAGTTCGGGAAGATCGAGAATGGTGGCTAAGTCTTGGATTGCTTGAGTGTTGCGATCGCTACTTTTTTGAGTCCGCTCTAGTTCATATTGAGCGTTGCGCTCTACCATTGAAATTAATTCGGCTTTAGTTTGTCGCTGCGGGGCGACAATTGTAACTTTTCTACCTTTGCGCGTTTGTAAGATTTCGGCTAAGATTTCGGCTTCGGGTAATTCGTGCTGAACTAAAATTTCTGTGGGGATTTCTACGGCGTCGGCTGTTTGGTAATGTTCTTCCAAGACGCGTTGTAAAATTGCTCCGGGTTCGGCGTGAGCATCGGCGACAAATGCTAAGCGTCCAACTAATTGTCCGGCGCGAATTTGAAATAGTTGGATGCAGGCGTATTGTTCGGAAGCGGCGAGAGCGATCGCGTCGCGAGAAACTGTATCATCTGGGAGTGATACTTTTTGGTCGGCGTTAAGAGATTTTAAGCCGGCGATTTGGTCGCGGATGCGGGCTGCGACTTCAAAGAGTTCGGCGTCTGCGGCTTTCTGCATTTGCTCGCTTAAAATGTCAATCAGTTCCTGGGTTCTACCTTGGAATACCATTGCTACTTTCAGGACTGTTTTGCGGTATTCTTCGGGAGTAACCATTTTTTGGCAAACTCCCGGACAGCGTCCCAGGTCGTAGTTTAAGCAGGGACGATCTTTAAATAGTGGTTGAGGTCGCTGGCGTAGCGCAAAGATTCGCTTGGATATGCGTAAAACTTCGCGTAATAGGTGAGAGTCGGTGTAAGGTCCGTAAAATTTATCTTTTTCTTTTCCTTGGCGTTTGCGGGTGATAAAAATTCGCGGATAATCTTCTGACCAGGTGATGCATACGTAAGGATATTTTTTATCGTCCTTAAGTAAGACGTTGAAGTATGGTTGATGCTGTTTGATCAGATTGGCTTCTAGTGCTAAGGCTTCGGCTTCGGTGTCTGTGACAATAAATTCGATTTCTGTCACTTGCTTCACCATCAGCGCAATGCGATCGCTTAGTTGCTGCGCTTCTCGGAAGTAAGAACGAACCCGCGATCTCAATTTCCGCGATTTACCGATATACATGATGCGATCGCTACTATCCCGCATGAAATATACCCCAGGTTCGGCGGGAATTTCTTTCAAGCGGCTTTCTAAGCGTTCTGGCTCTTTTAGGAGTGGGAGTGTTGTGGTAGTTGTCACAAGCTGTAGGGATTAAATGAGTGCTTTTTGGTCTACGCAGTCGAAGTCGCCACAATACGGTTCGGTTAGTCGGCGTATTGTAGGGGCGCGGCGGCTTGCTCCCTTGTCATGTGGTAACGACTATTTTTTTACTAAGGCTTTAAATTTGGTTGGCGGATGACAATCGTTTCTTGATGAGAGTTTTATGGTAGCTTTTTGAATCTCTTATTTAATTATAAAATAAAGCCAAGGAATACATTGCTTAAAGTTGCCTTACATGAATTTAGTCATCGCCACTACTATTCGTAAGCATTATTGCTTACTGTCAAAGACGTGCGAGAACTTATAAGTGATTTTTAGTGGTGATGAATTATTAAGCGATTCAACTGATTTGAGCTAGCTGCTAACATCGTTATGATCGGTGTGTTCTGTAAGTCACACGACTACAACCTTGATCATGATGAATATCAAAGATTTTGAATCTGAATATCGGGACGCGATGGATGAAACGCTGAATCAGTTACAGACGGCGACTTTACTCCTCTCACAAGTCGAACATCAAATTGCTCAAATCGGAAATTGCGTACAAAGTCTCAGCCACAGAGTTGAAGAGTTTATTATTCAGCAAAAAAGCGCTCAAACTGAAAATTCGGCTTCAATTGCTTCCCGGACATGATTCAGGTTTATCGGCTTGACGAAATAGTGACGCGCACCTAAATCTAAAGCACGTTGTCGATCTGCTTTAAATGCAAATGCAGAAATTACAATAATTGGAGTAGTTTGCCATTCTGGTTTTTGCCGAATTTCCTCTAAAAGCGTATAACCATCGATTACCGGCAGTTTTAAATCTAATAAGATTAAATCCGGTCGAAATTGCTCTAAAGTTGGAAAAAATGTGAAGGCATCAGACAAGCTGCGAACATCGTATGTAAAATGTCTGAGATAATCACTTAATAGCATGCGGTTGGCATCATGGTCTTCAACCAGCAAAACACGTTTATCGTTGTGGGACTTGGATGTTTGTCTAGTCAATAGTTCTTGTTTCATCATTACCCACTACTTCAAGTCATCTGTCAAACATGCCTAACCCAAAATAATTAAGACAATATACAGTTTACTCCGATGTCGCTTGCAAAAACTGAGCAATTCTCGCTACTGCAGTTTCCAACACGGCTGGCTCATGTACCAAAGCAAAGCGGACATAACCTTCACCAGATTTACCAAAACCAGCCCCAGGAGAAGCCGCAACGCCAGTCTTCTCTACTAGCTGAGTACAAAATTCTAAAGAATTGTGACTCCAAGATTCTGGTAACTTTGCCCAAATATACATCGTAGCTTCCGGTGTCGCCACTTCCCAGCCAATGCGGTGCAAAGCAGCGATAAACGCATCGCGACGTTGGCGAAATGTTTCCACAGCTCTGGTAACACCGGATTGCGAACCAGTTAAGGCTGCTATAGCTCCATTTAAAATCCCGCGGTACTGGTTGAAATCAACGGCGGCTTTCACCTGGCGCAACGCCCGAATCAATTGGAAATTACCAATCGCGTAACCAATACGGAAGCCGCCCATGTTGTAAGACTTAGACAGGGTAAAAAATTCAATGGAGACGCTTTTTTCGGGATCTGCTTGCAAAATTGAAGGTGCAATTGATTCTGAACCAAAGACTAAATCTACATAGGGAAAGTCATGCACAAGTACAAGATTGTGCTGTTGACAAAAAGCTACAGCTTCTTGGAAAAATGATAAAGGCGCTAAAGCTGCAGTCGGATTGTGAGGATAACTCAGTACCATCATCCGCGACTGTGCTAAAACTGGTGTGGGAATATCTGCTAATACCGGCAAAAAATTGTTTTCTGGGAGTAGCGGCATGCCATAAATTTGACCGCCGGCTAAGTAAACTCCCCCAGCATGAGAAGGATAACCAGGATCAAGTAACAGGGCGAAGTCTCCCGGATTGAGCACTGCTAGTGGGAGATGGGCTGTACCTTCTTGGGAACCAATTAAAGGTAATACTTCTGTTTCTGGGTCAACAGCAATGCCAAATTTTTGCTCATACCACTGGGCAACAGCTTGCCGAAAACTCTGTGTGCCGTGAAATAATAAATAACCGTGGGTGCTCTTGTCGTGTAAAGATGCGGCTATAGCTTCTAAAACATGCGCCTCGCAAGGCAAATCAGAAGATCCCAGCGACAAATCGATTAACTGGTGTCCCTGGGAAAGAGAGAGCGATTTTGCCGAGTCCATATCGGCAAACACATTGGACTGTAAAGGTTCTAAACGTTTTGCAAACTGCATGCTGCTGTTCAGTAGTCGAACTGGACTAATTAAGATTTAGGTGGGTATCCAAGAAGGTTTGTAATTTATCTTTCGAGAAAACACCCTCAGTTGAAGCCAGGATTTTATTGCCTTGCACTAGCCGGAGTGCTGGTACACCTTCCACCTGGAAATGCTTGACGGTAGTTGGATTGGGATCGACTTCCATTTTCACAACTTTCAATACTTCGCTATATTTATTGGCGGCTAAACTAATAATTGGTGACATTAGCTGACAAGGACCGCACCAAGAAGCCCAAAAGTACAGCAATACTGGCTGCTCAGTTCCCATGACTTCATTCTCAAAGTCAGTATCGGTGATGTTAACAACACTGCTACTCATTGCATACTCCAGCAATAACCATTGTGATCTGCCCACAGACTAGTTTATCCCAATCTGCGGGCAAGATTCTATTGTGTTAATTAGCTGTAACAGTTACAGCTGATCTAACTGTTTGCGTAGTGATTCTAACTCGGCGTCAACTACTTCCGGATTTTGAGCTTTGGGAGCCGCTGACTGCTGTGGCGGTAATTGAGGTTGATTTGTCGGAGTTGCTGGACCTAAAGACATCTGTGCCTTCATTGCTGCGAGTTCATCCTCTACCCCGCTACCAGATTCCAAAGCCGCAAATTGACTGTCTAAATCTGCCCCAGCTAATTCGCCTGCAGCTTGAGCACGAGCTTCTTGCAGCATGACTTTTTCTTCCATCCGATCAAAGGCGGCGGCGGCGCTACTGGTATTTAACCGCCCAACGGTACCTTGAAGTTGCTCTTGCGCTTTGGCTGCACTGATCCGTGCTTTGAGCATATCCTTCTTGGTTTTGGCTTCGGAAATTTTACTTTCTATAGCAATGAGAGTGCGCTTGAGAGTATCAACTTGTGTAAATTGCTGATCTAGACTAGCTTTGAGGCTTGCCGCAGTTTCACTAGAAGTCTTTTTGCGTTCTAGGGCTTGACGGGCTAAATCCTCATCGCCTTTTTGCAGGGCTAACTGAGCATTACGTTGCCACTTGTTAACGTCATTTTGAGCTTGATTGTATTGTTGTTCTGCTCTTTTTTGGGCAGCAATTGACTGAGCAACTGACTGGCGGAGTTGGACTAAGTCCTCCTGCATTTCCAGAATCGACTGCTCAAGCATTTTTTCTGGGTCTTCAGCCTTGCTCACCAAATCGTTGAGGTTGGCACCGACTACGCGCTTAAGACGATCAAATAATCCCATAATGAGTGTGTTTCCTTTTACAAAGAGTGCTATTTAAAAGCGCACAATACTAATTTACTAACTAAAAACTACCTATTGGACTGTCAATGCCGACTTGCAAAGTGAGATTGACTCTATTTTTAACATACAGTGTCAGAAGACGAGATCCCCGATCTGCGGCGGAGCGATTGCTCTGATTCAGCCTTACCTTTATTATCCTAACTTTTTGGCAGTTGCTTGGGCGGGTGATCACCTGTAATCATTTGCTGCTTCATCGCTGCTAATTCTGACTCAATCTCGCCACCAGCTTCAAGGGAGGCAAATTTCTGTTGCAGGTCATCTGTACCCAACTCAGCAATGGCCGCCGATTGAGCTTCGATTTCCATCACTTTTTCTTCCATACGCTCAAAAGCATTCAGAGAACTGCGCGGATTGATGCCACCGAGCATTTCATTAATATTCGCACTGGCTTGGGCAGAACGGGCACGGGCAATAAACATGTCTTTTTTAGTTTTCGCCTCAGAAATTTTATTACTGAGGGTTTGCATGTCAGTTTTAAGCCTGTCCACGACAATTTTATGTGGCTCCATCTGAGTCAACAAAGCTGTAGCCGTTTCTTGATAAAATTTCCGCTTAGTTAGAGCTTCCCGTGCTAAAGAGTCGTTACCTTGCTGGAGTGCGAGTTGGGCGCGACGATACCACTCCTCGGCGTTAGACTGAGCTTGATTTGCTTGTCTGTCGGTGCGTTTTTGGGTAGCGATCGCTTGGGCTACCGATTGTCGCAGGAGGACGAGATTGTTTTGCATCTCCAGAACAGTCGCATCCAGAATCTTTTCTGGATCTTCAGCTTTACCCAACAAATTGTTGATATTAGCGCGAATCACCCGCAGGATACGGTCAATCAGTCCCATGAAATATCTCCACGCTGGTCTTGGCACTTCAAATCTAAACTTATGCTATCGTAATTTACGACTTTATCTAAGGTTGAGAAACACGCGCTTTAATTCCTTTCGACTGTAGCTGTTGAATTAATTTTTCTGCTTCGTCAGCAGTTTTTACGGCACCGAGATAAATAATCGTTCCTTTGGGAGATGCATAAGCATCGGTCACAACCTTGCGAACGTCTGCCAAAGTGCGATCGCTACTATTATCAGCCACAACATGATAATAACCGTCTGTTGAAGGCAACACTTTAGCTAAAGGTTTCGGTTGCGGAGTGCTAGCACCTTTAATTGGCGGTATCTGTGGCGGTGTTAGGGGCGGTGTTAGGGGCGGTAGTATCACTGGTGGCAATGTCTGAACTACTTGAGGTATTGGCAGGGTTTGAATTACAGTTGGTTTGACAATTTTTTTGGCGGGACTCGGTGCTAAAGGTTTTGGTGTCGGACTAATGCTGGACTTAGGCTGCAAAACAGGGATAGTGTCTAAGTTTACATCGCCAAATTCACGGTTAGCTAAATTGGGAGCCTTGAGAATTGGTGTCGGTACAACTTGTTCTGGTGCTGGTGGTGTTGTTCCAGCTTCTGGGGGATTAGCAGCGTCGGGGGTAGGTTTAGCCGCAAATAAGTTAGGTAACTTGACCGGATTCATCGCTACATAGCCAAGAGTAGCACTCGTCAGCAACAACAGTAGCATTGAGCCGATTCCTAAAGGTGAGAGTAGCCTATCTGTAGATTTAGCGTTTCTTCGTGATGGTTCTGGTTGTTCTTCGGTTAAGCTTCGCAGCAGTGCTTCACTCGATTCTAAATAGTCATCCGGTGGCAGATGAGTATCGGGTGTAGTATCTAACAGCCCTTCTTCTTCTACTGGGTGCGGCGTCTTGACTTGTGTATGGACAATGGCAGAATTATTGGGCGATTCTGGTTGGATGGTCGTTTTTACTGAGGATTGAACCGGCTGTTGTGTAGTTTGTTCCGGTATTGGTTGTTGGGTAAATTCCTGTTCAGTAGAATTGCTCGTTTGGAGTGCTGACTCCGGTAAATCATTATTAATAGTGATTACGTCGAGCAAGTCTGGTGTTTGAGGGCTAATCTGTGATTCTAACCGCAACGGGGTTTTCTGGCCACGGCGGCGACGATATCGGGTTAACTCCTCATTTAGCTCTACTTCCAAACTCGAAAGTGCTGCTTTTAGGAGTGGTTGGAGAACGGTAGTAGATGAAGTAGCCGCTGACTCAATTTGGGTATTTTGACTCATTGCGTTTTATTCTCAGACTTTAACATTAATAGAGGCTTCAAAATATAATGGTGCAGGTGACTGCATATTTTAGGCTGAACTCGCGGAATGTCGTTTAAATCACTCAATGATATTTTAGGCTCTCTGGAAACTCAAGCTAAATTGCTGGAGCATCCATTTCAGCAATTACTCCATTTTTGGCCAGAAATTGTCGGCGTGGCGATCGCGAAGAACACTCGACCGCTAGCAATTCAATACGATGTCTTACGGGTGGCAACTTCTAGCGCTGCTTGGGCGCAAAATCTAACTTTTCAGCGACAAAGCCTACTGCGAAAGATTAATGACCAGTTACCTAAGCCTTTAGTCGATATCCGTTTCTCTACAGTCGGATGGCATCTGCCAAAAACCGAAATTAACCCAACTACAACCGAACCCAATCATCCCAGCTATGTGGACGATGAAGTGGCACCTAGTATCACCCTACCAACTACCAAAGATCCTCAGGTAGCTTTTCAACAATGGGCAGAGACCAGAAGAGCGCGATCGCAATTGCTCCCACTTTGCCCTGAATGCGGCTGTGCTACCCCTATCGGTGAACTCCAACGCTGGCAGGTCTGCTCTATATGTGCTGCCAAACGCTGGTAAATATTGCTTTGACTCTGCTTTCTATTGCTCGCGCTTCAATTCAACCAGCATAGTAGTTAGCAACAGCAATTGTTTTAAATACAGCAGATTTTACCTAAACACAAAATCTTGTTAACTTGCTTTTAAACATCAATAGCAAATTATTTGGTTTTTTTGTCCCATCCAAAGTTATCTTTTTAGCGTTGATCCCCGTCAATTCTCTACCAAAAGGCGTAGATACAACCTCGGTATATATATCTAATTCTTAACAAAGAAATTGAGTTTTTTAGCTCAAAGATAAAGAAATAGTAAAATTAAATTTAGCGTGGGGATCGCTAGAACCTAGATGAATAATGTGTTTGAAGATGATTTTGCGTATTTATAAGTAAGGGCAGAATATAAGGGTGTAGACCGATATTCAAACAGCATTTGATATGAATAGCCAAAACTCCTCAACATCTGCCTGCCGGTATTGCCAATCTTTCCAAACAGAGGGACGACGCGGTGGGAACTGCGAGCAACTTGGAGTACTTGTGAAGGGAAGCTGGAAAGCTTGCGGTTTGGTGCTCCCCAAGTTTACAACTCCTTGGCAAGATCTCGAAGAAATGCTGACTTTGCCAGATGCAGCACATATTTTGCCAGCTTCCCAACCTTTAGTGGCTGAAGAATCTGTAGAACATTCAACAGCTTATGCTCTGAGTTAATAAGAACTAAAGCTTAACCAATTGATATATTCACACTAAAACTTAATATTGTTTTAATATTGTCGCCCAAAGACGCACTTTATATTCTTGCGTCTTTGTGCATCTGAGACTTTTAAGGCAACCAAGGATAAGAACGAAAATCAGGTGGGCGCTTTTCGAGGAAAGCTTGTTTACCTTCCGCACCCTCTGCTGTCATGTAATAAAGCATTGTGGCATTGCCCGCTAATTCTTGTAACCCTGCTTGTCCGTCACAATCAGCGTTGAAGGCGGCTTTTAAGCAACGGATGGCAATCGGACTTTTTTCCAAAATCTCGTTTGCCCACTGTATACCTTCAGCTTCTAATTGGGAGACGGGAACGACACAATTAACTAAACCCATTTCTTGCGCTTGTTCCGCATTGTATTGGCGACAGAGGAACCAAATTTCTCGGGCTTTTTTTTGCCCAACGACGCGGGCGAGATAGCCTGCACCAAATCCACCATCAAAACTTCCGACTTTCGGACCCGTTTGCCCAAAAATCGCGTTATCAGCCGCAATGGTCAAATCGCAAATCAGGTGTAGAACATGCCCACCGCCAATCGCATAGCCGGCGACTAAGGCAATGATTACTTTTGGCATTGATCTGATCAGCCGCTGCAAATCTAATACATTCAAACGTGGAATACCCTCATCATCAATATAACCGGCAACTCCACGTACACTTTGATCACCTCCTGAGCAAAAAGCATATTTCCCATCCGTGTGGGGACCTGCGCCAGTAAATAAGACAACGCCAATACTCGTATCTTCACGGGCATCGCTAAAAGCGGCGTAGAGTTCAAAGACAGTTTTAGGACGAAAAGCGTTACGTTTATGCGGACGATTGATGGTAATTTTCGCGATGCCGTCGGCTTTGTGATACAGAATGTCTTCGTAGGTATTGACAGTTTGCCAGTTATGCATGGAATCGTACTACTTTCTTGAGAATTCTATCTTCGGGTGGACAATGCCAACCCTACTAACTGTGCCACGATTGCGGTACGCGGTTATTTAATCAAGATATTTTCCGCAAATTTACTTAAATTATCTTGTCGCCATTTGGCATCTACTGAGCGAGAGGTTCGCAATTCCAAAACCCGAATTCCCACATCAGGTAATGGATTTAGTTTGAACTGTAGTTGCTCCCAAGAAGTGATCAATTCGTGTTCAATATTGTAAGTGGCACATAACTGAGAAAAATCAATATTTTGGGGGGTGGCAAAAAATTCTTCAAATGGTGGTTCAAAATTAGCGATCGCTAACATTTCAAAAATCCCTCCACCGTTATTATTTATTAACACGATTGTCAAATGCCCCACAAACTTGTGACGCATCAAGAAACCATTGGTATCATGTAATAAAGCTAAATCCCCCGTTAACATCACACTACTTTGCTGACGGTGGGCAATTCCTAAAGCGGTGGATAATGTACCGTCAATCCCATTCGCGCCTCGGTTGAAAAATGCCCGCACGCCTGAGTTACTCGGTGCAAAGAAAAATTCCACATCTCGCACAGACATACTATTGGCGATAAATAGGGGGGTTTGAGGCGGTAGCGTCTGGGAGAGTATCCATGCAGCTTTACCTTCAAATAACTGATTCATTGCTGCCATTTTCTCATCTACAGCGCTTCTCACCTGTGCTTCGGCTGCACACCATTGTTGGAGATAAGGGGAGGAGGAAGAGGGGGAAGCCGGTGCTAACTGTTCTACAGATATTCGCAGATGAGTTGTTGAACCGTGAAGTGGGTCGAGGTTGTGGTCACTGTTGTCAATCACCCAGCGTTTGGGTTGGGTAGTATCTAGCCAGGAACGCAGTTGTTTACTTGTTGGTAATTCACCTAGTTGAATCACCATCTCTGGTGCTAACTGTTTTGCTAATCCGGATGAGCGCAAAATCAAGTCATAGGTAGAGATTAAATAAGGGTTGAGGTCAGCATAATTTCTGACTGGGGATAATCCCTCGGCTAATACGGGCCATTTTAAAGTTTGCGACAGTTGCGCTAAAGCACTGCAATATAATTGTGGATGTTTTGGTTGGGCAACACCAGCGATAATTATGCCGCGATCGCATTGCTGCCATTGTTGCATTATGGGGTGGATATCTTGCCTACTCTGATAAATACTACCAGAGGATATATTGACAAAAAAGTCTTTTAATTGTGATAAATCTAATCCGGTTTCCTGAGGAATGGGGGCGAGGGGGTCGCGGAAGGGAATATTGAGATGTACTGGACCTGGGACAGGATAAAGCGATCGCTCCCAACTATGAATGATTGTCTGTCGTAAATAAGCTAACATCCCAATTTCAGCTACGGGTAAGGCTAACTCTGTTTGCCAGTTGGGATATGTGCCATATAATTTTAACTGGTCGATAGTTTGTCCTGAATGACAATCGCGCAACTCTGGCGGGCGATCAGCAGTAAAAACTAATAATGGGACTCGGCTTTCCCGCGCTTCAATGACTGCGGGATAAAAATTGGCTCCGGCTGTCCCAGAAGTGCAAACTAGCACTACAGGTCGTCCTGTCGCTTTCGCCCTTCCTAAAGCAAAAAAAGCGGCGGCGCGTTCATCTAAAATCGGGATGGCTTCAACACCATCTTGAAGTGCAAAGGCAACTGTTAGAGGTGTCGAACGCGAACCAGGACAAATGACGGCTGTGGTCAATCCCAAGCATTTAAGAGTCTCGGTTAAAATCGAAGCCCAAACAGAATTAATATTTCTAAAATCAATCACCACTCACCTTCAAGACGACTTATGGACTGTATTCATTTAACTGGAATTCGTTGCTACGGTTACACCGGCTATCTGGCAGAAGAACAAGTATTGGGACAATGGTTTGAGGTAGATGTGACTTTGTGGTTAGATATTTCAGCGGCGGCGAAAAGTGATGCGCTCACTGATACTTTAGATTACCGCAATGTTATTAGTATTGTGCAACACCTAGTAAAGACATCAAAGTTTGCTTTGATCGAACGATTGGTAGGAGCGATCGCTGATTCGATTTTAGAGTCATCATTGGTCACACAAGTCCAAGTCCGCTTGACCAAACTCTCTGCACCGATTCCTGATTTTGGTGGCAAAATTACTGTTGAGCACACTAAAGTTAAACAAGGTTCGTAGGCATTGCAATTAAACCGATGGTTAGCACTCCGGGAAATATTAGTGGGGCTTGCTTCTAACCGAAGCTCATTATTTACCGATCCTCAGATTGTCGCTAAATATCCCCACTATCCAGAATTACTGAATATTTCCCAAAGTGCTGTTTTACGTCCACCGATCGCTCAATATGCTCAAGCATCCGATATTTTACAGCGTTATTTAAGCGCTGCACTCACAGATCGTCTCACCAGCGAACAAGCCATGAAAGCTGCTGCGAGTGAAACCAGGCTACTACTCAAGAAATAAGTCTCCGATTGATTGGTTCTGAATGTTGTATTCCTTAAGAAGCTGTAGAGAGTTTATCGGCTTGTGCCTGTGTTGTAATTACTGCTTGATTAGGAACTTTTGTTCCGTCTTTGAGTGTAACACCGACTACAATCGCCTCTGAACCAATGGTCACGCGATTTCCTACCTTCGATTTAAACAGAATCGAGTTCTCGCCAATCGTCAGGTTATCGCCCACTTCCAATGGACCGTGAAACACAATATTGTTTTCAGCTTTGAGGTTGTTGCCAATCCGGATATTTGTTGTTTTCAGCGCATGAAATGTCACGCGATCATCAATTTTGGCATTTTCGCCGATGATAATTGGTGATCCTTCATCCGCCCGAATTGATGTGCGTCTTCCGACAACGCTATTTGCGCCTAAACGGACATCTCCGACAACTCGCACAAGTTCTTCAATTTGTACACCTTTGCCAATTGTTGGCTTTACTGGCTTAGGATTCCAAGAAGTTCTTGGTGCTTGGCTAATTCCCACCACTGCATCAAAACCTTGTGTTTTGTAAAGCTCACTGTAGTGCTCAGCAAATTCCTCATTTACTCCCAGCACATCACGTTGAAATGTGCTGTTAGCTGCGGTTTTTAACGGTAAAGCATCTGCCTGCGTTTGAGTTGTAATCACGCCAGCGATTGGTACCAACCGATCTTTGGGAATCCTGACTCCTGTGACAGTTGCGCCATGCAGTACAAATGCACCATCTTCAATCACACTGTTAGTGATGCGCGATCTAAATCCGATAAATGTAAACTTGCCAATCTGCGAATTTTTGATAGTTGCTTGATGAGCAATACTGACTTCTGAACCTGTACTACTCGATAGCTTGCCACAGGTAGAAGGCGGAGCCGGTTGGTTTCGTAGCGCCAAGAATGTAATATTATCTTGCAAATTGGTTTTACTACCAATACAGATGCGTGTGCCCGGATCGGCGCGAAGAGTTGTGTTACTAGCAATGAAACTTTTTTGACCAATGGCGACATTGCCAAATAGTTCCACCAGTGGACTCACAAAGCTAGAATTAACTGCGATTAGCCGTGTCTGACTCAATGAAGCCAGTGTTTCGCCAGCTTCTTGTGCTCTTGCGCCTCCCCAAAAAGTCAACAGAAGACTAATGAGCGCAATACCGATTGTGAGAAAAGAAAAACGCTTTAATTGATACATACTTTACACACTTAGAATGAACTCCTCACTGGGCTTCTGACTCATACCTAGCCCATAAGCAGCATTTGCTACTGCATAGATATTATAAGTATTATTTTTTACTTTAGCAGCATAATTTATACTTTTTATTAATCAACAAATAACTGAACTCAGATGTGACCCCTTTTACTTACCCCCTGAATTGATTGATACTAAAGCAACACCAAGACAGATTAATAGAGTTCCCAGCCATCGTTGTGTTACCTTCTCTTTCAGCAGAAATTGTGCGCCCAAAACACTGACTACATTGCTGAGGGAAGTCAAAGGAATCACTAAACTCACGTCAGCCCAGCTTAACAGGATTAAGAAGAGAAGAAATGTACTAGCCTGGAACAAAAAACTCCACCTAATAATCGGTTTCACCAAGCAAAGGGTTAATAAATGGCAACTACACACATAGGCAAAGGAAAATGCGCGTCAACCCAGATTAGCAGTCTGATAGCGAATATTTACAGATTGTAAATGAGTTGTGTCTCGCCTATAAATATCTGATTTAAGTCCACTCTTAGCAATTTGTAAATGTTGACGATGCTTTTCGGTGTACTCCGCCAGCTTGAGTTGGGCGGTGGCGTAGGTGTCCGTTGCTTTAGGAATTTGTTTGATGATTCTGATTGCCTTAGTAAATTCTTTGCTTTCAGCTTGATTGTAGGCAAGTTGCAATAAGTATACTGCTTTGACTTCTTGTTTTCGGGAGTATTCAGCTAACTTTTCTTTAACTACCAAAGCGATAGAACTCTCTGGAGGAATTTGTTGGAGATAGCTTAAAGCAGTACTAAAGTCTTTTGTATCGGCGCTACTATAAGCTTTGTTTAATAGAGCTTGGGTAACAACTTCAATTTTGATTTTTGCTTTTTTTACTAAGTAATTTGTTTTTGTTTGCCAATATAATATATCGGGAACCTGGCGAGAGGCTATTAATACATCTGCCCAACGACTTTGATTAAATGCTTTTTCTGTAACTTGAAATTGCTGCGTGGCGAATTTCCACTCTTGATGCCAATCTTTGATTGTGGTTTCAGCTTCAGGATAGATGGAACTATTGGAGGGAATTGATTTGGCTAAAGCGATCGCTTTGTCTATGTTCCCAGTTTGATATTGTTCTGTAGCTTTATATAAGGTGGTTTTTTGGGAAGACGCGGTTGAATTGTTTAGTAGTAAATAGGCTCCAAATCCGACTACTAATGTATTCGCGGCTAGAGATATTTTTATCCCTGTTAACTTTGGTGAATTAGAGTATTCTTGGGTAATCAATTCCTCATTATGCAAATTGGAATTAATTGCAGGACGACTCTCGCGAGGTACCCAGTCTAAAATTTGATCTCGATCACTAGAGGTTTCTACTTCTGCATAGGCAACTTCTATACAGAGATTTTGTAATGCTTGGAGAACTTCACCGGCTGACTGGTAACGTTTTCTAAAGTCATAGCAAACCATTTTACTTAAAATAGCTGCAATTTGCTCGCTCACTTCCATCTTGTTGAAATGCCAGATGACATTATTCGTCTCTTGATCTTGTTGAAGTTGCATCGGCGAAAGTCTGGTCATTCCCTGAATCGCAATCATCCCTAACGCATAAATATCCATAGTGGGATGCATCTGGCGACTAAATTGCTCTGGTGGGGTGTAGCCCAATGCGGTGTTTTCAATTGGGATCGACGCGAATGAATTAATTTCAAATTGAGATAACCCGAGTGAGCCAAAGTCAGTTATAAATAGTTTGCCATCTTCAGCCCGTCTAATCAAGTTATCTGGTTTAAGATCGCAATGCACAATACCATGAAAATGCACAGTTTCCAGAATACCTAAGACTTCTTGAAGAAATTTCACAACTTTGCTTTCATTCCACAAATTACCCCAATTTTCATTAATTGGCAGTTCGTCCGTGAGGGAATGTCCAGAAATTAACTCTTGTACTAAGTAAAATTGATTATTCTCTTCAAACGCTGCAATAATTTTGGGTATACCTTTGTGTGTTTCTAACCGTTGCAGAATTTTCACTTCAGTTGCAAAACGCAACCTAGTAGTATCTAAGTGGCTTGGTTCAGCGGATTCCAAGCATTTAATTATACACTCGGTGTGTAAAGGTGTTTTTAAATCTTCTGCTAGATAATTTTGCCCAACAAGACCATACCCCAAATTTTGGACAATTTTATAACGTGAAGAGAGAATTTCACCGATATTTTGATGCAGCATCAGCCAATTAGTAACGCAACATTTAAGCCTTTCGCAACCCTCTTATAGATAGCTGAAACAGGCAACTTATACACAATATCATAATTTATGTGAATATTAAGTAAAGAGTCTCTCCTTCCCGACTTGCCACAGTCTAGAAGAAGACAGTCTTCACACAAATATATAGTAGTTAATAATCACATCCAGGACTTAAAGAACCGGCGTCGGCGATTGGAGGACTAGATTAAATGATTACACCTTCATTACCACGATCTAGTCCTACTACATAAAATTTTAGCTGTAGTCACTCTTTTTACTTAGCAAATGCTTTGAGTTCTTGAGCATCGTGGCTGCAAAACATCCGCACATCTGAAGAGCGATCGCACGATAGCGCATACAGTCGATCTTGATTTTGCAGCCGCGCTTCCCGGTCTACCTCCATCAGCCACTGGTAAGCCTGTAATCCGGGTGTACAGTGCCGATTTGCTGCGTCCATCTCGTGCCGATAAAAATAGGCATCACCGGCGTGAAGTAGCCAACCTCCCCCAGTAGCGATCGCTACGCCAGCATGACCGCGTGTATGCCCCGCCAGCGGAATCAGAAGAATTTCCGGTGGCAATCCAGCCAAATCGCGGACTGCCTCAAAGCCCAACCAAGGTTCCCCCCCAGGCATATAAAACTTCCAGCGTTTGACTTCATCCCATTGCTTAGGACGATAGCGCCCACTAGAGACAAACCCATGCCGATCTTGTGTTGCCTCCTTTTCACTCTGCATTACATGTACCGTTGCTTCGGGAAAATCCTCTAGACCACCAGCATGATCAAAATCGAGGTGTGTGAGCACAATATGCCGCACATCGCTCTTAGAAAATCCTAGCTGCTCAATCTGGGCTATAGCTGTGTATTTGCGCTCAAACTGAATGTTATTCAAGTGGACAAAAAACGGACTCAGCCGCGAGTAAGGCGACTGAACATCCTGTAATCCGAATCCAGTATCAACGAGAACTAATCCCTGATTAGTTTCAATCAGTAGGCAGTGGCATACTAGTTGAGCCGTCAGACCCTGACTAAAGCCATCGAACAGCGCCCCACCAAGCGGACACATACAGCCACAATTGAGATGATGAATGTGCATAAGTATTTTACCTACTTTCTGCGTATTGGTACTTTTGAGTAGCGTATTGCGCCAATTACTGACGCAACGCGTTTTGTATCAAGAACTGCCCGTTTAAGGTTTGAGAACAACTTTGACGCAGTTGTCTTGCTTGTGCTTAAAGATTTCGTAGGCGTGGGGAGCTTGGTCAAGCGGTAATTTGTGAGTGATCAAGAATGACGGGTCAATCTCACCCTTTTGAATACGTTCGGTGAGTGGACGCAAGTAGCGATGCAGATGGGTTTGTCCGGTTTTCATCGTCAAACCTTTATTCATGAACGCTCCCATCGGAATTTTGTCTACCAAGCCTGTGTAGACACCAGGGACGGAGACAGTTCCACCCTTCCGACAAGCAACGATCGCCTGACGCAACACAGTGGGTCGATCGGTTTCCAGCCGTGCTGTTTGCATCACCTTGTCATAAAAACCTTCCAAACCAAATCCGTGAGCCTCCATTCCTACCGCATCCATCACCGAATCAGGACCGCGCCCGCCGGTCATTTCTTTGAGGGCTTCACCCACCTCAACTTCGGCAATATTCAGGACTTCAGCCCCGCCATCTTTCGCCATTTGCAAACGTTCGGCAACGAGATCGATCGCAATCACCCTTTCCGCACCAAGCAGATAGGCGCTTCTAATTGCAAACTGCCCAACCGGACCACAACCCCAAATTGCCACCGTATCCCCAGGCTCAATATCACAGTTTTCTGCTGCCATGTATCCCGTAGGGAAGATATCAGTCAAAAACAGAACTTGTTCGTCAGTGAGTCCATCAGGAACCTTGAACAAACCCACATCAGCAAAAGGAACCCGAGCATACTCTGCTTGACCGCCAGCATAGCCCCCCGTCAGATGCGAATAGCCAAAAAGACCCGATGGTGAATAACCCATCATTGCTTCTGCCATCCAAGCATTGGGATTCGAGTTATCGCACAGAGACCATAAGGTTTTTTGGCAGAAATAACATGAGCCGCAGGAAATAGTAAACGGAACGACCACGCGATCGCCCACTTTCACATTTTTAACACTGCTTCCTAATTCAACGACTTCTCCCATAAATTCATGCCCCAGGATGTCGCCTTTCTGCATCGTGGGATTCCAACCATCGTAAAGATGTAAATCAGAACCGCAAATTGCCGTTGAGGTGATTTTAACGATCGCATCACGCGGATTAAGAATCTTGGGGTCAGGTACGGTTTCTACTTCGACTTTATTTGCGCCTTGCCAGCAAACTGCTTTCATGTCTTAAAATCTCCTAAAATATGTGTTATGTGTGATTTAAACGCTCCGACTTCATCGCAACAGCACAGGCTCAAGCGGGTCAACGACGACACTCTGCACAGACACAAGGGCAGCGTCTCCTAAATCATCATTAAGTCCGACCACCAGAGCGCAATCCGCTAGCAGCTTCGCTTACAGCCTGCTTTGCCTTATTGACCACGGCTCCCATGCCAAAAAATTCATGGGTGACGCCGGTATAATTGGTTGCTCTGACAGCCACACCTGCCTCACGTAGCCGCTGCGCGTAGGCTTGTCCATCGCTCCGCAAGGGGTCAATGTCTGCCGTAATCAAAGTTGCCGGCGGCAAACCCCGCAGACTTTCGGCTCGTAGCGGTGAGGCGTAGGGATTATTCCCGTCAGCTGGGTTATTCAAATAATGACCCCAAAACCATTGCATCGCCGCTTTGTTAAGCGGTTTAGCATTAGCATTCTCTTGATAAGAAGGCGTGTTAAAGGCATAGTTGGTCACGGGGTAAATCAGCATCTGATGCACCGGCATTTTGCCTTTTCTATCTCGCGCCATCAAGCAAGTAACAGCCGCCAAGTTACCTCCAGCACTCTCGCCGCCAACTGCAACTCGTCTCGGATCACCCTTGAGTTGAGCAGCATTTGTCATCACCCACTGGGTAGCAGCATAAGCATCTTCCGCTGCGGCAGGAAACTTGTGTTCTGGCGCTAGGCGATAGGCAACCGAGACAACCATACAATTGGCTGCCTTAGTCAAGGCGCGACAAGAGGAATCGTAAGTGTCGAGGTTTGCAATCACCCAACCACCACCGTGGAAATAGACCAGCACCGGAAAGGGTCCAGGTCCTGGCGGTCGATAAATCCGCGCTAGCAAATCACCCCCAGGGCCAGGGATGAGTTGATGGCTAATATCTCCAACCATTTCTACAGACGGTCTACCTTGTTTAGCTAGCACCGCGACCACCGCGTCAGCTGCGGTAGGGTTGTTACGAGCATTCTCCGGCGACAGTTGTTCAATCGGTGGTGCTTTAAAAGCAGCCAGTTGATCTAGCACAGCTTTCATGTGGGCATCAGGCGCAGACGCAGCTTCGGCTTCACGGGTTGACAGCGGAATACCAAGGGCTAAAGCAGCACTTCCTGCTCCAGCAAGCATGACAAACTCTCTTCTCGACACTTTATAGTTCATAAGCTCCCCACAATATAAGTACTCCTTGCAGTAGCAACTCTGCCAGGGGTAGTATTTCCATCAATTTCAGTTAATTTCTAATCTCGTCATGGGAAACAACGCGCCACAAACCAGTCCAATCGGCGACTGGCTCATTGTACGTAATTTACCTATGTAGAGATAATAAATTGAGACAAGCCTAAAGAATTTATTTCTAGCAAGCTTAATATGTCCTAATAGTGATATTAAAGAGCTAAAAGCAATCTTTCCTCTAGCATTGGAGAGAGATACTTAATTTGATAATAGTAAAAAAAGTTATTAAATAAAATTTAAATGTGTAGGTAAGTACAAAAATACTGGTGTTGTAGAAGGGCAATATAGCTGGAGAGCTATTTCTACGCCAAAACATTAGCTAAATCTAAAACAAACCCTGGTAAAACATCTTCACCCGATAAACTAGTAGAGCAATTTAAAACTTCGACCTCTTGGTTAGGACGATAGATTTCTACTTGTTTAGCTTTCGGATTAATCAACCAACCCAAACGCAAACCATTACTGATATATTCCCGCATTTTCGCTTGAGTATCTTCGATATCATCAGTTTGTGATACTATTTCTACAGCAAAATCAGGACATAATGGCAAGTATTTTTTGCGCTCTTGGGTTGTTAATATATTCCATCGCTCCATTTTTATCCAAGACGCATCGGGAGAACGAGTTGCACCATTCGGAAGTTTAAAGCCTGTAGAAGAGTCAAAAGCTTTTCCTAAATTATTTTGACGATTCCAAAACCATAATTGACCTAATAAATCAAAATTGCGGGTTCCAGTTTCTCCCCCAGTAGGTGACATGATAACTAATTCTCCTTGCGATGTTAATTCGAGGTGCAATTCCTTATTTACAGCCACAATTTGCTCAAATTCTTCATCTGTAAGTTTTAATGCCAGAGGTAACTGTAAAGTTAAAGCAGTCATAATTAATTCCTCTTAACTAAAATTATTCAAGTCTGGGATACCATAAAGTTCTAGCAAGCGAATAAATCATGCACGAGCACGAGTCATTTTTGACTTTTTATCTTCAGTCATGTGGCAGCAGTGATAGAAAGTTATCATAATAATCTTATGGCATTTTTCAGACAAACTGCACTGGTTTGTTTTGCAATCAGGAGGAAATATTTTTAACGCGGAGAAACGCGGAGGTCACGCAGAGAATCGCTGAGATACTCCGCGTCCCTCTGCGCCTCCTCCGCGCCTCTCCGCGTTTTTTTAACACCTAAAGAACTTTTTCAACCCCTCTTGCACCTGCGGTTGGTGAACGTAAACCCGCGCCGCTTCAATCAAGTTACTAATATTTCTGACGCTAACATCATCCATATCATCACTCAACCGTTTCCCTGTAAGTTTCCGGTCAAGTTTGAATTGCAACCGCAAAAAACGATTGTGAATTACCTGGCTAGTGATATAGTTGTCAATTCCAGATTGAGCATCAAATAAGACGCCAAATAGACGCGTTGACCATTGTAAAAGACCCCAACGGCGAGCACTTTGGAGTGGAATTACCCGCGTTTGGTCTCCAGTACCAACAGAAAGAACAGAAATTTCTGCTAGGGGATAGCCTAGGCGTAGTGCTTCGGCGACGGCGCAACTTGATGGGTTGTTCGCAGCGACACCACCATCTATGGCTGAATAGATTCCGGTGATGGAGTAGGTGGAGGTGTGAGGTATTGGTTTCCAAGGGGGGTCTACTGTGGCGATGCGAGTTGCGCCTTCGTATTCGATGATTGTACGAGTTTGACTACCTGTATTTGTCGCGGTCGCAATCTCTAAGTTTTGGTAATCATTATCTGTGATGGAGGCGTCTTCTGCTAGTGTAATGGTGTTAAAATCAGCAGATTGAGTTATTCCTCTGGCGCTGCGGTCTAATTGATGTGCGGGGAAGAAGATTGGCGCTGATGCTGAACAGACACATGCTTCCCATAAAGGTACGTTTCCGTAGGGTTTGTCTTTACGCCAGCTTTTAAATATAATCGGTTGCCGACTGATTGTGTCGTATGAGGTCAGCAATAGGAGTGGAGAAGTCATGTCAAACAGTTTTGCGTCTCCAAATGCTTCTTGGAGAACTTGGACTAATCCTGTATCGGCAAATTTAGGCGCAGCAAAGCCATAACGCGAAAGGAAGGCTATGTGTTTTAATAAAAAATTGTTTGAGTAAGGGAAGATGCGAATCGCTTCTTGTTGATAAAGTTTGACAATCTCTTGACTACTTTTACCGGAGGCGATCGCGGCTGCTAAAATTGCTCCTGTAGAAGTTCCGGCTATTAAGTTAAAATACTGATTTAAGGGTTGGTTAATTTGTTTCTCAATTTCTGCCAGCATTGTTGCTGAAACTACACCACGAATTCCGCCACCATCTAAGCTCAAAATACGAAAAGGCATATTCTGCAACCCCTGAACTTTGACTGGTTAAATCGAAGACATTGTATCAATTATCTTTCCGTAATAACTATACAATCTATACCGAATAAATTTTGTGTAAGGATTCAGGTCTGAAAAAAAGGAATGAGAGAAGGCATCGCCAAGTCACAAGAATGGGCAGAGATAGCCTCACGGAAAAAAGTCATTACTGAG
>Ga0209512_1000750_pt1 | contig 47896 bp, 37 predicted proteins | sample frozenSSSSmetaG_FD_184142 | JGI IMG/M metagenome (GOLD analysis project Ga0209512, IMG submission 184142) | Glacier valley bacterial and archeal communities from Borup Fiord, Nunavut, Canada, to study Microbial Dark Matter (Phase II) -... | ecosystem: Environmental > Aquatic > Freshwater > Ice >...
GTTTACAATCACTATTTTGATTTATATCGAGAAAATGTATTTGGAGAACATCAGGGCTACCGCGTAGCAAGATGCGTTAAATTAGTACAGCCAGATCGATGGCTGCCTCGGGTTATTGAGGTGTTACAGTTCAACTCTTTGCTATATCAATCTGAGAAAAGCGGATCTGAGGGGAAGCAGTTTCGAAAATGCAGTCATGAATGAGGTGCAGATAGAAGATGCGCAGATAGATGAGCATACCAATTTCACCAACGCAAAAATTACGCTGTCTTTTCCTGACCAGCTGACGCCTTTAAATTTATTGCGGCTTCTGGCTACGGTCAACAGGATTAATGATGTTTACAAAGCACTTAAAATAGAACTGGTACATCAAATCATTGACCGGTTAAAAAGTGAAATCTTTGCCGATGTCGGGGGGGTATTTTCAAGTTTAATTAATTCTCTGGAAAAGCCTATTTACCTTCAGGACAAAAAAATTATGGTGTTCATTGCAGAGGTGTTTTTTAAGCTGAACACAGGCCCTCAACAGCTGACGTCTTTTGAGTTATACCGGTTTTTGGCTGCGATCAATATGGTTAATGACGATCAAAAAGCACTTAAAATAAAACTAGTACACCAAATTATTGATTCGTTAGAAGGTGTGGCTGATGAGTGTTTTTCCAATGTCCAGAAGGTATTTTTAAATTTAATTCATTTGCTGGACACGCCCATTTATTTTGCGGAAGAAAGGATTATTGCGTTTGTTGCAGAGAGGTTTTTTAACCTGGACGCAAGTCCCCAACAGCTGGCGCCTTTAATGCTATACCGGTTTTTGAGGACGATTAATAGGATTAATGATGCTTACGAAGCGCTTAAAATAAAACTGGTGCACCAAATTATTGATTCGTTAGAAAGTGTAACGAATGTGAGTTTTTCCGATGTCCAGAAGGTATTTTCAAATTTAATTAAGTTGCTGAAGAATCCCATTTACCTTCAGGACAAAAAAATTACGTCGTTCATTGCAGAGAAGTTTTTCAACCTGGAAGGAAGTATTCCTGAACCGGAAGGTCTTCTGCGCCTTCTGAAAATAATCAGGGATTCAGATCAAAAGACGCAACAAGAAATCATCAGAACGAGTACCGGTTTCGTTATCCGGCTCATGACGTTATGTTCTGAACTTTGCGAAGATGGGGAAAATCAGATAGATATAACGATGTTGCATCAATTGATAGATTATTTAAACGATGCTGAGATTAGCGACAGCGATAATGAATTGGTGACGATTTTGCTAAATCATCCGGTCTACATTGATGATAGAAGAATCATGCTATTCATTGCCAGCCAGCTGATCAAAAAAGAAAATTTCCCCCGGCCCGGGCTCGATTCTTTGTTTTCCCGGAAGATCGCGGATTGTTTAAATCAGGAAAAATTCACGCCAGACAGCGCTCCCCTGATTCAACTCATGGCGCTCTATGCTCAATCTTGCAGTGAGATTGCCCCGGAACTCAGCATAAACATCATGTTCCATGCTATTGAGATGTTCCAGGTAGATAATTTTCCCAACTGTCGTAACGTACTTTGGGATACGTTGCTGACCAGCCCCATCTACCTTCAGGATTCAGGAATTTTCAAGCTCATCAGAAGCAAATTCATCAATACCAAAATGGTGGCTCCCACTACAGCCGGACGCCAGTCGCAAACCGAATTGAAACTTCAATTTCTTTTGAATGTTATTCACGGTTTAACGTCAGAAGATCGAAAAAAGCTCATGCTGAACAACAACCATTTTTTTATCGGGTTCGTGGAATGGTGTTCAAGAAAAGGAACTCCGCCGAAAATTACCCGTCAGGCGGAAACGCTTTATGCTGCCTACCTGGCACTGCCCGAACTTAAAGGAGCTGGTGGTGTGATAAACGAACATAATAGTAATTTTCGCCTGACAGAGAACCGGCAACGTCACGATCCTTCTTCAAATCGCCTCAAGCGCTTGCTGTAAATCAGCCCGTAAATCATCCACATGTTCAATGCCTACCGATAAACGGATCAGCGCATCGCTGATCCCTAATACCGCCCGTTGTTCTGGCGGTATGGTGGCATGGGTCATTAAGGCAGGATGTTCGATTAAACTTTCAACGCCGCCTAAACTTTCGGCCAATATAAATACCGAACAGCGTTTTAAAAATCGTGTTGCGCCGGCTAAATCGGTTTTTAATTCCAGCGACACCATGCCACCGAAGCCGCTCATTTGTCTGCGTGCTAATTCATGTTGCGGATGTGAAGTCAGGCCCGGGTAATGCACACGTGCTACTTGGGGTTGCTTCTCCAGCCACTGCGCTAATTCCATCGCATTGGAACAATGTCGTTCCATGCGAATGGCCAACGTTTTAATTCCGCGCAACGCTAAGAAGCTATCAAACGGACCAGCTATCGCACCGACGGCATTGTGCAAAAAGCCTAAACGTTCCAACCACTCCGCCTGATGCGGGTCGCCACCAACGACAGCAATTCCGCCGATGATGTCGGAGTGACCGTTCAGATATTTGGTCGTGGAATGCACCACGATATCGCAACCCAATTCCAACGGACGTTGCAGATGCGGACTGGCGAATGTGTTGTCGATAACCGCAATCACGCCACGCTCGCGGCAGATTTTACTGATAGCGCGAATGTCGGCCAGTTTTAACATCGGATTGGTTGGCGACTCTATCCACACCATGCGTGTTTCCGGGCGCAGTGCAGCTAACAAATTCTCCGGATTGCTCATGTCAACGTAGCTAAACGTGAGCCCCGCGCTACGTCTGCGCACGCGTTCAAACAAACGATAACTGCCGCCATACATATCGTCACCAGCGATGATATGTGAACCGCTGTCGACAAGTTCCAGTACAGTTGAAATCGCGGCCAGACCGGAAGCAAACGCAAAGGCGCCGGTGCCACCTTCCAAATTCGCCACGCAACGCTCCAGCGCCCAACGGGTTGGATTATGTGAGCGGCCGTAATCTAATCCTTTGTGTACGCCAGGACTTTCCTGCACAAAGGTGGAATTAGCGTAAATCGGCGGCATCACCGCGCCCGTGGATGGATCGGGAGATTGTCCACCATGAATGACACGGGTGTTGAAATGGGTTTTGTTCATGATATTAAGCTCCGGCGTAAATGGTTGAGAAGATCAAAGCGAGTGATGAGTCCATAGAAATGGTTGTGATCAACAATGATTGCAACAAAACCTCTATTGAGCGTGTTGTGTAAAGTCGTTAAGCTGGCGTCAGGTGCTAAGGTTTCGATTTTTTGCGTCATGGTGTCGGCGACCAAAGTACTGAATTGGCTGGCATCACCATCCACTTTTAATAACACATCCGATTCATCAATAATCCCGACGATGCGCGCGCCATCCATTACCGGTAATTGCGATATTTCTGCGCTACGCATCCGGTTAAAAGCAATCATTAACGTATCCGTGGTGGTCACGCTAATGACAGCGCCATCATGAAAACGCCGGCCGATGATGTCACGCAGGTCACCAAATGAAGGACGGTGGATAAAGCCGTTATCAATCATCCAGTTGTCGTTATACAGTTTGGATAAATAACGCGTGCCAGTATCACAGACAAAGGTCACCACCCGTTTTGGGCTGGTTTGTTCGCGGCAGAATTTGAGTGCGGCGGCGAGTAATGTTCCGGTGGAGGATCCGGCCAGAATGCCTTCTTCGCGCAACAAACTGCGTGCGGTAGAAAAGCTTTCCTGATCGGTAATGGTGTAAGCGTGTTTGACCGCACTTAAATCCGCAATCGCAGGAATGAAATCTTCACCGATACCTTCCACGGCCCATGAACCCGCCTGGTCAGATACATGCCCTGTGTCTATGTATTCCGCGAGAATAGAACCAGCCGGATCGGCCAGCACAAATTCCATTCCGGGATTCTTATCGCGGAAAAAACGCGTTAAACCGGTGACAGTTCCCCCTGAACCAACACCACAAACAACGGCATCCAGTTCATGCCCCATTTGTTTCCAAATTTCAGGCGCTGTGCCTTGTTCGTGCGCGAGTGGATTATTCGGATTATTAAATTGGTCGATGTAATACGCCCCAGGAATTTCTTTGGCTAAGCGCGCCGCATAATCCTGATAATACTCAGGATGTCCTTTGCCGACGTCTGAGCGCGTCATATGTACTTCGGCACCCAACGCTTTCAGATGCAGAATTTTTTCGGTCGACATTTTATCGGGCACCACCAGCACAACCCGATAACCTTTAGCGCGTGCTACTAACGCTAAACCAAGGCCGGTATTTCCCGCCGTTGCTTCCAACACTACGCCGCCGGGTTTTAATTTACCTTCGCGTTCCGCTGCTTCTATCATCGTCAAACCGATCCGGTCTTTAATCGAGCCGCCAGGATTTTGCGATTCCAGCTTTAAAAATAATTGACAACAACCGGTATCCAGTCGAGTCACTTCGATTAATGGCGTATTGCCGATTAATTTCAAAACGGCGGGTTGGGATGGTGTTGGCATTTTTTAGCTCTCTTTCATTAGACAAGAAATTAGCGGCTGGGTTTATACCGCAGTCGCCCGATAAGATCGGAGCCAGATTGTAGCGAAATTCGCCGGAGACGGTATGAGCCGTTCTTATTGGAGCGGGGCTTAAGCATGAACATTGGCATAAACAAAGGCTTTTGAACGAAGCTGTAGGGTGGATCAGGCGTAGCCGTAATCCACCCTACTATTGGAGGCTGATGAAAGACGAAAACATTATTTTTTCGACGAAGGCCACTGCTGTGAACCATGCAACAGACGTATTACTTCAATACGTTTTCCCTTGACACGGTAGACGATGATAAATGGTGTTCTGCTTATTACCAGTTCCCGGGTACCTTGCCGTCGGCCCACACGCCCCATTTCCGGGTGGGGAATCAACATGTCGGTTTGCCGTTCGATGCGGTTAAGTTGCGCCAGAGCGGCACTTGGGCTGTCTTCTGCAATGTAATCGATAGCATTAATTCGTTCCGCACGGGCACGAGGTGTCCATACGAGTTTCAACGCACGGCCTTCTTAATGCGGGCTTGTAATGAGGCACGTTGTTTTGCGATATCTTCTTTGATGGTTTCGTGCGAAACCCAAGCCGTGTCCGGATCGTCTGCTTCGGCCAGGCCGATTTCAACCTGCTCCCGAAACCATTTGTCATGCGCTGCTGCGGCGTGCGTTTTACGCAAACGGTCAGAAGCATCGATACTCGCTTTGCTGTTAACAAGCGGCGTTTTACTGTAATTGGTTGCATCCAGCAGTTCAAAACGAGCAATGTGTAATTCATTTTTCAGATACTCCACACAACGATCAAGGCTGCGCCACATGCGAGGTTTATTGGTGCGTTGTGCGCCAAGCGGTGTTTTAGTTTTTCCCATGTGGAGAATAACTGACCAGCCACCAGGCTGACCAACGATGGATGCGCCATGAACAGCATATGCTTCAACCATGCGCTTGGCCATGGCGGTGTCGATAGTAAGGATAGTCATCATATTCCTTTGAACAAATCAAATTTATTATTATGATATTGTGTATTTTCTTTATGCTAAATGCAAGTGCAACACTCATATATAATGGCAAACTTTTTTACATCGACGGAATGAAAATATGACGCTCTTTAGCCCCATGTTGATCACTTTTACGGTCTACATACTCGGAATGATTATTATCGGGTTTGTAGCGTATCGCGCCACCAAGAATTTTGATGACTATATTCTGGGCGGTCGCAGTTTAGGGAGCGTGGTCACCGCGTTATCTGCTGGCGCCTCAGACATGAGCGGCTGGTTACTGATGGGTTTGCCCGGCGCTATTTACTTATATGGTATTTCAGAAAGCTGGATCGCAGTCGGGCTCATCATCGGCGCTTATCTGAATTGGACACTGGTTGCCGGCCGTCTGCGAGTTCATACGGAAGTCAATGGCAACTCGCTAACACTGCCTGACTACTTCACCAATCGCTTTGAAGATAACAGCAAGATGCTACGTATTTTTTCTGCGGTTGTAATCCTGATTTTTTTCACTATTTATTGCGCTTCCGGCATTGTGGCGGGAGCTCGTTTATTTGAAAGCACCTTTGACATCAGCTACGGAAGCGCCATCTGGCTCGGTGCCGGAGCAACTATTCTCTACACCTTCCTCGGTGGTTTTTTAGCTGTAAGCTGGACAGATACCGTACAAGCCAGTCTGATGTTTTTCGCCTTGCTGCTTACGCCCGTAATTACCATCTTCGCCGTCGGCGGTGTTGAGCATTCGATAGCGCTCATCGCAGAAACTAAAGCAGAACATCTGGATCTGTTCAAAGGGCTTAACATCGTTGCGATTATTTCTTTGCTTGGATGGGGCTTAGGCTATTTTGGACAGCCTCATATTCTCGCGCGCTTCATGGCGGCAAAGTCACATCACACCATACCTGGCGCACGCCGGATCAGCATGGCATGGATGATTTTATGTCTGATTGGTACCGTTGCAGTCGGCTTCTTTGGTATTGCTTTTTTTCAGATGAATCCGGGTCTCGGCGTTGACGTCGCTGCTAACAACGAACGTGTTTTTATTGAGCTGGCGATGGTGTTATTTAATCCCTGGGTCGCCGGTATATTAATGTCCGCCATTCTGGCCGCAGTAATGAGTACGCTGAGTTGCCAGTTATTAGTTTGTTCCAGTGCGCTGACGGAAGATCTTTACAAGCCTTTCCTGCGTAAGAATGCCAGCACGACTGAATTGGTATGGGTCGGCCGTTCTATGGTTTTATTGGTCGCTATTATTGCTATTGCCATGGCGATGAATCCGGACAGTAGAGTTTTAAACCTGGTTAGCTATGCCTGGGCCGGATTTGGCGCCGCTTTTGGGCCGGTCATATTGATCTCGTTAATTTGGTCACGCATGACACGTAACGGTGCGCTGGCCGGCATGCTGGTTGGCGCGATCACGGTGATCATTTGGGATCACTACGATTATTTTAAACTTTACGAAATTATCCCGGGGTTTATTCTTTCGAGCATCGCGATTATCGGGGTGAGCTTGTTGGGGAAAGCACCGTCACAATCAATTCAACAACGCTTTCAAAAAGCGGATGCGGAATATAGAAGCACGGAAGTTGAACTGGTAGATAATTCTCAACCATGAGCACAACCAGGTTGAATGTTTCGTGGCTAACTAAGCTAAGCAGAAGTTGCCAAAAACTGGGCCGGCAAGTAGGCGGGGATCTGATCCCGGCATCCGCTTCGGCCATGCCGGGATTGCATCCCAGCCTACGCAAAAGTCGTCAGGCGCTTGGTCAGGAAGGAGAAAAACTAGCGTTGCAGTTTTTGAGTAAACAAGGTTTGGACCTGATTGAATCTAATTTTCGTCGACCTTTTGGCGAGATCGATTTAATCATGCAAGACCACGCAACGTTAGTTTTTGTCGAAGTACGCAGTCGAAATAAAAAACAATTCGGTGGTGCCGCTGCTTCCATTACTCCTGCCAAACAACGCCGCCTGACATTGGCGGCGCAAGCCTGGCTACAACGTTACAAACAACTTCCACCATGCCGGTTTGATGTCATCGCTATTGATGGTGGTGAAGTGACGTGGCTTAAAAATGTGATGAGTGAGTAGGTGACGAAACCGACGTCATTCCCGCAGCAACGACGGATCAACTATAATCCGCTCTCTGCCTGACACCCACCCTTTCAAACATCGTTGCTACCAATGACAAACCAACAAATTCTGATGCACTTTCGTGAAAGTGCTGAACTCAACAAAAAAGCAGCTGAACAACTGGCAGAACCTATCACGCAAGCCGTTGAAATTATGTTTGCTGCGCTTGCGAACGGTAACAAAATTCTTGCCTGCGGTAATGGTGGTTCTGCTGCTGATTGTCAACATTTTGCGGCTGAACTGGTCGGCCGGTTTGAACGCGAACGACTTCCTTTACCGGCGATGGCGTTGACAACCGATACTTCCATCCTGACTGCGGTGGGTAATGACTACGGTTTTGCCGACATTTATTCAAAACAGGTGCAGGCGTTTGGTCAGGCCGGTGACGTGTTACTGGCGATTTCTACCTCTGGAAATTCCACCAACGTGGTACAAGCCGTTAAAGCAGCAAAGGAACGTGAAATGCACGTCGTTGCATTAACAGGAAAAAACGGCGGCATGATCGCCACCATGTTGGGAGAAAATGATGCTCATATTTGCGTTCCACATGACCGGACAGCACGTATTCAGGAAGTTCACTTATTAACGATTCATTGTATTTGCGATGGAATTGACGATGCCTTATTTGGCGAACAAGTTGGAGACAAACAGCATGGATAAATTCACACCCGCTTCATTTTCTTTTAGCCGCCTTACCAAAACAGTATGCACATTAACGCTGGGCGTTGGCATGTTAGCGAACTTGTCCGGCTGTGTTGCTGTCTTAGTCGGTGGCGCCATGGTTGGTACAGCGGTCGTGACGTCTGACCGTCGTACCGTTGCGTCACAAGCAGAAGACGCAACGATTGAACTCAAAGCCGTTAATCGTATTTCTACCGTGTTTGGCAAAGAAGTGCATGTCAATGTGAACAGTTACAACCGCACCTTGTTATTGACTGGCGAAGTCAAAGATGACGCGACTAAAGTACACGTTGAAGATGAAATTAAGGCGATTGAAAACGTGCATGCTGTCGTCAATGAAGTTCAGGTATCTGCTTTTTTGTCTGGCTTCGGAGCACGTTCGTCCGATGTATTACTCTCGGCCAAAGTAAGGTCAAAATTATTGGGGACGCCGGATATTTATTCCAGCTCATTTGAAATCGTGACAGAGAATGGCGTTGTGTATTTAATGGGACGGGTCTCACAACGCGAAGCAGACACCGCAACTGAAGCGGTACGCGAAGTGTCGGGCGTTCAAAAAGTGGTGAAAGTGTTTGAATATATTAATAACAGTGATGTTAAAAATAATCAGGCGAACTCTGCCGACGGGAAGTAGGGTGGGCACGCTTTTGTGCCCACCATGGTTGATCAAGCTTATTCTCATGTAGCTTCATGACTTATCAACCATTTTGCTTTATTGACTTTTTCTGATATCTCAAAGATGGTGGGCAAAAAAATGTGCCCACCCTACAAAAAAATGCCGCTTAGTGATGAACTAAGCGGCATTTTTCTTTATGCGACCAACAAAATTACGCTGGCTTGGTTTCCACATCAATCATAATCGCATCAGTAATAACAGCATGTACTTCATCACCGATCTTCAGTTTGGCAATATTAATATTGCCAGGTATTGCGATGGTGACAGTGCGGGTAGCGCCGCGCAATGTCATGGTTTTCGCTTTACGATCAATCGCAGTAATGTTCGCTAAAATTTCTACGCGTCTGCCAGTTTCAACACCAGGCAGGTTACCTGGTTTGTTGACTTGGGAATTGGAAGAGTCAATACGTTCACGAATGCCAGATTTAGATGCAGGTTCGATTTCCATCGCTGTAGCAACGGCATAACGCATTACCAGCTCATCGCCTACTTGTACCTTATCAAAACTACGTACTTTTTCAGGCACGCGCACGGTAACTAATTTACCTGTCGGTGTACGTAAAACAGCGATGCGATTTAGTCTGTCCAGTTCGACAATCTTGGCTTCCGTTTTAATCTCTTCCACAGCAAAATCAACGGGTGAATTTTGGGAAGCAACGGCGGCAGCTGATTTAGCCGCGTCATTAGCATTTGCAGCGAGCGGCAATGCGAAAGTAAGTGCAACAGCAATGTTAATTAATCGTGTCATTTATTTCTCCATAAGGTAAATACAATGAAAACAGCGTGAAAACAGCGTGAAAACAGGATAAGTCTAAAACCAATTCCAGCGCGGCTTTGGCCACACAGGGTTGCTACACTACCTAAAAAAGATGCTTTTTGTAAAGGTTTTTTTAAAAATCGCAGAAGTAATCTGAAACGGTAATCTAAGACGGTAATCTGAAGCGGTACTCCGAAACGATCAGCTATCGTTTTCTGCTTTAACTTCTCTGGGCGGGAAAAAGAAATCCCGGCCGTGTTTAATAAATCGCTTCCACAATAACGAAACTAATTGACCAGTTTGCTCGAAGCTCACATTGCGAGAGCGCATCGCGACATATAAAGCCAACGAAAAGCTGACCGTTAAATTGACGATGCCAATGGCGAGAACGCCGGTGAGTGAAATAACCCAAAGCTGCCAGGATAATTGATTATCTGATCCAGCTAACGCAATGGCAAAATTAGCGCTTGAAAAAGTAATGTGACGGATGTCAATTGGCAGCCCCAAAATAACGCCAATCTGGCCTATGCTGCCGAGCATAATTCCAAAGAAAAAATTACCGGCCAACGCACCTAAATTATTTCCAATGTAAGTGGTCATACGTTTCCAGCGCTCAGCCCCGAACAGCCAATTCATGCTGGACAGCTGCAGCAATCGTTCCGGTATCTGGTTGTAACTGGATTTGTTATCGTAGTAGCCGGAAATTAAGCCAGACAAGAATAAACAAACACCAGCAATCGCCGCATAAAATAGCGACAAGCTGGCCACAGGGTTGATGTCGACAAGTAAAGACTGGGCTTTGACAGGATCAACAAAATGATGTCCGGTAGCGTAATAAATTGCCCATGCAATGGCAAAAGCGGTGGGAATAGCGATCGAGATGTTACCTAAAATGGCGATGAATTGCGTGCGGCACACTTGCACCACTAATTCACATAAATCATCCAGATTGTGTTTGCTTTGATCTAACGATTTAGCAATTAACGCGGCCGTCATCGCAGGCTGTTTGGTGGCAATCGTGCAGCGTAAAACATGCACCAGCATAAAACCGGCGGAATAATTCAAACTAAATAAAAACGCGTAGCCGAAGGGTGCCAGCAACAACTTACTCATTACTATTTTTATGCAGCTCATGAAGCCGACAATAAATCCTGCTCCGCTGGCTGAACGCAACATCGTGAGCCATTCTTTACGCGTGCTGGCTACATAATGTTCGCCGCTGCGTCCGGCATGTTCAGTGACTTGCACGGTGAGTAAATTGGTGTTGGTTCCGATCAAATCTCCTAAGCTGTATTTGCGATTGTCGAAATAAACCAACTCTTTAAATAATCGTAAACAAATCTTTATTGCTTGTTGATTCTCAGGTGCTTCGGTTTCTAAGGCTTCTGTTTCTAAAGCTTCTATTAATGCCAGCAAAGTAGTTAAACGCGCAATGCTTTGCGTAACACGTAATAACAAACGGGTCAGGCTGATGGATACGCCCTGATGCGCAGCAGTTCGCTGAATTTTGATCACAACCTCTTTGCATTGCGCCAACAGAACTTCAATTTGCTGCCCGTCACGATGTGCAACGGAGTTATCAACTAACCAGGCGCGATATTCTGCGACGTAGTCATTCACCTCATTGTTCTGGCGCAAAAACGCCGATTCATAACGTTCGATATCGGGGCAATTGCGCACCAGTTCCGGTTCCAGCCCAATGGCACTAATGCGATAAGAGAGCACCTGAACGGCTGACAAAAGCTCGTTCAAAATTGTATCCAGATTGATTGGCGGACGTACTCTGAAATCGATGGCTCTATTTAAATTAAACCAGACATCTTCATTCACGCCATTGATCCAGACATAATCATCGACATGGTCAAACAACGTACCGAAGACATCACGTAAATAGTCATCGTTAGTCAACGGAGGCAAAATTTTATACATTAACCGCTGCCAGGCTGAGCCCAAAAAACTTTCACTCAATGTAATGCCGGTGTCGGTACAAAGATGCACCAGTTTGCGGGTAGAAATAACGCTAAATAAATAGCGACGTAACGCCGCGGCATAGCGTGGCTTTGATATCAGCAGAAAACAAAGTACATGCAATTGATCTGTCGCCGACGCGATATCGTCAGCTTGTTTGGGACGGATTTCTGCAATTAATTCACGCAGCAGTTCCGTGTTAGCAATATCAGCGACGGTGACAGATGACGCAACGCTGATGACAATGCGGTTTAATAAAAATTCAATCGACACAGTTACTCCTGACTGAGGGATTGTAAATAAATAAATTAAACATTTTGGACGCCGTAATCGGCACGCTGCCGCGTTGCCAGCCGCTTGCAGTGCTCGCACTGCGGCGCATCTGGCGCCTTACCGCGCATCCGATTACAACGCCCAAAATGTCCAATTTATTCATTTACAATCCCTGCTGATATTGCAACGCCGGCCAAATGCGCCTGCTCGTCAGCATGGTACGAACTCCTTACCATCGCACCAACAGCAGCGTGAACAAAACCCATTTTGTAAGCCTCCTGTTCAAACATCTTAAACACATCGGGATGCACATAACGACGTACCGGCAGATGGTTCCCGCTGGGCGCCAGATATTGGCCTATGGTCAGCATATCCACCTCATTGGCGCGCAGGTCGCGCATGACTTGCAGAATTTCCTCGTCGGTTTCACCCAGACCAACCATGATGCCGGATTTGGTTGGTGTAGCTGGATGCGCTTCTTTAAAACGTTTTAACAAATTGAGTGAATATTCATAATTTGAACCTGGGCGCGCTTCTTTGTATAAACGTGGCACGGTTTCTAAATTGTGATTCATCACATCCGGCGGTGCGGCTGTTAAAATTTCCAGCGCGCGATCCATGCGACCACGGAAATCGGGCGTTAAAATTTCGATGCGTGTATGTGGCGATAATTCACGCACTTTTTTTATGCAAGCGGCGAAATGCGCTGCGCCGCCATCCCGCAGATCATCGCGATCGACTGAAGTAATCACCACATAACTGAGTTTTAATTTGGCGATGGTGTTGGCTAAATTGAGCGGTTCGTTTTCATCTAACGGATCCGGGCGACCATGACCGACATCGCAAAACGGGCAGCGACGCGTGCATTTGTCGCCCATGATCATAAAAGTAGCCGTGCCTTTGCCGAAGCATTCACCAATGTTCGGGCATGATGCCTCTTCGCATACGGTCACTAAACCGCTGGCGCGCAAAATATCTTTGATCTCATAAAAACGCGTATTGGGTGAAGCGCCTCTGACACGTATCCAGTCTGGTTTAGCGAGTTTTTCAAACGGCACAATTTTGATGGGAATGCGCGAGGTTTTATTGGCGCCTTTTTGTTTTTCGTTTGGGTTGTAAGCATTGGTCATGATAATAATTTTTTCAAGTGATTAGCCAGTGTCATCTGGACTTCTGGCAAAGTGATATTGATGCCGTTTGAGCGCATATCGGTGCAGATTAAATCAGGATAGCCACATGGATTGATGGCCGAAAAAGGCGTTAAATTCATCGCCACATTTAGTGCAACGCCGTGATATGTACAGCCATTAGCGCGTATTTTTAAACCGAGAGCAGCAATCTTGGCTCCATCTTCCATATAAATTCCGGGCGCGCCATTTTTACGTGCTCCCACCAAATGATAATTGTCGAGCGTATGGATAACAGCCTGCTCAATTTTTTGCACAAATTCACGCACAAATCCTTGTTGACGCCGGCGTTTTAAATCAAGCAATAAATAAACTACCGCTTGCCCCGGGCCATGATACGTTACTTCACCGCCGCGATCGGTTTGCACAACCGGAATATGCTGTGCATTCAGCAAGTGACCCAGATCTGCCGCTAAACCCAATGTGTATACCGGATCATGTTCGACTATCCAAAGCTGGTCGGTTGATTCCGCGTTGCGTTGATTTGTGTAGTCGCGCATTGCGGCATACGTGGTGTTAAAAAGTTCGTGACCACGATGAAGAATGTTGATGGGGGAAGATGTAACTGACATAAGTCCGCTAGTGTAACAAATTAGCTCTATTCGCGAATCGTCACTTCGTAGGGTGGGCACGTTCTTTGTGCCCACCATCGTTAATCAAGATTATTTTCACTTCACTCCATGGTTTTTCAACCATTTTGCTTTATTGACCTTTTCTGATATTTCAACCATGGTGGGCACAAAGAACGTGCCCACCCTACGAAAACCAGCGCTGTTATTGATGTTTATGGATAAAAATAAAAGCCTGTTTCTAACTGCTCGCATTAATCGCTAAAATGAAAATCCCACCAAATCAAACGGAACCCAACATGCTCAATCTAAACGATCCCAATTTATTAAAACAGCAGGCTTATCTAAATGGTCTATGGTGCGATGCGGATAACGGTGATCGTATTCCGGTCACTAATCCTGCTACCGGAGAAACGCTCGGGCATGTGCCCAACATGGGCGCAGCAGAAACCCGGCGCGCCATTCTCGCTGCCAATACAGCATTCAAAACATGGCGATCCAAATTAGCCAAAGAACGTGCGGTTATTCTGCGTAAATGGCATGAATTAATGCTGGCGAATACCGATGATTTGGCAGCGATCATGACGGCGGAACAAGGTAAATCATTAACTGAATCTAAAGGTGAAATCACCTACGCAGCGTCATTTTTAGAATGGTTTGCGGAAGAAGGAAAACGCATCTATGGCGAAACGATTCCCACGCCAACACCCGGCCGTCGCATCATGGTGACCAAAGAACCAATAGGCGTTTGCGCTGGCATTACACCGTGGAATTTTCCTGCCGCGATGATCACGCGTAAAGCCGGGCCAGCGTTGGCAGCTGGTTGTCCGATGGTGTTAAAACCCGCCTCGCAAACGCCATTTTCCGCTTTGGCATTAGCCGAATTAGCGCATCGTGCCGGTGTGCCAGCAGGAATTTTTAGCGTCGTCACAGGAAATGCCTCGGTCATTGGCAGCGAGATGACGTCCAACCCACTTGTCCGCAAGTTGACATTCACCGGATCAACGCAGATTGGCAAATTATTGATGCGCCAGTCCGCTGATACGGTAAAAAAATTATCGTTAGAACTGGGCGGCAATGCACCTTTTATTGTGTTTGATGATGCAGATTTAGATTCCGCAGTAGAAGGCGCGTTGGCATCCAAGTTTCGCAATTCAGGACAAACCTGTGTCTGCGCCAATCGGCTGTATGTGCAAGACAAAGTCTATGATGCATTCGTCACCAGATTGCAAGTTGCAGTACAAAAATTACAGGTCGGTGATGGCGCTAAAGCGGGTACAACGCAAGGTCCGTTAATTGACCAGCATGCGGTAGAAAAAGTAGAAGAACATATTGCGGATGCAGTAGAACAAGGCGCAAAAATTGTGTCGGGCGGAAAGCGCCATGCGTTGGGATTCACGTTTTTTGAACCGACCATTTTGACTGACGTAACGCAATCCATGAAAGTCGCCAGAGAAGAAACATTTGGCCCATTAGCGCCCATCTTCCGCTTCCATACCGACGACGAAGTTATCCAGATGGCCAATGACACCGAATTTGGTTTGGCATCGTACTTTTTCAGCCGTGATATTGGCCGGATCTGGAGCGTGGCGGAGCAGCTTGAGTATGGTATCGTGGGCATCAACACCGGCATTATTTCCAATGAAGTTGCACCGTTTGGTGGCATCAAACAATCGGGTTTAGGACGGGAAGGTTCTAAGTACGGAATGGATGATTATTTGACAGTGAAATACTGGTGTTTGTCGGGTATCAATCCGTAGGGTGGGCACGTTTTGTGTGCCCACCATGTTTGCGATGTCATTGAAGATCAATAAACCGACATAGTTGAGAAGTGAAGAAATTGTGTGGCAACGTAATTGATCAACCAACCGCGTGGGCACAAAAACGTGCCCACCCTACAAAAGCGGTCAACCGGGGAAGCTGAAATCATGTCTTTACGCCAAAATTTTTCCTACAACGATATGGATCAGTGGCTCAATGACAAACAAGTCACCGAGATTGAATGCCTGGTTCCTGACTTAACCGGTGTGGCACGCGGCAAAATTATGCCGCGTACCAAATTTACCGAAGATCGCGGTATGCGTATGCCGGAAGCGGTATTGGGCATGACGGTGACCGGAAATTACCCAAAAGATGATCCCGCCTACGAGCGCGCTATTTCTGCCACTGACCGCGACATGATTTTGCGTGCAGATCCAAACACCATCACCATGGTTCCCTGGGCTGTTGATCCTACCGCCCAAGTGATACACGATTGTTATTTTTCCGATGGCACGTTAGTCGACTTTGCGCCACGCTCCGTATTGCATCGGGTGCTTGGTTTATATGCAGAGCAGGGATGGACTCCGGTCGTTGCGCCGGAATTGGAATTTTATTTAACAGCAAAAAATACCGATCCGGATATCCCCTTACGCCCACCGATTGGTCGTAGCGGCAGAGCAGAAACCAGCCGCCAAATTTATAGTATCGATGCGGTCAATGAGTTTGATCCTTTATTTGAAGATATTTACGATTATTGCGAACTGATGCAGCTGGACGTGGATACGCTGATTCATGAAATCGGCGCCGGTCAGATGGAAATCAATTTCTTGCATGGCGAACCTCTTGGACTGGCAGATAAAGTTTTTTTCTTCAAACGCACGTTACGGGAAGCGGCGTTAAAGCATGACATGTACGCGACATTTATGGCCAAACCGATGACGGGCGAACCAGGTTCGGCAATGCATATTCATCAAAGTGTGGTGGACACTAAATCCGGTTTGTCGATTTTCAGTAACGAAGACGGTACGGAATCCGGGGCGTTTATGCATTACATCGGCGGACTGCAACGTTATATGCCATCCGCCATGGCCATTGCGGCACCGTATGTCAATTCGTATCGCCGCATTGTGCGCCACACGGCAGCGCCAATAAATATTCAATGGGGTAAAGACAACCGCACAGTCGGTTTCCGTGTGCCGGTGTCGGATGCGCAAGATCGCCGGATAGAAAACCGGGTCATTGGCGCCGATGCCAATCCTTATTTAGCGTTGGCAGTGACGTTGGCTTGCGGCTATTTAGGCATGATTGAAAAAATTCAGCCGACATCGATGACGGTAAATAGTGCATACAACCTGGATTACGAGCTACCTCAAAGTTTGTCGGCGGCATTAGAAGTGCTGCGCAAAGAAACACGTTTGCGTGATGTGTTGGGTGATCGGTTTGTGGATGTTTATTCGGCGATTAAAGAGTTGGAACATGCGGAATTTATGCAGGTGATTAGTCCGTGGGAACGGGAGCATTTGTTGTTGCATGTTTGATGGTTTGTCACTGCGCGTGATCTAAATATTGATGTGGGTATAGACCGTATTATTTAGGCGTATTCGGCCCCCTCTCCCGCGCAACGGGAGAGGGGGCTAAGCGGTACAGGTTTATAGCCATGGGGAGAGAAGCAAACCAAATCGGAACGAAACGAAACGAAACGAAACGAAACGAAACAAAACAAAACAAAACAAAACAATAATGACTACAAAAAATCCAACCACCCGCGACATCCAACAATCCGATTCCAGCCATTACCTCCATCCGTTCACCGACACCAAATCATTAGCCAACACCGGTGCACGTGTCATCGTCAAAGGTCAGGGAATTTATATCTGGGATTCAGAAGGCCAGCGTTTGCTGGACGGCATGTCCGGCCTGTGGTGCGTGAATGTCGGTTACGGTCGCAAAAGTATTGCTGATGCAGTTTATGCCCAAATGCAGGAACTGCCTTACTACAATAGTTTTTTCCAGGCCACCAACGTTCCCGCCGTGCAGTTAGCGGCCACGCTGGTTGAAATTTCGCCCGCGCATTTTAATCACGTGTTTTTTACCAATTCCGGCTCCGAAGCCAACGATACCAATCTGCGTTTAGTACGTCGCTATTGGGATCTGCAAGGCCAAAAAGAACGCAACATTATTATCAGTCGCCACAATGCGTATCACGGCAGCACGATTGCCGCTGCGACTCTGGGCGGAATGTCTGGCATGCATGAGCAACAAATTGGCGTATCGATTCCCAACGTTGTGCACATAGGACAGCCTTATTACCAGGAAGGCGGCAAAGGAAAATCACCCGAAGAATTTGGTCTGGAAGCGGCATCCTGGCTAGAGAAAAAAATTATCGAACTCGGCGCTGAACGCGTTGCTGCTTTTATCGCTGAACCGGTACAAGGCGCAGGTGGCGTCATCATTCCACCATCAACTTACTGGCCGGAGATTCAACGCATTTGCGACAAGTACGGCATGTTGCTCATTGCCGATGAAGTAATTTGCGGCTTTGGTCGCTTAGGTTACTGGTTCGGATCAGACTACTTTGGTATCAAACCCGACTTAATGACCTTCGCCAAAGGAGTCACTTCTGGTTATTTTCCGTTGGGCGGCGTGTTAGTGGGTGACCGCGTAGCTAATGTGCTGATTGAACAAGGTGGTGAATTCAACCACGGATTTACTTATTCAGGACATCCTGCAGCCTGTGCGGCGGCGTTAGAAAATATCCGCATTATTCAGGAAGAAAAGTTAATAGAAAAAGTGCGCGATGAAACAGCGCCTTACTTGAAAAATAAATTTGAAACTTTGATTGATCATCCGTTGGTCAACGTGGCAGAATCTTGCGGCCTGGTTGCCGGCTTAAATCTGGTGAAGAAAAAAGGGGCGACGATACATGACGGCGTTGCATTTGATTCAACACTGAAAGTCGGTATGCTGTGCCGTGGTTATATGTTTGCGAATGGTGTAATTATGCGTGCTGTCGGTGACCGCATGATCATCGCGCCACCACTCGTGATAACAAAAACCGAAATCGATGAAATGATCACGCTGATTCGGCTAAGCCTGGATGCGACCCTGGCAGAGCTGAAAAAGCGCGGTGAATTTTAAAACCTCAATATAAAAGGATAACTATGCGTACCCTCACTCTTGCCGTGTGTTTTATTTTCTGCTCTTTCATCGCTAATCTGGCTTTGGCTACGCCAACTGATCCGGCTAACGACAAGGAATACATCACGTTAAAAACGCCGCAGCCCGTACCAGAAGGAAAAAAGATTGAGGTGATTGAGTTCTTTATGTATCACTGCCCGGCCTGCAATATGTTGGATGCGCCATTGAGCGAGTGGGTCAAAAAGCAAGGTGACAATATTATTTTTAAGCGCATACACGTTCCCCATAAAGGTTCTAACGATGTGGAATCGCACTTATTTTTGACACTACAGGCAATGAATAAGGAAGATGCTTTGCACAAAGAAGTACTGAACACCTGGCATGAAAAACATATTCAATTGCTGACCGATGATAAAAATGTCGATTGGGCGGTGAAAAACGGAATTGATAAAAATAAGTTTTTAGAAACCTACAACTCGTTTGCTGTAGTCAGCAAATTGAAGGATCTGACGCGTGTTATCGCGAGCTATCAGGTAGAAAGCACACCAACTATTGTCGTTGATGGACGTTATCAGACGAACATGGCACGTGTTTCAGAAAACAATCCCGATATTGCCCGCGATAAGTTAGCTGAGGCGACCCTGCAAGTTGTCAACGCATTGATTGAAAAAGCGCGTACTAATAAAGTTGCCGAAAAACCGTAGCAGCACCGGTTTGCGTAGGGTGGGCACGTTTTTTGTTGCCCACGCGGTCGTTGATAAACCGGGACACATGCTAAGAATCTACTTGATCAACCAACCGCGTGGGCACAAAAAACGTGCCCACCCTACGAAAATCCCTCCTTGCCCGATATCCCGCACTAACGCTCTTTCACTTCCTAAAAAACACCGAAATACCTCCTACATGTAATCAAGCTGACACAAATGTTAATTAGCATGTGGCAAAAAGATTTTGTCTGATTTGTCACGTTAAAAAACATAGGGAGGAGACGCGAAATGGAAATTGTTGGCTTTGGTCAAACTAACCAATCCTATGCGTCAGCGGAACAAGCTCGTTTAACTCAAGCTGGCAAATACACTTCCCCGTATGGAGGTACAGGACAGAGAAAACGAAATGACGAAGTTCCGGGTGAATTTGAAATGGAGCCTGTTGGTTTTTCTGACGAAGGATCGATAGTTATCGGTATTAATGAAACAGATCAACAAGTTGAACTATCCCAAAGTACATGGACAGAGTTCCTGTATGAATGTGGCGTTGGAGTGTTTAATTTTTCTGTGGAAAGAATGAAAGATGCCGGTATTTACCATCGTTTCACTAAGCGATTTTATCCTGACCAGTACCAGTATGATGTCGCCCAACATAACTTGCAGCTCAATGAACTGCTGAATGACCAATTTAAAGACAACTTATCTTCCCTCAATTCCAGGCTTCACTATCTGGATGCCAATAATAAACAGACAGCGAACCTGTTTAACAGAAAACAGCTCATTTCAGTTTTAGAGCGAATCAGAGCAGACGTCTCTTATTCAGGAGATACCGGCTATGTGCTTCCTGAGTTAACGTTAATGATTCAATTATTAAAAGCGAGTAATTCTGTCCATCTCAACATCAGAGAGAAGGCAAAGATCTCGCTCAGCTTCGACAAGATTTCAGTGGAATGGAAAAAATGGTTAGAAAAAAAAGAAGAAAAAATCGCTGTATCTGAGCTTAATGAAGAAATGTCGGGCAAAGAACGTCGTCAGCAGTGGCTTACAAAAATTATTGACGATCTGCAGCTCGCTTGTAAGGTTCAGTATGTCGAATCTGCACACGAAATAATTACGTTTGAATTAGCGAATGGTTTCCAAAAATTGTGGAAATTAGGCTGCGTACGTTCAACGTCTTATAAAGCGTCCCTCGGTGCAACCACAGAATCTTCAGCGCTGGGATACGTGGCTGGTGGCGGCCTCAGTGGCTATTACGAGGAGCTTAAATTTACTGATCCGGAAGGATATTGCAATATCTTTCGCTGGGTTTTTGGTGGTCTCAGCGCTGAAGCGAAAGCGACTTTCGGAGCGGCAGTACCTGGCATGTCCGGTGCAAAATTTTTCATAGCTGGAAATGCAAACGTACAAGGTATCTATGGACAGTTCTGGGAGCCAAAAACGCCTCAGACTTTTGCAACGGGTGAGTTTAAAACGCTGATAGAAGAAAGAGAGCATCGTGACAATCCCAACATAAGTTTGTGGTTCTCAAGAGCCAGATTGTTGGATAAAAAATTGAGTGCCCAGTTGAATAGCGAATTAGAGGGTGTGTTAAATGAAGTGGAAGAAATAGAGCAGTTAAGACTCGATTTCAATGCCATCAAAGAGAGTATGGATCATCGTCTCTCTCTTTATATGTCACAGTCGTTATTTCCCGAGCATGTCGCCATTTATGCCTCAAATTTTACGAACAGAGAAACCAAAGAACAGTTTCGGGCGAGTCTGCCAATTCCTTCCAATAAGCCAACGTTTACATCTTCTCTCATTAAAGCGCCTCCGGACGACATAACGAAAGCAACCATTACAGGTGCCGTAGTGAAGTTGGTGGTGGGTAGCGACTCTAAACTGATTGTTGGCACGGGATCAGAAAAAAGTGGAGCCATTGGCGGAGGGCTAGGTTTAGTCGTCTATGGCTCAGGGAAAGCAATAGTGCGTTTCCGGGATGAGGTGAAACAAACGCTAACGGGCCTCCGATTTGTGGATGGAACAAAATCGAAAGAAGAAAAAGACAGCATCAGGGATCAGGTCGCAGAACGATTTGATGATTTTAAAAAGACGGTGATTAAAAATTGGACAAAAGAAACAGTCAAATTTGAATACACTGACTTGGGAAAACAAGTTTTACTTATGTCTTACAAGTTAATCAAGCCTGTCAGAGAAAATTATGATTCTGAAAATGACTATCTGGACGCTCTCAAAACAGAATATGTATCTGAAGAAAATTTTTTGGAATTTCTCATAGAAAATGATCTTGATACTAATTTAGTTAAGTTGCGCGAAAGAGCAATGCTAATGCGGTCACGCAAAATAGTAAAACCGATAGAAAAACTTGAAGAGATCAAGAATGAGCTACAGGAATGCTGGGAACTTTTTGAAAAAAACCCAAAATTAACTAAAAAAAGAGCAGCCGCTGATCTCAAATTTGATATTACTAATTTCGATGAGATGAAGGAATGTTTCAACAATTTAGAACTGGAATTTTACGAATATACAAAACTACAAGCTGGCAAGGTCGGGCGGGATTATGAAACGATAGAACAAAAACAAAAAGCATTAAGAACATTTGAAAAACGTTACGGTGCAACGCGACCAGAAGAATTGATTCATCGCCTGCATATCGCCAGTCTTTATTTGCTCACTAATTTAGCCATTGAAGATCCGGAAAATGAATACCTCATCGACGACATACTTCAATTTGAAAATGCATTGTCGAGCCCACCCTTTGCTGTTGATAAAAACTATTTAGAGGACCATCTGTACTTTTTAGAAGACCTGCGCATCACTTATTTTGATGCCAAATTGGACATGGGAACGAAAGCTCCTGCGCTTCTGGAAGGCGCGAGCGGTACGGATCAACTCAAAACCGACAAAGCACAAGTCAAAACGTCAGGTGAGGGAAGTGTTAATGCTCAATTTAAAATCAAGGTAACGTACAGCTGGCTAGGTGCGCACTTAAATAAATGGCGTAGAGGTCAGCTCTTGCAATTACACGTGATTGTTGGAAGAGGAGTCAATGTTCAGGCAACGATTAAAGCTATTGAGCCAGATTTTAAGAAGCATCTTCCCGAAGATCTTGCTCAATATGCTTTGGCTAAATTGAAAGAAAAATTACTCGCCGAAACCGCGTTGTCCGCATCGGTAACGCGTGAGAGAACGTTTGATTTCACTATTAGCAAGCCAGATAAATTCTCAGAGGACTCAGAAGGATTTGACTTTAGTCATTTATTTTCTCGTAAGCTACAAAGTGAAATTATTGATCTCACCGGAAAAATAACTGTTCCGGTGGGGTCGGCGAATATTGCTTTGGGCGGCGGATATCTCAATGTCAAAACGGATCCGCTTCCTTTGTCTGAAATTTGTGAGCCAAACACGGTGATCCAATTTTTTATACTTTGTATGCATGAATATCACGTGGGAGGAATTAACAAAATCACGGGGGTAGTTGAGGCGGACAGTCATTGGAACGTTGTCGAAGCAGAACAAGAAAAAATGCTCAAACAACTTTTTATTAATTTTGCCAATGAGCCGTCTTTTGAATTCGATGCCTTGTTCGATTTCCAACCCGATAAGAGACCGGCTGGCGCTATATCAAGAGAAATTTTTGAGATTGAAAAAGCGATTCATCAAAATGATAACTATCTCAAACAGGTCCGTTTCATTTTTGAGACTGAGCGCAGAGCATCGGCTGATCCAGCTACACGCGTCGACCTGGCAAAAAAAATAAAGGCACTTACGGTGGCAATAAATACCCATAACAAATCTAATCTTCTTGGACGTGGCCTGGAAGAATTTAACTTTAGGCAAGCCAGGGATAATTTTAAGGACGCAGCCTGGCGATATAGAAACAGGGAAAACAAAAAAATTGACTCAAGCCGTGAGGACAACAGCATAGCCAGCGGGGACAGCGACATTAACTTAGGTATTGAAGACAACGACATGGTCTCCGGTACTGAAGACAACGACATTAATTCAGAATACAAAAAAGCGTTGTCTTGTTTTAAAAAATTAATGTTTATCGACTACCCGCAATGGGTTGATTGCAGATCAAATTCACCAGATTTGATACCACGCCCGCTAACCAGAATGGATAATGCTGAAGCCATGGTGGTCGCACAAATTCAACAGGCAAAGGTGAGCCTGTCAGGAATACATTCGCAGTACCGTCCACTGTATATCTGATCTGGCCCGCTGCGATTCAATTTAGAGCAATGTTGGTTTTTTTCAAAATTAGCACCATTTCTCCCTTTTACATGAACTTTTTCCTTGACCCACCAGCGGCATAGGTATCTGGACAAGTGTCGTTTATTACGTCCGGGCTTTTAAAATCCGTCGTCCCCGAGTGTTTTTGTCCGGGATCCAGTGACGTTCGTCACTCATGTGTCATCTTCGCTATAAAAAAAGACCTTTAAAATTCAGCTTTTTACCAACCACAATCACAACAACACTTCGCTAAACAACCAACGCCACTGGATCCCGGACAAAAACACTCGGGGACGACGGTTTAAAGAGTCCGGCACGATTTGTGCAGATACCTATGCATAAGCTGGGCAGGAGAAAACCCGTTATCTCTCACTAAGTCCTCATTTTTTTTCAACGTTTCCAAAAAAGAAACGTTGAAATGTCTCGTATACGTAATCAAGTTGAAATAAATGTTAACTAACATAAGGCAAAAATAAGACAAAAGAATTTGTCTGGTCTGTCACGTTAGAACACATAGAGAGGAGGCGCGAAATGGAACTTGCTAATTTACAGCAAACTTACCATTCCTCTTTTCATTATGGCATTGCCGAGCTGGTTTATTCCGATCCAAATTATTCGTCGCCGTTACCTGTCTGCGATGATGAAACGGACCGGCGAGTTAATCAACCTGAAAAAACGTGCGCAGAGATTTTGAGTGAATTAGGTCACGGGATTTGGAATTTTTTAAAAGAAGGATTAAAAGTTGTCGGCATTTACCATCCCGTTACCAATTATTTTTATCCTGAGTTATACCAAAGTGATGTGGCGGAGATGAATTCGCAGTTTGCAGATTCCCTGACTTCCATCGGGAACGCTAAGGAAAAAACAACGGAAGCTAAGAAAGAAATTAATGAAATAGCCGAAGTCCGCACTACGGAACTTGACGAAAAAAAGCTGTTGTTGACGTTAAAAAAAATAGAACAAGAGGCCCATCAATTACGCGGTACAACATATAAAGAACGGGTTGCTTCTCACCTGGCTGCGGCTATAAGCATTTTAAATGCAAGTACCACAGAAGATCCCACTGTCAAAGAATGGTCAGAGGTTTCACTCTTGCTCGACACCATTTCAACGATCTGGAAAAAAGCGCTGCCAGAGAATGCCTCACTCCAGCAGCAACGTATTACAAAAATTATTGATTACATCCAACGCTATTGCCGTCTTAAAGCTGGCGTTCCCGCGTATGAAAAAATTACCGGCAAATTAGCTCAACTCCACTTTGATGAATGGAAACTCGGGCGTTCAAACACGGAAATTTATAGTGGAGGTTTAGGTGTTGCCACCCCATTTTCAGCTTGTGGGGTCTCTGCCCGTATTAGTGTAACTGGCGCTAAAGATAAAATAAAACAAACTGATCCAGAAGGTTATTACACTGAATATGAATATGGTCGCGGTGGCATCGAAGGCGAACTTAAAGCAGAACTTTCATTAGGAATTGCCGAGTTAAAAACATCGTTGGTAGCCTCCGCACAAGGTATTTATGGTGGGTTCCGTGAATGGAAAACATCAATGGCTTATGCGACGCGCGAATTAAAAACCTTGCTCAAAGACAGTAAACATCGTACCGATCCTGACATAGCACCTTATTTATCCAGAGCCAGGTTAGTAGCAAGTGACTTGGGCACACAGGCTGCACCCGATGCAGACAGCAATTTGCTGGATACCTTTGATGAAGTGTTGGAAGTACCTCAGTTAAAACGTGATTTTGATTTGAGCAAAGAAGAGATGGAACAAGCTCTCTCTCTTTACCTGTCATCTTTGGCTCCCGAAAAAATCAACACGTATACATCAAGTAAAACTTCCAAAAAAGACAAAGCCGGCTTTGTAGAAAATTTAAAAAATTATTCTGATAAACCATTCGTTACTGCTGCTCCCGTTACATTACCTACAGGCGAAGTAGTTGAAGCAGACGTTACCGGCTTTGTTGCGAAATTGGTGGTTGGCACTGAAAGCAAAGTGGGGGGGAGCCTGGGCTCAGAAAGCATAGACCTTGCTGCTTTTTCCGTCCATGGAACCGGTGAGTGGATGGAACGTAATCGAAAAGAAAAGAATAAATCGCCTATAGGTAAGCGATTTATGGATCTGACCAAATCGAAAAATAAAAACAGCATCAAACAGGAGGTGGAGGCAAGGTTTGATGTGTTTAAGGACGTGCTTATTAAAACCTTAGAGAAAGAAAGCGACGCGTATCAATCCAGCTTCACAGAATTGGGCTTTGAAGTCCTGAATATGGCTCGAAATTCACGCGCACCTCAGAGAAAAGATTATCAAACTGAGAAACTCTATTTGCAGGCAGTAGAAAATCACAAAAAAAATCGTGTGCGTGATGAAGAGTTCTCTCAATTTCTCAAAAAGAATAACCTTGATCAGGATTTAGTTAAGTTGTGTGACATGCATGAAATGCAACGCCGGAACTTGATCTTACGTACCCCGGGTTTAGGATCAACACGCCAGATCACTGATCGCAAATTAAATGACGAAACAAACTTTAAGGCTTATTTCGATTATTTAAAAAAAGATTTTATCGAATACACCAAACTACAAAATGGTCTGCTCGGAGGAAAATACGACAATCCAGCGCAAAAACAAAAAGCAGAGAAAATGGCCAGGGAATTTGAAGCATGCTACGGCGCCGAAACGCCCAAACAATTAATTCAACGCATGGTTTATGCCAACGTTTATTTGATAACGCATTCAGAAGATAACCAACTCATAGAAGACCTGCTTGAGTTTGAACAGAAATTGCTGTCTTCACCTTTTGCGGACGAGGACTGCTACTTCATCGAAGATGCGCACATCAAAATAACGGACATTAAATTAGAACTGAAAGCCAAAGCTTCACTCCCATTCATTACGGGAATGACCAAATCGGTGTTTAAAGCCAGTGTCGCGTACAACAAGTTGGAGCACACCAACGAAATACGGACTGGTGAGTCGATTAACTTCGCAATCACTATTGGCGGCGAAATTAATATCAAATCTGCGGTAGATTCGATTGCGTCAGAAATTTATCAGCATATTCCAGGGAAATTTGCCGAAGTCGCTTTGGCGCAATGGGAAAAGGAATTACACCTGATAGAACCGACCGGCTCATTCGGCCTCGAGAGAACGTTCACGTGGAATTTTGCCAAACCCGATGTCTATTCTGAAGATGGTTCGATTTTTTCACTTAGCAAATATTATTATCGCGAAACAGAAAGTACAACCAAAAAAGTTGGCGGAAAATTAGCGATTCCATTAGGTGTGTGCGATCTTGTTGTGGGTGCCGAATACAGCAACAACAAGATCGGGCCGTTAAAAGATGAGTGTGGCTCAAACACGGTATTTCAACTCGGCGTTATTTTTCAGAATGCAGTACATATTGGTGCGATTAATAAAACGACAGGAGTGATTGAAAAGGGCAGTAGATATGATCTTTACATGAAAGAACAAAATGAATCATTCAAACAACTTTGTATCAATTATGGAAAAGAATGTGACGGCAAAACAGGAGGGCCAATTTCACGCGAGCTCAAAGCTATTGAAGAGGCGATTGACAAGAATAATACAAACTATCTTAATCAACTTTTAGTGATTTATAAAAACGCCCTCAACGCCGCAAGAGCAGCATCAGACAACGTAACTGCTGATAAGTTGGTAATTACAATCAATCATATTGAAGAGGCGGTCGGACAAAAAACACGTTCAAATCAGTTTAATAAAGGTGAGTTGAAAAAATTTAACTTTGCCAACGCCAGGCTGAATTTTGAAAAAGCAGCACAAAAGTTCAATTCAGATTCATCCGAAGATGCCTGGAACTGCTTTAACAATTTAATGCTGGCCTACTATCCGCAATGGATTGAAAGAAAAACAGGATCGGCGTGTTATACACCACGTCCAATAGCTGAAGTGGAAGATGCCAGTCTTATGTTGAAAGCACGCATCCAGCAGAGTCAACTAAAGCAGGCGGCGTGAGGCGGGATTAATGATGTAGCAGAATTCGGATTTCCGAAAAAGATGAAAAAAATCGGCAAGGCTATTGAATTCGCCTGCCGATTTTTTTTGTCTGAATAAAGCCAATGCTAACCAAGCCTATGTATTTTTTGTATTAACGCTGGTTTTCTTTTCGATTGCCAGCGCAATTTCTGCGGGTAGAGTTTTTCCTGCCTGAGCCCTAAACTTTTGCTTTTGGTTTCGCCGCCGCTTTTTTTGCCGGCTTTTTAGCACCGGCTGCTTTCGGTGTTGCTTTTGGTTTGCGCTCTTCAAATTCAAAACTAATTTTGCCGTCTTTGCCTTTAACTAAAAACGCTTTAAACGGACGGCGGGTGCGTTGTGAAATGAAGCCGGGTAACAAATCTGTTTTGCCATCATTCAATAATTTGACCATCTGCTCAGGCAAAATTTCTTGTTGCAAAATAATGCGGCCACTGCGGAAGTCACAGGCTTTTGGTCTTTCCATGGTTTTTTCGCAGACATAAGCCAAGCCCAACTCATACACATTGGAACCGCATTTCGGGCATGGGCCTAACACAGTCTGGCCGGTGAAATCAACCGGTTCGGCATTCTCGTCGTTTTGATTTTGTCCAAAATCAAATTCCAGTTTCAGATTTTTTCCTTCATCGTCCGGTACGATTTTTAAAATGGCGGCAAATGGCCGGCCCATTTTGGAACGGAATCCTTGCAGCGGACCAATTTCACGTTTGGCTAATAATTCTTCCACTTCCGCAATTTCAAATTGACGACTGCCTGGCGTTTTCGACATATTAAATTCGCATTGAGAACAGGCAAAGCGGCGGTAATTTTCTTTCATCACGCCACCACAATGTGGACACGGCGTAGTCAACGTGTGGTAATCGCCCGGAATCGTGTCGTTGTTATATTCTTTGGCGCGCTTGACGATGATTTGCGTCATTTGCGCAATTTCACGCATAAATTCTTCGCGGCTGATTTGCTTTTTTTCGATTTGAGCGAGCTTATGTTCCCATTCGCCGGTGAGTTCCGGTGACGTGAGTTCATCTACGCCGAGCCCATGCAGCAATGTCATAAGCTGAAATGCCTTGGCAGTCGGCATCAATTCACGCCCTTCACGCAGCAGGTAATGCTCTGTCAGCAGCCCTTCAATAATCGTCGCGCGCGTGGCTGGAGTGCCCAAACCTTTACCGGACATGGCCTCACGTAATTCGTCATCATCCAACAATTTACCCGCACCTTCCATCGCCGACAACAGCGTGGCTTCCGTGTAGCGGGCTGGTGGTTTGGTGACTAATTCATGTGCTTGTACTGATTCTGTTTTGACTTTTTCGTCTTTAGCGACCGGGACCAGCGTGCCGTTATCTTCACCATCGGCGGCCATTTCTTTACCGTAAATCGCCAGCCAGCCAGGTTTGGTCATGACCTTGCCTTCGGTTTTGAACTGGTGACCCGATACTTCGGTAATGCGTGTGGTGACTTGAAATTCAGCAGCAGGAAAAAACACCGCCATGAAGCGACGGGTGACTAAGTCATACAATTTTTGTTCTGGCTCGGATAAATTTTTGGGTGCTTGCGTGGTGGGAATAATGGCGAAGTGATCGGAAATTTTGGCGTTATCAAAAATCCGCTTATTTGGTTTAACCCAGCCTTGTTTCAAAATGGTTGATGAAAATTGTTGGTAGTTATTATTCTCAGAAATCACTTCCAAAGTTTGCTTCACCGACGGTAAATAATCTTCCGGCAAAAAGCGTGAATCCGTTCGTGGATAGGTGAGTACTTTATGTTTTTCGTATAAAGCCTGAGCCAGACCGAGCGTGTTTTTGGCAGAAAAACCAAATCGCGAGTTGGCTTCACGTTGCAAACTGGTTAAATCAAATAAGGCAGGAGCTAGTTGTGTGGCGGGTTTGGATTCTTCAGTAACGATGCCAACTTTATTGCGACAGGCAGTGACGATGGAATCAGCCGCTGTTTTACTCCATAAACGTTCGGCGCGTTGTTCTGGGTCTAATTCATTTTTTTTATGTTGATGATTAAGCCAGCGTCCTTCATAAATACCGGCGGCGCACACAAATTCAGCCCGGACTTCCCAATAAGCACGCGGCACAAATTGTTTAATTTTCTCTTCGCGTGCCACCACAATGGATAAGGTCGGAGTTTGAACACGACCAACGGTAGTCAGATAAAAACCACCTTCTTTGGAATTAAACGCGGTCATGGCGCGTGTGCCGTTAATGCCGATAAGCCAGTCCGCTTCGGAGCGCGAACGCGCGGCATCTGCTAACGGTAACATGTCATTATCCGAACGCAGACGAGAGAAGCCGTCGCGAATCGCGTTTTGCGTCATGGATTGCAACCAGAGACGTTGCACGGGTTGCTTTGCTTTGGCGTGTTGCGCAATTAATCGAAAAATTAATTCACCTTCCCGGCCCGCGTCGCATGCGTTGATCAGGGCAGTAACATCTTTGCGTTTAATGAGTTTGGATAACACTTTTAAGCGCGCTTCTGTTTTAGCAATCGGGTTTAATGCAAAGTAGGGCGGAATCATGGGTAAGTTGGCAAAGCTCCACTTACCGCGTTTGATATCAAATTCTTCCGGTACCTTAATTTCTAACAAGTGGCCGACCGCGGAAGACAAGACATAGTCATCTGATTCAAAGTACTCATCGTGTTTGGTAAAGCCACCTAACGCCTTGGCAATGTCATTCGCGACAGAAGGCTTCTCGGCGATGATGAGAGTTTTGGTCATAGTTTGTTCTCGGGTAAAGGCGAATTCGTTGTAGATAAATAAGGGCTGGCAAGGCTGCGCGATGCAAAAATCTGCCCATGATAATGCAAAATAGTGATTGCGATGCTCTTAGTTGTAGGGCGGGGCACGCTTTTGTGCTCACCAGCAGACAGGTCGCGTCAGTGATCAACCCTTGGCGAACATAAAAGCATGCCTGGCTCGCAGGCTGGGATGTAATCCCAGCTTCCTGGCTATGCCTAAGTCATGTTTTATTGTTGATTTGGCTTACTCTTGTTCCTGGAAACTAAGCGGTACCACCCAAAGTAGTCGGGTTATCAGCTTATTGATATGCGCTGATGCTGAGATTGCGCCCCAGCCTGCGAGCTTCAATACACAGACATTCAAGCGGCCGGTATAAAGGCAGAATCTAACTCATCAAAAATCGTCGGAACCGGGCGATATAACTTTCGTAAGGTGGCCTCGATTGTTCCAAGAAAATCGGAACAATCGAGGCAATTTGTTTCGGTAAGATCTTCACCTCCAACTCAATAGCCTTATCTCTTATTGAAGGATTGGTGTAGTAACTGGTGGCCAGGGTCGTATTTTTTATTTCGCTTTCCTCAATAATTTGCAATCCATTTTTAGCCTGGCGCAGCAATTCATAATCACTTAAAAATACGACGCGATTGTTGTCTTTGGGATTGAGGGTGCTGAAAAAATCCACTACTTCCTGAACTTGTTTGAAGTGATGTGCGTTTAGCCCTGGATGTATTGCAAAAGATGTATCTAAAATCTTTATCTCTCCAAAAAACGATACAGGGTTATTTTGCAATAATATTCTCATAAAAATTTTTGATTTCAGTCGCGCTGAATTTCTCAGGAACTTGAGACATTGCTGCTAAAGTCGTCATCGCTATTTTGGTAGTTTCTGTATTCATATACCCATCACCTTCCAAGATCCTAGTTTATAAAGGGCGTCTTTTTCCGCAGGGCGGCGTTGCTCGTCGTTGCATGGGGAAGCTACGCGGTCCACGCGTATCAAACTAAGCGAACAAGTCGCGGCACGTAGAGGAAGATAGTGGTTTAGCTTGAAGCGTATGGCCTGCGGCCCTCAATTCAACCGGCGATACAAACCGCCCGCGACTATTTCTACTTGCCCTTCTAATTCCAGCACAAGCAATTGGGCGCTCAATTCGCCACTCTCTATATTGCAACGTTGCGCTAAGACATCGGGGTGGATCGGGTCGTATCCCATCGCGGTAAGCAGGGGTGAGCTGGCAGAGAGTTGCGCTGTGGTGTTAGCGGGGCGTTGTTGATTTGTCAGATGCTCCAAACGCAATTCCAACAAAATATCTTCCGCCGTTTCCACCAATTTAGCGCCTTGCTTAATCAATAAATGGCAACCTTTGGCGAGCGGGGAATGAATAGAACCTGGAATGGCAAAAACGTCCCGACCTTGTTCTGCCGCCATTCGCGCCGTAATTAATGAACCTGATTGCAATGCGGCTTCAATCACTAACACGCCTTTTGATAAACCAGAAATTAAGCGATTGCGACGTGGAAAATTCGATGCCATGGCCGGAGTGCCAAGCGGGTACTCACTCACGATGCAACCGCGTTCGGCAATCTGATGTGCTAAGTCGCGATTACGCGCCGGGTAGACAATATCGGCACCGGTGCCGATTACGGCAACCGTGGAACCCGAACCCTCCAGCCCTCCCAGATGTGCCGCAGTATCAATTCCCAATGCCATGCCGGAAGTAATGGTCAGCCCGGATTGCGAGAGATTGCTTGAAAATTGTCTGGCATTAATAATGCCTTGCGTGGTGGCGTTGCGACTGCCGACAACGGCGATTGATGTGTTGGTGAGTAATTCGACACGTCCTTTTACATACAAGACAGGAGGGGGGTCAGCGATTTCCAGTAACTGTGCCGGATAGTGTTGATCGGCCAGGGTGATGAAGTAATTATTTTTTTCTGTGCACCACTTAATTGTGCGCTCAATTAATGTCAGAGTTGCTTCAGACGGCGGCGAAGTCAGTGCCGTTGCCTGCCGTTCTGACACAACTTGCCTTAGTGCGGTGAAACTGGTGGAAAAAATCTGATCAGGAAGACCGAAGGCGGTTAGCAGTTTTCTTGCTGCTTCACATCCAATGCCTTCGGTTGAAGTTAATCGTATCCAGCTAGTAATGTTGGAAACATCGTTAAAACCATCGTCTGACACAAGGTGATTCATTAAGCTACCCGGGAGATTTGACAGTATCGCCAACACTAGTTGCTCTTGTTACACCCATAATCAGACCGTAAGAAACGTTATTGAAGACGCGATAGATCAATAATGTGCCGTACTCTTCGTCAGGTAATTTGACCACCTTATTGTCTTGCAGTTTATCGACAACGCTTGTACCGGTTCGGTACAGATGCAGCACAGTGCCAATATCCATGCCATCTTTTGAGCCGAGGTTAACCGCTACCGTCTGATTTTGCCCCGCCATTGAAACTCCACCATAAACAGAAACAAGGAGTCCGCTCGTTTGGTTAGCTGGTGGATGTGGTACGTAATTGGTCATTTCAGCAATGGGAACTGCTAACAACCGGTCACCTACAGATAGTTCCTCTTTTGCTTTGGTGACGAGAAAACTATGCGCTTCGTCAGCGGACGTTCCTGCCTTGGTTAGTTTTACGGCCCCGACATAGACATATTCGAATCCAAGTAATTTTTTAGTTGCCGGGTCAATTAAGGGCGTCGACGGACGGTACACCTGGAAGTCGGTCTGGTCATGAAGATCGCCCGTGACATAGACTTTTTCATTGGCAGTACTACTGACATGGCTACGATTGGCGGAAACAATATGCGGTGCTTTGGCTAATTCATCTGTTTCAAAAACCATGGGTTGCGATAAAAATGGCTCAATGGCGTTTGCCGGAATCGTTGTAATTGCGCCGCCAGTCAAACTTTCACTACGTACTTGTGGAGAAAGACGTACGGTCGGCACATTGCCTGAACCTACGGACTTACCAAGTCGCAGACGCCCTGCGGCACGATCAAAGTAGACTACCTGGCCTGGATAAATCCAATGCGGATTTTTAATTTCCTGACGATTCATTCCCCAAACTTGCGGCCAACACCAGGCATGTTCCAAGAATTTCCCGGAAATACTCCACAGCGTATCTTTGCTGACAACAACATGTTTATCAGGTGCATTGGCTAAAAAAGTACATTTAGTTGCTGTCGTATTCATTTCTTCTGCAGCGAAAACGGATGAGCCTGGTGGCGAGCAGAGGGCAAGGAGTAGCGCGATTGTGCTAAAATTTTTCACTTTATTTTCCATTGCTGTTCTTGGTAAATTTTGCTGATAAGTTTGCCGGTAAGCTGTGCAATCAGGCTCGTGCATATAAGACATACTGTTACAAATAAGCCCCAAATTCTGCACACAAAACCGTGAACTAGCAAGAAAAACGCGCCGAAGTTGCGCATTGAGTTGCGTGAAAGTCCCATGACAATATTAACAATCCTAAGATACCCAGACAGGCGGTTGCACACCATCGCCCAACCCGTGCTTCATTTTGATGACAGGTTAAAGCAATTAGTCGCTGATATGGCCGAAACAATGTATGACGCTCCCGGCGTTGGTCTGGCTGCGACGCAAGTCAATGAACATATTCAACTTGTGGTGATCGATATTTCTGAGACGCGCAATGAACTTCGTGTTTTTATTAACCCGAAAATTATCTGGCGCAGCGAAGAAAAAGAAATCTATGACGAAGGTTGTCTGTCAGTACCGGGTATTTATGACGCGGTTGAACGTTCGGCGCAGATAAAAATGCGTGCTTTTGGTGTCGATGGCAAACCATTTGAATTAAATGCAGACGGATTGTTGGCGGTGTGTGTACAGCACGAATTAGATCATTTAAAAGGAATCGTCTTTGTGGAGTATTTATCGCCCTTGAAGCGAAACCGCATTAAAACGCGTTTGCTAAAAGAAGAACGCGAAATAACGCGTACCAATAAAAATACCTCCCAACGTGATCACAACCTATGAAGATCGTCTTTGCCGGTACGCCTGAATTTGCTGCAACTGCGCTGGCGGCTATTCATGCGGCAGGACATGAAATCGTATTGGTGCTCACACAACCAGATCGTCCGGCAGGGCGCGGCCTGCAATTACATGCTTCCGCCGTGAAGCAATTTGCCTTGCAACATCAACTTCCACTTCTTCAACCGAAGTCACTGCGATTAGATGGCAAATATCCGCAAGAAGCAGAACACGCGCATGCCATGTTGAAAGCAACTCCGCATGATGTGATGGCGGTCGCCGCTTACGGTTTAATTTTGCCGGAATCGGTATTAACAATCCCACCCTTGGGTTGCCTGAATATTCACGCTTCAATATTGCCGCGTTGGCGTGGCGCCGCGCCAATTCATCGCGCCATTGAAGCGGGGGATACGGAAACGGGCATCACGATTATGCAAATGGATGCCGGGTTAGATACCGGCGCCATGCTCTCTATGCAGCGTATTCCGATTGCTTGTGACGATACTCAGGCGACGTTACACACTAAGTTGGCGGAACTTGGTGGACAACAGATTGTGGATGTGTTGCAGAAACTGCCAAAATTGACTGCCACTCCACAGCCGGTGGAAGGAATTACCTACGCCAGCAAAATTAGCAAGAAAGAAGCTGCGTTGGATTTTACTCAGCCGGCGGATGAATTAGAGAGAAAAATTCGCGCCTTCAATCCATTTCCCGGCGCACATGGCGTAGTCAAAGGTGTGACCTTAAAGTTATGGCGCGCTGAATTAGCTGAGCGTTCGACAGCAGACAAAGCCGGACAACTTATTGTGCAAGATCACTCGGTACTGGTGGCGTGTGGAACAGGCGCATTGCGTTTATTAACCTTACAAAAACCTGGCGGAAAACTATTGCCCGCGGCGGAATTTTTAAAAGGATTTCCGTTGCATGACGATGATTGTTTTGAGTAGCGCATGGCCAGGCTCCTCGCTATTGATGGCTTGAATATTGTCCGGCGTATTTACGAAGCCAGCCCCGAACCTGATTCGCCTGAAAAAGCCGAAACCGCATTACGTTTTTCTTTATCGGCTTTCCATAAACTTCTTCACGAACACACACCAACACACATCGTTGCTGCGTTTGATTTCGGAGGAAAAACCTGGCGTCACGCGTTATATGAAAAATACCGTGAACAACGCGCACCGATGCCGGATGCATTGCGATTATGTTTGCCAACCTTATTTTCCGAATTAGAAAAATTCAATATCAAGACGTTGTGTATTCCCGAAGTGGAAGCAGATGATGTTATCGGCACAGCGGTTTTGCGCTGGCTGGCCGAAGGTCGTGGCGAGGCAATCGTGGTCTCTACCGATAAAGATTTGCACGTGTTGATTGCAGACGGTGCTGTTATTTGGGATCACTTTAAAAACGAATGGCATGACAGTGCGTGGGTGGAAAAAAAGTTTGGTGTGCGGCCGGGACAGTTGGCAGATTTGCTGGCATTAATGGGCGACCCGACTGATGGTATTCCGGGCGTGACGAAAGTTGGCATGAAAACGGCGGCTAAATTATTGCAAGCGTATGGAACCATTGATGCAATCATGGCAGGCGCCGGAATTCTTAAAAATACGGTTGGTGAAAATTTGCGCAAAGACGCCAAAATTTTAGCGTTGTCACGTCAACTGGTGGCATTGAAACCGGATGTGCAACTTGGCGTGACCTGGAAAATGTTGGCAACTTCGTAGGGTGGGCACGCTTTTGTGCCCACCATGGTTGATCAGGTTTATTTTCAGTTGATTCCATGGCTTATGATTTGCCTCAGTTTTTTGATTTTTTCTGGTGTATCAAAGATGGTGGGCACAAAAGCGTGCCCACCCTACGAAAATCCACAGCAACTTTTATCAAACAAACAGAAACATGAAACGCAGCACCACTTCAAATTCTCCCTGCCAACTCATTGAAAGTTCCATGTTATCTGGCATACCCGTCTGGATAAAACGCGATGACTTATTGCACCCCATCGTCTCAGGAAATAAATACCGAAAACTGAAATATCCCTTGTTAGCCATCGAAGAAAAATATAAACAAACAGCTCGCGTTCCAACAGTAATCACCATGGGCGGAATCTGGTCTAACCATTTACACGCTACAGCATATGCGGCGGCGGAACGGGGTTTTCAAAGTATCGGATTAGTACGCGGAGATTCCGCAATGCAAAGCGCCATGTTAGATGACTGCCGCGCGCAAGGAATGCAGATTCAATTCACAGACCGGACCACCTACCGCGCTTTGCGTGAAAAACCATTACATTGGCGGACGTTGGTTGGGCCACATCAAGATCAATATTGGCTACCAGAAGGCGGAAGCGATCCGACGGCCTTGCATGGCGTGGCTGAATTAATCACTGAGTTATCTGATGAGTTGGATTTTATTCCCGATGCAATTCTGGTTGCCTGTGGCACGGCCGCTACGTTGGCAGGATTGTTGGCTGGCCTGAAAGGACGCAGCCGCGTAATTGGTATTGCGGTGCTAAAAAACGCCGGTTATTTGCACGGAGAAATCGCACGATTACTTCAGCAAGCGGGTTATCCGCCGTATCAAAACTATCAATTGCTAACGAATTTTCATCATGGCGGCTATGCCAAGACAACGCCAGAATTGATCCGGTTTTGCCGTGATTTCACCGGGCAAACCCAAATCCCCATTGAACCCGTCTATACCGGAAAAGTGTTTTACGCCCTGCGCGAATTAATCAAAGCAGGTTATTTTGATCCGCATGAAAAGCTCATGGTTTTGCACACGGGAGGAATGCAAGGGGCGCGTGGAATGAGAGACGAATAATTTAGCAAGCAGCGAAAATTGACTCAAGGTCAATTTTTAAGTTCGCCATCAGATCGCAATAATTCGATTTGCCGGTTCGCATAGACCAACCGTTCAGCCAATGTCTGGATGATGTATTCATTAAAATACACCGCAAGCTCCGGCGCGTCACTTTCCATTTTCTTCAGATTACTTTTAGTGAGTTTTTGTAGTATGCAGTCCTGTTCTGCCAACACCGAAGCTGATCGTTTTTGCCGTGTGTATAAGGCGACCTCGCCAACAATATTACCCGGACAAATCGTTCTTAATCGCAAGGGCAGATTGCCTTTAACATAAATGGTCAGCTGACCGGATTCAATGTAATAAAGCTCATCCGATAATTCGCCAGCCTGAAACAATATGCTGCCTTTTGACAGTTTTATTTCTTCAAAATACATTCTGAAATTGGTGATATCTTCCTTATTTTTTGACAGCGTCACCAGTTTGTCTTCCAGATGAAATGTCTGTCTGAGAAGTAGTTTATTTCTATTGATAATATCTTCTTCACACCATTCCAAAGCCGCATCTGATGTAAGAAAGAGTTGTAAAACCCGATCCTGATCCAACACATTGCTTTTCTCAAGCAAACGATGAATTTTTTTGCTGACATTCGTTAAGATGATGAGGATATTTTCCCGTTGCGCCAGCTGTTTCATTTTTTCAACTATAACGGCGGCAGAATAATCCATTCCCGTTAAATAACTACAATCGTAAATAACATACCGGACTTTGTTTGATTGATTTGTGTGATGAATCAATTTTTGTAACAGCGCACCGATATTCCCAAAAAACAAAAAATTTTGCAGTTGGAAATAAAGAATTTCATGGCCAAATTCATGTAATAACTCTTGGGTTTTAGGATCATATTGTTTGTTACTGTGCAGATTTTTTCCCGTGAAAATAGACTTGGTAATACTCGCATTACTAAATTGAACGATAAAAAATCCTGCGGAAAATAATACGCCGACAAAAATTCCTTTCAGCAGACCAAAAAAAATCATGGTCAATAAAATGGTGATGATAATAATGAAGTCGCTTAACGGAAGTTTGCTGCGTGTTTCATATACCCATTGTTTAAGCATTGAAATGCCAAAAAACATGAGCAAACCGCCGGATAAAAGCCGGGGAACATAAACAAGTAATGCAGCTCCGTAGAAAATGGTTGGTATGCAAACTGCTGCGGTAACTAAACCGACAAACCGCGCGTTAAGGGAAGCCGAACGTTGCACTTCGTTATTAAACATGGTTAATGTTATTGATGCATAACCATTCACACCGCCGACCATGCCGGCAAATATATTGGCAACGCCGTTTACACGTAATTCTTTGTTGGTATCAATATCCTTCTTCAGCAACACTTCTAATCCGCTGGTATTAAAAAATATTCCTATCGTGCTTAAGAGCACGATGACCAACATGTCGGGTAGTTGAGAAAAAACGACGTGCCAGTCTACCTTCTGCCAACTGAGATTTTGAATGGATAGCGTATGTCCGGATGACGATGCAAAATTTAATAAAAACTCATTTTCTGTTGCCACACTCAACGGAATTTTAAAACAGCAAGGGCAAGATAAAAGGTCGCAATGCCGCCTGCGATGAGCAATGGCCATTTTGCCGGATGCGGTTTCCTGGTAACTACCATCAGCACAAGCGCATATAACGCGGCCGGGATCCAATGCAGCATGATGTTGGAATCAGCAAAAAGTGAAGACAATCCGTTAAACCGGGGAATAAGCAAACCGAATTATCCGTAGAATAAAAACCAGCCGATGCCAGCCAAAAAACCACCGATGACGGGATAAGGTATAAACGAAATCAGATGGCCTAACTTCAACGTACCTAAGCGGAGGAATAATAATCCCGTCAAAATGCCGGCGAGTGCATGGGTAATAAAGATGGTGGATAAGATCGCGTCTGTAGTGTGTTCTGAAATTAAAACTGCTACGGATGATGCCATCAAAGCGTAAATAGCAAGCGACTCGTCTTGTGCTACTGCAATGGTAATTGGTAAGGAACCGAACAGAGTCGTAATTAGCATGACAAGAATAGATCCGGCCAGAACCATCTCGACGCCAAGTGAAAAAAATTCTGTTAACTGACCGCTATAAATAAAGGCGGCAAAAGAAGCGCCACTGACTATAACGGTCATACCGACAATTAATCCGGCAACAACGCTACCGATCAGCCTGGAGAAGGTGGCAGGTAGTTCACCTTATTGATCAGATCCATAATTAACCTTCTTTCCGGTGTGCCACGAGCCTTGTTATCTTGTGACGATTTTTATTGTGGGTGTAAGGGACGGGATGAATCGAAGAGCTATCTAATCATGCCTTAAGGAATTCTGTTTTGCAAAAATCAATTTATTCAACGATAGTTTTTATCTGTCTTTTACCTCCTGCTTAATTGGGAAGTGAGCAGCAAGTGAGTGGCAAGCAAGCAAAACAGAGTAAACTACGCCCCTCGTTGAATCGCACACTGCGGTTCCAAGCTAACCTCAAGCGAAACTGTGAGCCTCAACATGTCAGAACAATCCCTCCCGTCCTTTTCCGAATTGCAACTTAGTGACGCGTTATTGCGCGTGCTGAACGACATCGGTTATGAAACGCCTTCGCCCATTCAAGCCGCGACCATTCCGCTGTTGCTGGCTAATCGCGATGTGCTCGGTCAGGCGCAAACCGGGACCGGAAAAACGGCAGCGTTTGCTTTGCCGATTTTGTCGCGTATCAACATTAAACAAACCACGCCGCAAGCGTTGGTGTTAGCGCCCACGCGGGAATTGGCGATTCAGGTTGCAGAAGCTTTTCAAACTTACGCGGCGCATATTCCGGGTTTTCATGTGTTGCCGATTTATGGTGGCCAAAGTTATGGCCCGCAATTGTCTGCATTGCGCCGTGGTGTGCATGTCGTGGTAGGAACGCCAGGTCGGGTGATTGATCATCTGGATAAAGGATCATTAGATTTATCTAAACTCAAAACGTTGGTGTTAGATGAAGCCGATGAAATGCTGCGCATGGGTTTTATTGATGATGTTGAACGGATCTTGCAAGAAACGCCGGAGACACGTCAGACCACGCTGTTTTCGGCCACGATGCCATCAGCAATCCGCCGTATCGCACAAACCTATTTAAAGTCGCCGGAACAAATTACCGTCGCCGCTAAAACGAGTACCGCCGACAATATCCGCCAACGTTATTGGCTGGTGAGCGGCATGCATAAGTTAGATGCGCTAACGCGCATTTTGGAAGCAGAAAATTTTGACGGCATGATTATTTTTGCGCGCACCAAATTAGGCACGGAAGAATTAGCCGGACGCTTGCAAGCGCGTGGATTTTCAGCGGCAGCCATCAATGGTGATATTCAACAAGCGCAACGTGAGCGGACTATTCAACAACTCAAAGACGGCAAGATTGATATTTTGGTCGCAACCGACGTCGCCGCGCGCGGTTTGGATGTGGAACGCATTAGTCATGTGATCAATTACGACGTGCCGCATGATCCCGAAGGTTATACGCATCGCATTGGTCGTACCGGTCGTGCCGGACGAAGTGGTGAAGCGATTTTGTTTATTACGCCGCGTGAAAAAGGCTTATTGAAAATCATTGAACGCTCCACGCGTCAGACGATTTCTCCGTTGGAGCTACCGAGCGTTCAAGCGGTCAATGATGTGCGCATTGCTAAATTTAAAGATCAGATTAGCGCCACGATTGCAGAAGGTGAGTTGGAACAGTTTCAGGCCATTATTGAAGATTTTGAGCGTGAAAAAAATGTGCCTGCGATTGAAATTGCAGCCGCTCTGGCCAAAATCGCGCGCGGTAAGGTGCCGTTGTTATTGGACAAAAATAAGCGTGAACCCAGAGAAGAAATGGTGCGTTCAAATGACCGGCTAATAAGAGGACGTTCTGATGAACGTTCTGATCGCCCCTCACGTGAACGTGGAGAGCGGGGTGATCGTGGAGAACGTTCAGCAAGACCATCAAGGCCAGAGCGTGAACGTAGTCCGCGTGTCTCAGAACCAGGTATGCAAAGTTATCGGATTGAAGTTGGTCATGATCATGGCGTCAAGCCAGGTAATATCGTCGGTGCAATTGCTAATGAAGCGAATATTGATTCCAAAAATATCGGCCGTATTGAAATTTACGATGGTTTTAGCGTATTGGATTTGCCATGCGATTTACCCAAAGAAGTGATGGAACATTTGAAAAAAGTGTGGGTGGCAGGACAGCAATTGAAAATTAGTGTGGATGGCCATGGACAAGCTTCCGTTCCCGTTTCAGCTCCGGTTGCCCGTGAGCGAAGTGCGGAACGAAGTGTGGAGAGAAGCGTAACGGAACGCGGTGCGCCAAAGAAAAAAGAAAAACCGGTGGAGTTAGCCAAGCCTGAAATTCGACAAGAAACCAAAATCGACACTAAAGTGATCGCTAAGGTGGCGGCTAAGGCAGAGACGAAGCCAGTTGTAATCGCTGAAACGAAAGTGAAAGCAAAAAAAGAAAAGTCCAACAGTAAAAGTAAATTTGCCGTGCAAAGTTATCGAATCGAAGTAGGGCGCAAGCATGACGTGACTGCAAGCAATATCGTTGCAACGATTGCGGCTGAGGCGAGTCTGGAGCCAAAACATATCGGGCGCATTGATATCTTCGATACTTACAGTGTGCTGGATTTACCAGAAGGCATGCCGCAGCCTGTTTTGAGTAAATTGGAAGCGGTTAAATTAGCTGGTCAGCAATTAAAAATCAAACACGTCGGTGCTGGGTTAATTAATTCAGACCAGGCGAATCAGACAACTGGCCAAAAGAAGGTCGTTAAAACTAAAAAGTAGGTCATCAACGTCGAAAAATTCTATGTCTTGGCGCTGTGGAAAACCCTAATGTGGAATCCCCCAATAGCTAAGAAAATGTTGCGTAGTTACACTATTGCAAATTTGCAATAGTAGTAATTTACAATAATTCGTTTAAAATCAAGGGATTATTTTAATAACGTATAATTTACGTTAACTTAACTATTCACCTTGCATACGAAGCAACTTTCAAAGGATTCTGTTTTTCAGTCGTTATGTCTACTTCACCAATATATTCAAATGTTTCGCTCACTAAGTTTGAACGGGTATTTACTGCCCTTAAGAACGAGGCAGATCCCTACGCGGCGGCCGGAGAAGGTAAAAATCCCCTCCTCTCCTTCTTTAATGAGGGAACAAAAAAGCTCTTTAATTATGACTATTATGCGGGCCAGGATGCAGCTGCAGATGAGTTTACGGCCTCAGTGGTAGATGCCTGGCGCCAGCTGGCCTATGACGATAGTGGGGAAAAAGTCTTCCAGATTGAGGATGCCTTTGGTAACCAGCGCACGGTTGCATTACACAAAAAACAGGATGGGAGCATGGATCTGGTTGAAAAGAATACCGATTCAACCTCTGTTGTGGGAGCCTTGGTTTTTGGGGCTATGCAAACCTATGGCGTGCCAGTAATTGGACTCCATCGTGGGGAACTAACATCGTCCACTAAAGATAAAGTTTTTGCTAAAGTGGGGGCTGATAATGTAGCCGTGGCGACGGCGGTGATTGATACGGCGGTTAAGTATGTGAAAGAGCAATTCCAATCTGTAAGCCCGGTGTATGACGCGTCTCTCGCACTAATAGCCAACAATAAGTTTCAGTTAAGAATTGCACATGAGGTCCTTGCTAGCGCTAATGATAAGGATCCAGTTATAGCCTCAGGAGCGTTAAACCATATTATTGCCAACGGCGCTCAAAGTGACATTGTAAAAGCGGTAGACGTGCTAAAAGAGATGGTTGCCCATGCAAACAAGGATAAAAAAGAAGTTATTAAACACTGTGTTTTGGTTCTGATTAATGCGAGTCCGATTGATGATGATCTCGTTAAATCAATGGTAGGACATATGGCACCCGAGGTCCTTGCGAGCGTTAATGAAAACGACCCGGATATCGTTGCAGCCGTGTTAAAACATATTATTGCCAGCGGTGTTAAAGCTGACATTGTAAAAGCGGTAAGCGTGCTAAAAGATATGGTTGCCAATGCCGGTAGCTATAAAAAAGAAGTTATTCAACGCTGTGCTTTGGTTCTGATAAATGAGCGCTCGATTGAGAATGATCTCGTTAAATCAATGGTAGGACATATCGTTGCGAATGCGGCTAAGTATGACAATGAAATTGTTCAAGATTGTGCATTGTTTATTGTGCGCCACGATAAGCACAACCCTTTTTCTAAAGACATTGCGCTGGCGGCAGTAGATGTTCTTGCCAACGCTCCTGAGCATTTGCGCGGTGCACCCCTGGTTAGAATGGCACGCATAATCATTCGTCACAATCACGATTTTTTTAGTAAGCCAACGAAGGGACAGGAGAGTCAGGAAAAGATTGCTGCGTTTTATGAAAGTAAAGGCGGAATGGATGCTCTCCTGGGGTATAGCGAGGGTCTTTTGGCTGTTCTTGATGCACAGCAAAAGATTTCAGTTAAGTGGACTTACTCGGGTCGCGAGTTTGTAATGGGAGAGGTAGAGCGTGGCGAGAAAGGGCCAAAGCCTTTTTACACGGAAAACAAAGTGCAACGATCTGACTCTCCACACAAGCAGCTATTGACGTTGCGTGCTTTGTGGATTCAAGAAGGTGATGAAGAAGGTGATTTTGAAGCCGCAATCCGGGCCAATCACGATCTTGCTCGCCTCATCGTGAAAGAAAGAAATCATGATGCAATCAAAATTTGGAATGACCGACATCAGGATAGTGTGACTAATTTAGAACCTGGTGCATCATTATTTTAGCCTTGTGAAAGCAGGAATTAAAAAGCCCCGTCACCAACAAAGTGACGGGGCTTTTTTTAATGACTAACCAAACTTATTTTTTTGCGGGTTCAGTAGTTGTCGTTGTAGTGGTAGTTGTATCAGCAGGTTCTGGTGTCGCAGCTGGAGCTGGGTTTTCAGGCGTTGCAGTTGAAGCTGCTGCTTCAGGAGCTGCTGCTTCAGGAGCTGGAGCCGCGCCAACAATCTCAATTTTCGCTTTTGCCTTCATGTCATCCAACATCTTTTTCAAGTTTTGTTGTTGCATTTGTTGAGTTAAAGATGCTTTGACCTGTTCCATTGGCGGCACGTTCGCTGTGCTTGGACGTGTATCTTCCAAAAGAATGACGTGATAACCAAATTGCGATTTCACTGGTGTTTCAGTGAATTTACCTTTTTCTAATTTGGATACGGCTGCAGAGAATTCAGGCACCATGCTGTTCGCATCAAACCAACCTAAATCACCACCCTTTACTTTTGAGCCAGGATCCAACGATTGTGCTTTGGCTAACGCTTCAAAGGATTTTGGATCTTTGTTTAACTTGGCAATAATCGCTTTTGCTTCGTCTTCGTTTTTAACCAGAATATGGCGTGCTTTGTATTGTTCACCAGAAATCTGTGCTTTTAATTTATCGTATTCAGCATTTAATTGTTCATCCGTGATTTTGTCGTTTTTGATGAAATCTTGCACGTAAGCCTGAGCTAAAACAGATTGCTTTGCCATTTCGATTTCATTCAATGTGTCGGCCGTTTTATCCAAACCTTTTTTAACTGCTTCTTGCGCGGCGATCAGTTGCAACGCAATGTTATCAATGATCATTTTGCGTGTTTCAGGCGTGTCTGGCATGCCACGTTGCTGCTTCAAAATCAGATCAACTTCTTTTTGGGTAATTGGTGTGCCATTCACGGTAGCAGCAACGGCATTATCCGTTTTTGCTGCTGTAGTCGTTGCCGGCGTTGAGGCTGCTTTATCAGCGTCTTTAGGTGAGCAGGCAGCAAGTGTTAACAATGCCAATGCAGAAACAATTACAACGCGAGATTTGAGTAACATCGAATTTCCTTTAAAAGTGAGATAAGTTGATTCATTTAAAACGACCACGAATTTTACTCGGGATTTATAAATGTCATCAATTTATTATGCAAATTTTTGGCGTTGATAATTCGACCTTTTCGTAACTGTACCGGTAAGAAAGTGAAAGTGTGTGCATGGAGCGGTTTTTGGTGCGGCGATACTGTCCCGCATCTACAAAAACAACTAATTGCCAGTCGATGGCACGGAGACAAAGATGAATAACAACGAGCCTTCCCAATCTGATCTGGCAGCGCCGGAGATGATCTCATTGGAAGATAAATACACGCTTAAACAGGGCCGTGCCTTTATGACCGGCACGCAGGCATTTGTTCGCCTGGCGATGTTACAGCATCAATGTGATGTAAAGGCGGGTTTAACTACGGCTGGTTACATCACCGGTTATCGCGGTTCTCCGTTGGGCGCTGTTGATATAACGGCGAAAAAGCGAAAAAGTATCTGGAGGCTGAACACGTTAAATTTCATCCCGGCGTGGTTATACACTGGAACGCAAAATGGAACGCGCTTTACTGCTGGAATACCCGCTTTATTATTACGTCTTATTGCTGAAATTGACGAAAGAAAATATGTCGAAAGCAGTTGCCATTGCCAGTATTCCGGAAGAAATTCGTGGATATGGTCATGGGAAGGAGAAGCATGCGGCGCTGGCACACGCTACGCAAGATGATTTGTTGTCGGAGTTCAGGCTGGTGTCTAATCAATCTAAGAAAGTAGCTTAAAAAAATGGACACGGTTATTCATTGCATGTGTCCGTTTTTTTAGGCGCGTACAAAGATTCCTTCTTTGCGATTCTTCTTCACCTTATTCCAATGAAAAATTTGCCCGTTCATCGCAATATAAACACCGTGTGGCAACGTTTGCGCGACGCCGCAAGCAAATCCAAAATTGAATAAAGCATCTGAATTGGCGATTTCATAAGGAATCATCGCACCCGTCAAAATAATCGTTTTGGGTAATTTGGCTTTGCCAAGAAAACGGGCGGTTTCACACATGGTATCGGTGCCATGAATAATCACGATGGCAGTTTCGGTTGCTTGCTGGCAGATGACTTTCATGTCGTTGCGATCATCATCATTCAGATCCAGTGAATCTGCCATGATGACGATTTCAAATGTAGTTGGAAGAGTGACTCTGGCGCGCGAAATTGCAGCAGGCAAATGACTGTCTGCAAAAGTCAATTGGCCATCGATTTCATCATAATGTTTATCAAAAGTGCCACCGGTGGCAAGTATGCGCAGCGTCATGTTTTTAAGTGAAACTAATAGTTGATTCGTTTAGAAATAAGTGGAAGGCAACCCATACCTAATTCAATTTTTAAACAGGCATAAAACACCGGTGCGGCAATTAAACCTGGAATGCCAAACATCGATTCCATGACCAGCATTGAAATGAGTATTTCCCACGCTTTTGCATTAATTTGTGTACCAATTATTTTGGCATTCAAAAAATATTCAAGCTTGTGAATGACCATCATATATAGCAGTGAAAACATGGCAATTGATAACGAATGTGAAAGGCTGATTGTCACTACTACCGTGTTGGAAATAACATTGCCAATCACAGGTAATAAGCCAGTGATAAACGTGATCAACACCAGGGTTTTTGAAAAGGGAAGATGTATGCCGGAAGCGGGCAAAATGATTAATAAATAAATCGCAGAAAGCAAGGTATTAATGGCGGAAATGCGTACCTGCGCAAACACAATGCGTTGAAAAGCGGTATGTAAGTTAACAGCACGTTGAAGTAATGCTTGTGCAAATTCTGGCAATGGCGAATGGGTCTCATGAATAGCAATCATGCCGCCAATAATCATACTCATTAAGAGTTGAATGATGGAGTGACCGGCTTCTTGCCCAAATAATTTGGCTTCTTCTTCGTGTTCATGTAACCAACCGGCGACGGCATCGCGCAGAGCATCACTTCCATTCGGAAGATAATCACTTAACCAGGCGGGGATTTGTGGTCGGGAAATTTCAATCAGGTTTGCCATGCGTTGCAACAACATATGCAAACTACCTGCGTCACTTTTAGCAAAGGCGATGGCAGCAAATATCAGTGCCGTTAAACCGCTGATAACCAGGATGGATAAGATAGCTAAAACAAAGATGCGCGCCTTAACAAAGCGGATTTTCTTTTCAATCAGCGGAGTGAGTAAATGCACCAGCGAATATACCAACAAGCCTGAAAAAAGGGCCAGTAAAAGCCCCGCTTTTAACACCATCAGACCAGTCAATGCGGCTAATAAGTAGGAGGAAACGACGGGTAAAGTAAATTTATTATTCATTGCCCTGAGCATGTTTAATACAGAATCAATCCAACTACAGCACCAATCAATAAGCCAAGACCGGCGAGACTGGAGATTCCAAAACCAATGTGGCGCTTGTCAGGAGAACGGTAATAGCCGACTGCATAAACAACACGTCCAACGATCCACAACGCGCCAAGAATGGCTGCAATTAAGTCGCTCAAAAACATGCTGCATAGCCATAACAAAGGAAGGAATAAGACTAACTGCTCAACTGTATTTGTTTGTACCCGCATTGCGATTAAAAACTCGATCGGACCATCCGTAGCTGGTGCGGCAACTTTATGCGCACTCCTTGCTTTGCCAACTTGGGTGAAAGTCCAAATGTACATCAGCAAACTGGCGATCGTGACCCAGGCTGTTAATTTCATCTTGTCTCCATATAGTTGTAAATGGGAAATTTAAGGCTAGGGCGTGTTGACATTCACTTTAACCAAATCATAGAGGCAGCGATTTCGACAAACGATTTGAATCGTGAAGCAAGTTTGTCATAACGAGTTGCTACTCTTCTGAATTGTTTAAGTTTTGCAAAAAA
>Ga0209512_1000753_pt1 | contig 47718 bp, 43 predicted proteins | sample frozenSSSSmetaG_FD_184142 | JGI IMG/M metagenome (GOLD analysis project Ga0209512, IMG submission 184142) | Glacier valley bacterial and archeal communities from Borup Fiord, Nunavut, Canada, to study Microbial Dark Matter (Phase II) -... | ecosystem: Environmental > Aquatic > Freshwater > Ice >...
AGGTGCGGCGAGAGGCGCGCGAGCGTTGCAGCCTGCCGCTCGCGGAAGTCGGCGGAGACTTCGAGCAGCAGGTAGCGGGCAGGCAGGGCATCGAGCTCCTCCAGCGCCAGCAGCAGGTCGCACGCCAGCCGGCCGCTGCCGCCGCCCAGTTCGAGGATCGTCGTCCCGCCGTCGGCCAGGACCTCGGCCACCGGTCGTGCGAGCGCCTGCGCGAACAGCGGCGTCAGCTCCGGCGCAGTGACGAAGTCGCTGCCGCCGGACGGGTGCCGCCCCACCTTGGCGGCGCCCGCGCTGTAGTAGCCGAGCCCCGGCGCGTAGAGCGCCAGTCCCATGAAGCGCGAGAAGGGGAGCCAACCGCCGGCCGCGTCGATCTCCTGTTCGATCAGCGCGCCCAGTCGCGCGCTGGTCGCCCGGGCCGCGGGCGAGTCGTCGACTTCGGGCGTCGCGGATGGAGCGGGTTGTGCGGTCATGCGCGCATTCTAGGCAAGCGTCGCACTCCAACCGGCCCACGGGCCGCTGCGACGCGATCCTTTAAACTCGCCGGTCCTCTCCACCGGCCCCTGTCCCATGAAAACGCGTACGCGCACGAGCGCGACCCCTGCACCCTTGCCGAAGGGCACTGCGCTCGTGACCGGTGCCGCGAAGCGTCTGGGTGCCGCGATCGCCGTCGCGCTCGCCGAAGACGGCTGGGATGTCGCGGTCCATTACGCCCGCTCGGCCGATGCGGCGCAGGACACCGTCGACGCGATCCATCGCACCGGTCGACGCGCGATGGCGTTCGATGCCGACCTGGGCGACGAGGCCGCGACCCGCACTCTCGTGAAACGCGTGGCCGCCGGACTGTCGGCGCCGCTCTGCCTGGTCAACAACGCGTCGCTGTTCGAGGCCGACGACGCGGCCACCTTCGGTTATGAGAACGCAGCGGCGCACATGCGCCTGAACGTGGCCGCGCCCGTCGTGCTCGCGCAGACGATGCACGGGCTGCTGCGCGCCCGGCAGCGCGGCGTCGTCGTCAACCTGCTCGACCAGAAGCTCTTCAATCCCAATCCCGACTTCCTGTCGTACACGCTGTCGAAGGCGGCGCTCGAGAGCGCGACGACGCTGCTCGCGCGCGCGCTGGCGCCGAAGCTGCGGGTCGTCGGCGTCGCACCCGGCATCACGCTGCCGTCGGCCGACCAGACGAAGCGGGAGTTTGCAAAGGCCCATGCGAAGACGCCGCTGGGGCGGTCCAGCACGCCTGCCGACATCGCCACCGCGATCTGCTATCTCGCCGGTGCCGAGGCCGTGACCGGCACCACGCTGATCGTCGACGGCGGCCAGCACCTCGTGCCGACCGACCGCGACGTCATGTTCATGGGCCGCGCATGACCACGATGCCGACCTCCCTCCTGCACCCGCTGCTGGCCGACTGCCGCCGCGTCTACCTGCGCAACTTCGACCTGCTGGCGAACATCGGCATCCACGAGTTCGAGAAGAACGGCGCGCAGCGCATCGTCGTCAACATCGACCTGTACGTGCCGCTCGTCGCGACCACGCCACGGCACGACAAGATCGACGAGGTTCTCGATTACGATTTCATCCACGCGACGATCCGGGAACGCGTCGCGGTCGGCCACATCAACCTGCAGGAGACCCTGTGCGACGACCTCGCGCGCGTCCTGCTGGCGCATCCGCAGGTGCGGGCCGTGCGCGTGGCGACCGAGAAGCCCGACGTCTATCCCGACTGCGATGCGGTCGGCGTCGAAGTGTTCCATGTGAAGGCATCGACGGAGTGACGATGGCCGCAGTCCTCGAACCGACCCACCTGCAGCACACGCAGGCCGCGCACGCGCAGCGCTCGGTCAGCGATCGCAAGCTCGAGAAGCGCCTGTGCCGGCTGGCCGGTCAGGCGATCGGCGACTTCAACATGATCGAGGAAGGCGACCGCGTGATGGTCTGCGTGTCGGGCGGCAAGGACAGCTACGGCCTGCTCGACATCCTGCTCAAGCTGCGCGACCGCGCACCGATCCGCTTCGAACTCGTCGCCGTCAACCTCGACCAGAAGCAGCCCGGTTTTCCGGCGCACGTGCTGCCCGAGTACCTCGCGCGGCTCGGCGTGCCTTTCCACATCGAGACGCAGGACACCTATTCGATCGTCAAGCGCCTGATCCCCGAGGGCAAGACCACCTGCTCGCTGTGCTCGCGGCTGCGCCGCGGCGCGCTGTACAAGGTCGCGACCGAACTGGGCGCGACCAAGATCGCGCTCGGCCATCATCGCGACGACCTGTTCGAGACCTTCTTCCTGAACCTGTTCTATGCGGGAAAGATGAAGGGCATGCCGCCGAAGCTGGTGTCCGACGACGGGAAGCACATCGTGATCCGCCCGCTCGCCTACGTCGCCGAACGCGACCTCGAACGGTGGGCCGTCCTGCAGGACTATCCGATCATCCCGTGCGACCTGTGCGGCGCGCAGGAAAACCTCAAGCGCCAGGAAATGAAGGCGATGCTGCGCGACTGGGAGCAGCGCTTCCCCGGGCGCATCAAGAGCATCGCGGCGGCGATGCAGTCGGTCACGCCGTCGCACCTGCTCGACCGCACGATCTTTCCGTTCGAGGGACTGCGGGCCGACGGCACCGCGACGGCCGACGGCGACCTGGCCTTCGACGAGGATCCGTGCACCACCGGCGAAACCGGCAGTCGCATCGACGTCGCGTCCATCGGCCGCCTCACGCGCGAGGAAGACCGATGAGCGGACAGGGTTCCGGCGGCAACGTGCTGGCCGCGATCTGCAGCTTCTTCATCCCGGGACTGGGCCAGCTGGTCCAGGGCCGGCTGCTCGCGGCCTTCCTGTTCTTCGTCGCGGCGGCCGCGCTGTGGGTCGTGCTGCTCGGCTGGGTCATCCACCTGTGGTCGGTGATCGACGCGGCGCGCTGGCAGTCCACCTAGCTCAGATCGCGTCCTGCTGGAACGCGGTGATCGCGCGGTACTGCTCCTCGAGCTGACGCGGAATCGCCGCGAAGATCGGCGCGAGGCGCGCGTAGACCGCGGCGGCGGCGGGATCGGGTTCGTGCGTGTAGGTCGCCCCGATCAACGGCGCGACCTCGTCGAGCGAGTCCATCATCCCGATCGCGTAGAGCCCGAGCATCGCCGCGCCGAAGCACGAACTCTCGATGCTCTCCGGCACGACCACCGTGCGATCGAACACGTCGGCCAGCATCTGCCGCCACATCGGCGAACGCGCGAAGCCACCGGTGGCCTTGATCACGTGCGTGCGACCGATCAGCGCCTCCACGGCCGGCAGGATCGTGTGCAGGTTCATCACGACGCCTTCGAGCACCGCGCGGATCATGTGCTCCTTGCGGTGATGCATCGCGAGGCCGAAGAACGAGCCGCGCAGGTCGGCGTTCCACAGCGGCGCGCGTTCGCCGGCCAGGTAGGGATGGAACAGCAGGCCCGCCGCACCCGGCCTGATGCGCTGCGCGATGTGCGTCAGCACGTCGTAGGGATCGATACCGAGACGCTTCGCGGTTTCGGTCTCGGCGGCGGCGAACTCGTCGCGCACCCAGCGCAGCACGATGCCGCCATTGTTGACCGGACCGCCGACGACCCAGTGCTGTTCGGTCAGCGCGTAGCAGAAGGTGCGGCCCTCGGGATCGGTCTGCGGCGCGTCCACCACGGTGCGCATCGCGCCGCTGGTGCCGATGGTCAGCGCGACGGCGCCGCGCTCGATCGCGCCGACCCCGAGGTTCGACAGCACGCCGTCGTTCGCGCCGACGACGATCGGCGTGTCGGCGACGAGACCCAGCGCATGCGCCTGCGCGGTGTCGACCAGCTTCAGGCGATGCGTGGTCGGGACCGGCATCGGCAGTCGCGACGCGTCGAGCCCGGTCAGCGCCAGCGCCCCCTCGTCCCAATCCAGCGCATCCAGATTGAAGAGGCCGGTCGCCGATGCGATCGAATGGTCGACGACCCATTCACCACAAAGCCTTCTGAGCACGAACTCCTTGATGCCGACGAAGCGTTTCGCGCGCTTCCAGATCGCCGGTGCCGTCTCGCGCAGCCACAGCAGCTTGATCAACGGCGACATCGGATGGATCGGCGTCCCGGTGCGGCGATAGATCCCGAGGCCGTCGTGCTCGGCATTGACGCGCACGGCCCACGGCGCAGCTCGGTTGTCGGCCCAGGTGTAGCTCGGCGTCAGCGGCCGGTCGTGGGCATCGACGGCGATCAGGCTGTGCATCGCGGCGCTGAACGCGACGCACGCGACGTCCCTGCCGGCGACCTGCGCGGCCATCACCGCGCCGTGGATCGCGCCCACCACGGCCTGGAAGATCAGCTCGGGATCCTGCTCGGCCGCGCCCGGGACCGGCGTCTCGAGCGGGTACTCGACCGCGTGCTGGCCGAGGACCTGCCCGCGCCGCCGGCGATCCGCGGCGAAGACCACGACCTTGGTGCTGGTCGTGCCGATGTCGACGCCGATCGCGCAGCGCGCCATCAGACCACCAGCGACAGCAGCATGATCAGCACGAAGCCCGCGTCGTTGACGTGCAACAGGATCAGCGAGCCGACGCCATCAGCGCGCGGCGACCAGCCGCGCGAGCAGGATCGGCGACAGCTGCGCGTGCACCGCCATTTCGCCGATGGTCTTGCCGACGCCGGTCGCGATCAGCATCTGCTTGAAGCCGCCGCCCGCGCCGATGATCAGCAGGATCGCGGCCACCGGCAGCAAGCTCGCGTCGAGCTGCTTCGCGACGCCCTTCGCGTCGAGCCCGCGGCCGAAGCCGAAGGTCCAGATGCCGACCAGCAGCCCGGCCAGCAGCGCCACGATCGGGTTGCCGATGAAGTCCATCCACACGCGCACCGGACTCGTGTCGGGCGTGGCGATGTCGGCGAGCGTCTTGGCCAGCATCAGCGCAACGGGCAGCAGGATCGTGAAGAGCGTGATGCCGAAGCCGGGCATGTCGTCGCGCGAGTCCCCGCGATCGCGAGCGAGCGTCTCGGCGAGCTCGTGGGTGGCCGATCCCGGCACGCTCTTCGCGATCCACGCGCCGTAGACCGGACCCGCGATGATCGCCGTCGGCAGGCCGACCAGCAGGCCGTAGAAGATGGTCTTGCCGATATCGGCGCCGAACGCGCCGATCGCGAGCAGCGGACCGGGATGCGGTGGCACCAGGCCGTGCACCACCGACAGCCCGGCCAGTAGCGGGATGCCGATCTTGACCAGCAGCACGAGCAGCACGAAGCCGATCTCGAAGAACAGCGGGATGCCGACCAGGAAGGCCGCGATCATCATCGCCCAGTGCACCTTCGCCTCGCCGAATGCGTCGATCAGCGTGCGGGCGATACGGTCGGCGCCCCCGGACTCGGCCATCAGCTTGCCGAGCATCGTGCCCAGGCCGAGCAGCACGCCGACGAAGCCGAGCGTGCCGCCGAAGCCGTCCTGGAACTCCTTGACGACCTTGCCGACCGGCAGCCCGGTGACGAGCCCGAGGAAGCCCGACGCGAGGATCAGCGCGATGAACGGATGAAGCTTGAAGCGCGCGATCAGGACGATCAGCCCGACGATCGCGAGGGCGGCTGCGGCCAGCAGGAAGCCGGGACCTTCGAGTCCGTTCATGTCCGTCTCTTCGGGGTCGGGAATCGATCCGCTACGACGGGTTCAGGCGCTCAGCTTGAACGGATTGAAGTCCGTGCCGCGGTCGTAGTAGTCCTCGCCCTCCGCCTTCTTGAGGAAGGCGACCAGCCGGTAGGTCAGCGGCGTGGCCAGCACTTCCCAGCCGGTCTTGAGCAGGTACTGGATCAGCGCGACCTTGACGATGTCGCTGGTCTCCCAGATGCCGTAGAACGCGATCACGTAGAACAGCGACGAGTCGACCGCTTCGCCGACGACCGTCGAGCCGATCGTTCGGGTCCATAACATCCGGCCCTGGGTCAGCAACTTGAGCCGCGCGAGCACGTAGCTGTTCGCGAAGCTGCCGCACCAGAACGCGAGCATCGATGCGGCCGCGATGCGCCACGCGTTGCCGAACACCGTGTCGAGCGCGGGCTGGTAGACCTTCATGTAGTCGGACGGGCCCGGCGGCAGGTGCACGACGACCCACGCCATGAACGACGCGAAGGCGATCGCGAAGAAGCCCGCCCACACCACGCGGCGGTCGCGGCCGTAGCCGTAGACCTCGGTCAGGATGTCGCCGAAGAAATAGCTGATCGGGAAGAACAGGATGCCTGCGCCGAACGGCGTCGGTCCGAAGAACGGAAGGTCGACGACCGCCTGCTTGGCCGCGCCGATGAAATTCGAGCACAGCAGCACGCAGACGAAGGCCGCCATCACGAAGTCGTAGTAGCGGTAAGACCGCTTCGACGATGAAAGCGAGGTCGGGAGCGGGGAGGGAACGGTGTCCTGGGTCATGACGGGCGCGATCGGGGGCGAAGCCGCGAGAATCGCACAGACCCCGCGCGAACAGTGAACCCGGCGCCGATCAGCTCTTGGCGGGACGCGTCTTGTTCAGCAGCGCGCTGAGGTTCGCCATCCGCTGCTTCGGCGACATCGTCGTGTCGCCCTCGGCGATCTTCGGCGCCTGCTCGAGCCCGAGTTCGGCGATGAAGCGCGACGGCTCGCAGGTCTGCGCGTCGCGCGCGCGACGGCGCTTGCGGCACCAGCTGATCGTCAGGCTGCGCTGGGCGCGCGTCACGCCGACGTACATCAGGCGTCGCTCCTCCTCGATGCGCTGCGCGAGCAGTGCCGGGTCGTCGTCCTCGCCGCCCTTGTGCGGCAGCACGCCTTCCTCGATGCCGACCAGGAAGACGTGGCCGAACTCCAGTCCCTTGGCGGCGTGCAGCGTCGACAGCCGGACCGCATCGATGTCCTCGGTCTTGTCGTCGAGCATGCTCAGCAACGCGATCGTCTGTCCGAACTCGATCAGGTTCTTGCCGTCCTCCTCGCAGCGCTTGGTGGCCCAGGCGGCGAAGTCGACGACGTTCTGCCAGCGCTTCTGCGCGCCGCGCTCGTCGGCAGCGTCGAACAGGTGCGCGCGGTAGTCGATCGCGGCGAGCAGTTCGTCGAGCACGCGACCGCCGGGCTCGCGCTCGGCGCGGTCCTGGTAGCGGTTGACGAAGGCGGTGAACTGCTCGATCGGCTCGAGCTGGCGGGCGGCGACGCGCATCGAGAAGGCCGACTCGCAGGCCGCCTCGAACAGCGACACGTTGCGCTGCGACGCGTAGTGGCCGAGTGCTTCCAGCGTCGCCGCACCCACGCCGCGCTTGGGGACGGTGATCGCGCGGATGAACGCGGGATCGTCGTCGACGTTGGCGAACAGCCGCATCCACGCCATCAGGTCGCGGATTTCACTGCGCTCGAAGAACGACTGGCCGCCCGACAGCACGTAGGGGATCTTCTCCTTGCGCAGCGCTTCCTCGAAGACGCGCGCCTGGTGGTTGCCGCGATAGAGCACCGCGTAGTCGGACCACTTCGCACCGCGCTCGAAGCGATGGGCGCTCATGCGGATGGCCACCGACTCGGCCTCGTGGAGGTCGTCGTCCATCGGGCTGATCGTGACCGGGTCGCCGGGGCCGTGCTCGCTCCACAGCTTCTTCTCGAACAGCTTGGGGTTGGTCGCGATCAGCGCGTTGGCGGCCGACAGGATGCGGCCGCTGGACCGATAGTTCTGCTCGAGCTTGATGACGCGCAGGTTCGGGTAGTCGCGCTGCAGGTTGGCGAGGTTGTCGAGCGTGGCGCCGCGCCACGCGTAGATCGCCTGGTCGTCGTCGCCGACCGCCGTCAGCGCGGCGCGCGCACCGGTCAGTTGCTTGAGCAGCCGGTACTGGCTCGCATTGGTGTCCTGGACCTCGTCGACGAGCAGGTAGCGCAGCTTCGACTGCCAGCGATACAGCACGTCCTGGTGCTCGTCGAACAGCGTGACCGCCCGCCCGATGAGGTCGTCGAAATCGACCGCGTGGTACGCCTTGAGCGTCGCCTCGTAGCTGCGGAACACGCGTGCGGCGATGACGGCATCGGGATCGGCGACATCGCTCTGCTCGATCACGTCGGGCGTGAGCATCGCGTTCTTCCACAGCGAGACACGGGTCTGCAAGCGCTTGACGATCGCCGGGTCGCTGCTCGCGCACAGGTCCTGCAGGATGCCGCGCGCGTCGTCGGCCGACAGGATCGAGAAGCGGCGACGAAGGCCGATGGCTTCGGCTTCCTGGCGAAGGATCTGCAGGCCGAGCGCGTGGAAGGTCGACACCGTCAGGCCGCGCGAGGCCTTCGCGTCCAGCAGCGTACCGACGCGCTGCCGCATCTCGGTTGCGGCCTTGTTGGTGAACGTCAGCGCCGCGATCTGCCGCGCGGCGTAGACCCCGCTCGACACCAGATGGGCGATCTTGTGCGTGATGACCCGGGTCTTGCCGCTACCGGCCCCGGCAAGGACCAGACAGGGTCCGTCGACGTGGAGGACCGCAGCGCGTTGCTGGGCATTGAGAAGAGCGGACACGGCGATCGATGAGAACCTGCATCGACGACGTGCGACGCATAGCGGCCGCGATCGTACACGACGACGGCACGCGCCTCGCCCGCTGTCGCCGGAGTGGTCGAGTCGTCAGGCCATCGGCGGCGCGGCAGGCGGGTCGATGATCGGCGAAGGCGTCATCGGCGGGACCTCGACCGGCTGCGGCACCTCGTTCGGCGGCGGATCCGTGAACGGCGAAGGTCCCGGGACGGGGTTGTCGGGAATCGGCGACGGGGGTGCGCCCGGTTCGGGATCCGGGGTGATATGCAGCGACTGTCGGTAGGACATCGAAGGTCTCCTCGTGTGGTGAGGCGCGATCACGCCTGTTGCGTCGATAAAAAAAGGGGCTTGCGCCCCTTCTTCCGGAGTGCCGCTGCTTCAGCGGCCCTTCACGACGTCCTTGACGTCCTCGGCGATGTCACCAGCCGTCGCGCGCGTCTTGCCGGCGACCTGCTGCGCGTCGCCCTTGGCCTCGAGTTCCCGGTCACCGGTCACGTGGCCAGCGACTTCCTTGACCTTGCCCACGGCTTCTTCGGTACGACCCTTGACTTGTTCCTTGTTCATAAAGACCTCGCTTCGTTGGTTTAAGAGAGAAGGCGCGGGTTCGAATCAACGCGCACCGCTCAACCGCCAGCGCAGTCTGCGCCGGCCCTGTCGACGCAAGTTTCAGCCGCGTCCTGATCACTCTGTAGGACTCGGCGACGGCATCTTCTCGGACCTGCTAAATGTCCAGCGGATCGATTTCCACATGCCAGCGTAGGCGCGGACGCCGGCCCTGCAAGGCCCCTAACCAGGCGTCCAGGAACGCATGCAGCGCCGGCCGCGCACGAGCCTCGATGAGCAGTTGGGCGCGCTCCACGTTGGCGACGCGCGCGACGCTCATCGGCACCGGATCGTAGAGCTCCACCCCGCGATCGACCCGCATCGCGTCGAGGATCGCCATGCCTTCGGTCCGCGCCGCCGCAAGGAAAGCGATCGCATCCGACGCGCGCGGCGCCTCGGCGCGCAGCACCGCCTGGTGCGAGAACGGCGGCAGTCCCGCGGCCTTGCGATCGGCCAGCTGGGTCGCCGCGAATCGATCGAAATCGTGCGCCAGCAGCGCCTCGAACAGCGGATGCTCGGGCGAGCGCGTCTGGATCAGCACTTCGGCACCGCGCGACCGGGCGCCGCCCCGACCCGCGCGACCGGCGACCTGCATCAGGTTCGAAAACAGCCGTTCGGCCGCGCGGAAGTCGTGCGAGTACAGCGCGCTGTCGGCATCGAGTACGCACACCAGCGTCACGTTGCGGAAGTCGTGACCCTTGGCCAGCATCTGCGTGCCGACCAGGATGTCGAGATCGCCGAGATGCACCGCATCGAGCAGGCTGGCGGCAGAACCCTTGCGTCGCGTGCTGTCGCGATCGATGCGCGCCACGCGCGCGTCGGGAAACAGCGCGCGCAGGCTCTCCTCGACCCGCTGCGTGCCGCGCCCCACGGCCGACAGGTCGACGTTGCCGCATTCGGGGCAGGCGCGCGGCACGCGATGCTGCCAGCCGCAGTGGTGACAATGCAGGTTGCGATCGGACTTGTGAAAGACCGCGTTGACACTGCAGCGCGGACAGGCGCTCAGCCATCCGCACGACCCGCACGCGAGGACCGGCGCATAGCCACGACGGTTGTGGAACACCAGCACCGGCTCGTGGCGCGCGATGCGATCGGCGATCGCGAGACGCAGCGGCTCGGTCAGGCCGTGCAGGGCCTCGACCCGCTGGGTCGGCACGAGGCGGATGGTCGGCAGGCTCGCCTCGGGCACCGCGCGCTCGGTCAGAACCAGCTTGCGATAACGACCGCTCTCGACGTGTGCCCAGCTCTCCATCGATGGCGTCGCCGATGCGAGGACGACCGGGATCGCCTGCCCGGCCAGCCCCTGTCGCGCGCGGACGATGGCGAGGTCTCGCGCGGAGTAGCGCAAGCCCTCCTGCTGCTTGTACGACGCGTCGTGCTCCTCGTCGACGACGATCAGGCCCAGCCGCGGCAGCGACGCCAGAACGGCGAGCCGGGTCCCGAGCAGCACGTCGACCTGTCCTTCGTGTGCGAGCACCCACTGATGCAGACGCTCTCCCGCGGCGTGGCCGCTGTGCAGCGTGCCGATGCGCGCGCCGGGCAGTCCGCAGCGAAAGGTCTCCGCCAGCTGCGGAGTCAGGTTGATCTCGGGGACGAGCACGAGGGCCTGCCGTTTCGCGGCGACGACCTCGGCGATGGCGCGCAGGTAGACCTCGGTCTTGCCGCTGCCCGTGATGCCGTAGAGCAGCAAGGGCTTCAGCGTGGCGGGACTGTCGCGGGCCTCGAGGATCGCGCCCAGCGCCGCCGCCTGCATCGGATTGAGCGCGACGGCTTCCTTGCCCGCGTCGGCGGGCACAGCCGCCGCGGCGAGCTTGGCTGAGCGCTTGATCGCCCGCGCGATCGACGGCAGCGTGGCGCTGCAGGAGACCCCGTCTTCCGACGGGTCGGACAGCGCGTAGCGGGACGCGTCGCGCAACGGCACCGGCAGCGACGGCAACGCGACCTCGCCGAGCGGGCGGTGGTAGTAGCTCGCGGCGAAGCGGGTCAGCGCCAGCCAGTCTGCCGACATCGGTGACAGGCCGTCGACCCGCGCCACCACATCGCGGATGCGCTCGGCATCGACCATCGCGGTGTCGTTGATCTCGACCACGAGGCCCACCAGAGTGCGGGCGCCGAAGGGCACGAGCACGAACTGGCCGACCTCGATCGCACCGCCCGTCCATCGATAGTCGTAGAGGCCGTCGCCGGTCCCGGCCGATGCGGCGACCGCTGCCGGCTGGTCGATGGCGACGCGAACGAACGAGAGCATCGCGCTTTCGGCCCGCCGCAAATCGTGGGAACGCGGCAGATAGTTGCAGTAAGTGATTGTGACTACGACGCTTTTTTTGTTTGCACAGATGCTGTGGACAACTTTGTGAAGAAGATGCCTGCAGTCCCGCTAACTGTCGGAGTCCAAAGGATTTTTGTCAAATTGCCGAAACATTGGGCAATCTCCAAGTCATTGAAAGAAAACGATTTGTTGCGCACGGCGTCGCGTTGAAATATGTCGAACCCCTAGTTTGGGCATTCCCCGACTTTGTGCATAAGTCAAGCGGATTCGCGACGGTTTCGCAGCGATTTTTGCGTGCCGATTGAATCCGCAAATACCCTGAACCGACTAGGCCGCGGCGACCCGCGCGGGGATCCTCGACATCTCGTGCACGGCCTCGACGAGCGTCGAGACCGCGTCGGGCGGCGTGAACTGGGAGATGCCGTGTCCGAGGTTGAACACGTGACCCGGCTGGCGCGGACTGTCGAACGCGGCCAGCACATTCGCGACCTCCGCCCGGATCGTCGCGTCGTCGCCGAACAGCACCGACGGATCGAGATTGCCCTGCAGCGCGCAGCGACCACTCACTGCAGCACGTGCGACGGCCGCGTCGACGGTCCAGTCGAGGCCGATCGCATCCACGCCGGTCGCCGCGATGTCGGACACCCAGCCGCCGCCGCCCTTGGTGAACAGGATGCTCGGCACCCGCACGCCGGCATGCTCGCGCGGCAGGCTGGCGACGATCTTCGCCATGTAGGCCAGCGACCACTTCTGGTAGGTCCCGTGGGCGAGGGTGCCGCCCCACGTGTCGAACACCATCACCGCCTGCGCGCCGGCTTCGATCTGCGCGGTCAGGTAGTCGATGACGGCCTCGGTGGTGACGTCCAGCAGGCGGGCCAGCAGGTCGGGCCGGCGGTAGAGCATCGTCTTGATCTTCTGGAAGTCGCGCGACGACCCGCCCTCGATCATGTAGCAGGCCAGCGTCCACGGGCTGCCGGAGAAACCGATCAGCGGCACGCGCTGCAGGCCGTCCGCGCGAACCAGCGTGCGGCGGATCTGCGCGGTCGCGTCGTACACGTACTGGAGGCTCTCGCGCGACGGAACGCGCAGCTTCGCGACGTCGGCCTCGTCGCGAATCGGCCGGTCGAACACCGGGCCCTCGCCTTCGACGAAGCGCAGGCCGAGGCCCATCGCATCGGGGACCGTGAGGATGTCCGAGAAGAGGATCGCCGCGTCCAGGTCGTAGCGGTCGAGCGGCTGGATCGTGACCTCCGTCGCGTAGTCGGGCGTCTTGGCAAGGTTCAGGAACGAGCCCGCCTTCTTGCGCGTCGCGAGGTACTCGGGCAGGTAGCGACCCGCCTGGCGCATCAGCCAGACCGGCGTGTACGGGGTCGGCTGGCGGAGCAGGGCGCGGATGAAGGTGTCGTTGGCGAGGCCGGTCGATTGCATGGGTGGAGTCCGTCGGAGGTCACGCATTCTAATGGCCCCGCGTTTGCTCCTGCCAATTCCGGCGCGCTATGATCCGCGACCCTCGCCGAGGCGCGCATCGACGCTTCGCAGACCCGGCAACGACGGCTCAATCCCCGTTCGCCGCTGCGAGGCCTGCGAGGCACACCATGGAATCGTTGATCGCACTCGTCGCCGTAGTCGCCGTTCTCCTGAGCGGCCTGCGCGTCGCGCAGGAATACGAACGCGGCGTCGTGTTCCGTCTCGGCCGATTCGCCGGGCTGCGCGGCCCCGGACTGTACTGGATCATTCCGCTGGCCATCGAACGCACGGTGAAGGTCGACATCCGCACGCGGACGGTGTCGGCCGAGCAACAGGAAACGATCACGCGCGACAGCGTGACGGTCAAGCTCAATGCGGTGCTGTGGTACCGGATCGTCGACGCGACGAAGTCGGTGATCGCGGTGGCGGATGCTCCAGCCGCGGTCTATCAGCTGGCGATGACGAGCTTGCGCAATTCGATCGGGCGGCACGATCTCGACGAAGTCCTTCAGGAGCGGGACAAGATCAACGACCTCCTGCGCAACAACATCGCCGGGCTGACCGGGCAGTGGGGCATCGAGGTCGAGCGTTTCGAGATGAAGGACGTCGAACTGCCCGGTGCGATGCAGGAGGTGATGGCGATGCAGGCGCAGGCCGTCCGTGAAAAGCGGGCTCGCATCATCAAGGCCGAAGCGGAACTCGAGGCCTCCCGCAAGCTGGCCGAAGCGGCGCAGCAGATGGCCAACAACCCGGTCGCCATCGAACTGCGGCGGATGCAGATGGTGTCGGAGGTGGGCGCCGAGAACAACAGCACGACCATCCTGATGATCCCGTCCGACTTCGTCTCGGCCGCGCGCAGTCTCGACGACTATCTGCGGACCGCCACGGCGAGTCACGATCGAGCCAAGGGCTGACGTACGCGTCGAATCGATGGCCAAGCTCTACTTCCGTTATGCGGCGATGAACGCCGGCAAGTCGACCGCGCTGCTGCAGGTGGCGCACAACTACGAGGAGCGCGACCAGACCGTCGCGCTGTTCACGTCGGCGATCGACACGCGCTACGGCACCGGACGCATCGTGTCGCGCCTGGGCGTGGAACGCCCCGCCGAACGGTTCGACGCGACGACCGACTTCTCCGCGCTGCTGATGTCGCGGCCACGTCCGTCCTGCGTGCTGATCGACGAGGCGCAATTCCTCGCCGAGCCGCAGGTCGCGGATCTCCACCGCTTCGCGCACGTCGAGGGCGTGCCGGTGATCTGCTACGGCATCCGCAGCGACTTCCAGGGCCAGGCGTTCCCCGGGTCGCGCGCGCTGCTGACGCTGGCCGACGACCTGGAGGAGATGAAGACCGTCTGCCGCTGCGGGCGCAAGGCGAGCTTCAACATGCGCGTCGACGACGAGGGGCGCCGCATCACCGAAGGCGCGCAGGTCGTGATCGGCGGCAACGAGCGCTACGAAGCCGTGTGTCCGTTGCGCTTCTACACGGGAGTCTGCTGACCGCTACGGCTGTTCCTTCAGGAAGCTGGCGATCTCGTTGAAGAAGTCGAAGCGATGCTTCTCGAAGAGCACGAAGTGGGTCGCGTCCTTGATCAGCACGTTCTTCTTCACCGGCGCGTTGGTGAGGTCGCGCATCAGCAGCTCGCGATCGTCGACGTACGACCAGGTGTCGTAGTCGCCGCCGATGACGAGCGTGGGCACAGAGATCGACGACGCGTTCCAGATGCGCCGGCCGGTCGCCTGCATGAAGCTGTCCTCCAGCACGCCGTTGGGCGCGCGCAGGCTCGCCGGCGTGCGCGAGCCGCTCGTCGGATCCGTCTTCAGCGCCTCGAGCGCGAACGCGTCGCGCACGCCTTCCTCGCGATACTGGCTCTTGTCCTCGACCGGGATCTCATTGTCCCAGCGCGCGTCGTTGGCGGCCTTCGGACTCAGGCGATAGGCCCCCAGCGCGTAGTTGAACTCGTAGGGCTTGCGCTTGTTCTGCGAACCGCTGCCCGCACCCAGGTTGGTGTGGGTGGGCAGCGCATAGGCCGGCGCGTACAGCACCAGCGTCTTGACCTTCTCGCTGTTGAGCGACGTGTACATGCCCGCGGTCGTCGCGCCCCACGACCAGCCGATCAGCGTGATGCGCTTGACGCCGTGCTTCTTGCGCAGGTAGTCGACGACGGCCCCGATGTCGCGGATCGCGAGATACGAGCGCGTGACCGGCCGGTTGTTCGCGGCCGGCTCGTCCATCGCCTTCTCGCGCGACGAGAAGCCGTAGTTGCGCTTGTCGAACAGATAGACCACGTAGCCCTTGTCGACCATCCAGTCCGCCCACGAGTAATCCTTGTAGTCGAGGTCGAAGTCGGGCGTGGACGAGTAGGTCGCGCCGTGGATGAACAGCACGATGTTGTCGTCGGTGAAGCGGGTCTGCGCGTCGCTCATCTTGCTGCGCACGAACAGCTTGACGCCGGGATCGACGCCGTCGATGAGGGTGTCCTGCTTGACGGTCCGGGCTTCGACGAGCGTCGAGGCGAGCAGCAACAGCAACGCGAACGCGGCGCGTACGGTCATGCGAATCTCCCTGGTCAGTGGAACGCTTCTGGAGGGCGCTCCTGGCCGGCAATGTACTGCGGCTCGGCCGGCCGGGGAAGGTACGCGTGCGGCGCGCCGTTATTCCGCAGCCGCGGCCGTCAGTCGCCGATCGACTGCTGCGCGTCGGCGAGCGAGCGGATCTGGTAGCGGCCGTCGTCGCGGAACAGCCAGGTCTCGACGTATTCGATGCCACCCTTCTTCAGCACCGCGGGATGCGGAACCGGCAGCGGCGACGCGTCGTGGACGCTCTTCATCGCCACCTGTTCGAGGTCGCGGTAACCGTTCGATCGCATCACCTTGACGCTGGTCGGCGTGCCTTTCGCATCGGCGCGGATCGTCAGCACGACGATCGACTTCAGGACCGGTGGCGGCGCGCCGTCGAAGAGCAGCTTCGCGTTACGGAAATAGATGCGGCGGGCCGCGTCGCGCTTGTAGCCGTCGACGCTGCGGGCCTGCGATTCGCGGGGCGGTTCGGCTCCGGGTTCCCTGCCGGCGGCAGCGGCCCTCGCTTCCGCGACCGGCGACTCGGTCGCCGCGGCGGGCGAACCGGTATCGGTCTTCGTCGAGCAGGCCGAGAGGGCCAGCGCGAGGATCAGGGCAATCCGGCGCGCATTCGATTCGACGAGGCAGGACGCCACGCGCGTCCCGGATCGAATCGTGTTGCCGGACGTGTTCGAGCGCGGAGTCTCGACGTCTTGCGTGATGCCCTACCGCTTGTGACGCAGCCGCTGGATGGCCGCGAGCTGCGCCGCCATGACGACGAGCTCCGACTGCGCCTTCGCGAGGTCGAGGTCGCTCTTGGCGTTGGCCATCGCTTCCTCGGCGCTCTTCTTCGCTTCGGCCGCCTTGCTCTCGTCGAGGTCGGCACCGCGGATCGCGGTGTCGGCCAGGACCGTCACCAGGTCGGGCTGCACCTCGAGGATGCCGCCGGCGACGAACACGAACTCGTCCTCGGACTTGCCGGCCACGCGGATGCGCACCGCACCCGGCTTGATGCGCGTGATCAGCGGCGTGTGCTTCGGATAGATGCCGAGCTCGCCGGCTTCGCCGGGAAGGGCGACGAACTCCGCCTCGCCCGAGAAGATGTTCTCCTCGGCCGAGACGACGTCGACGTGCATGGTGCTGGCCATCAGCTCACCTTCTTCGACTTCTCGATCGCTTCGTCGATCGTGCCGACCATGTAGAAGGCCTGCTCGGGCAACGCGTCGAGCTCACCGGCCACGATCATCTTGAATCCGCGGATGGTCTCGGCGAGCGAGACGTACTTGCCCGGCGCGCCGGTGAAGGTCTCGGCCACGTGGAACGGCTGCGACAGGAAACGCTGGATCTTCCGCGCACGGGCGACGATCAGCTTGTCTTCCGGCGCGAGTTCGTCCATGCCCAGGATGGCGATGATGTCGCGCAGCTCCTTGTAGCGCTGCAGCGTGCCCTGCACGGCGCGGGCGGTGTTGTAGTGGTCCTCGCCGACGACGTTCGGGTCGAGCTGGCGCGACGTCGAGTCGAGCGGGTCGACCGCGGGATAGATGCCGAGCGCGGCGATGTCGCGCGACAGCACGACGGTGGAGTCGAGGTGGGCGAAGGTGGTCGCCGGCGACGGGTCGGTCAGGTCGTCCGCGGGCACGTACACGGCCTGGATCGACGTGATCGACCCGGTCTTGGTCGACGTGATGCGTTCCTGCAGGCGGCCCATTTCCTCGGCCAGGGTGGGCTGATAACCGACAGCCGACGGCATGCGGCCGAGCAGTGCGGACACTTCGGTGCCGGCCAGCGTGTAGCGGTAGATGTTGTCGACGAAGAACAGCACGTCGCGGCCTTCGTCGCGGAAGTGCTCGGCCATCGTCAGGCCGGTCAGCGCGACGCGCAGGCGGTTGCCCGGCGGCTCGTTCATCTGGCCGTAGACCATCGCGACCTTCGAGTTCTCGAAGTTCTCGGCGTCGATGACGCCGGCGTCCTTCATCTCGTGATAGAAGTCGTTGCCTTCGCGGGTGCGCTCGCCGACCCCGGCGAACACCGACAGGCCCGAGTGCTCCTTGGCGATGTTGTTGATCAGCTCGAGCATGTTGACGGTCTTGCCGACGCCGGCGCCGCCGAACAGGCCGACCTTGCCGCCCTTGGCGAACGGACAGATCAGGTCGATGACCTTGATCCCGGTTTCCAGCAGGTCCTGCGACGGCGAAAGCTCGTCGTAGGCCGGCGCGCGGCGGTGGATCGTCGAGAAGGTGTCCGACTTGATCGGGCCCACTTCGTCGATCGGGTTGCCGAGCACGTCCATGATGCGGCCGAGCGTGCCCAGGCCGACCGGCACCGAGATGCCCTTGCCGGTGTTCTGGACCATCATGCCGCGGCGCAGGCCGTCTGACGAGCCGAGCGCGATGCAGCGCACGACGCCGTCGCCGAGTTGCTGCTGCACTTCGAGCGTCAGCGCGGAACCGTCCATCTTCAGCGCGTCGTAGACGCGCGGCATGTCGCCGCGCGGGAATTCGACGTCGACCACGGCGCCGATGCACTGGACGATCTTGCCTTCGGTGTGGGCCTTGCCCTGCGTCGCGTTCATATCCATCGTTGCTGCACTCATATCAACCCTCACGTAGCTATGTCATCCCGGCGAAGGCCGGGACCTAATCTGCTCTACCGTCGACATCGGGCCCCGGCCTGCGCCGGGGTGACCACGTCAAGATCAAACCGCTGCGGCGCCCGCCACGATTTCGCTCAACTCCGTCGTGATCGCGGCCTGGCGGGTCTTGTTGTAGACCAGCTTGAGCTCGCCGATCACGCTGCCGGCGTTGTCGGTCGCGGCCTTCATCGCAACCATGCGCGCCGACTGTTCCGACGCCATGTTCTCGGACGTCGCCGTGTACACCAGCGACTCGACGTAGCGGACCATCAGGAACTCGATCACGCTCTGCGCATCGGGCTCGTACAGGTAGTCCCACGCATAGGCCTTCTTCTCGTCGGCCGACTGGTGCATCTGCGCGTCCGACAGCGGCAGCAACTGCTCGACGGTTGGCTGCTGCGCGATCGCGCTGATGAACTTGTTGTAGCAGAGGTAGACCGCCTTCAGCTTGCCGTCGGCATACGCGTCAAGCAGCACCTTGACCGGTCCGATCAGCTTGTCGAGATGCGGAGCGTCTCCCAGATGCGTGACGTTCGCCACGATCTTCACGCCGGCGCGGCTCAGGAAGCCGAGGCCCTTGTTGCCGATCGCGACCGCCTGCGCCTCCATGCCCTGCGCGTGATACTCGCGCATCTTGGCCGTCACGGCCCGCAGCACGTTGGTGTTCAGGCCGCCGCACAGGCCCTTGTCGGTCGTGATGACGATGTAGCCGATCGCCTTCGCGTCGTCGTGCGGGACCATGAACGGGTGCGTGAACTCCGGGTTCGCTTCGCCCAGGTGCGCGGCGATGTTGCGGACCTTCTCGGCGTATGGGCGCGCACGGCGCATCCGCTCTTGCGCCTTGCGCATCTTCGACGCGGCGACCATCTCCATCGCCTTCGTGATCTTCTTGGTGTTCTCGACGCTCTTGATCTTGCCGCGGATCTCTTTACCGGCTGCCATCTGCGTTCCTTAGTAGGAGCCCGACTTCTTAAACTCCGCAATCGCGTCCGCTAGTTCCTTTTCCGAATCCTTGTCGAGCACCTTGGTGTCGTCGATCTTCTGCAGCAGCGCCGCGTTCTTGGCCTTCAGCGACTTGTGGAGGCCGCTCTCGAACGGAAGCACCTGCTTGATCTCGAGGTCGTCGAAGTAGCCCTTGTTGACCGCGAACAGCGACACGGCCATCAGCGACACCGACAGCGGCGAGTACTGCGCCTGCTTGAGCAGTTCGGTGACACGTGCGCCCCGGTCGAGCTGCTTGCGGGTCGCTTCGTCGAGGTCGGACGCGAACTGCGCGAACGCGGCCAGCTCTCGGTACTGCGCGAGGTCGGTCCGGATCCCGCCCGACAGGCCCTTGATGACCTTGGTCTGCGCGGCGCCACCGACGCGCGACACCGAAATGCCGGCGTTGATGGCGGGACGGACACCGGCGTTGAACAGCGACGTCTCCAGGAAGATCTGGCCGTCGGTGATCGAGATCACGTTGGTCGGCACGAACGCGGACACGTCGCCGGCCTGCGTCTCGATGATCGGCAGTGCCGTCAGCGAGCCCGTCTTGCCCTTGACCTCACCCTTGGTGAAGGCCTCGACGTACTCGGCGTTGACGCGCGCCGCCCGCTCGAGCAGGCGCGAGTGGAGATAGAACACGTCGCCGGGATACGCCTCGCGGCCCGGCGGGCGGCGCAGCAGCAGCGACACCTGGCGATACGCGACGGCCTGCTTCGACAGATCGTCATAGATGATCAGGGCGTCCTGGCCGCGGTCGCGGAAGTACTCGCCCATCGTGCAGCCCGAGTAGGCCGACACGTACTGCATGGCCGCCGACTCCGACGCGCTGGCCGCGACGACGATGGTGTATTCCATCGCGCCGTGCTGCTCGAGCGCGCGCACGACGTTCTTGATCGACGACGCCTTCTGGCCGATCGCGACGTAGATGCAGACGCAGTCCTGGCCCTTCTGGTTGATGATCGTGTCGAGCGCGACCGCGGTCTTGCCGGTCTGGCGGTCGCCGATGATCAGCTCGCGCTGGCCGCGGCCGACCGGCACCATCGAGTCGATCGACTTGAGACCCGTCTGCATCGGCTGCGACACCGACTGGCGCGCGATCACGCCCGGCGCGACCTTCTCGATGACGTCGGTCATCTTCGCGTTGATCGGGCCCTTGCCGTCGATCGGCGCGCCGAGCGCGTTGACGACGCGGCCGATCAGCTCGGGGCCGACCGGCACTTCCAGGATGCGGCCCGTCGTCTTGACGGTCTCGCCTTCGGAGATGTGCTCGTACTCGCCCAGGATCACCGAGCCGACCGAGTCGCGCTCGAGATTCAGCGCGAGGCCGTAGGTGGGGTTGCCCTGCGAGTCCGGCGAGAACTCCAGCATCTCGCCCTGCATCGCATCGGACAGGCCGTGGATGCGGACGATCCCGTCGGTCACCGAGACGACCGTGCCCTGATTGCGCACTTCGGTCGAGGCGCCGAGGCCTTCGATGCGGCTCTTGATCAGCTCGCTGATTTCGGAGGGATTGAGGTTCATGGACAGGCTCCAGAAATTTCAGGTGCGCGGCTCGCGAAGCGAAGCCGCGGAAATCAAAACGTGTTCTTACGCGACCAGCGCAGCCTTCATCGCATCGAGACGCGTGCGCACCGACGTGTCCAGCACGCGATCGCCGACCACGACCCGCACGCCGCCGATCAGCGCGGGATCGACCTCGACGACCGGCTTGAGCTTGATCGCGAACTTCTTCTCGAGCGCAGCGACCAGATCGGCCACGTCGGCATCGTTCATCGGGAAGGCGCTCGTGATCTGCGCTTCGGCACTGCCCTGCTTCGCATCGACCAGCAGACGGAACTGCGTCGCGATCTCGGGCATCGCGTTCAGGCGATTGTTCTCGAGCAGCGTGCGCACGAAGTTCTGCGCATGGGTGTTCGGCTCGCGGCCGAGCGCGGCGACGAAGACGCTATAGACCTGGTCGTCGGTCACGCGCGGGTCGCTCATCATGCGGCCCATGTCCGGGTCGGCCGCGACGGCGCCCATGTCGGCGACCAGCGACGACCAGTCCTTCAGCGCGCTGGCGCCCTGGTCCTCGCTCGCGACGCGGAACAGCGCCTCGGCGTAGGGACGGGCAATGGTGGAGATCTCGGCCATGGTCGCTTAGAGCTGAGCCTTCAGTTCGGAGAGCAACGCCGCGTGACGCGCCGGGTCGATCTCCTTCTTGAGGATCTGCTCGGCGCCTCGCACGGCCAGCGCGGCGACCTGGTCGCGCAGCGCATCGCGTGCGCGCTGGACTTCCTGATCGGCCTCGGCCTTGGCTTCCGCCAGGATGCGGGCCTTCTCGGCTTCGGCGCTCTTGCGCGCGTCCGCGATCAGGAGCGCACCCTGCTTCTCGGCCTCAGCCAGACGGACCTGGTTGTCGGAGCGCGACTGCGAAAGCTCGGCATCGACGCGCTTGTGCGCCTCGTTCAGTTCGAGCTTCGCGCGATCGGCGGCCGCCAGTCCATCGGCGATCTTCTTGGCGCGGTCATCGAGCGCCTTCATCACCGGCGGCCACACGAATTGCATCGTGAACCACGCGAGGATGAGGAACACGATGGTCTGAAAGATGAAAGTCGCGTTCAGATTCACGGTCTGGGTCCTGGAAAGCGTTTGAGCGTTTTTGCGTACAGCGAACGGTTCGACGAACCGACGATCACTTGAACGGGTTGGCGAAGGCGAACAGCATCGCGATACCCACACCGATCAGGAACGCGGCGTCGATCAGGCCGGCGAGCAGGAACATCTTGGTCTGCAGCGTGTTCATCAGTTCGGGCTGGCGTGCCGATGCTTCGATGTACTTGCCACCCATGATGCCGATGCCGATACAGGCGCCGATGGCCCCCAGACCGATGATCAGACCACAAGCCAGTGCAACCAGTGCGACGTTCGTCATGACAACTCCTCTACGGACAGTTTTGAATGAAGCTAACTAAAGAGACAGCGAAGAAAACCGGGAAAGCAGAAATCGGAAGTGATGCGGGCGATCAGTGGTGTTCGTGGGCCTGGCCCAGGTAGACCAGCGTCAGCATCATGAAGATGAAGGCCTGCAGGACCACGATCAGGATGTGGAAGATGGCCCACACCGAGCCGGCGATGATGTGCGCACCGCCGAGCAGGATCGATTGCGTGTTGAAACCGGTCCAGGTCGCACCCATCAGCGCGATCAGCATGAACAGCAGTTCGCCCGCATACATGTTGCCGAACAGTCGCATGGCCAGCGACACGGTCTTGGCGACGAACTCGATGAGCTGCATCGCGAGATTGACGATGCCCAGCGGAATAGCGAACAGCAGGTTCTTGTGCGTGCCGAACGGCGCGGTGACGAGTTCGTGACCCCAGCCGCCGATGCCCTTGATCTTCACGCTGTAGAAGAGCATCAGGATCAGTACGCCGAGCGAGATGCCGAACGTCCCGTTGAGGTCGGCGGTCGGCACGACGCGGAAGTATTCGATGTGCTCTTCCATGCCCATCGCGCCGATCACCTTGTGGAACAGGTCGACGGGCAGGAAGTCGAGCGAGTTCATCAGCAGAACCCACACGAAGACGGTGAGGGCCAGCGGTGCGATGAACGAGCGGTTGCCGTGGACGATGGACTTCGACTGGTCCTCGACCATCTCGACGACCATCTCGACCATCGCCTGGAAGCGGCCCGGCACGCCCGACGTGGCGCGACGCGCGGCGAGGAACATCAGCAGGCAGCCGACCACGCCGATGCCGATCGACCAGAACAGCGTGTCGATGTTGACGACCGACAGGTCGATGATGCCCTTCTGCGTTCCCGACGTGAGGTGCGTCAGATGGTGAACGATGTACTCGGATGCCGTGGGGGCATGCTCGGTCGCCAAACTTTCGCTTGCCATACGCGTGTCGCTCGCAGTGTCGTGTCGGTCAGTCGGGTCCGGCTCAGGCGCGGGAACGACCGAACAGGAAAATCAGGAAATAACTTTTCAGTGCCGCAATGAATCCGACGATCAGCGCCAGCCAGTTCAGGTCGCGGTAGGTACTGGCGACGACGAACAGCAGCAGGAGGGTCGCCACGACCTTCACGAACTCTCCGATGAAGAACCCGTGGACCGTCGCACCACCCGGCCTTCTGGTCTCGATCGCCAGCCGGAAAGCGAACAGGGCGCTCGGAATGACGCAGACCAGCCCGCCCAACGCTGCGGAAATCGCGGCGTGAATGCCGCCGATCATCGCCGCGATGACGGCGACCACCAGGGTCATCACCGCCTGCAGGAGAACCGCCTGGACCATCGCGCCTTGCCGCCCTGTTGCTGCCCTTGCGGACTTCGCGCCTACCGCTCGTCTGCCGAGTGGCGGCAATCAGCGAAAGGCCGCCTGAATTCGTCGAATCCAAAGCCGCGGAATGATACTTTTTTAAACACCCCTGCGTCAAACCCGAACAACTCCGCGGCGATCACGGCGCGACGTCGAAAGAAGCGGTCCGGGTGAAATCCCTCGACGGCTGTCGGGGATGGACCGATGGCTGCCGGTCGCTTTCCACGCTACGCTTCGCCCCTCTTCGCCAGCGGCCCCACGCCCGCGGCCTTCCTCGGTAACCCTTTCATGATCCAACCGCGCGCAGCGAGCCCCGAAAACCTCACCATCCACTGGCCCGAGCCGGCGCATCTGCGGCTCGACGCGAAGGAAGGCGCCTCCGAGGCCTGCGAGATCGAGTTCAACGACGGCACCGTCGAGCGCGGCGAACTGCTGCGCTTCACGGGCCGCGACGAGCACCTCGTGTTCCGTCCGCACACCGATCACCCGCGCTACCCGTCGAAGATCGTCGTGCGCAACGCGCGATTCAAGCGCCTGCGCCTGACCGACCCGGTCGCGGCGCGGCCCATCGACGTGGCCGTGCTGGGCAACGTCGAGGCGACGCTGTCGTCGTCGCAGGTGCATGTCTACAACGTCGAGTTCGCCGACCACGAGATCGAATCGGGCGACACCTCGGGCTACGTGCGCAACAACATCGGCCTGTTCCTCTTCTTCGCCCGCCCGGGCGACACCCTCGAGCGCGTCTTCATCCCCGAGGCCGCGATCGCCTACTTCCAGGCGGGCGATCCGATCGGTCGCGTGCTCGTCGAGGAGAACGCGGTCAGCGAGGAGCAGCTGCAGGCTGCCGTCGAGAAGCAGCAGGAGATGCGCAAGCTGGTGCTGGGCGACTACCTGATCGACGAAGGGCTGATCACTTCGCAGCAACTGGAGGAAGCGCTCGCTCACCAGAAGACGAAGCCCAGCCTGCGCCTGGGCGAGGCCTTGATCGAACTCGGCGCGGTGCAGCCGGAAGCCCTGCAGATCGTGCTGTCGCGGCAGCGAGCCAATCGCGGCCGGCCACTCGGCCAGATCCTGATCGACATGGGCGTGGTCGACGCCGATACGCTCAACAAGATCCACGCGAAGAAGATGGGCCACCACTTCGTCTCGCTGGCGAATTTCACCGTGTCGATCGAGGCGATCGACGCCGTCACCGCCAGCGTCGCCCAGCGGCTGGGCATCGTGCCGTTGTCGATCGAGCACGGCGACCTGATCGTCGCCGCCGAGAGCCAGCTCGACCCGGCCGCCCTGAACGAGCTGACGCTGCTGTCGCGCATGCGCGTGGTGCAGGTGCTCGCGTCGGGCCAGGAGATCAAGGCGCGCCGAGCGGAAGCCTACGGCGAGGTCACCGGCGAGAAGCTGTCGGATGCCTCGGCAATCCGCTTCGAAGGCATGGAAGTGATCGAGGGCCTCTCGCCAGACCAAGACGATCCGCTCTCGGACGACGGCCGGCGCTTTCGCGAGACGCTCGACGGGCAGACCGATCCGCATCTGATCGAGGCCATCGAGCGCGCGATCGACGCGGTCGAGGGCGGGGGCACGCTCGACATTCGGATCGAGTCGAAGAACGGCCAGCGCACGACGCACATCCGGCTGCAACGCAGCCACTGAACTTCTGTCAGTGAGCGCCCGCTATTGAGTAGTGCTGCGCATGGCGCTCAACACGCCTTCGAGCTGATCAAGGCTGGCGAAGTCGATCAGGATCTGGCCCCTGCCTTTGCTGCGCATCCGGATCTCGACTTTCGTCGCCAGGGAGTCGGACAACTCGGTCTCCAGGCGCACCAGATCCGCGCTGCGATGCGATTCAGTCGACGAGCGCAACGCTTGCGAGGCAAGGGCGAAATCGGCGCCGACGCGCGCGACCAGGCGCTCGGCCTCCCGCACGGACATCCGCTTGCCGACGATCTGGTTGGCCAGGTTGATCTGGTTGGCGGCGTCGACGGACAGCAGCGCGCGCGCATGGCCCATGTCGATGTCGCCGGCCATCAGCATGGCCTGGACGGGCTTGGCCAGATTGATCAGCCGCAACAGGTTCGACGTCGCGCTGCGCGAACGCCCGATCGCGCGGGCCGCGTCCTCGTGCGTGAGGTGGAATTCGGTGATCAGGCGCTGGACACCCTGCGCTTCTTCGAGCGGATTGAGGTCTTCGCGCTGGATGTTCTCGATCAGTGCCATGGCGGCCGCGGACTCGTCCGGCACGTCGCGGACCAGCACCGGCACCTCGTTCAAGCCGGCGATCGTGGCCGCGCGGACCCGACGCTCGCCGGCGATGATCTCGTAGTGGCCGCCGCCCACCGGTCGCACCAGGATCGGCTGCATCACCCCCTGGACCTTGATCGACTCGGCCAGCTCGGCGAGCGCGCCTTCGTCCATGCGCGTCCGTGGCTGGTAGCGTCCTGCCTGCAGGCGGTCGAGGGGCAGCACGTGCGGCAACGCGGAAGCGTCGGTGGCAGGCGCCTCCGCCGCGCCGAGCAGCGTTTCGAGGCCGCGGCCGAGGCCGCCTTTTCGCTTGTTCATGAGGCAGGTTCGCTGACGGGTTCCGGTGCAATGGGGGACAGGGAAGCGACCGTGGACGCCGGTGCGTCGCCCAGGAAGCGCTCAACCATTTCGGCCGCGAACGCCACATAGGCCTGGGCGCCCTTGCTCGACTTGTCGAAGACCACGCCGGGCATGCCGTAAGACGGGGCTTCGGCGAGGCGGATGTTGCGCGGCACGAGCGTCTTGAAGACCTTGTCGCCGAAATGCGATTCGAGCTGGGCGGACACCTGGTTCGCCAGCGTCGAGCGCGGGTCGAACATGACGCGCAGCAGCCCGATGATCTCGAGCTCGTGGTTCAGGTTGCGGTGGACCTGCTTGATCGTGTTCACGAGGTCGGAGAGGCCCTCGAGCGCGTAGTACTCGCACTGCATCGGAATGATCACCCCATGCGCCGCCGTGAGGCCGTTGAGGGTCAGCAGCGACAGCGCCGGCGGGCAGTCGATCAGGACGAAGTCGTATTCGTGCAGGTGGGGGGCGATCGCCGCCTTCAGGCGCGTCTCGCGCCGCTCCAGTTCGACCAGGTCCAGCTCGGCTCCCGCCAACTCGCGATTGGCGGGAATCACGTCGTAGTGGCCGGTCTCCGAGCGCCGCAGGACCGAAGACATCGGGCTCAGTCCGAGCAGCAACTGGTAGACGCTGCCCGGGAGCGATCGCTTGTCGATGCCCGATCCCATCGTGGCGTTGCCCTGGGGATCAAGGTCGACCAGCAGCACCCGACGCGACAGGGCCGCCAGGGCCGCTGCGAGATTGACGGTCGTCGTGGTCTTGCCGACGCCGCCTTTCTGGTTCGCGATTGCGAAGATCTTGGCCATCAATGGGGGACGGGAACCGTCTATGGAGCACGTTGCAGGATGATGGCGCAACGTTCTGCGCCCAGGAAAGGGACTTCGAGAGTGACCACTTCGCGCACCTGCCAGTCGGGCGGCACGGCGGCCAGTTCCGCCATGGGTACGACGCCCTTCATCGCGATGACGGTGGTGGCATCCCCGGCAAGGCGGTCGATGGACGCCAGCATCTTGGGGATGTCCGAAAAGGCCCGCGAAACGATCACCGACAGGGGGCGGTCGATGTTAACCGCTTCGATGCGGGCGTGGAGAGGGTGCAGGCCCTGCAAGCCCAAACTTCCCTTCACCTGGACCTGGAAACTGATCTTCTTGGCGACCGCATCGACCGACCAGATCGACCAGTCGCGCATGATGGCCAGCGGAATGGCCGGCAGCCCTGCCCCGCTCCCCACGTCGAGCAGCGTCTCGTGCGCGTGGCGATCGACCAGCGGCAGTATCGACAGCGCGTCCAGGAGGTGGACGGCCAGCATGTCGCGCGGGTCGCGGACCGAGGTCAGGTTGTAGACGGCACTCCACTTTGCCAGCAGCGCCAGGTAATCCAGCAGCGCCTGGACCTGCGCATCGGTGGCGTCGATGCGCATGCTCGCGATCCCCTGTTCGAGTCGTGCTGTCAGGGTGGCGGGGTCGAACGCCACTCAGCTTTCGGCGGAGGCGACCGCTTCCGCCGAGCGCCGTCCCAGGCCACGCTTGAGGTGGACCAGCAGCAGCGAGATCGTGGCCGGGGTCACACCGGCAATGCGCGACGCGTCGCCCAGCGTTCTCGGGCGCTGGGCTTCCAACTTCTGGCGCGCCTCGAAGGAGAGACCGCGCACAGCCCTGTAATCCACTCCTTCAGGAAGCGCGAGTTCGTCGAGTCCGCTGATGCGCTCGACTTCGTCCCGTTGGCGGTCGACGTAGCCGGCGTACTTCACGTTCACCTCGACCTGCGCCGCCGTCGCGTCGTCGATCCCGACGCCGGGCGAGATCGGCAGACCAGCATGGTCCTTCAAGGTCATCAAGGTGCGGTAGTCGATGTCGGGTCGCCGCAGCAGATCGACGAGTCGATATTCGCGCTCGATGGGCTGGCCCACGACACGCTGCATCTCCGATCCCGGAATCGTCTTGGGCGACACCCAGGTCGATCTCAACCGGGTTGTTTCACGTGAAACAGCGTCTCGCTTTATCTCGAAAGCCGCCCAGCGTGCTTCATCGATGCATTCGAGTTGCCGAGCCATCGGCGTCAGGCGCGCGTCGGCATTGTCTTCGCGAAGACTCAGGCGGAATTCGGCCCTGCTCGTGAACATTCGGTAGGGCTCCAGGACACCACTCGTCGTGAGGTCGTCGACCAGCACCCCGAGATAGGCTTCGTCCCGCTTCGGATACCAGCCCACGTCGCCGCGCGCGGATAGCGCGGCGTTGAGTCCGGCCAGCAAGCCTTGTGCAGCCGCCTCCTCGTACCCGGTCGTGCCGTTGATCTGGCCGGCGAAAAACAATCCGGGGATCGCCTTCACTTCCAGGGTCTTGGCCAGGCACCGCGGATCGAAGTAGTCGTACTCGATCGCATACCCTGGCCTCAGCAGATGGGCCTCTTCCAGTCCCACGATGCTGTGCACGAGATCGCACTGCACGTCGAACGGCAAGCTCGTCGAGATACCGTTCGGGTAGTACTCGTTCGTCGTCAGTCCTTCCGGCTCCAGGAAGATCTGGTGCGAATCCTTGTTCGCGAAGCGATGGATCTTGTCTTCGATGCTCGGGCAGTAACGCGGCCCGACTCCTTCGATGATGCCGCTGTACATCGGCGAGCGATCGAGCGCGCCGCGAATGATGTCGTGGGTGCGGGCGTTGGTGTGCGTCGTCCAGCACGGGCGCTGCGCCGGATGCATGGCCGCATCGCCCAGGAACGAGAAGACGGGAATCGGATCCGCATCACCGTGCTGCACTTCCAGCGCTGTGAAATCGATCGTGCGCCCATCGATCCGCGGCGGCGTGCCGGTCTTCAGGCGGCCGAGCGGCAGCTTGAGTTCTGCGAGACGAGCGGCCAGCGAGACCGAGGCGGGATCGCCTGCCCTTCCAGCGACATGACTTTCGAGGCCCACGTGCACTTTGCCGTTGAGGAAGGTTCCAGCGGTCAGGACGACTGTCGACGCGATGAAGCGAATGCCCGACTGGGTGACGACGCCGGCGATCCGGCCATTCGTCACGATCAGGTCGTCGGCGGCCTGCTGGAACAGCGACAGGCCCGGCTGGTTCTCGAGTCGGCTGCGGATTGCCGCCTTGTAGAGCAAACGGTCGGCCTGGACGCGAGTCGCGCGGACCGCCGGCCCCTTGCTGCGATTGAGGATGCGGAACTGGATCCCGGCCTCGTCGGCAGCGATCGCCATGGCGCCACCCATCGCGTCGATTTCCTTGACGAGGTGGCCCTTGCCGATACCGCCGATCGACGGGTTACAGCTCATCGCACCGAGTGTTTCGATGTTGTGCGTGAGGAGCAGCGTGGCCGAGCCCATCCGGGCGGCGGCAAGCGCAGCCTCGGTCCCGGCGTGGCCGCCGCCGATCACGATGACATCGAAGTGTTTGGGGAATTGCATGATGGCGCCCGACGAAAGACGCACGATTATCCTCGCTTCCCGCCGGGTCCGCCAAACGGGTGTTTCACGTGAAACAACCGCCGGAGTGTGTGAGTGTGCGCACACTCATGGCCAGACGGCTGCGTCTACTGTGCGACGACCCCGGCGCGGGACTTGGCATTGCGCCGCGCACGGAACGCGACGTATTCGCCGACGATCCCCTTGCGGAACAGCAACACGCAGACGACGAAGATGACGCCGATGATGACGGTCACCCAGGAGCCGGCACGGTCGGCCAACCCGTCCTGCAGCGAGATCACGATGCCGGCCCCGAGGACAGGTCCGAAGAACGTGCCGAGCCCGCCAAGCAGCGTCATCAGGATCACCTCGCCCGACATGGACCAGTGCACGTCGGACAACGTCGCGAAGCCGAGCACCAGCGTCTTCATCGAACCCGCGAGTCCGGCCAGCGCAGAGGACAGCACGAAGGCCAGCAGCTTGTATCGGTCCACCGCGTAGCCGAGCGAGATCGCGCGCGGCTCGTTCTCGCGGATCGCCTTGAGCACCTGTCCGTACGGCGAGTGGACGATGCGCCGGATGAAGACGAACACCACGATCGCCACGCCGAGCACGAAGTAGTACATCGCGAGATCGGAATCGAGCGACAGCGCACCGAACAGGCGTCCGCGCGGCACGCCCTGCAGGCCATCCTCGCCGTGCGTGAACGGCATCTGCAGGCAGGCGAAATACACCATCTGCGCGAGCGCCAGCGTGATCATCGCGAAGTAGATGCCCTGCCGGCGGATGGCGATGGCGCCGACCACCAGCCCGAGCGCCGCGGCGATCACCACGCCGAACAGCACCCCGACCTCGGGCGAGACGTTGAGCGCGCGCACGATCCATCCGGTCGCGTAGGCCGCGCTGCCGAAGAAGGCCGCGTGGCCGAACGACAGCAGTCCCGTGTAGCCGAACAGCAGGTTGAAGGCGCACGCGAAGATCGCGAAGCAGATCACCTTCATCACCAGCACCGGATAGATGCCGATGAACGGCACCGCGAGCATCACGACGATCAGGAGCGCGTAGGCGCCCAGCACCAGCGAGGAACTCTTGCGCTGCACGTCAGGCACCCTTCCCGAACAGTCCGGCGGGTCGCAGGATCAGCACGATGATCATGATGATGAAGACGACGACGTTGGACGCGACCGGTCCCACCAGGATGCTCACCAGCGAACTGCCCTGGTTGCCGGGACCGAACAGCGCATCGAAGGGAATCGACAGGACGGAGGCGAAGAAGCCGGCGCGCGTGAGCCCCTCGATCAGCCCGAGCACGAGCCCGGTGACGATCGACCCGAGGATCGATCCCATGCCGCCGATCACGACCACGGCGAAGACGACGATGATGAGGTTCGACCCCATCAGAGGAGTGACCTGGATCACCGGCGCCGCGAGCACGCCCGCCAGTCCGGCGAGCGCCGCGCCCGCGCCGTAGGTGCACATCACCATCACCGGCACGTTGACGCCGAACGCCTGCACCAGCGGCGCATTCTCGGTCGCGGCGCGCAGGGTGGAGCCGAGCCGCGTCTTCTCGATCAGGAACCAGGTGGCGAAGCACACGACCACCGACGCGAGCACGACCCAGGCGCGATAGTTCGGCAGGACCATGAAGCCGATGTCGGTCGCACCCTGCAAGGCGTCCGGCACGGCGTACGACTGACCGGAGACGCCGTACTGGTCGCGGAAGATTCCTTCGGCGATCAGCGCGAGTCCGAACGTGAGCAGTAGCCCGTACACGGGATCGAGCTTGTAGAGGCGCTTGAGCAGCAGCCGTTCGATCACGATGCCGAGCAGGCCGATGACCAGCGGCGCGAGCACCAGCGCGAACCAGTAGTTGATGCCGAACTTCTCCAGCATGATCCACGCCGCGTACGCGCCCATCATGTAGAGCGCGCCGTGCGCGAAATTGACGATCCCGAGCAGGCCGAAGATCACGGCCAGGCCGAGCGACAGCAACGCGTAGAACGATCCGTTCACCAGCCCGAGCAGCAGCTGGCCGAACAACGCCTGGATGGGAATGCCGAGGACTTCGGTCATGGACTGGACACGGAATGGGGACGCGAGACCGCCGACGTCGGGAGGACGTCGGCGACCATCACGACGGTCGAACTCAGGACGTCTTCTTCAGCAGCGGGCACACCGACTTGGCCGGAGACAGGAAGGCCTGCTCGCCCGGGACCTTGGCGACAAGCTTGTAATAGTCCCACGGATACTTCGAATCGGCCTGCGCCTTGACCTCGAGCAGGTACATCTCGTGGATCATGCGGCCGTCCTCGCGGATGTAGCCGTCCTTGGCGTAGAAGTCGTTGATCTTCGACTTGCGCATCTGCGCCATGACCTTGTCAGCGTCGTCGGTGCCCGTCGCCTTCACCGCGTTCAGGTAGAACATCGTGGCCGAGTAATCGGCCGCCTGCAGGCTCGACGGTTCCTTCTTGGCCTTCTCGAAGAAGCGCTTCGACCACGCCCGGGTCTGGTCGTCCTTGTCCCAGTACCAGCTGTCGGTGACCAGCAGGCCCTGCGCGGTCGGCAGTCCCAGGCTGTGCACGTCGTTGATGAACACCAGCAGGCCGGCGATCTTCATGGTCTTGCTGATGCCGAATTCCTTCGCGGCCTTGATCGAGTTGATCGTGTCGCCGCCGGCATTGGCGAGGCCCAGGATCTGCGCCTTGGACGCCTGTGCCTGCAGCAGGAACGCCGAGAAGTCGGAGGCGGCGAGCGGATGCTTGGCCGTGCCGATCACCGTGCCGCCGTTGGCCTTGACGACATCCGTCGTGTCCTTTTCGAGCGACGCGCCGAACGCATAGTCGGCTGAAAGGAAATACCAGCTCTTGCCGCCGTTCTTGACGATCTGCGAGCCGGTCACCTGCGCGAGCGCGACGGTGTCGTAGGCGTAGTGGATCGTGTACGGCGTGCACTCCTCGTTGGTCATCCGGTTGGTGCCGGCGCCGATCGAGATCAGCGGCTTCTTCTTCTCGAGAGCGACCTTCGCCATGGCGAGGTTGGTCCCGGAGTTGGTGCCCCCGATGATCATGTCGAGACCCTGCGTGTCGATCCACTCGCGCAGCTTGCTGGCCGCCACGTCGGCCTTGTTCTGGTGGTCGGCGACGAGCAGTTCGACCTTCTTGCCGTTGATCATGCCGCCCATGTCGGCGATCGCCATGCGGATCGCCTCGGCGCCGTTCGGCCCGTCGATGTCGGAATACAGGCCCGACATGTCGGTGATGAAGCCGATCTTGATGGTGTCGCCCGAGATCTGCGCCTGCGCACTGCCCATCGCGAAGAGGCTGGCCACGGCCGCGGCACCCGCGAGTTGTTTGAACTTCATTGGTCTCTCTCCTGTTTCGAAAAAAATGCAGGGGATGGTCGCGGCCGCGTCGGGCACTCCGGCACGGACGACCAGCAGCCCGGCGTCGTCAGACGCCGAGATACTCCTGCAACATGCCCATGTTCCCTTGCAACTCGGACTGCACGAACGACTTCACGATCTTGCCGTGCTCCATCACGCAGAAGCGATCGGCCAGCGGCGCCGCGAAGCGGAAGTTCTGCTCCACCAGCACGATCGTGTAGCCCTTCTGCTTGAGCATGCGGATGACCTCGCCGAGCTTCTGCACGATCACCGGAGCGAGGCCCTCGGAGATCTCGTCGAGCAGCAGCAGCCGGGCACCGGTGCGCAGGATGCGGGCGACCGCCAGCATCTGCTGCTCGCCGCCCGACAGCCGCGTGCCGGGACTGTTCGCCCGTTCCTTCAGGTTCGGGAACATCGTGTAGATCTCGGAGACCGCCATCGGCTCGCCGACGAGCGGGTTGCCGTTACTCTTCAGGGCCGGGGGCAGCCGCAGGTTCTCCTCGGCCGACAGCGACGCGAAGATGCCGCGCTCCTCGGGGCAGTAGCCGATCCCGGTCTGCGCGATGCGATGCGACGCGAGCTTGACGGTCTCGTTGCCGCCCACCCTGATCGAGCCGGCGCGCCGGCCGACCAGACCCATGATCGCGCGCAGCGTGGTGGTGCGGCCCGAGCCGTTGCGCCCGAGCAGCGTGACGACCTCGCCCGTGCGGACCGAGAAGTCCACCCCGTGCAGGATGTGCGACTCGCCGTACCACGCGTTGAGGCCGCCGACCGAAAGCACGTCGGCTGTCGAGACATCCACGGTCAATGTGCCCCCTGCAGGGCCGCGTCGGCCGTGCCCATGTAGGCCTCGATCACCTTCGGGTGCTTCGAGACGACCGAATAGGGACCTTCCGCGAGGACCGCGCCGCGCGCCAGGACCGTGATGGTGTCGGCGATCGACGAGACCACGCTCATGTTGTGCTCGACCATCAGGATCGTGCGATTGGCCGAGACCTTGCGGATCAGTTCCGTCACGCGGCCGACGTCCTCGTGGCCCATGCCCTGGGTCGGCTCGTCGAGCAGCATCAGCTCGGGTTCGAGCGCGAGGGTGGTGGCGATCTCGAGTGCGCGCTTGCGGCCGTAGGGCAGTTCCACGGTCGGCGTGTCCGCGTAGTCCTCGAGGCCGACCTCGGCGAGCAGTTGCAGCGCCCGGTCGTTGAGCAGCGACAGCGAGCTCTCGGGCTTCCAGAAGTAGAACGACGTCCCCAGGTTGCGCTGCAGGGCGACGCGCACGTTCTCCATCACGGACATGTGCGGGAACACGGCCGAGATCTGGAACGACCGCACGATGCCGCGGCGCGCGGTCTGGGCGGGCTTCTCGGTGGTGATGTCGTGGCCGTTGAAAATGATCTGCCCCGCCGTGGGCGGCAGGAACTTCGTCAGCAGGTTGAAGAAGGTGGTCTTGCCGGCGCCGTTGGGTCCGATCAGCGCGTGGATCTCGCCGCGCTTGACCGAGACGGACACGTCATTGACCGCGACGAAGCCCTTGAACTCCTTGCGCAGTCCGCGCGTCTCGATGATGACGTCGCCGGTCGCACCGGACCCCTGGTCTGCGGCGGTCCCGCTCGTCACGATGTGCCCCGCGCCGCCGACTCGCAAAGCGGTCCGCGCGCGTTCGTAGCGAATGCGACAGGCAATGGCAGGACCATGGACGAGGGCGTTGAGACCGGCGAGTGGGTGGAAGACGATTCTGTCGCTGACTTCAGCGGAGCGTGGCGCAGGAGCGCAACGGATGCTTCGTGAAGCCGCGTGATCGCTTGAAAGCAGCGTAGCAGGATTCAATCGCCGTCTGGATGCGCGCAAACCCTGATTGCGCGCGTGTCTCCCAGGAACCGAATGCGCTTTCGTCGTCCATCACGTGCCGCCGATTGCCGCGCGGGGCGTCGCCTCGTTTCATCGATGGATCGTGACGAGTCGCGGACGACGCGCTACCTTTGCGGCGTGTGCGTGCGTCCCATCCACCGTCCCGAATCCGGAGTGTTCCCCATGACGTGCCGCTCGTCGCCCGCCCAGGTCGTCCTTCTCGCCGCCGTCGTCATGGTCCTCGTGAGCGCCGCCGAGCGCAGCGACGCGCACGACCGGGCGGCCGCGCCGACATTCGCGCCGGTGTCGTCCTCCGCGGCGGTGGCCGTTCCCGGCGTGCCCGTCCTGCCGGTGCCGCCGGGGCCGCTCGACGTCAACGCGCGCACGCTGCGCGTGGGACCGACCGCGGAGTACGCGACCCCGGGCGCGGCGGCGGCCGCGGCGCGCGACGGCGACACGGTGGAGATCGCGAGCGGCGACTATCTCGGCGACGTCGCGGTGTGGAACGCGAACCGCCTGCGCATCGTGGGCGGCGATCCGCGCCCGCACATCCGCGCGCAAGGGCGCGACGCACAGGGCAAGGGCATCTGGGTGATCCGCGGCGACGAGAACGTCGTCGAGAACGTCGAACTGTCCGGTGCCCGCGTGCCCGACCGCAACGGTGCGGCGATCCGTCTCGAAGGCCGCAGCCTGGTCCTGCGCAACTGCTACGTGCACGACAACGAGAACGGCCTGCTGACCGGCGCCAACGCGACCAGCGAGATCACCATCGACCACTGCGAGTTCGCGCGCAACGGCGGCGGCGACGGCTTCACCCACAACATCTATGTCGGCAACGTCGCGAAGCTCACCGTCACCAACAGCTACCTGCACCACGCGGTCGTGGGCCACAACCTCAAGAGCCGCGCGAAGGTGACGCTCGTCAGCGACAGCCGTCTCGCGGACGAGGGCGACGGGCGCGCCAGCTACGAAGCCGACTTCCCCAACGGCGGGCGCGTGACGCTGGCGTTCAACATCTTCCAGAAAGGCAACGCGGCCGAGAACCCGACGCTGGTCTCGTACGGCGCCGAGGGCCTGTCGACGGACGGCACGCACGAACTGGTCGCCAAGGGGAACACCTTCGTCAGCCAGCGGCCGAGCGGCACGCGCTTCCTGTTCATCGCCCCGGGCACCCAGACGACCATCAACGGCAATGTCTTCGCCGGGCCGGGCTCGCTGCCCGACATGGCGGGGGTGCGGGCCAACAACGCGGTGCAGCGCGAGATGCCGGGCAACGTCGACCTGAAGCCCGAGGGCTTTCGCTGACGTCGGGCCTGGCGTTCAGGGTGGGACCGTGGCCGGGAAGCCGTCGATCTTGAGCCGATGCGTGAGATACAGGGCGTGATGGCCGACCGTCTCGCGGTTGGCCGCCGTCTCGTCGTTGTCCGCGTGCGACTCGAAGGCGGTATTGATCGAACGGCCGAGCTTGAACCAGAAGCCGGTCGCACTGTCCGTCGTGCTCGTGACCGTCACCAGCAACGGGGGCTCGTAGCGCGAGTAATCCGCGTTCGCCGCGATCCGTTGCAGCGGCGCATAACGCGTCGCCTCGAAGGCGGGATTGATCAGCACCGCGAGATCGGCGAAACGCCAGTAGGGCCTGCGATCGTCGTCGTTGCTGTCGAACGCCCGCGTCATCGTCTCGATCAGCGACGCCGAGATGGCGTTGTAGAGGATCAGGCCCCCGAAGCTGTGTCCGACCAGGACGACCTTGACCTGGTCGCCGCGGGCGGGCGGCTGGTTGCAATGGCGATGGCCGGCCGGCGCCGACTTCGCGTTCGGACGCACTTGAAGCCCCGCAGCCGCGCGAAGAGCTCGCGCGCCGAGCCTTCCGCGACGTGCATGGCCGCCGTCTTGCGACCCCAGAACGTGACGTTGTCGAGACCGGGGACGTCGATCGATTCGCCGCGCCATCCGACATACAGGCCCACCACTTTCCGTGCGCCGGTCACCGGTCTGCCGCCGGCGTCCCTCTCGAATTTCAGCCGGTTCTCTTCGATCAAGGCCGTTTCGGTCAACAGCTGCCGGAAGCCCTCGACGTTCCAGGAAAAAAGGGCGCCGAAGCGCCCTTGTCCAGGTCGGCCCGACGACTCATCCGGCGAGGCGCTCGGCGAGTTGCTGCTTGACCTCCGCCAGCGCCGGCGGCAGGTGGTGTTCGAGACGCGTGAACAGCTCCGTATGCAGGTCGATCTCGGCCCGCCACGCCGCCGTGTCGATCGACGTGATGCGGTCGAACTGTGCCCTCGTGAAGTCGGCGCCGTCCCACGAGATGTCCTCGTAGCGCGGCGTCACGCCGAAGATGTGTTCGACGCCACCCGCCTTGCCGTCGATGCGGTCGAGCATCCACTTCAGCACGCGCATGTTCTCGCCGAAGCCGGGCCACACGAACTTGCCGTCGGCGTCGGTGCGGAACCAGTTGACCGTGAAGATCGCCGGCAGCCTGGCACCCGATGCCTTCAGCTTGTCGCCCAGCGTGAGCCAGTGGCCGAAGTAGTCGGACATGTTGTAGCCGCAGAAAGGCAGCATCGCGAACGGATCACGGCGCACGACGCCCTGCTGGCCGGCGGCGGCGGCGGTCGTCTCCGAGCCCATCGTCGCGGCCATGTAGACGCCTTCGACCCAGTTGCGGGCCTCGGTCACGAGCGGCACCGTCGTCGAGCGCCGGCCGCCGAAGATGAAGGCCGAGATCGGCACGCCGGCAGGGTTGTCCCAATCCGCGTCGATGACGGGGTTCTGCGTGGCAGCGACCGTGAAGCGCGCGTTCGGGTGGGCGGCCTTCGCACCGGTTTCCTTGGCGATGGCCGGCGTCCAGTCCTTGCCCTGCCAGTCGATCAGGTGGGCCGGCGCTTCCTTCGTCAGGCCTTCCCACCACACGTCGCCGTCGTCGGTCAGCGCGACGTTGGTGAAGATCGTGTTCGACTTCATCGACGCCATGCAGTTGAAGTTTGTTTTTTCGTTGGTGCCCGGGGCGACCCCGAAATAACCCGCTTCCGGATTGATGGCGTAAAGTTTTCCGTCACTTCCGGGCTTGATCCACGCGATGTCGTCGCCGATCGTCGTGACCTTCCAGCCCTCGAATCCCTTCGGCGGGATCAGCATCGCGAAGTTGGTCTTGCCGCAGGCCGACGGGAACGCGGCGGCCACGTAGTGCTTGTCGCCCTGCGGATTCTCTACGCCCAGGATGAGCATGTGCTCCGCGAGCCAGCCCTCGTCGCGACCCATGGTCGACGCGATGCGCAGCGCGAAGCACTTCTTGCCCAGCAGCGCGTTGCCACCGTAGCCCGAGCCGTAGCTCCAGATCTCGCGCGTCTCGGGAAAGTGGACGATGTACTTGGCGGCGTTGCACGGCCAGGGCACGTCCTTCTCGCCTTCGCCCAGCGGCTTGCCGACCGAGTGCACGCACGGCACGAAGTGCCCGCTGGTGCCGAGCACGTCGTACACGGCGCGACCCATGCGGGTCATCAGCTTCATGTTGACGGCGACGTACGGCGAGTCCGACAGCTCGACGCCGATATGCGCGATCGGCGAGCCCAGCGGGCCCATCGAGAAAGCGACCACGTACATCGTGCGGCCACGCATCGATCCGGTGAACAGGTCGTCGAGCGTCTCGCGCATCTCGGCGGGCGCGACCCAGTGGTTGGTCGGGCCGGCGTCTTCCTTGTTCTGCGAGCAGATGAAGGTGCGGTCCTCGACCCGCGCCACGTCGCTGGGATCGGACAGCGCGAGGAAGGAATTGGGCCGCCTGGCGGCATCGAGCGGCCGCAGCGTGCCTCCCGCGACCATCAGTGCGCAGAGGCGGTCGTACTCCGCCTCGGACCCGTCGCACCACACGACCTCGTCGGGCTGTGTCAGGTGGGCGATCTGCGCGACCCAGCCGATCAGTTTCTGATTCTTGACCCACGACGGCGCGGTCAAGCCGGCCGATGGCTGCAGCACTGCGTTCATGTTCGATCTCCCACGCGTCGCGAAGCGATTGTCGCGACTGATAACGGACCCGGTACCCAATCCGGCCGCACGATACCGACCGGGTCGATCAAGCGTTGCAAGAACCGCGCCGACTCGCTTGTCGGACCCCGCACCAAAGGGCGCCGACCGGGATGGAAAGCGGTTCCCGGCAGTCCGCCGCGACGACGTGAACCACAGCGGTTCCGGACGACCGCCGCTCGCGGGGGCGTGAAATGTACCATAGCGCACCCTCCGTCCCGACGGCCTAGAATCCTCGCTTCCACGTCGGTTCCAGCCTCGCGCAGACCTCGTTCACGCCGGCCCGGAACCGCAAGATTCCGGGGCGCTGACCGATGAAGATTTCGATCCTCGACGACTATCAGGATGCGGTGCGAAAGCTCGATTGCTTCTCGCTCCTCGCCGGACACGAAGTCAAGGTGTTCAACAACACCGTCAAGGGCGCCGGGCAACTCGGCGTGCGGCTGTCCGACTCCGAAGCCCTGGTGCTGATCCGCGAACGCACACGGATCAACAAGGACCTGCTCGGCAAGCTGCCGAAGCTCAAGCTGATCGCGCAGACCGGCAAGGCCGGCTCGCACATCGACCTCGACGCCTGCACCGAACGCGGCGTGCTGGTGGTCGACGGCAGCGGGGCGCCGCATGCGGCCGCCGAGCTGACCTGGGCGCTGCTGATGGCGTCGATGCGGCGCCTGCCGCAGTACATCGCGAACCTCAAGCACGGCGTGTGGCAGCAGAGCGGCCTGAAGAGCTCGCACGATCCGCTCAATCACGGCGTCGGCGACCTGCTGGCCGGCAAGACGCTCGGCATCTGGGGATTCGGCAAGATCGGCCGCATGGTGGCCGGCTACGGCACCGCCTTCGGGATGAACGTGCTGGTCTGGGGCCGCGAGCCGACGCGTGCTCTGGCGCGCGAGCAGCTGTTCGACGTGGCCGCCGACCGCAAGGAGTTTTTCTCGCGAGCCGACATCGTCACGCTGCACCTGCGCCTGAACGACGAGACCCGCGGCATCGTCACGCTCGAGGACCTGCAGGCGATGAAGCCGACGTCGCTGCTGGTCAACACGAGCCGCGCGGAACTGATCGCGCCGGGTGCGCTGATCCAGGCGTTGAACAACTCGCGGCCGGGCCTGGCCGCGGTCGACGTGTTCGAGACCGAGCCGCCGCTGGCCGGCAATCCGATGCTGCGGATGGAGAACGTGGTGTGCACGCCGCACATCGGCTTCGTCGAGAAGACGAGCTACGAGGCGATGTTCGCGGGAGCGTTCAGGAACATCCTGGCGTATGTGGACGGGACGCCGACGAATGTGGTGAATCCGGCGGTCTTGAAGCAGAAGCGGTAGCGGCTCTCGACCTTCCCCCTCCCCCCCTCGGCGGAGGGGGCCCGGATTCAAGCGGCGTTCAAGGCATCAGCTTCCACTTCCCCTCGTCCACCACCACCAGCACACGCGAGCGCGCATCCAGTCCGCTGTGGTCGGTCGCCGTCATGCTCATCACACCCTGCGTGATCGTGAGGTTCTTCACGTTCTCGATGCTCTCGCGCAGGGCGGTGCGAAATTCCTTGGTGCCCGGCTTGGTCTTCGCCAGTGCTCCCGGCAGCGCGGCCTGCAACAGAAGGCCCGCGTCCCACAAGTGCGCGCCGAAGGTCGCGACGCTGCCCGGACCGTAGGCCGCCTCGTAGAGCTTGGTGTATTCCAGCGCGAGCTTCTTGCTCGAATTGCTGTCGGGCAACTGGCTCGCGACCAGCACCGGGCCGACCGGCACGATGCTGCCTTCCACGTCCTTGCCGCCGACGCGCAGGAAGTCGTTGTTGGCCACGCCGTGGGTCTGGTAGATCGTGCCCTTGTAGCCGCGCTCCTTGAGCGCCTTGGCCGGCAGCACCGCGGGCGTGCCGCGGCTGGCGATGAGGATCGCGTCCGGCTTGGCCGCCACGATCCGCAACGCCTGCCCGGTCACGCTCGCGTCGGCCGGCTGATAGGTCTCGGTCGCGACGATCTTGATGTTCTTCTCGCCCGCGAGACGGGTCATCTCGTTGGTCCAGTTCTGGCCGTAGCTGTCGGCCAGCGCGAAGATCGCGATGGTGCCGATCTTGGCGGCGGCCATGCTGTCGACGACGGCCCCGGCCATCAGCGAGTCGTTCTGCGGCGTCTTGAAGATCCAGCGCTTGCGCGCGTCCATCGGCAGGATCAGCGCGGCGGCGGCAGCCATACTGATGACCGGCGTCTCGGAGTCCACGGCCGGGTCGGTCATCGCGATCGCGTTGGGCGTCGTCGACGGTCCGATGACGACGTCCACATGTTCCTCGTCGATCAGCTTCTTGATGTTCTTGACGGCCGTGGTCGTGTCCGACGCGTCGTCGAGCACGAAGTACTCGACCTTCTGTCCGGACATCTCCTTGGGCAGCAGCGCCGCGGTGTTCTTCTGCGGGATGCCGAGCGACGCCGCCGGACCCGTGGCCGACACGACGATGCCGACCTTCAGTTGCGCCTGCGCGTCGACGCCGGCCAGCAGCGCCACGGCAGCCAACAGCGCGGTCGTCAGGGATTTCAGGTTGTTCGCGGTGCCACTCATGATGTCTCCTCCTGGTTGAATTGCTGAATTCACGTCGCGATCATCGTTCCGCGATCTGTCGGGTGTCGCCGATCATGCCGGTCGCTTCGGCCTGACGAAGACCAGCGGCTTGGCGACGATCGCCCGCGGCGCGGCGCCGTGGCGGGCGATGTCGCGATCGAGCGCCTTGCCGTCGGGGTCGGCCAGTGCGGCGTCCCGCGCCGAATCGACCGCGGCCGCCAGCGCGTCCGATCCTTCCGGCAGGGCAGCGAACCGCGCGACGGCCGCGTCGCTCGCCAGCGTGTCGAGGATGCGCGCCATGTTCTCGTGCCCGCGCGCGTGGGTGTCGCCGTAGCCCTTGATCAGTCGGCCGCACAGCGCGAGCGCCTGCGCCGGCGCCCAGCCGATCGTCGCGACCCGTTCGATCGCGGCCAGCCAGCGTTCGATGACCGCCTGCTCGCTCGCGTAGCGCGTGCTCGACGGCCGCCAGCGGCGCAGCGACGCGACCATCCGCAACGCGACGTGCCCGAGGCGCGAGTCGCTGCGCAACTGCAGCGGGAACGCGAGCTCGGGTTTGCCGGCGCGACGCCGGGCCGCATCCCAGGCCAGCACGCGCGTCGACAGGCCCGCAGGCAGCGCCCCGGCGACCTCCGCGACGCGCGGCTTGAAGAAGTCGTGGACCGTCACGAGCTCGTCGTCGCGCGCCCCCACCTCGGTGCGGATGCGGGCATAGCGCGCGGTCCGCGTCTTCAGGTCCGCGACGCGCACGACATCGTCGAACGCCATCCACAGCGCCAGGAAGCGCGCGGTCTCGCGCGTCAGCGCGCGGTCGTGCGATGCCGACGGATCGATGCGCTCCTCCAGTGCCAGCACGCGCCGTGACCGTTCCACATACAGGTCCGCGTAGCGTCGGTCCTGGTAGTCGACGAGCCGTTCGATGCCGTGATCGACCATCGCCTGCACGCCGGCCGGCCACGCGGACGCGACGGCCTTCCGTTCCGCAGCCACCGGTGACAAATTCGCGACGGCCCCGCGGCCCTCGGCCCGCGCGAACCCGCGCTCGAAGCCGTCGAGGCTCGCGTCGACCCCCGCGCTTGAGCCGATTCGCGACCCGGTGATCGCCGCCTCGCAGTGCGAGCGGTCGAACGGCAGCAGACCCGAACCCGCGACCGCGCCGAACATCACCGCGCTGATCACGGTGCGCGCGGCACGCGCCTCGTCGTTCATGTCGAAGGCCACGTGACGCCGGCTGTTCCGCAGCAGCACGTCCATCAGCCGCGCGTCGTCCTCGCGCCCGTCGCCCATCGCCCCCTTCTCGCGATTGGTCAGGGCCCGCGACGTCGACGTGACGACCGTGGTGCGCTCGCGATCGACGAAGCCGAGCGACGTCGTCCGCACCGCCTCGAGCAGCTCCGACGCGATCAGCAGGTCGATGCGGCCGGCGACCGGGGCCAGGTTCATGATCGGACGTCGTCCGTCGAGCGACGCCAGCGGCTGCGGGAAGATCTCGACGTAATAGGTGGTCGCCCCGGTGCGCTGCGCGACGCCGGGGATCGACGTGCTCTGCACCGGATAGCCGGCGTGCAGCGCGGCCTCGACGATCCACTGCGTCAACACGCCGCCGCCCTCGCCGCCGAGCGCCGCGATCAGGATCGTGATCGGCCCGTCGTTGCCCGCCGCGCGCGGCGTGGCCGGCATCGCCGACAGCATCGTGCGCGCGTTCATGCCGCCGCCCGGGCGCGCCGCGCGACGCTGCTAGTCGTCAGCCACGACCGCACGCGATCCCAGCGCGTCGGGTTGCGCACGACCTCGATGCGATAGAACGACGGGCACAGCGTGGCGGCGTGCGCGTTCGACCCGCACAGCCCGCAGCCGACGCAGCCCTCGGTGATCGTCACGACCGGGTCGACCTTGAGCGGATCGTTCGAGTCCTTGAGCGTCAGCGTCGGACAGCCCGACAGCCGGATGCACGAGTGGTCGCCCGAGCACGTGTCCTCGTCGACGCCGTACTTCACGCGCGTGGTGCGCTTGCCGTCGCGGATGCGCGCGGCCTGGATCGGCTTGATGCGCCGCTGTCGCTCGAGCTGGCATTCGCCTTCCCCGACGATCACCTTGAGGCCCGCCGTCTCGGTCGTGAAGGCGTCGGTCAGCGCGGCCATCATCGCGTCGACGTCGTAGGTGTAGACCGTCTTCATCCACGACACGCCCATCCCGGTCAGCGTGTCCTCGATCGCGCGGTTGTTGTCCGTCAGGCTGTGGACGTCGGGCTTGAAGAGACGGGATTTCTCGATCACCTGCACCGCGTCGTCGTCCGGCGACGAGATGATCTCCTGCGTGCCGGTCGCCGACGTGTAGCCGTTCTTCAGGATCAGCAGCACCACGTCGTCCTGGTTGAACAGCGCCGACTGCACGCCGGACAGCAGGCCGTTGTGCCAGAACCCGCCGTCGCCCATGATCGCCAGCGAGCGGCGCGTCATCATCGGCCCGACGCCGCCGGCCGACGCGAGGCTCATGCCATAGCCGAGGATCGTGTGGCCCGACGAGAACGGCGCGAAGGTCGCGAACGAATGGCAGCCGATGTCGGCTGCCACGTGGACCTTGCCGATCTTCTGCTGCACCTGCTTGAGCGCGGAGAACACCGGCCGTTCGGGACAGCCGATGCAGAAGCCGGGAGGACGCGTCGGCAGGTCGCCCGCGAAGACCTCGGCGACGGCGCGGCGCCGTTCGTCGTTCGCGACCAGCCACGCGCGCACCGACGCGAGGTCGACTGCCGCCGCGTGCTGCCCGACAACGCGCGCGAGGCCGGTGGCGACGATCTCGACGTTGTGCTCGCCGGCCATCGGCAGCACGTCCTTGCCGTGCAGCGCGGTGGCGATGCCCGCGCGGCGCAGGATCGTGGCGATCTCCTGCTCGAGGAACTCGGGCTGCCCTTCCTCGACCACCAGCACGGCGTCGTGCGCGGCGCAGAAGGCCTCGATCTGCACCGGCGCGAGCGGGCAGGTGACGTTGAGGACCAGGATCGACACGTCGCTCGCGCCGAACGCGTCGGCGAGGCCGCACTGCACCAGCGCGCCCGTCAGCGTGTTGAAGAGACCGCCCTGCACGATCACGCCGATGTGCCCCGCGGCGGAGCCGGCGCGCGGTGACACCACGTCGTTCAGCGCGTGCTCGACGATGAACCGGCGCGCCGCGGCGATGCGCTGCTCGCCCTTGAGCTTCTCCTGGCGGAAGGTGGCCGGCGGATGCGGCAGCTTCGCGTAGTCGAAGGTCGCGGGCTCGTCGAACGGATGCTTCATCGACAGCGCCGGCGCGCGGTTGTCCTTGCACACGAAGCTGCCGCGCACGTGGCAGGCGCGGATGCGCAACTGCATCATCACCGGCATGTTCGACGCCTCGGACAGCTCGAACGCCTTCTCGACGAGGTCCACCATCGTCGCGTGGTCGGGCCGCGGGTCGAACAGGCAGAGGGTGGACTTCAAAGCAAAGGCGAGCGAGCGTTCCTGGATCACGCTCGCGCCTTCGCCATAGTCCTCGCCGACGATGATCAGCGCGCCACCGGTGACCCCCGGCGATGAAAGATTGGACAGCGCGTCGGACGCGACATTGGTGCCGACGATCGACTTCCACGTGACGGCGCCGCGCACCGGGTAGTGGATCGACGCGCCGAGCAGCGCGGCCGCGGACGCTTCGTTGGAACAGGCCTCCACCTTGACGCCGAGGGTGTCGAGGAACGGTCGTGCCTGGACCATCACGTCGAGCAGGTGCGACACCGGCGCACCCTGGTAGCCGCCGATGTACGAGACGCCGGACTGCAGCAGCGCCTTCGTGATGGCGAGGATGCCTTCGCCGTGGAAGACGTCTCCGTCGCCGAGCTTGAGCGACTCGACCTCGCGCGCGAACGAGCGCTCCATGCTGTCTCCCGATCGTCGGGTCCGTCCGGATTCGAACGCGGCGCCCGCGTCGATCCGTCCTGGCGTGATCTCCCGGATGGCGGATTCTAGGAACAGCCCGTTATGCTGTCGATGGCGTGGTTTCTATTTCGATCATCGACACCATCGATATATTAGGGCTGCGGCCGTCATGAACGTCAACGACATCGACCTGAACCTGCTGAAGATCTTCGCCGCCGTGTACGCGGAAGGCAGTGTCAGCCGCGCCGCACAACGCATCGGCCTGACGCAGCCGTCGGTCAGCCATGGCCTCGCGCGGCTGCGGACGCTGTTCGGCGACGTGCTGTTCGTGCGCGTCAAGGGCGGTGTCGAGCCGACGCCGGTCGCGCGGCGCATCGCGCCCACGTTGGGCGACGCGCTGCTCGCCGTGCAGTCGGTCCTGGACGACGCGACGAGCTTCGAGCCGGCGTCCGCGAAGCGCACCTTCCGCGTCCACATGAGCGACCTCGGCGAGATGATCTTCCTGCCGCCGATGATGCGGGCGATCCGCGCGCAGGCGCCCGGCGTGTCGCTCGAGACGCGGCAGATCGAGTGGGATGCCCTGCCCGCCGCGCTCGAGAGCGGCGCGGTGGATCTCGCGGTCGGACACCTGCCGTCGCTGATCGGCAGCTTCGCGCACCAGCACCTGTTCCGCGAGGAATACGTGACGCTGCGGCGCTCGGTGGCACGCACGGCGATGCAGCGCGGCGCACGGCCGCCGGCCGACTACATCGCGATCACGTCGCACCGACCCACGCTCGAGATCCTGCGCGACAGCGGGCTGATCGATCGCGTCAAGCTGTCGATCCCGCACTTCATGGTCGTGCCGGCGATCCTCGCCGAGTTCGACTACGCGGTGATCGTGCCGCGCACGGTGGCACGCGCGTTCCGCCACTACGGCCTGAACCGCATCTCGCCGCTGCCGGTGCCGCAGCGCCACTTCGACGTCGGCCTGTTCTGGACGCGCCGGCGCGCCGGCGAACCCGGCCACGCGTGGCTGCGGGCGCTGATGATCGAACTGTTCCATCAGCCGCGGCAGGGTCCGCCGCGCTGACGCTGCGGACCCTGCGGCCGCAGCGGCGCGGGCAGCAGCACCATCGGGTCCGTTCGGATTGACGGACCGCGGCGCCTCTCGCAGAGTCTCGACCGCATCGCGCCACCGACGAGCGCGCGAACAGGGAGACTCGCATGACGTGGAACGTTTCGAACGGCGGAGCGCTGGCTCCGGGCCTGCTGGCCGCTGCGCTGCTGGGCGGCTGCGCGACCGGGCCCTCGGTCCCGGTCGGACCCCCGAAGACCTGCGAGCAGCTCGCCGCGATGGCCGTGCCCCCCGGGGCGATCGGGCTGCCGACCACCGGCGCGACGGTCACGTCGGCCACCGTCGTCGCGGCCGCCGGCAGCGGCGCGTCGGCACTCGGCGAGTACTGCAAGGTCACGGCCGAGATCGCGCCGGTCGATCCGGCGGCGCCGAAGATCAAGCTGCAGGTCGACCTGCCGACCACCTGGAACGGCAAGGTCCTGATGTTCGGTGGCGGCGGCTACGACGGCGCGGTCCCCAACATCGCCGGCAACGTGCCCGCGGGACCGGTCGACCAGCCGCTGCCCCTCGGCCGCGGCTACGCGACCTTCGCGAGCGACTCGGGCCACCAGGCCGGCGCGCTCGGGAGTCGCGACGGCTCGTTCGGCGTCAACGACGAGGCGCTGAACAACTTCTCCGGCGACGCGCTGAAGAAGACCCGCGACGTGGCCGTGGCCATCGTCGGCGCGCGCTACGGCGTGGCGAAGCCGACCCGCGCCTACTTCGCCGGCGGCTCGTCCGGCGGCCGCGAGGCGCTGGCCGTCGTGCAGCGCTGGCCGCAGGACTGGGACGGCGCCATCGTGCTGTATCCGGCCGGCGCCGCCGCCAGCCTCGACCTGCAGTTCGGTCGCATCACGCGCGCGTTCGCGGCCCCGGGTGCTTATCCCAGCGTCGCCAAGCGCAAGGCGCTGTACGACGCGGCGCTGCAGACCTGCGACGGACTGGACGGCGTCGTCGACGGCCTCGTCAGCAACGTGCGCGCGTGCAACGCGCTGTTCGATCCCGCGAAGGCCCTGGTCAACGGGGCGCCGCTGCGCTGCCCGAACGGCGGCGAAGGCGGCGACGCCTGCCTGTCGGACGCGCAGATCGCGGCGTTCAAGGTGTTCGACACGCCGATCACCTTCTCCTACCGGCTCGCGAGCGGCGAGACGCAATACCCCGGCTTCAACACCTGGGGTACCGACTTCGGCATCCCCAACGCGAGTCCGCTGCAACCCACGGTGACGCTGCTGTCGTTCGGCTCGTCGCCACCCGCGAGCCCGATGCCCAACACCGCGCCCTACGGCAGCGTGTTCTGGGACCAGTGGATCCGCTACTTCGTCACGCGCGATCCCAACTTCAACTCGCTGTCGGTCGATCCCCAGAACCCCGGCCCGCTGCAGGCGCGCATCAGCACGCTGACCGGCGTGCAGGACGTGAACCGCACCGACCTCGGGCCCTTCGCCGCGAAGGGCGGCCGGATCCTGATGGCGCACGGCATGAGCGACGCGCTCGTCAGCACGCGCGCGACCGAGCAGTACTACGACCGGCTGCGCAGCACGATGGGTCCCGCGCGCGTGAACGACTTCCTGCGCTTCTACGAGATTCCCGGCTACGGGCATGCGGTCAGCACGGTGTTCAACGCCGCGTGGGACTCGCTGACGACGCTCGAGA
>Ga0209512_1000755_pt1 | contig 47667 bp, 55 predicted proteins | sample frozenSSSSmetaG_FD_184142 | JGI IMG/M metagenome (GOLD analysis project Ga0209512, IMG submission 184142) | Glacier valley bacterial and archeal communities from Borup Fiord, Nunavut, Canada, to study Microbial Dark Matter (Phase II) -... | ecosystem: Environmental > Aquatic > Freshwater > Ice >...
CCGACGAACTGTCCTCGACCTCGGGACACGAACTCTGCGGATGCAAACAGGGCAATAGCACTATCAATATGGATGGCATGATCATGGTCATGTATTGTGCTGCAGAGAGTAATATAGCTGCGCACGCGGCACGGCGAATTTATCCGCAGAGAGGGGGAGATAGATGACCTTGTCCCTCCCCTTCCCTTCCCCTCCCCGACTCTCACGTGGCCTACATACATACATACATGCGACTCTGGCCTCTCCCGTCCGGCTTGTCACGACATACGCGGGCATATAACAAACATCCAAACCTCGAGATTTTCGCAATTCGAAATCCTCCGAAAAACTCAAATGCTAGAATCATGCTTGTGATTTGCCTGCCTGCACATCCACAAATCCTCAACCCCGCACAATCGTTCTCGCCTCCCCCAAGGCCTGCCTGCCCAATCGTCTTCTCTTCTCCGTCCATCACACGATCTGGACGAGGCAGCTCAGAGGGAGCAGCGAACAGAGGAACGCGCATGTCTTCTCGGCCCATCGTCGCCATCCACAGAGCGGGGACTTCGGAGTAGCCACGGCAGACGGCGGGTTGTAGAGGCGCGGATGCGAGATATGCTCCTGCACAAACCTCCTTCATCGCTAAGAGGATATCTACCTCACCATGAGCCAAGCAATGTTTGTTGCACACGACATCAGCGCCCTGCGCCCGACATGTGAGGAGCTGAGACTCAGACTCATCCTCCCCCTCGCTCGCCTATCCAACGCCCATTTCGAACTCACCCTTCTCCCCCCTCCTCTCTCTTTTCAAACTTCATCCCAGTAAAGTAAACGCCCTCAATCCCACTACCCAATTCCCATCCCATCAGACTCCGCCGCCTTGCTATGCCCTTCCTTCCCTGCCTATCCAGAACATTCCATGTTATCCTACATTCCACAAAATCACCCTCCCCATAGTACGCCTAGTCCCAAAATGCTCCCCAAAAACCAGTCCAAGAACCATCCCACTCGAGAACCAGCTCAGCTGACCGTCTTGATGAAATTCTGATACTTCTCCTCCTCCGTCAATAGCCTTGGCGGCGGCTTCGTCTTCGTCGCCGCAGCGACCTGGTACACGCTCGTGTTCCACAGTACCGCATCATTCGGCACTTCGCTCTTCTCCTCCACCTCCCTCTCCTTCGCTGGCGGTGCATGCGCCGCATCCCTCGGCAACCGCATGGCCAGTAAAACGTATTCCGCCCTTGTCATATTATCCATAATATCATCCATGTACCGCCTCACCTCCTCCTGCGGCGCTACCACCTTCGCCAGGCTCTCCAGCTGCTTGCCCGACCCATTCGTCCACAGCCGGATCGTGACCGGCTGGTAGTAGTCGAGCGCCGGGTCGTACGTCGGCGAGTCCGCCGCCGAGCCCTTGCGCACGATCAGGAAGGACGCGATCACCTGCCCCCCGGGCAGGTACTCGAGTATGCTGTATTTCGGGAACAGGTAGCGGTCGCCCGTCCCGCCGACGAATTCGAAGACGACGGCTGAGATGTCGGGTTTGCTCGACACAGGTCCCTTGGAGCGAAGGGCTTGCGGCTGCGGAGGAGCGTGGTATTGCGGTGCCGGTGGGTGGTAGGGTGCCCGTGCTTGTGGTGGTGGTGGCGGTGGCTGTCGCGCAACGGGGGCTGGTGCGGGCGCAGCAATAAGAGGAGGATTTGGAAGCTGTCTGGCTGGTGGTGGAGGCTGCATATGAGAAGATGAAGCGGCGGCTTGTGCAGCGGCTGCCTGACGCGCATGGAGAAGCTTGGTCAATTCGTCGATGTGCGCCTGGAATCTCTTCAGCTCGTCGGTGGTCGCTTTCCCATCTGCCACTATTCGCATCAGGGCCTTGAGGTCTGGATCGGTCGCGGCTCGCTCAGCGAGCATCTGGATAACAGGGTCGGAGCTTTTCGCCGGAGGGTTGGCCGGAGGTGCAGGAGGTGCCGGAGGTGCTGGCAGGGGAGGTGCGACGACTGGTTGCGCTGCTGGTGCCGTGATGGGTGGTAAAGGACTCTGCTGTGAGCCAGCATGGCTATTGATCATGGGGGTGTTATTTAATGATCCAGGAGGAGCTTGTGTCTTAATCGGAGTGTCTTGAGGTTTAAGTTGTAGTTGTTGGGGTTGCACTGGCTGCACAGGTGTGTATTGGTTCTGAGGGGCAGGTGGCGGAGGTGGAGGTGGAAGTGGATGCTGAGTGATGATGCCGTTGGGAGGGCCATATTGGATAATGGGTCGGTATAGAGGCTGCGGAGGCGGTGGTTGGGGTTGTTTAGGAGTTGTGTCTTTGACAGTATACATTATAGCATCGAAAACATGAGGCTCGATTGTGATCGTACACTGGCCGATTTTGCTCATCGAATCTTTCGGCGGATTCTTGAGCTCTTCCGCTGGCGTAGCATCCTTGGACTTCTTCTTCGATGGCTTCGTCCAATACTTTTCGAATATGCCTTCGCTCAACCATTTCTTCCGTGATCGCTCGAGAGATTCGGCCATTACGCGACTGTTTGTGGATGTTAGAAAAAGCGGCAGCGGCGAACTGGAAATGCATCTTGTTAATTGCTGCTCCTCTTACCTCTCAGATATCGATTGATATTCGGTCGATGAAAGATCATCTGGCTGTTGGTGCTCGACGGTCGGCAATGGCTTGCCCGCGACCACGCTCTTGGGCAAAACTTCCTCGACGACAACCGGCACTGGAGTTGGCGGACGAGTTGCCTCGCGGGGCGGCGTGGATGTTCTCTTCTTGCTGACAGCTTCAACGCGCGCCGAAGCGCGAGCTGGCAGTTTTCGTTTCTTGCTCTCCATTATGTAGACCCTTGGAGGCAGAATCGGGGGTTGTTGGTTGTTGGAGGAGGTGGATGGACGCGTCGACGTGGAGGAGAAATAATAATGATGTTGTACTGTAAGTGCAAGTAAGTGCTTGACAAATTGCTAAACGAGCGGATGAGGTGAGCTTGGGTACTTGCTGTATATCGGTCGTTTTGATTCGGCAACCGAAGAGCATCAGATACCAATAACATTCCACCCAATATCTCCTGCACCACAACACAATACACGAAGAAGAGTCTATGATTTTTGTGTTCTGTGCTTTGTGCTTTGTTTTGCATTTTGTATTTGTTTAGTTTAAAGAGTTCGATATATTCGATATAAATGCCACTACACTTATAAACGCTCTGTGATGTATGTTACTCCATCTCCTTGCGTTATCGTGCCTCGAAGAACTCTGGTCTGTAGCATCGCATCCATCACATGGAGGAATCATGGGCCAATGTTACTCTATGAATATCGCTGCTTCTGTATCGATTAATCAACTTTATGATGGCTCTTCGACTCTTTCTCGCGCGGCCATGGCTTCTCCACCGAAAGAGTCTTGTTTTACTGGCGTGTCATCCCTTAAATCCGACCTCTTTTATCGACTTTGCATCTACAGATTCTCTCTGATATATTTTTTAGAAATGTCATCAAGCCTTTATCAAGCCGTTCTCGTCTCTTCATTCCTGCACTTTTGAGCAGCAGACTCAGCCTCATGTCTCGGTTTGTCTCCGTCTGCCGGACCACATTTTGGATAGCAGGAACTATTGGCGCCATATGGGCTATAGCTCTCGGGGCTTTTACGACACCGTTTGTGCAAAGGCAGTACGTCTGGGTTCTGTGCTGCATGGCATTCTTTTTCTGATACGATGCAGTGCTCTATATGCCCACAAGCTTCACACTGGATACTTCCAGGACATCAGCAAGCCTGAGCGATGGGGCTTCGCAAGTATGGACAAAGATCACCCTTGCCCTCGTTAATCCTCATCTCTAACAACATATGCAGAGAATCAAATCACGCCTTTCAACTTTACAACTCCAGATCATGAGACTCTATATGCGTGGCACGTGATTCCCTTGGGATTATATGCGAAGCATGAGGTGGAGATTGTGAAGCAGCCATCAGGATTGGCAGAGGATATAACTAAGACGAAAGCATTCGAGCTGCTAACCACAGACCCAGAAGCTCGACTGATAATCAGTTGTAAGTCCGCTCTATGCTTTCCCGTTAGCCCCCTCGAAACCATGCTGAGTGAAAATGCTGACCTTCGAAAGTCCATGGGGTAAGTCTTCAGAATCTTTCTACTCCATAACATATTAATTATCCCTTAGAATGCTGGCAGTGTAGCTCAGGGCTGGCGGCCTGATATCTACCGCTCATTATCTGATGGCAGCACGTCAACCATCCATATCCTTGCCGTCGACTACCGTGGATTTGGATATTCTACTGGAAGTCCTAGCGAAGCGGGATTAATAACAGACGGTATCGCGACAGTAAACTGGGCCCTGAATGTTGCGAAAATACCGTCTGATCGAATTGTCATCATTGGACATAGTCTGGGAACAGCAGTCACAGCAGCAGCAGTGGAACACTTTGCAAAGGAGGGCATCGATTTCGCCGGCGTCATTGTGATAGCTCCTTTCTCTGATCTCCCAACGTTACTCACAAGATATTCCATTGGTGGTCTGGTGCCACTGCTGCATCCAATTGAGTGGATTAAGGGTGTGCATCGAAGATTCCCAAGTGTGGTCGTCGACAAGTGGTATTCCGCAGCACGTCTAGCAAACTTTGTTCAGCTGAGCAGGCAAGTAAGACTGTTTATAATTCACGCCAGAAATGATTATGAGATTCCCTGCGGCCATTCAGACACCATTTTTGCAGCAGTTGCAAACGCCACCTCGCAAGGAATGGACAAGGAACTCTTTCTGCAGATGAAGGAGAGAAATACAATCGATGTAGGGGATGGCGCTTCCATAAGTACTTGGAAGGCATCGCCTAAGAAGATCATTCAGGAGATCATTGTGGCCTATGGAGGTGAGTTTGTCCTTGATTTGAGCGTGAGTTGGGTGAACTACGAACCTGACATCTGTAGGCCACAACAGAATCATGACATTTGTGCCTGTTGCTCTGGCTGCACTCAAAGCATTTAGCATTGATGATGGCGAACTCTACAGGGAGTCGAGCTAAGTTTGTTAAGGAGCTCTTCTGGGGAACTGGTTCAAGTATTGTTATCACGATTTCTTTGTGGTTTGGACTGTGCAATACCGTAACGGCTCTGCATATATCCTCTGTAAAGACTATGAATATAATAAATTCCTATCTAAGTATCACAATAAATATTAAGTATTATTAGAAGAACTTTTCGAAGAAAAATTCTGGAAATAATAACGAGGCTTCTGTACTTCGTACGTGCACATACAGCCAATCACACAAGCATTTTCTGCCACACGCCTCAGGCACTAGCACATAACCCCGCCGGGCATGATGGTGGGAGAGTACTTAGTAGTGGTACCTCTACCTTGCTGGCAAGATTTCCCTTCCCTATTCCTTTCAAAACACCACGACTATGGCGGAAGAATCCAAAATCGACGACCTGAAGGTCAAGCAAGAAGCAGCCGACGAGGTGATCGCCGAAGGCGCCACAGCGACAGTCGAATCGGAATCCGAAGAGGAGCACGAAGCTGCCCCTCCATCCACCGATGCAGCTGGCCCCAGCGTCGCCGCAGCGAAGAAGAAGAAGTCGAAGAAGAAGAAGATAAAAGCTGCCGTTGGACTAGGGGGGAAGGATGCGCAGCCCTCGGAGAGCGACATCCAGAAAGCCGTCGGCGGATTGACGAAGCTGCAGCTCAGCGAGCTGTTGACCATGAACCCCGCCTTGGCGCGCGAGGTCGGAGTGGGCGAGGGGGAGATCTCGGACGAGAAGGCCATGCAGATGCTGAAGAAATTGAGCTTGCAGGATATCATGACGGGGCTGGCGGCGAGTGGGAAGAACGTGAAGGATATGGCGTCGTACAAGTTCTGGCAGACGCAGCCGGTGCCGAAGTTTGGGGAGAATAAGCAGATTGAGGAGGGGCCTTTCAAGATTATTGATCCGGCGAAGGTGCCGAAGGAGCCAGCGCCATTGATGGAGGGGTTCGAATGGGTTACTATGGATTTGACCAAGGAGGAGGAGCTGCAGGAGGTATTCGAGCTGTTGTATGGCCATTATGTTGAGGATGAGGAGGCTATGTTCCGCTTCAACTATTCTACCTCGTTTCTCAGATGGTGAGTTGCATTGAGGAATTGATTGAAGACAGTTGCTGACAATAATTCAAGGGCATTGTTGTCGCCAGGTTGGAGAGCAGAATGGCATGTTGGAGTCCGCGCTACGAAGTCAAGAAAGCTAGTTGCCTTCATCTCCGGCGTCCCAGTCGCATTAAGAGTCCGTCAAAAAATCCTGAAAGCCACAGAGATCAACTTCCTCTGCATACACAAAAAGCTCCGCTCCAAGCGCTTAGCACCTGTTCTCATCAAGGAGATCACGAGACGCTGTTACCTGCTGGGTATCTGGCAAGCTATTTACACAGCCGGTGTTGTTCTGCCAACACCAGTCAGCACATGCAGATATTTCCATCGATCACTAGACTGGCAGAAGCTTTATGATGTTGGCTTCAGCCCTCTGCCACCGAATAGCAAGCCCTCTTACCAAATCACGAAATACCGCCTTCCGGAAAACACATCTACGAGAGGCTTACGGCCCATGGAAGTCAAGGATATCGATGTGGTATTGGACCTTCTCAAGCGCTACTTGGCACGCTTTGACATGGCGCCTGTCTTCACAAAAGAGGAAGTTGCGCATTGGCTCCTCCACAAAGAGGATACTGCTGGCAAGAACCAGCAGGTTGTGTGGTCGTATGTCGTTGAGGTAAGATTTCCGACTCCTTTTCGGATACTACAGAATTGACATGACATCCACAGGATCCCCAAACGAAGAAAATCACCGACTATTTCTCCTTCTATTGCCTGGAATCCACCGTCATCGGGCATCCCAAGCATGAGAACGTCCGCGCCGCCTATCTTTTCTACTACGCTTCCGAAACCGGTCTCACGACGCCCTTCGACAAGCCAGCACTGAAGATCCGCCTGAACGCCTTAATCAACGACGCGCTGATCCTTGCCAAGAGATACAAGTTCGACGTCTTCAATGCGCTAACACTACTAGACAACAATCTCTTCTTGGAGCAGCAGAAGTTCGGAAAGGGAGATGGGCAGTTGCATTATTATCTGTATAATTACAACGCGAATCCGATCGCGGGTGGGGTGGATAAGCGGAATGAGATCGACGAGAATGGGATGAGTGGGATTGGGGTTGTGATGTTGTAGTGGAGGTAGATGGCGTAAATACCCATGGGTGTGGGTTGTGCATTTCTACGGCAGAGCGGAAAAGCTATTACAAGACTGCTTCAGAAATCTTACTTTTCGTCTAGTTGAGCTGCTTGAGTTTCCATCCTATTGCACCATTCCTCTGTTCTCCTCTTGCGAGCTTGGATTCCGAGGACGCTGGAAACTCACTCGCTGCAGGCCAGACGGGACGGAGTTAGGCGCACATCGGTGACTCTAAAGTGTAAACAGCTCCCACCATCTCCAAACTTCGTCTCTTTCTTCGTGGCCCTCGTCTTTACCCTTTCAAGACCCTCAACGCGGGCAATCTCTATCTCCAGTAACCTTCAATAGGTCCGATGCTTCTCATGGACAAATAGGTACGTCCCCGTCGGCCACCACTACCACCATCCTCATCCTCCCACCCCAACCTGCCATCCACCACATCCCCATGCACAGTGCACTCCTACCCTCTCCCCCACAGCCCGTCTAGAAGCGCGAGGTTGACGGGACGGAGACGGAGTGCCGCGAGATTGCGGGATGTGATGCGATTGCGGACATCTGGGTCTGGGTCGCCTGCTACGCATTTCAGCCGCGCCACATGCGGCACACCTGCCGTTTCGTGGATGGGCAGTACAACGACGGTTGGCAGCTTCTTCGCAGGACATCTGGCACCTTGCAGGGAGACCTGTCGTTTCGATGATGCGAGAAGGGCTGGCTTCGGCTGGACAGTGCGTGTGATAGTTTCCGGAAGGCGTGCGATGAGCACGGCGCAGGTAGGGTTGAGGTTCTATGATGGGAAGACCTGTTGCTGCTGTGCATGTGGATAAAATGAGATGTAATTCCGCTCCATCGCTCCGTCTACGCTCGCTGTGACGCTAAGTTACGCTGACAAACAAGGCTCCTGTATATCACTCCTCGAACTCCGCCAAACTCCCACCTCCCTGCCCTACACATCCACCGCTCATTTCCCCAACGCCGCCGTCCTCGCCCACAGCCTCTCCAGCATCTGATCATGCCACTCCGTCGCCTCCATTGTAAGCACGTGTCCGCTGCCCTCACGCACATGCCACTCCCCCGGCTGCAGCTCCCGCTGAATCGTCTCGCCATGCTGGAACGTCAGCATCCGATCCTGCGTCCCATGCACCACCGCAATCCTCTCCCTGCCCACGCCATCGCCCAGCTCCTTCAGCCGCTCCGGCCCCATGCAATGCCACCCGGCCGCGATCGCCTGCAGCATGAACCCCTTGCGTCCAAACGCCTCCGCATCGAACCGCTTCGTCACCTCCTGCGCCGCGAAGCGCGCGAAGTTGGTCGGGAACAGGCCGTACGCGGCGTCGTCCCAGGACGTCGCGGCGGCGGGCGGCAGGCAGTCGGGCGTCTCGCGGCTCGGCACGTGCGTGCCGTCCGGCAGGTCGAGCCAGGCGTCTGGGAACAGGTTCCAGGCTGCGTCGCGCACGGATCGGTCCAGCGACTTGGGGATGAACATGTTGATGCGGTTGCGCAGGTTTTGGATGAACGGGGCGGTGCGCTCGAGGCGGGCCACTGTGCTGACCAGGCTCAGCGAGCAGATGCGCTCGGGGATGAGGTATGCCTGGATTGCATCTCGTCAGCACCCTGCATTGTGGCTCAACGAGGGTGAAGGGGAGGGTGGTGGTAGCGTACGAGTTCCTGCGCAATCATCCCGCCCATGGAAACGCCGACGACGTGCAGTTCGCGCTCGTGCGTCCAGCCGAGGTGGTCGAGCAGCTCGAGGATGTCTTTCGCCATCTCGGAAGTGGAATAGCGCATTAGTGGCTTTCCGGAGGCGCCCATGCCGCGGTTGTCGAAGATGAGCGAGGAGTATTTGTCGGCGTTCTCGTGGCCGAATTTCAGGGTTTGGCGCTGCCAAGCTGACTGTCCTTTGGTCAGTGATGGAACGGAGGAATTGGCGGATTTGGGACTCGGGGACAGGAATAAGGGGTACGCACCTTGATAGCTCCAAGACCCGCAATCCACTACGGCGCACCATCAGTCGTCGTCCTCTCCCAAGTGTCCCAGACCAGCATCTCTCTCATCAAGCATCTCCTCCATCCCCGCAGAAAACCCGTCTCTCCTCGTTTGTCTCCCAGCACCTCTTACTCAACTCAATATCAGGCACGTGACCACTTACAACCAGCTTCGTCTCCCCCTTGCCATGCACCTCCCACGACAAATCAAACGGTCCGCCCCGCCCATCCGCAACCTTCAGCTTCCCCTCCCTCGTCGGCTGTAGTCTCCATACCGTAGTCGGGAAACTCGGATGCGCCATGATCTCCGCCACCGTAAGGCGCGGGTGTTTCAGGGCATTATCCGGGGGTGCGTGGGCCCTGGTGAGGCGTTAGAGGAGTCTGAGTTGCAACGCTGGATAACTTACATCTTGCAGTTGTGGTGTTGACAGAAGGAGGATGGAGATGGAGAAAAGGGAAGGGAGACGTCGATGGAGTTGGAGTTGAGATGCGCTGTGTTGCTGACTGAGGGAGTGGCTGGAGTGGGGGGTGTGATACTAACGCGTTCTCCCACCTCACTCTATGGACAGGGGGTGGAGCTTGGCAACGCCCTATGGATGTACAGTTCTTATTGTGTACAAACTCCACGGAGCAGTGATGGAGAAATAATCTAAAGCAAAACTCTGCAAATCCTCCAGTCCCCGTCGATTTAAGCCACGTTCCAAAGTTTTACAGGAGCTTCGCGGTGAGCTGAAGCAATGGCAATCCCCCATTTCCCCCCCTGGCAGACGAGCAAACTTGCAAGACAATATAAATGCAGACTCGACGTCTCATCCCATTCACGGGCTCCCTATCATTATCACATGCCATTCTCGTGTTTGCAAAGCACAGCAGCGGAAAAAAATATACCCTGCTCCTGCGCCCATGTGGAAGTACAAATATTTCATTTCAACAGAAACACGTCATATCAAAAATACATTTCCCATTCCCAAGAAAGGTAATCTTCTTCAGATCGGCAATCCAATGTCGGAACGCGATGTCTGTTTGCCTCGCCTAGAAGCCCGATGGTATCATGCCCAAGCGTATCCTCGAACTCCATCCCATATATCCCCCCAATACCAGTACTGCTGCGAATGTCGCTCGTTATGTTGCTCAGTCATAGTCTTCCTTGACATCAGTACTCGCGTGTGACAGCTCGCTCAATAGTCCTGCGACGCTCTTCCTTGGCAGCTTCGTGATGAGCCTCGCTACCGGCGACAACCAATGACCGATGGTCCGCTTCATCTTCTTGCAGAAATCGCTGGAGTTGCGCTGATGTCTTGCGGACTTTCTCTGGCCTGCTTGGTTGCTCAGCAACTGGAGCGCCTTGAGTGGCTGCTGAGACACCTGGGCTCCTGCCGTTGCCTTTGTAAGTTACTGTACGTATTCAATGGCCTCGGAGCAGAGATGGCAACGGTTAAAAGGTAATTCTTTGGCGCCTTTTTCAGATAAGATGAGGAAATAGTTAGCTATGAGAGGCACGTACCCCTTCTTCCCTCCAGCGGATGCCTTGAGACTAGCTGCCATGACTTTGAATGTTGTGATTTGGAAACAGACTTGAAGACAAATAACTTGGTGGAAGTTGGTATCGAAGGTTTTGTGAAATCCACGCAACGAAGATGAGAGGCTGGAAAGCGTGGTTACCACGGCCTTCATATAGATTTCCGTACTTAAAACACATCGCCATGAAGGCATACCGCCCTGTCCAGCTGGGCCATGGCACAACACCAGTCTAGCAGCGACGAGTGAATATCGTCACTGTTATCCAGCACGGCATCCCCAAATCATGGACGCACAGAAAAAGAGGCACACAACGACGCAAATCGAACGCGAGAGATGATGAAACTGGTTGGTACTTATCATGAAATTCCCGGGCATTCCCATAGGTCGAATTAAAACTACCCCAGCGGTGTAGATGCAAAGAAGCAGCTGACTAGCCTTCGCAAAACGAAGTCTTCGCACAGCATATCGCATTGGAATCACAACACAACGCGTATTTTTTTGCGCATATTTGTGAAGAGCAGAATACATCGAAGCACAGCATGAGGCGACGATGAACATCCGGGGAAATTCTAAAAGTTCCCGGATCGCCAAGCAGATCATCGGGCAGGCGGGTTCCTTCCCCGGCACGTGGCTTGAGGAGGCTCACTGCTCACGGGAAACGCAAGCCTCAGAGATTCACTCGCGCCGTTCCGATTTGGCGATCTCCGATATCAGAAATCGCTCGCATTAATGCGCTGTCAGTCATATCACAACCAGTGACCACTGTGCCCGTCTCGTGGAATTCGGCGCTCTCGGGGCACATTCTGCTTCAACCGGGTCGCTGGGCATCTGTGGGCCGACCGAGCGTAGGGTAACCTTTCTGCCGACCGAGGAGGGTGTAACTTTCGCGTGCTGCTGGTAACGTATGTAGTACGACTCTTTCTTGGTATTTCAGATAGACAACGAGCAATCATGACGAGTTGTGACGAGCGCACTTGCTGCGGATCTCAGGCCATTGGCGCCCCGGCTTATCGAGCAAACATTGTTCCAATCGCGGAGTCCTGACAAGAGCCGGACAGACGTCGTGCAACGGATTTTTTTCCTAATCAGGCCTTCCAGAGACACGCTCTGTAGGAGTCGGAGCAAGGAGGACGTTTTGAAGAACAAAGAAGACTTCGAAGATGCAGCATGCAATGCGATGCGATGCGATGCGATGCAATGCAGTGCAGTGCAATGCATGATATCGTCTGATCGAGCGTGGATGGATTTGAGTAAGGTCTCCTTCGTTTTCGTGAGACTGACTGAGACTGAGACTGCGAAGTGCGCAGGAGAAGAAGAAAGTTGAAGATGCCAGTTTCATATTCAAAGAGACACTCACCACTCACCACTCACCACTCACCACTCGTGCTCGCCTAAAAAAGGAGGCAGTACCTAAGTCACCACAGATAGGAATATATGAGAATCGAGGATGCTTACGGAAAGACCGAAATGGAAAGCCGAAATGACGGAGAGGATAAGAGAAGGATTCAAAAAGAGAGGGAAAGAAAGACAAAGATTCAAAAAGTTAATCTGAGCCATGAACTCAGAGAGGAAACTGAAGAACTCTCTGACGGGGAGTCGAACCCCGGTCTCCCGCGCTTTGTCACATGACAAGCGGAAATCATGACCGTTAGACCATCAAAGAAGTTATACAAAGAAATGCATAATGATTCTCAAGAAGTGGAAATAATGCTTGTAATTTTTCCGGACCTAGTGTCGGGGATGTGGGAGCTGCGAAATATTGTTGCCGCGCTTCAGGATCAGCGATAATCGAGCCCTGATTCCAGTCGCGACAATTTTGTCTTGCACAAACCCACAAACCCCTCCTCTCGTCGCGGCCTCTACTAATGACGGGATCCAATGACGGGATCCCTTACTGGCGGCTAAGTAACCTAGGAGAACGAGCCCGCTTACTTGGGTACACATCGCGATGCACATAGTCACATGACCATCATGGCTGGGTATATCGAAGTCCAAAGGTCCATTACCGCCATACAAGGCTATAATACTACGCAACGGTTACCATAGTGTATTGTATCTCTACACTGAAATACTACGTTCAAAAGGTAACAGGAGTGCTTCTCTACAGAAACTCGAGCTTTGCACGAAGTCCTGTCTACGAAACCACTCCAGCAAACGCTGTATCAACCACATTCTCCACATTCCTTTTCGATAATTTCAGCTTGTTTGACAAATCCATAATTGTCCGTGTTTGCTTTCTCTCAAGGCGATCTTGATTATGATTCCTACTCTTTCAGATCAGCGCACTACCCCTCCGGCTCCGCCACCGTTGCCAACGCCCTCCCACCATGAACCTCATCCGTTGCAGTCCCAGTTCAAAATTGCAGAAAAAGAGTCGGGATTCTGGAAAAAATTCCAGCATGCCGAAGGAGCCTTCTATGAAGCCTCGGATCCAGGACCGCTCATGGACCCGCTTGCACCTCGAACGGGCCCATACTTCTTCTACGGCACACTCATGGACTCGAGCATGCTGATGGAGATACTGGGGCTGAAGGAGAAGCCAACTCTACGCCCTGCAAAGATTGTAGGATATTCGTGCAAGCTGTGGGGCCAATACCCGGCGTTAGTCAATGGGCCGCAGGGAGGCGTCGTGGAGGGTGCCATGTACGAGGTGCAAAGCGATGAGCATGCTGCCAGATTAGCGGAGTATGAGACGAAGGCTTATGGGACTGCTCCGTGCGACATCAGGTTCATGGACGACGAAGAGCCGTCTGAAGTGTGTGGAACAACGTTCAGATATGCCGGGCCGAAGCAAGATCTTGAGGAGGGAGATTTCGATCTAAAGACTTGGTTACGGCAGATGGGCAGAGGGTATGTTGTTGATAGCTTGCAGTGGAGAAAAGTCGTGGATCAGAGCGAAGGAACTGATGATCATTCCAAGAATAATAAATACGCGACATACGATGACTTTGCATAGCGTCTAGGGCGTGAGGAACTCTAGAGGTTCTGGGTAGTAGCTCTCTTGCCTCAATACAATCAACATCACATACCCCAATGCACGGTCAGGATGTCATTGCTGTCATTGCTGTCAGTCCCGGCTGTGCTTAGCCCAAAGCGATGCCAATCTGCAATCTGGGGAGTGGCAGAGCTTATCGTCAATACCTTCGCTGTCGGGGACTCGGGGTCTGCCATAGGACCATAGTTGATTGTAGCCTCACGTCATCAATGGAGACGAGGCGCTGGGGCTCTCCATCTTCAGCAGTCGTGTCCGCAAAGTTCAGTCGATACTGCTATCTCAAGAGCCTACCGGTAGTGTCGTGGTGTCACGGTTGGAGGTGTCAGTGTCACTGTCGCTGCTGCGGGCGTTGCGGGTATTGCGAGACTTTGGCCTACTTGGTACGCAATGCCCTCGCTCCAGAAATAGTCGCCGCCGCTGATTTTGCCTGGCAGCCCATCGATGACCCTGCCATTCTTGAGCCAGACCTGGCGGCATCCGGGCAGCAGCTACGCCCCGCTCTCGTACATCTTGATGGCCTTAGTGATGTTAGTTCGCTGGAAGGCCCATCTCTCTTGGGCCAGTAGATCGCGGAGTTGCGCGAGTCGTTTCTCGACGTCAAGGACGTATTCGCCCATGACCGCAGGTAGGTATGCCAATTTGCGCCCAGGAGCCTCGATAGAGTCCTCGGGTTTGTTGCTCGCGGGATCCGGCATGGTATTGGTGACTTCTAGGTTCTCGACGCGGGTTGTATGTAAAAGCACGGCAAGAGCCACCCACATTGTAGTCAGCTCAGCGATAGACTACCTACTTATAGACTTATAGTACGGGCATATATAGTAGCTCTTAAATGACAGCTGTGCTCGTCTTGTTGCTGGATTTCAGGTCTGGGAAACCGCTTGTTAAGCATCTCGAGTTCTCGACGTCATTGAAGCGGCGAACCTGTTTTCAGTTTTCAGTTTTCAGGCCTTGGTGCGATCTGCTATTGCCGCCCTAAGCAAAGAAGCAAAGAAGCAAAGCTCTAAGAGTACGTCTAGCACGTCCCAACATGTTCTCTTCCCCGGTCTGCAGTAGCGCTGAGCGCTTAACGACGTGAAACACTTGGCTGCTCTCTGAAACCTGCCTCACGAGTTGGTTGGTCCATTGGACCATTGCGCACCTCGAATCCTTCAAACCAACATGACGGTCTGAATTATAGGTACATAACTATCTTGTACCTAGTCAACGGTAACGATGAAACGCTTGCCCTTGGCTTCCGTTAATCCACCACCATTACAGCATGCGAAGGTAGCAGCTACGGTTTCGCAGCTTCGCTCAGTTGGCCGGTCCCTGTTGAAACCTATGGTTGCCAATTGGAGTTGACGACTTTTGATTAATATTGATCTTTATCATCTATGCATAGAGAACTCGAACACGAGGTAGTGTAGCATCACGTGGAGTCGTGGACCTAGAAGTGCCATTGAGGTGTTTTGACGTTTGACAGTTTCGCGGGAGTCGGGACGATCCGTCGTCTGTGAGGCGCTTAGACTCTTCACTGGAGTGAGTCGCCTTGCTTGTGCTCGTTTGCTTTCTAGCCTCTCTCCAAAGACGAAAGACGCAATCACTTGGATAGGCGCCGGGCGTAACACATGAATATGCAGCATCTCTGCAAGCGTCAAGCCGCAAACTCCAGCGTGTCCAACATCCAACATGCGCATCACGTCCAACATGTCCAACATGTCCAACGTTGTAAGTAAGATTACTTCCCGCTGTTACCCGGGGTGCCATGGGGCTGACACCCCCGGGTATACCTTCTCAATGTTGCAATCCCCTGGACATATCCAGCTGATCCTAAGTCTCCCCGCTTCCTACTCTCTTCCTTCATCCTTTCTTCATGTTTGCGCAATTCATATTAGCCACTGCTGTTCTTCGTTCATTATACCTCGTGAAGTTGCACTCTCGATCTCCGAGGCCTCCTACTTCTCTGGTGCCTGTGGCACGCGAACACTATTGTTATGCCTTCATATATTGTTAACGCACTTTTAATCACCATCATTTTTGCCCAAAAATCCGCAGCATTTTCAGGCCAGCCTCAAATAGTACCATGGTCGTCGAAAAGTTATGGTCCAGATGGACCATGGCAAGCGGTTAAAGTTGAAATCGGCACTCCAGCACAGTCTATTGACCTTCTCCCTGGCGGATCTTGGATGTCGAATGTCCTAGCATCTTCAGTCTGCACGACCGGTCCCATATGCGTTGCACAATCGGCAGGTGTCTACACGTATTCAGCTTCAACAACGAAATTCGAAATTGGACAAACTGGTACCCTCGAGAACTCGAGCTTCGCTTCCAGGACTGGGGCTCTACAGACAATATTTCTCATATTAACTTAGTTAAGTATATAATTATATTATAAATACGGCCATTATTTGCCTACACACTTGTGAATCCACCGCCCACCACAGCTCTGTAACCACCGTCCAAATTGACAGTATTTATTACTGCTTTAGCCCTCACGGATTCGTTTTCGATATCTGTAGCCATCACAAGCTCTTGAGCGTTCCATTCCATCCCTACAACCCACACTGTACACATCAAAAGCGATGGCAACTAACACAACGCTGAGCACGAGGAATATCAACATTTCTCGAGCAAACTATTGAGAGCTCGAGACTCGGCCAGCAGTTTCATCGACGTTGACATTGACGTTGATGTTCTGTGTCCCAAGTAGTTCCCGGTAAGAAGCATTAGCTTCCAATATGAGATCGTATGATCAAAGGTAGGAGCTGTTGGATATTGGGCTCTGCCAGATGGTTCTGGCGGCTTGGAGGAATTCTAGAAGGATTTCAGAATGCGGCTCGGGGCAGATGATAAAGCATCTCTAGGTCTTCAGCTCCCGTCCTCAAAGACCCCCGGGGATACCCTACCAACACCCCTCCATATTCTCACCAGGCGCATCTCGAAGAAGAAGAAGAAGGACGAGGGCTCACGACTCCCCGGAGCTGCAAAAAAAAAGGAGGTGCGGATAGAAGCTAAAACGTGGATTACCGTCCTTGTAGATACCGTCGTTGAAGTAGCCACTGCAGGCAAATAAGCCGAAAGCTGAAGGTTAAAGGCTACACGATCGAGAAAACAATCAAATATACCCCATCTGACATCAACACCGCTCGCTCTTAATAAATATCCCGAACGTAGCTTTCATGCATGCGATGCAATACCGTGCCACCCGAAGCGATGGAAATCAAATTACCTCACCTCACCAGCCCCCAGCAGCCTACTCAACGCACCGCCGCTCCACCTTAATTCTTCCCATCCTCCCTCCTCAACCACTGCCCCCCTCTCCAGCACCACTACCCTCCCCGCCCTCCTCATCAAACGTACATCATGCGTCACAACCACCACAGCGACCTCGCTCCCCGACCCCACCAACCCCTCAATCGCCCCCGCCACCCCCTCCGCCGCCTCCCCATCCAACCCCGCCGTCGGCTCATCTAGCACCAGCACCCTCGGCCCCCTCACCAGCGCCCTCGCAATCGCAACACGCATCATCTGCCCTCCACTCAGCGCCGCGCCGCCCTCGCCGATCCTTGTCTCGTAGCCCTGCGGCAGGCTGGCCACGAAGTCGTGGATCCCCGCCTGCCTTGCGGCGCGCACTACGCTGTCGCTGCTGGTAAACGGAGAGGAGGGCGAGAGTCCGTACACGATGTTCGCGGCGATGCTGGCCGGGAAGAGTATCGGGAATTGCGGGACGAGCGCCATGTGCGCGCGCAGCGCGGCGAGCGAGAGCGAGGGCAGCGCGACGTGGCCGAAGGTTAGCGGGGGGATGCTGGACGTGCTGGAAGACGGCGGATATAGGCCAAGCAGCAAAGCGGCCAGCGTGCTCTTGCCCGAGCCGGAGGGCCCGACGATCGCGGTGCAGGTCCTGGCGTGGAAGGTGAGGGAGACGTTTCTTAGGACGCGGTGGGTGGGGTGGAGAGGATAGGCGAAGCTGAGGTTGTGTAGCCGGATGGGCAGCGGGGAGGCCAGGGTCTGGGTCCCTGTTCCTGACGGGAGGTGGAGAGAGGACAGATGCAGCAGCGATGTTGCGGTAGCGCGCGCGGCGCTGATCTGTGGGATGAAGGCCAAGGTGTCTTTCGCGCTGCCGATGCCGAAGAGGAGGAGCGTTACGCATGCGATCACGGATTCGAAGGCGAAGGCACCGGAGTTGACGAGCAGGGCGCCGTAGTAGAAGATCAGCGCGGTTAGGAACAGCGTGGACGCGTCGGAGATGCCGAAGAGCACGCCCGTGAAGACCCCGCGGCGCAGCCCGATCCTGTATCCGGCCTCCACGGCCCGCCCGTGTTTGGTCTGGAAGTGCGTCTCGAGGGTCATAGCGCGCACGACGCGGATGTGCGCGAAGGTCTCCGTGTAGACGGCACTGATGGCGGCGGCGTGGGCGTCGGTGCGGTGCTCCCAGGCGGCGGAAACGCGCTCGAAAACGCGGGTGAGGAGGTAGATGGCGGGCGCGGCGGCGAGCCCCACCAAGGTCAGTTTCCAGCACACGATGAAGGCCCAGAGCACGGCGATGAAGATCATGCTGGCGGCCAGGAAGGTGTAACCGGCGAAGCGGCCCAGCAGATTGCGCATCTCCTCGGCGTTGCGGTCGAGGGTGTCCGTCAGGATGTGTGGGGAGTGGGCGGGGTTGTCGAACCAGGCGCGCGGCTGGGCGAGGATGCGCGAGAGGGCGGAGTGGCGCAGGGCGTCCACCCAGATGCGCCCGCAGACCTCGAGGAGGTAGTGAAAGGTGTAGCTGCTCAGGCCATCGATGACGGCGATGCCGAGGATTATTAGCGCATATTTGCGCGCTTCGGCGGCTTGGTTCGAGGGGATGTAGAAGGTGTTGAGGAGTTTGGCGAGCATGTAGGAGAAGGCGGGGGTGCAACCTGCGTTGATGAGGACGAAGACAAAGCCTACTATTAACTTGACTCGGTCTCGGCGGGGCAGGCTTGGCCAGACGGTGGTGAAGATTGTTGTTAGGGACGCTGGTTTCTGCTGTTGGCTCTGCTTCTTGCGCTTTTTATCGCGAGCGGTTTGACCGCTGACGAGGGGTAGATACTCTTCGTTCAACCTCGAGTCGCCACTCCTCTCTGGCGAGAGTTGTCTCACGGTCCCAGCTCGGCGTCCTACGCTATTTTCTGGAGGCGGCTGCGTTATCTGATAGCTTTCCATGTCTATCTGGGCATAATGGCTCAAGGGGCGAAGAGATCTCCTCTTATAGCCAGGGGCGGGAAGACTGGGCTGTGGCTCCTGGATATTGACCGAAGATCTCCATGACTGAGACGATGGATCTGACGGCCGGCGTAAAGCATTGTCTGCACGCATTGTGTTTGCGTATGTAGAAGGTATGCCAAGAGATGCTCGTCTGCTGTGTCGATATGTCTGGGGATTGGTATCTGGGTTGTCTATGAAGAAAGAGGAGAGGCGGCGGATCCGACTCATGAATTCGGTGTTTGATGTTCTGGATTCCGCACCTTCAAGGCTGGCAAGAGATTCCATAACTGAGAAAGGGGAACCCTCGGGATCCCTCACAGTTGGAGTTATCGAGCCGCTGTCTTCAGTGACAGGTGACATCGCGACTGGTTCGGCTTCTGAATCCTTCGCATTGCCTTGGTCGTTCACCAAAGATGCGAAGAGCCCGAACGGGTAATTCTCGAGCGCCTTGCGGTAACCCTCCTCGACAACTCTGCCATGGTCCATGACATACACAAAATCCTTATCATAAATCTGCGAGGCGTCATGGGTGATTATAATAGTTGTCTTGCCCATCCTCCACTCGCGAATGGCTTCCATGACAAGAGTTCTGTTAGCATGGTCCAAGGCGCTCGTTACCTCATCTAAGATGAGAATCGGCGATTCTCTGAGTATTGCTCTCGCAATTGCCACTCTCTGCTTTTGACCTCCGCTTAATGTGTCGCCACTAGACCCGATAATAGTGTCTAATCCCTGCGGTAAGTCTTGAATTACTTCGCTGAGCATAGCTATTTGGCATGCCGATAGAACATCATTCCTGGTCACCGCTTTCCCGTTCTGCCGACCAAAAGCTACATTCTGAAAAAGCGTTTCATTAAAGAGGACGCTCTGCTGCTGAACTAGCGTGACACTGTGTCGGAGCCATTTCTCGTCCAATGCCTGAATTGGCTGGCTATCGATCGTGATGCTTCCCGACGTGGGAGCATAGAACCTAAGCAACAGATTTGACAATGTGCTCTTTCCAGACCCGCTTCTGCCAAACAGAAACGTTGTTTCCCCAGCTGGAAAGAAGAAATTCACATTTGTAAGTGCAGGTTGTGTCGGATTCGAAGGATATGCAAAGGTAACCTGTTCAGGTCAGCGACAGGCCAAATACTTCTGGACGGACGCCATTTACATTGGCAACCTCTATATCTCCAGCACAGGACTCCGGCCGTCTTGAGCCTGCAATCTTGGCCAATCCTCGTTCGTCGTTTATCTCGCCGATAATCTGCTTGAGCGTTTCCCCCGCCGACATGCCCTTTGATAAGACCAGCCATTGCGGCAAGAGTGATTCCACAGCCTGGTTCGCCATTAAATACGCGTAGAATGTCGTAAGAACACTTCCCGGAGTTAGGCCGCCTTCGTTGTACAGAACCAAGCCATACCAAAATCCGGCCATAAACATCACAATGAGGAGAAAATGCGAGAAACCCATCTGCAAAGCGTTGGCATTTGCCTGAACCAGGTAGGATTTTGCAGCTGTTTTGATTGCGGCAACATATTGTCTGACTTCGTGGTCTTGCCCATTGAACACTTTGACTGTGTCTACCGCATTAATGGCCGTATTGACAAATTGTGAAGCTTGGTTCAGCTGGCGCCTCTGCGCCTCGATGGCAGGCTGGAGTCGCCGCGATATGAGCAAGAGAACCCCTGCAGCTATGGGAATGCTAGTGGAGAGGACAAGAGTCAACTTCCACGAATAATATAACGCTATGGTTACAGCTGCAAGAGCTGCGGCGATGTCCTGGATGAAGAAACCAAGTGGCTGGGAGGTTGCCATTTGAAGGTCTCGAACCTGTCTGGGAGGGGTTTAGTAAGTTAATTGGGCAAGATTGTAATGCGCTTACGTCTGTATCCGAACCAGCAGTGAAGAGACTCCGTCTTTCCGAAGATCATACCATTCCATATCCCTGTTCAGCAGTCCGGCCAACATCTTCTCCCGCACATTCTTTGCCTGAATCTCCCCAAAGGTGACCCATAATGCAAAGAATGCACTGTTAAGGATCCAGGACGCAACACCGAGTCCTACCAGTACCACGCACCACTTCGACACTCCTCTCATTAATGCGGCATGGCCAATCGATCCTGCCACATACTGTGCTATAACATCAAAAATGAAGCCCGAGAATATCGATACGGTAGGCTTGATGGCTCCAGCAGCCGTGGCGAGGATCCACGCAGGGATGAACGTGCGTAGGTGCCGAGTCGCTGTAAATGCAAACATAGACTTCCATGATGCCCTTACCGCTATATCAGGATCATCCTGTTCCTCTCCGCCTGTGGCGTTGTCCTCAAAACCTGGGGGCTGGGCGCTGGAAGATGTGTGGGTCATATGCAAAAATCCTTCGTTCGGATTGATGGGACTACGCAGAGTCGTCGTCATGATCAGAAAAGAAAAGACAGCCTGAAGAGACGGATCCACATAGATGTGACATGTTGTGATGAGATGAGATGGACCGAAGGTGTCTTTGGAAGAGCCGCCACATGATCAAATAGTAATTCACTGACAAGGGTTAGGATTTCTGTTTGAGATCTGAATGCTTCTTAATATTGTTCTTTAAAAGCGCCGAATGGCTCATATTAGGAACGCTGAACAAAGTTATTACGTCAGTGCGGTCAAAGAGAATATCATTGTCTTGAGGTCATAAGACGTAAGGGAAAGAATCCTCAAAGAATCCAAGGAATTCCATACCTGAGGAATATGGGATTTGAGATTCCGATTGAGTGGAGACAAAGAAATGTCGGAGCTTGTTAGGATTATTCTGTTATTCAGCAACATGTATAAATGGCAAAGCCAAAGGTTTCCATATAACTCTTTGCAATGGTGAAAGTCGAATATAATTGGCGTTGACTTACAGGCAGTGTGAATCAGCTCAGCATCTGGATACTGAAGCAGACGTCGAATATGCGGCATCCACAACACTTGTCTTGGAAGATTAATTTGGACAATATCAAGCAGATCTCACAAGTAAAGTCTTCTGAAAAAGATATGAAGTTGAGCTTTATTTAACCACAGATGCATCGCTCATGACTTGGCTTTCTCAGCCTCCGCCTTTATCTCTGCCTGGTGTTTCTCATAGATCCAGTCATTCAATCCATTACGATTTCTATAACAACGTTAGTCTTCCCCCACCAAGAGTAACGGTATAGACAAAACGCAAAAAGCATCTGCCCGGGAAGTCGGAGACTCTAACTCACCTTGCAATCTCGATAGCATAGAACTGCATCCTTGGAACTGTACGGAAGCATATTAGCGACGAAGGACAAGAATCCCAGGAGCATTATTTCTCACCGAAAATGGTATCCTCCTGCGAATATTCGACCTTCGGATTGTTTCTTAACATTGTTCCGAAGTTAAAGTCGTCGATGCTCTTCTCGTAAGCCATCATGAACTTGCGCCATCTCTCCTTGCCCTCCTTGCTCTTCATCTCATCTTCGTCGATCGTCGCCGCCGGAGCGAACTCTGGGAAGTCTTTCATGAGGTGTTCGTAGATATCGTCATCCATTCTCGTCAACTTAAGGGTGGAGCCCTTAACTTTCTCCAGGATCGCCCAGTATGTCGACATGTGCTGAACAACTTTGGCGCATAGGTTAGCATGGTTCCATGAGGGTTTTGTTGAATAAGATGGAATGAAATGGCCGACCTTTGACGGCAAATTGCTTCTCGATCTGCGCACATATGATAAGCTATAGGATTCCATCATTGGAGAGGAGCACATACATCCTCCAAGTTCTCTGCCTCCTCGGCGTTGAAGGCTGCTGGTGCTGCTGTCGCCATGATTGTTGCGTGGTCCCGATTTGTTCACGAAAATTGTTGTATTCTGATGAAGAAAGTGTCGCGAGAGCTCTGCGGTTCCTGACCTATCTTATAGTTCGAGGGAGGACCTGAAGGCGATAGTCACCATAAAATCAGAATGTCGCGGAATAGGGAAGAATGACGATGCGGGAAGTGCCGCGTGGGGTGAGTTTTAGACGCGCGCCCCACCATAGACGCCGCCGACTGAACCGTGGCGCTTAAACTCAACGACGTTGCAGCATTATAGACTGCCAAACAGTAATAAAGAGCCTCATAGTTGAAATTGGAACTTGAAAATAAATGGAGTGCAGTCGCATCTTTCAGATTTTCTCATTTTATCATTTTCTCAGATTATCATTGTGCATTTGATTTTTCTTGGCGGGTCTGCGGCAAGAGGTTCTACAGAGAAGCTGCTACATTGCAATGCGTTTTTGTGCTTGCTGTTAGTAGGGGTCTTGAAGGCTGACTTCTTATCCAGCTGGTTTCATTTGCACTAGCTTCTATTTGAAATTTTAACTTTGCCATGCTATTATTGGTATAGATTGGCTATATCTCAAGCGAAGCATTAAGCCTTGCTTCTTTCATTCGCGGAGCCATTGTTCTAGAGAAACGGCCCGTATGCAGATATTATTGATTAGAATCAACATTCATCTTTATGCCCGGATTCGAAAGTTTCGAATGCAGTTATTAATGTTCTCTTATTAAATCTCTAAGGAAAAGTTGTAAGCTGGCACCAATCACCTTGGTAAAGGAATTCAGATTGTTCGGAGATTTCCAGCCCAAATTGATGGGAGGGACTGTATATAAATATATCTAAGCCCATCCAATTCGTGGTGGCCTAGCTCACTTGTTGACATGGAGTGGTTGAGGTTCGAGAAGTGACTTGGCCGAAGCTACCTGCAGTGGATTCGAGCCCTGCCGCCATGCACACTGGAGGGGATTCGGGGGCATTCTTTTTTTCTTTTTAAATAACAGGGGAAAGGAGACTTTTGATTCAGAAGTATCCAGGCTCGAGCCCCAAGTTCTTTATAGAATTTGTTGGGGTGGAGCATTCACATTCCGTTCTCCATCATCGACCACTAACTTTTTGTATTCCTCGCAAATTCCTAGGAAGCCTGTCTGGAGTGAAAACTATCGAAGAAACAATTGTATGGATGTACGCAGATACCGATCTTACTTCTGGATAGATTATGCGAAACATTCAAGCAAGTTGAATTCTCGCATAGACGAGTTTGTCTTCTTAAAAGCGACACGCACCTTATAAGTAGGGAAAACTCACTTCCTCACTCGCCCGATGAGGAAGAAGCTGACCTTAGCCACACCTTCTCATCAGAGCAAACAACTGCACTTGTGTCGCGTCTTCTTGGACCAACCAACAAATTTGGTTACCTATACCAATAGACAACCCGAAGTAAGCTCATGAATCGAAAACGCCCGTTCCTTTATCAACTGGTCTGATTGAGTGTATTGAATGCTGATCCTATTTCAGAGATGCAACGCTCAGTGACTCCCCTCCTTCGGGGGATTAAGTCCCCATTTCCAGGCGCTCGAAGTCCGGATATTGACAAGCCAATTGCCGCCCATCGAGAACCAATTCCTACCTTCTGTCGCAATACGGACTCCGAAGTTGGTACAGTCGGCACCATGGATGCCTTTGATATCTTTGTCTCGAGTCTTCCGAGACAGTGCTACTCGAGCAGGACATGTGAGATCGTCACTTACGGCGAGCCACATCTACTCAGACTCCCACTGAAGGTCCGTTTCCTGATCTACGACTTTCTTACGGAATCAGAACATGACAAGGATATGAAGGTTGTCTTGTCACCGCCGAATACAGTCGCTTACTTTTGGCCTGAAGGTCACTTCATCGAACCTTCAGACGTCTTTGACTGCATCGGCGATGCGAGTGAAAGTTGTTGGCAGCTACGTCATGAGCTTATGACATACTACTGCACGCAGTTTCATTTCCACATTACTTACAATTATTTCTGCACCCCTTTTGTTGCAAGGATTATTCACAGATGGCTGCCTCTTTTTGCAAATCGGTTGCAGTATCTTACTGTCGAGGTAGACTTCACGCGTTTAGGCGGAAGCTATAAGAACGGTGCATTTCCACTACCACATGGGCAAGAAGAGATGGCAGCGTTTGTTGAGAAGCTGATCTCTCAGCTCTCTGCCAGAGAAAACTCTATTCAGAGTGTGCATTTCATGTGTCGCAGATACAAAGGCCTCAGACCCATCTCACAAGACAAACTGCCAGCCATTGGTAAGATACTCTGACAATTTCAATTATCATCAGTTTTTGTCCATAATATCACTGACGCTCAGTAGCTGAGCCAATGAAATATTGTCCAAATGGCAGAACGCATATTTTGGACAAACTTTCTGTTTATATTGGTGCAAGAGGAACGCCGATCCATCATATTCGCCTCACAGGTTTTCCGACTGTGTATACAAGGGATATATTGACTCTTGTCTCTGTCAGCGACTTTGGCTCACCACCAATCATTGACGTCCCAGACTTCGATCCTTGGCCGATGATCGAACCTGCTAATATTCCTCTTCCCGAAACACCTGCACTGAGAGTCGATTCGCCTCCAGGTTATCGTTTCGTTGGGTCAAACGTTGTAAGGTTGAGCAGTGGCAGCAGTATTATGATTCCCAGCAAACTCTCAAATGAGATCAAAGATTTCGACATCAAGTCTCCTGATCTCTCATCTCGTCCTGCGCAATCCGCGGATGGATTCAGTATCGCGTCACCACGCCATAGTTCAAGCTCCAGTCGTTATCAAGGGCAATCCGGATACTTTGGTTTGGGTTTTGATGTTTCTCAAGTATATGATAAAGAAGCCAGATTGTTGGAAAAGGTTCAGACTGTAAAGAGAACAGAATCGAGAGATGAACTGCATGAGCTGACTGAAGAGGCTCTTGCTTTGGCATTGGAGAGGCTGTCGGATCAAGAATACGACAAACTGCGACACAATGAAATTCAAAGAGCCATTGGCATGAGGGACAGCTGATCGATTGCAGGTTCGATCTCTGCCTCTTCTCGCTCTGTATTAGGTTGACCGTGATTGGTGGTTCCAGCATTTGTCCATAAATGGTCAGATAGGAGCTGTTGGAGATCAAAGATGAGTTAGTCAATCAAGAATTCTCAAACTAGCTCACTCCTTCCTTCCGTAACAGGGGGCTTGTTAATACCGCTGATTTCCTCTCCATTTTCCGATTGCTTGGGTTATTGGACGGGCGTTCGTTCCTTCCATTCTCTATTGTTTATTCTCTAGCTCGGGCTATTGGTAGTCAGTGAGCTCTCTTCTTATCCACACAGGTGCCAACTGGGAAGGAGCATACATAAGGTCTCCACGCCTCTTCCTCTCCTGTTTAAAAATTCAATGCTTCAGATCCAAACGTTTCCCAGCTCCAGTCATTCTTCATCGACAACTTATCCATGAAGCAAAATACAGCATCATATCGCCAATGCCATTCTTAGTTACCATTACCACATCGATAGCTTCGAAACCGCCTCTCTTTTGACATTATCATCTACAGCAGCATCAAGCTTGCTTCGCCGTCCTACCCAGCTTCGTATACCCAGAGAATTACTATCTTCAACACCACCGTACGAAGACAATAGCCGAAATCGAATATCATCAATCAACACCAATAGCAGAGTCGCTGCAGAAAACACTTTCCGAGAGCGAAGTTCTCCGTTATTACGGTAAATCTATACCCATACCACATACATATTGCACAGACTCCTCCGCTGGCTTCAGATGGGCCTTCTATATTAACGCATATCTTAGCGGAAGGGCAGAATGCCCAGCGCCAACCACAATAAAGAACAGCAAACTCCATCCGACGACATTCCATCCGACCACACGCCGCCCCCATCACCCCCATCACCCCCATCACCGGGTCTCATAGCGCCGATCCCCGATGAGCTCGTGGTTGGCGCAGGCATCGACAGTGCAAACCGTCTTGCATCAGAAATTACTGAGAGGGCCATCACTCCAGAAAATGGCGAGCTCTCAATCAGTATATGGGATATTATTCTCCAACAGGCCTCAAAAAATCGTGCAGTAGCACCTTATCACACTTTCAGACTTGCTTCAGGATGCGATCCAGACGATAGATCACTTCAACTTCCATATGGAGCCAGAAATCGCTGGACACTCTATAGGTATGGGGTCGGCCATCTATTGAAGACTTTGTGTGACGGATGCGGAGGAGAGATTCTTCCCTGCCCCAGTTGTCCGCCATGGGGAAAAGCTTCTCCTCTCGACGAAGTCACAGCTTCGGGTAGCCTGGGAGAGTTGGCCAAGAACATTCTGGACGATATGGAGAACCAAACTGGGCAACCGGCCTGTTGTCCTAGCTGTGCGGGAAATACGCTCCCTTGCCCTAATTGTTCCAGAGGTCCTCTAGATTATCAAAGACTGAACCAGGACTTAGATCATACGACGTCCAGCAATCCATCTACTAATTCACATTCCAATGCCGCTCACGACATCGGTGTTCAGGGTCAAAGAAAACAGTTAGTTGGCTGTGCCATCTGTGGTGCGAATACCCATCCGTGTCCAAATTGCTCCACTGGTCCATTTAGTACCGGGAAGGCAAATGAAAATGGACAGAATTCCTCAACCAACACAAAATCAGGCGATCCTGCTCTTGCATCTGCCGCACTGGGACCCCCGGAAGAAAATAGTGCTCCACAGAGCAAATCTTCAGTCCAGCAGAGCTTCAAGCTTCACATCAACATATCTCATTTACTGTCCTTCGTTGAAAAATTGACGGTACCGATGGTTCAATCTTGCGTATAATTCTGTATGCTGACCAGGAGAAGACTAGATTCCAAGACAAATTGTACATTTTCGACCAGTTTGTCAGAACAATGATGTGGTGGAAGTTTAATCCGACTCCCTTTGTCTGGCAAAACGTTTATGCCAAAGTTTTCTCTCTCTTGGAAGACGGTCCTGATCTTTTGGCCGAGTTCCCAAAATTCAAGCCTCAATCGAAGAAGCAGGTGAAAGAAGCTTCTGGGGATGGTAAATTCCTTCCCCCAGTTTACATAGATCACATCGTGGAATTGAGCAAAGTCAATCCCTGCGGAGAGAATGTGGATTCTCAGATACTTGTACAAAACACTGCGCAACAAGATCAAAAGTATGGGGTTTGGAAAAATGTCGACAGTATCTGTTCACATGCCGTGCAAAGTACAAAATTCTTGCTGTGCATAATTCTTGTATGGCTCTGCTGTATGCCAGCCTCAGTCCATTGCTAAATTTTTTGTAGGTGCGATTGGCTAAATATCCCGGTGGTACGTCAAGGCTTCTCAAAATTTGCAGAGGCGAAGGTACAGAGAAGGACAAGGCCAAAACTTTAATGGAACCAGCGAACCTTACAAGAGCGTGGCTTCTTTATCAATGTGTTTCAACTACAGCAGATTACCTTCGCGGGCACGCCGCAATTATTAAAAAACCAAGGTTCATTCTCTATTTGGCCAGTAATCACCTGGAATCGTTCATGAATCTGCTGAGAGTATGTTCCATCATTGATATTTGCTTCAATGATGTTAACTCTTTCCAGTCAAAGACTCAGCAAGCGCCTCATATTTACGACGTGTTCCTTGATGTGCTATTGGCGTGGCAAGGGAAAAAGGGCCTAATTAAAATGCAAGGATTAGCCCTTGCTCTACGCAATATCTTTAAGCAATTTCCTGACCTTGGAACCGACTGGGCATACCATGTTCGTCGCCGTCTACGTGTTGATAGTCCAGAGGAGGATGCAGATTTCAACGCCGCATTGATAGCTGGGGGGCAATCGACAACTATTCTAGTCGTTGAGGTTGATCTACTTGGCGAATTATAACATGTTGACGCCAATCAAGGCCTGCTCATGCTCAACCACCAGGAAACTATTGACAGAGAACCTATGTCCAGTACGGAGGAGAGGACAGATGCCGTGCCTCCTGCACATGGCGGAGGATCTTCAAGTGGCTCGATGGCCGCAACAGTAGCTATATCAAGCGAGGAAGCAGCAGGGAAACCAAAAGAGACAGGTGAAGGAAATATAGTACCACATGTGGAAGCACATTCTGATACAGTCAATATCACCGAGCGTCAATCTACACCCGCAGAAGTGAAGCTTCCAACAGCTGCGGAATTCTCACCTGATCTTCCGGGGAATTTGGAATTTCCTGAATTTAACAACGAGTGCTCAATGCGTGGAGGAGGCGAGAACTGCACAATCTGTGATGCAGAGCTTACTCCAGACCATGAATGTTCCTCTGCCAAATCGAAAAAAGAGAGACGAAAACGAAGACTGGACCGCAGACGAAATAGCAGACAAAATCAGGGCAGCAACAGGAGAGATAAGAAATGGAGGCCTCCAATATTCCAAGAACCCAAGCCAATGATGGAAGTGAAAAATGGAAAAGAGCCTAGGCCTTGTCCAAGATGCGGAAGCCAGAACAGTTCGTGTAATTGCTGTCCGGTGCGAGCAATGAATCATGAAAAACGGATATCTCCTTTTCAAGAGAAACAGCATTCGGGCACTTGCCAGGGGGAGAGTTCGAAGACGTCAGCTAACCAGTCTTCTGAGGCAGACTTAAGGTGCCTCGGCGCAGGCAAATGCCATTGGACGAACGGAATTTTCTATCGCTGCCAGCATTGCACGGGGCTTTATTTTCGAAGTGAATCCCATAGCCTTCTCTCTTCATCTCCAGAGTGGGACGATGGTGAATCTCGAACGGCAATGACAACGCAACCTTCTGCTTTCGCATCTTTGCGCAAATCTGATAAGCAAGCGCCTACTTCATGGAACACTGCACCCCTGCTGAGGCGCTCTTCTGTTGGTTCTGTCAAGAGCGAAATCTCACTTCTAGAGTTGACTCCGGCGTTGCGGAAGATGACGATTGATGCTCGTGATCAAAGGACTCAAGAGAAAGATGATGACAGTAGTCACATGCAGCTGGATTGTGAAGTATCGATGAGAGGCGGACATCTTGATGAGGCAGAGGAAATTTATTTGCTGTCAGGAACACAGGCATACAGTCAAGTTCGAACGCTTTCGGAGGCTATTTTGCTTGCCGATACTATTGGCTCAACGAGAGAGAGAAAGACTTCTAGAATCCAGAGGTCATCCATGCTTTCGTCTGATCAAAGAGCTGCTTTGGGTTTGACACCACTAACTCTTGTGCCGCAAGAGCGTATCCGTCTTTCTCAGCGGCTGTCGGCAGCTGATGGCAAGCCGCTGGTGTTTGAACATTCGCAACCATCGCCTAGGATGGATCTGAACAACACCATAGACGACAGAAGCCCAGCAACTCGCCCAGGAGATGGCCCGCCTGTAGCCTGCCGACGATGCTCTGTAAAGCTCTGGTCGCCGTGTCCGCTCTGCCTTCCTGTCGCCACATACAACAGCGGTACTGGAAAGATCGTCAAGGACACCGCTGAGACGAATGAAGAAATCGGCTGTAAAGAGTGTGGAGCTAATGTGCTACTGCCGTGTCCACTGTGCACGGTCGGTCTGCGTCAGAGAATCAACCCTAGTACGGGGAATTATGCAGCGAGGCTGAAGAGGAAGAAGCAAATGGCGAGGGAGACAAGGAGCGGCCCAGAAGGAAGTGAGGAGTGTTTGAGTGTGGCTTGTAAAGGGAAGAGTGGGAGGTTGCATGGAAGTGGTCCCGGGGGGATGAGAGGTGGGGAGTGGAAGTCCGGGTGGAGTTGGCGGTATAAGGGGGAGCTGAGAGAGGGAGCGACGGTTGTTGTGAGGTGTTGATTTGCGTACAGGATCGTTGACTTTTGCTTTTTGCTTGGTTACGGTGGTGTTGGAGTGGAGGAAGCGTTGCAGACGTTGCCGGAGCATTGATTTTTCTGGCTCTTTGGAATCTCATGGAAGAGGATGGACGGTTATTGATATTGTCATCGGGCTGGATATGATATGGCGCTCCGGTCTGGAAGGACCGGACGTATTTGAGCGATTGTTTGTGCACTTGCTTTATGGTTAGCCGTTGTGGCATCAGCGTCTGCGTTTGTTGTCTTGTAGGAGGGAGCTCATAGCGTAGTATAGTTAGCGATTGAATGTGCAGTTTTCATCATGCTGTATGTATCCAGTCTCATGGGAGTTCGAGGGAAAACTTCACTGTGGGCATATACATACACATAAAGAAAGTCGCGAACCGTGCGTGTGCCGTTATATTGTTTTGCTCCTTGAGGCCGACGTTCGAGCAGTAGCATTCGCTTCGATAGGGTCTCCGCAGTTGTTACCAGTTCCATGCACGTCCATCGTCATGTTGTCCTCGAAACCCAGAGCCGTACTTGCATATACAGCTCGCATGAGATATTCTTGGGCAGCACCCGCTCACTGCTCGGACGAGGAACTCGGGCTATCCTCCCGTCATGCTTTGCACCAGCTGCAGATGCTGGTTGTTCTGGTTGGAAAACTCGCAACATGGTCCGATTAATATAAGAATCAAGGGATAAATAGATAAAATGAATAGTTTGCATGCAACCTTTGCACTCTTCGACTCTTGGGAAGATAATCTTCCGAAGATTCATTAGAGGCGTGATTGCTCGACTTGAACATTACGATGTGCTACCCGGCAAGTCTCCTGTTCATCTTCTGCATTCCGAATTCGCCCGCCCTCTTTCGAATACACCTCGACAGCAAGATTTTATAGAGGTCCGTTGTTGGGATACCATGCGTGATTGTGTTTCTGAGTTTAGTACAGTGCACCTAGTAAATCACGCCTCCTATGCTCTCCCCTATTCTCCCCTATTCTCCCCTATTCTCCCCAGCCAAGCTCGCCGCGCTCCGACCCCAATCTCTCCTTGTCCCTCGTATAACCTATCAACGGTCCCTCCGCCCCTCCAACCCCAGCCACTTCGTCGCGGCCAATCCCCACGCCCCCTTCTCCTCCTCGGTAACCTCAATCCTAAACCTCACGCCCTCCATCGCGTACGCGACGGTCCTCCAATCCGGCGTAATGAAGGCGTGGTGGCCCCCAGTACAGGACATCCAGAGAGGCACCTCGTCGCGGTGGTCTTGCTCGAACGGGCAGACGATCGCCCCCTCCTCGCGCAGGCTGCCGCCCGTGATGCGGCTCCCGACGACGCGGACTTGGAAGAGGAGACAGGCTGCTTCGAAGGTCGAGAGGAGGAGGAGGAGGAGGAGGAGACAGGTAGGAAGCATGTTTTGGGGTTGTGGAGTTGCTCGTGTGATGGTGTGTTGGATGGTTTTGGAGAGGGCTTTGTCTGGTGCTGAGAAGGTGTGTAAGTGCTTTGGTTTGGTTCTCGAAAAAGGGGGATCATGTGATAGATGTCTGTTTGCCTATATGATTTCGGAGGAGGATAGCGGATGTATCATGCACGATAAGCTGTGATAAATTGCAGGCTTTTATGGTAGATATAGAGCTCTAAACGACCCTTTCATAAGAGCTGGCCTCACTTTTCCAAAGTCTTCACATCCACAGCTGCATTCTCGTCGACGTGTATTGTCTCGACTCTTGCGCTCTTCTCATTTAGCATCTGAATCGATATGACCTTCTCTCGGACTCTCGGGTACAAACAACAGTACTAATGCTATGTTACAGACATTTGAGGGCCATCCCACTAGATCGTAAGACTTATTGTCCTTGTCGTAATTCAACTGTGGACTCGTTCTACTACTATTCGTCGCTCCACGGCATCTGTTCTAACTCTTCATCTGACCTGAAATTGGCGTGATCATAATCGGGGGCCATGCCGTTACCAGCCTCCTCCATTTCCAGGTATCCAGGTGCGCATCTCTCGATGGCTTCCATCCAAAGATCAATATCGGCGTTGTTGAGATATGGTGCCTTTGACTCAAGGATATCGAGTATCGGGTCCTCCATGTCCATACTAGCAACATGGTTAGCAAACCAAATAGCCACCCGTGCTGCGCAAATAACCTACCGTCTGGACTCTACAGGACTCTTAAACATGTCTTGATCGAGAATTGCCTCGACCGGCTTCCCCGATGCCATCATGCTCACGTATGCGTCCTTCATGAGTACCGGCCAGACCCGGCCTTTGCACATTACTTGTCCGTTGTTCTCGATATCGCATAGTAACATGAGCCCCGTTTCTAGGGCTTCCTGATCCGCGAACAGTACTGTGCTTTGCCAATTGTGGCATATCACAGTTCCGCTATTCGTCATGGCCATGTGGCCGAATTCCGCGCTTTCGACATAGCGCCACTTCAGGAAGTCTTGAGGCGTGAGCGGATTGGGACCCGCTGGGTTCGGTTCCGGAACTGCCACTTCGCCATCCTCCTCGCCGAATAACGTGCCGTTGTCGCCATCCAGGGAGTACAACATGATGCGCAACTTGGTCCACAGCGCTCTATTCCGCGCGCTCAAAGGCCAGGGCGCGATGCAGTTGACGAACCTGACCTCTTCTGAAGTCCGAGGACCTCTGAGTTGCTCCGGATACCATGACTCCTTAGGTCGGACTGGTGCGCGGCTCTGGTACGCATCACTCTTCCTGCCTCATCGAAGCCCATTGCTGGACAAGCCTCCGCCGCTGCTGCATTTCAAACGCGGCATCTTGCTCGTCTGGGGGCCGTGGCACAAAGTTTTCCTGCCTATGTCAGCAACTTGTGGCGCGAATGCTTTCGTGTTGGAAAAGTATGAAATCGGCATTACCTCAAGGAATAGCTGCCAGCCCTTGACCTCTTCTTTCAAAGAGCTGAGAATGGGCTGTGGGTGGAACCGAACGTTCCCTGGAACGCCGCCAGGCCAGTATCTCGTTAAATTTGCCATTGTGCGTTATTTTTAATGTCTCTAGAGTTTCAATGGCTCTGGAGTTCATGGCATGTGTTTGGAACTTACCGCGAAGAATTTGGTTAAGGTAGGTAGGTACTTGGAGTATTTATTTAGAATACTGATATGATACGAAGTATAAATATTGGCATGATATAAATACTATATGATAGAAATACTAATATGATAGAAATACTAATATGATAGAAATACTATGATAGAAATACCAATATGATGGAAATGCTGATATGATATAAATCAGGAGAGCGTCGAGAACACTGCAACCTACATGAAGTTAAACAACGCCAAGACCCTTAAAGGTCGTGCTCCCGGAATCGGCACCTGCAAGATCGTTAATTGAGAGCGCGACGCACTGACCCCAACGCGCTCCATCAGGTACATTGTGGCTCTTGGCGCGTCCGGCTCGCGTCTTCCCCAGACTCCTCCAATTTAGCCATCAGAATTCAGAACATGATCCGGATTTCTTGATTATCCTACACCTCGCTCTTGAATCTGCCAGCGAGAACTCGACGACGACAGTCATCATGGCGAAAACGAACAAGTCCGAGACCACGACGCCGTCGAGACCAACGCCCGCAGGGAAGAAACAGGGCAGCAGCGTCGCCTCGAGCAAGAACCAGAGCTCCATCCTGGGCTTCTTTTCGAAGACGCCGACCAATGGACTCCCGGTGCTGAAGAAAGACGCGAGGACCGAGAGTAGTCCTGCTACGCTTGCCGAGGCGTCGACTTCGAAAGCGAATGCGGCTGCTACGCCGAGGCCGCCGGCCTCGATGAAGAAATCGTTCTTGAAGAAGGCGACGGCGCGGAATGCTACGCCGGTGCCGAGTAGTGACGCGCCGGAGCTGCCAAGTTCGCAGGAGGAGAATAGAGGGCGTGGACAGGTAGGGAGTGACCTGCCGAGATCGGATACACATGCTAAGACGAAGATGTAGGAGAATGGCGCCAATGGCATTGCGTTTAGTAGTCCCTCGAGAAGAGTCGGTCTATCTCCTATGCGAGTTGTGGGAGCGATGCTGATAGACTCCTAGGCAAAGAAACCTGTCAGCTATGCCGAGCCAGACGACGATGAAGAGGACGAAGCCCCTGTTAATGCATCGCGAAGACAAACCAAGCGCAAAGCAGTTGTTGAGAGTGACGACGACGATGATGATGGAGATGCATTCATTGGTGGGTTGGACGGTCCTGCGGACGAGGATGATGATGGTTAGTTCGACCTCTGCTTTGCTATGGCCTTTGCTGACGGCTGCTAGTGGACATGGACGATTTTGTAGCTTCGGACGACTCAGACGCGCCGTTGAAATCAAAAAAGAGGAAGCGTCCCATATCTTCCGTGGCCAGCTCGAGAAAGAGATCTAACGTTCCGTCTCCTCTCCCTCCGGCCGTCGATGATGAAGAATTCGAAGTTGGCGAAGCCTCAAGTGCACAACAGTGGAAATACGATCCAGATAATGTCGAGCCCTTAAAACAACGCTCGTCCCATGCTGTTCGCAAGCCAAAGTCTACTCCAGCTGGCCCTGCCAAGAAGGAAAAGGCTAGCAAGTCCGAGCCAGAAGCGCGGTATGCCTGGCTGGCAAATCTCCAAGACATGGACCGAAATCCCATAGGACATCCCGACTACGACCCTAGGACCGTCTATATCCCACCTCTGGCATGGCAGCAGTTCAGTGCCTTCGAGAAACAGTACTGGGGCATCAAGCAGAAGTTCTTCAATACCATCGTGTTCTTCAAGAAAGGGAAGTTCTACGAGTTGTATGAGAATGATGCTACCATTGGCCACCAGATGTTTGACTTGAAGTTGACTGATAGGGTTAATATGCGCATGGTGGGCGTGCCGGAGTCGAGTCTGGATCATTGGGCGAATCAGTTCGTTGCGAAGGGATATAAGATTGCGAGAGTGGACCAGATGGAGTCCGCCCTTGGGAAGGAAATGCGTGAGCGAGAGGATAGTGTTGGTGGCGGGAAAGCGAAGAAAGTGGAAAAGATCATTCACAGAGAGCTTGCATGTGTTCTGACCAAGGGAACTTTGGTCGAAGGCAGCATGCTGGAGGATGATATGGCAACGTACTGTGTGGCTATTAAGGAGACCATGGTGGACGGTCTGCCGCAGTTCGGAATTGCTTTCGTCGACACGGCCACTGGGCAATTCTTCCTATCGGAGTTCGTGGATGATGTGGACTTGACCAAGTTTGAGACCTTCGTTGCTCAGACAAGACCGCAGGAGCTCTTGTTGGAGAAATCCGAGATCTCCGTCAAGGCATTGCGGATTTTGAAGAATAATACAAGTCCAACGACCATTTGGAATTATCTCAAAACAGGAAAGGAGTTCTGGGGAGCAGATACTACCCGGAGGGAGTTGGAGTGTGATGGTTATTTCCTGACGGGTGAGCCAGGTGGAGATGAAATCTGGCCGGAAGCATTGAAGGAGGCAAAAGAGAAGGAATCTGTCATGTCGGCGTTTGGAGCCCTGGTCCAATATCTCCGAACCTTGAAGCTTGAGCGTGACCTCCTATCACAGGGTAACTTTGCCTGGTATAACCCCATTCAGAAAGCTACAACTCTGGTTCTTGATGGGCAGACTCTCATAAACCTTGAGATTTTCGCAAATACCTACGATGGCGGACAAGAAGGGACTCTCTTCACCCTACTGAATCGTTGCATCACTCCTTTTGGGAAGCGCATGTTCCGTCAATGGGTGTGCCATCCTTTGGCCGATGCGAGAAAGATCAATGAGCGACTTGATGCGGTCGATATGCTCAACGCCGATCACACCATCAGAGAACAATTCACAGCACAGATGGCCAAGATGCCTGATCTCGAGCGCTTGATCTCCCGTATTCATGCTGGAGTTTGCAGACCAGACGATTTCGTCCGCGTTCTGGAAGGATTCGAACAAATCGAACATACCATGAGTCTCCTCAGCGCCTTCAGTGGTGGTGATGGTATCATCGACCGCCTGATCTCCTCCATGCCAGATCTCACGCAGCCCCTGGAGTACTGGAAGACGGCGTTCGACCGCACGAAAGCTCGCGAGGAGAGACTTCTAGTTCCTGAACGCGGCATCGAGGAAGACTTCGACGATAGCCAAGACCGCATCGCCGGCATCCAGCAAGAACTACACGACCTCTGCAAGACCTGGGCCGGCAAACTCGGGTCCAAATCCATCGCCTTCAAAGATGTGGGCAAGGAAATCTACCAGCTCGAAGTCCCCGTCAAAGTCTCCAAGGCGGTGCCGAAACACTGGACTATGGTCTCTTCCACGAAGGCCGAGAAGAGGTACTACTTCCCCGAATTGAAGGCGCTGGTTCGAGAACTACAAGAGGCGCAGGAAACCCACGGGCAGATTGTGAAGGCGACTGCTGGACGATTCTTCAAGAAGTTTGACGTGGATTACAGTACCTGGCTTGCGGCTGTGAAGATTATTGCACATCTGGACTGCCTCGTCTCCCTCGCCAAGGCGTCGTCTGCTCTCGCGGAGCCATGCTGTCGGCCCACATTCGTCGAGGACGAACGAAGCGTCGTTGAGTTCGAGGAGCTCCGCCATCCGTGCGTGCTGCCAAATGTGGCCGACTTCATCCCCAACTCCATCTTACTAGGCGGAGAGTCCCCCAATATCAATCTCCTCACCGGCGCCAACGCAGCGGGAAAATCGACTGTCCTGCGCATGACCTGCATCGCCGTGATCATGGCGCAGATCGGGTGCTACGTGCCGTGCGTCTCGGCGCGCCTGACGCCCGTGGACCGCATCATGTCGCGGCTCGGGGCCAACGACAACATCTTCGCCGCGCAATCGACCTTCTTCGTCGAGCTCTCCGAGACGAAGAAGATCCTCTCCGAAGCCACCTCGCGCTCGCTGGTCATCCTCGACGAGCTGGGCCGCGGCACGAGCTCGTACGACGGCGTGGCGGTGGCGCAGGCGGTGCTGCACCACGTGGCGACGCACATCGGGTGCGTGGGCTTCTTCGCGACGCACTACCACAGCCTGGCGGCGGAGTTCCGCGGGCACCCGGAGATCGCGGCGCGGCGGATGGCGATCGAGGTGGACGAGGCGGCGCGGCGCGTCACGTTCCTGTATCGCCTCGAGGAGGGGGTGGCGGAGGGCAGTTTCGGGATGCACTGCGCGAGCATGTGCGGGATCCCGCGGAAGGTGATTGAGCGTGCGGAGGTGGCGGCCAGGGAGTGGGAGCATACGAGTCGGCTGAAGGAGAGTCTGGAGGTGGCGAGAAGGGCGTGCTATGTGCCACTGGGGTTCCAGAGTGATGTGGCTTGGATGCTGAGGGGGGCGGTTGGGGAGGGGGTAGAGGAGAGGGGCGTGGAAGTGCTGTTGAAGGCGATTAAGGGGATGTAGGATGGGATGTAGGATGGGATGGATGGATGGAGGGTGTTAGGTGGGCAGGCGATGATGTCGGGTTTTGCGGCTGTGGGCAATGGGAACGGGGATTAGGGCTCTGTTGTTATTATTGACTTCATACCACGTCAGGGATAAACAGGGAGGGCCTGTCTTATAGCTTGTTGGGAAAGGGCTCGATTCCGAGATTATAGAAAAATAGGCGGCAACTCGGTCATTTGCCGTGGATTATAATGGTACATGGTTTGACATGCGACTACTTCGGACTCTTGACTCTGCTATCGTACATGAACATATTTCTACATACACGGCATCTATGGACCTTCGGCACGGCTCACTTCTTCAGCTTCGCCGCCGGCGCCGGCCTCAGCGCACCACTCTTCTCAGCCGTCTTCGCAATCACAGCCTGTCCCACCTTTCCCGCCGCCGGCGCCGCCCTCACCCTCCCCGCCCTGACCGCGTCCGCAACGACATCCCACGCCCACCCCTCCCTAGCCCTCCCCCTCGCCTCCCCAATCGCATAGCTCCTCTGTCCCCGGCCCGCCCACCACGGCCTCGTCTCATCCCTCGTCGTGCGCTGGAAATTGGCGACGTTGAGCAGGCGCGGCTCCACGGCCTTGAGCTCGGACACGTGCAGTCTCTGGACCCGCGGGCGGCCGATCAGCGTTATCGTCGTGATGTCGACCTCGGCGGTGGCGGGCAGGGCGCGCAGGTAGCGCGTCAGCAGCTCGCGCGAGTTGCGCGCGAAGGCCGGGAGGCGCAGGTGGATGTAGGTCACGAAGGGGGCGGTGGTGAAGGAGACGAAGAGGAGGGGGAGGAGGCCGGTTGCGAGGGCTGCGTGGGGGTTAGATGGGGTGGATGGAGGGGGTTGGACGAGATTGGGGGGATTGGGATGCCGAGGTGAGGGGGCAGACCCTCGACTTCATTGCGGGAAGGAGGAGGGGCTTGAGGAGGGGAATGAGGGACGTACTGGAGGCAAAGCGCCAGTATGGCAGCGTCGGGGCGGCGAGTTGGGCGGGCGCGACGATCAGCCCGAAGAAGGCGAAGAGGAAGATGGTGGTGACTTTGAGGCAGCCGATGAAGACGGTGCGGCCGGTGCCGGCGTGGTAGACGAGGAGGCGGGCCGGGTAGACTGGGGCGTGGGTCAGTTCATGGCATGTGAGAATGTATGAGCAGAGAGAGGGAGAGGACTGACTGGGCTTCCTTGTGATTGGCTGAGAGGAGGTGGTCGCAGTGCTGGCAAATCTTATACTGGGAGATTGGAATTGGAATTTCTTGAGGATGCTTTTGCTGTAATTCAATGGACAGTGCCGTGTAGCAAGCCTCAGCGGAGTGGTTCTGCCCTGTTGGAGGCAGCGGAGGAAGAGCATTGTGGGTGGATGCAGGTCGCGCACTCGGCGGATGAAATCCTGTGGAGGATGGAACGAATGCAGTGGCGATTAAGACGAATTTGGCGTTTATATATAATCCATATCTAAGTCTTCTCTTTGATAGACAAATATAAGAAAGAAACACCGCTCACGACTCTGTTAAAGGTATATAAAAAGCACCGAAGAGGACCTGGACAAGCACGTGAGGAGGCGGTTCAAATTAAGCGCAGTGCCCGTGACGATAAGCAAAAAAATAAGCATTGGCCCCTGCCTGTAGCCGCGACGATAGCCACGATTGTCGAACGTGTCGTCAAACAAGGCGTACCTTGGCAGCTACATACATCTTGCGCATTCCTTCTTCCCAGCGTGATGACCCTATTGCCAGAGCGGTGACGCTGCGAAAAGGTCTCTCGGCCTTCGATACTGCAACAATGGGACCTCAATGGATACAACGTTTACGGGCGCTGCTCCTCTCCGCCACCCTCCTCGGCAGTCAAATAGCAGCATACACGCCCCTCTCCGACGCAACGCTCAGGAACCTCCCCTCGGCAGGCTCCGACTTCGACATTTACAACGGTGCGCTCCTGGCGCCCATCCTGATCCCCCGCGTCCCTGGCTCCGAGGGCTCTGCGAGAGTGCGCCAGCACTTCGTTGATTTCTTCCAGACACATCTCCCACAATGGACGATCGAGTACCAGAACTCGACGTCGAAGACGCCAGCGACGGGGAACGAAGATGTGCCGTTTGTCAACCTGATCATGACGCGCGACCCGCCGTGGACGCAGCCGGGCGACGTGGGGCGGCTGACGCTGGTCGCGCATTACGACAGCAAGAGGGAGCCGAAAGGGTTTATCGGCGCGACGGATAGTGCGGCGCCGTGCGCGATGATCATGCATGCGGCGAGGAGTGTGGATGCGGCGCTGACGAAGAAGTGGGAGGCGATGGCGGCGGAGGGGTTGGATAATGGGCTGGAGGAAGAGCAGGGGCTGCAGATTCTGTTTTTGGATGGGGAGGAGGCGTTTGTGAATTGGTCGGATAGCGATTCGCTTTATGGCGCAAGGTAGGCTTCTCTAGCTGTGTGTGTATTGATTTGAGAGACTGTTGTTGACATTGGCATTGTAGGTCTCTGGCTGAAGCAATGGACTCGCAAGCACACCCCGCGCTGTCGGTCTATCGCACGGCCCTCAGCTCGATAACTCTCTTCCTCCTCCTTGATCTCCTTGGTTCCTCATCTCCTATGGTTCCATCGTACTGGAAAACCACGCATTGGGCATACAAAAATATGGCAACGTTGGAAAAGCGCATGCGCTCCACGGACGTCTCAGCTCTGCGCTCCAATCCTCCACATCCCTTTCTCGTCAACCTCGACAAGCAAAATGATTACTGGACTGGGCCCATGATGCAGGACGACCACGTGCCGTTTCTAAAGAGAGGGGTGGAGGTGCTTCATATCATCCCGAGTCCGTTCCCGACGGCGGTGTGGCATAAAATAAACGATGATGGCGAGCATCTGGACTTGGACACTGTGGAAGACTGGGCGAGGATTGTCACGGCGTTTGTGGGAGAGTGGATGGATTTGGAGGGGCACTTTCCGGACTCACAGCAAGGAGCGGGGAAGAGAGATGAGGACAGTGCGAGGAAGACCGAGCTGTGAGTACAAGTAAATGACATTTATAGGTTTTGCTTGACAGCTCATTTTGGATATAGGGGCTTTTATGACGCTGTATGATTTATTGAGCGACATATTTATGCTAGAAGCCATTTACGTGATATTGTGTTCTTTACTTGTCTTCGTATGTATACTGGTTAAAGGTGAGAAATATGCTTCTGTGGCTTTACCAAAGGAATCTCTAAACAAGTAATTGTTCAGGAAATAGACAGAATGACTGTCTTTTCTGTGGATTACAGGTTTACAGCAGCGAGTATTGATCAAGAACGAACGACTCCTCTATCACTTCGCGAAAATAGAAATGCTCAGCAACCCCGAGGCATGAATGACATTCTAATTCTCAAGAGTAGTTTGCTGCTCGCAATACCGAATGTAAAAAAATTGGAAAATTTTAAATCAGAATTGGCTTCCGGCATTTCCATTCTATTAATATTTTCAATTGCCATTAACCAATCCTTTCATTTTCGTGATGCTTTTTTTCGATGCCTCACAACATGCCAGAAAATGCTGGCATGTACCGTCGTTACCATGGCAACAACGATAAGCCATGTCAACAACACGTTCCCACCACGACCTCTCTTATGGCGCACGACACGCTATCCACGCCCTGCAATCGGGCAAAGCTCGCTTCCTGACAGGAAATCTGGACTCATCTTGGTCGCCTGGTTGGTCTGTTTATGTCGAAATCTATAACAGATCTATTCCGAGCGAGGTCGATTATGCGGCCATCCTTTTCTTCCCCACCTTGAACAATTATACAGCACACTTCACAGCTTTGTAAAAGAGAATCCAGAGGCCGGTATTCGACGATACTAGAGTATTTCGACGGCGATGCTGTGATCTGTCCAGCACTCCTCATCACACCTCACCAGCCGACGGCTGTCCCAGTGCTGCCAACACGATGAGAAGGATCACGGCTTTGCTGTCTGTAGCGCCTGCGCTCCTCCTCCAGGCCAACGCACAGCCGCTGCCATACAATCCAACCAGAGTCTTCCTCTCGCCCAAGAATTGCGACGTGGCTTATATACTACAACCTCCTAGCTCAACAAATGTCAATGGCGAACTTCTTTCCCTGAACATCTCGTCGACAATTCAAGCGTCGAACATCTCTCCAAATACGATTACCAGCACCCTACCATTTCTAGGCGCAAACAATGGCGCCAACACAATATCATACGTCCCAGGGATTTTGAGCTCCGGTTCAATCGCAGTATACGCTGGCTCCTGCAACTCCAGCTCGTCGTTGTGGGTTTACAACCCAGGAAACGCTTCGAATACGGCAACACAAGCCCAGGAAGCAGGAACATGGACGAAGATGGCCACATCCGAGTCGCCTGCTCTCGGAGCTGTTGATCTGCCGAATGCAAACTTCCTAGCATCGTCCTTTTACTTCTCGACCGTCGTGGATACTGACCATACGAATATGTCGATTTACGCCTTTGGCGGGATGTGCCCCACAAGCGCGAGCAAAAATGCCAGTATGTGGCAAAGCGCAGCTATATATTCGAATAAGATGCTCAAGTTCACGCCTTCCGAGTCCTTGAACGCATCATATGAGATCTCGTACAGTGCCAGTACAGGACTGAAACCTGTTGCAGAAGCAGGCTTCACTATCACGGGTCTTGTCCCGGCATATTCGAATTCCTCGACTGGCATGGTGACGCAAGCTCGGACATATGTGCTCATAGGAGGACATACGGAAACGGCGTTCATTGGCATGGATCAGGTGGCTCTATTCTCCTTGCCGCAGGAAAGTTGGACTTTCCAAGCGGTCAATTCCCGAACTATTGTAGGAGGGAGCGAATTGGCTGTTGTAAACTCAACAACATCGAAAATGCCAGATTCCCGCTCCGGCCATACTGCGCTTCTCAGCTCGGATGGTACGAAAATCATTGTTTTTGGTGGTTGGGTGGGAGATGTGCATACACCTGCTGAACCACAACTTGTGATCTTGGAACTGGGAAGCGGGTTCGGTGGTGTTGGAGACTGGGCTTGGGAGATGCCGACGGTTTCTGGGACTGGATTAGAGGAGGGAAAAGGAATATATGGACACGGTGCTGTGATGCTCCCAGGGGATGTGATGATGTTTGTTGGCGGATACGAGATCTCTTCGGCAATTGGTCAGAGGAAACGAGCAGATACCTCATTGCAGACCATATTCTTAAATACCACGTCAATGGCCTGGGTTGCAAACTACACAAATCCGGCATTTTCGAATCTAGCTGCTGCTGGCTCAAGCGGATCTACGTCCTCCACGGGAAGCGACAAGGCGAAGAAAGTCGGAATAGGTGCAGGCGTCGGAGTTGGTGTGGCAGCCATAATAGGCGCTATCATCATCTATTTATGGTATTCCAGAAAGCTGAATATAAGGCAAGTCGAAGCGAGAGAGCGCGATCTCCAGGCTTTGAGCCAGAATGCACATCGGGACATACGGGACTCCTTCTACGGCCCAAACAACGGCGAAATGGTACAGAGGGATGGGAGCCACAATCTGGGAAATAGAAGCATGAGTGCGCGATATGGAAATAGCAACGCTGCATACGGACCACTTGCGTATACTGGATATGATCATGAAGATGATACGAGTGTAAGCTATGTCGTCCCAACATCGAGGAATAACATGACAATACCGCGAAAGCCACCCAATCCACGTACTGCTCGTGGATTTTACCAGCCGACACCAACCTCCGTAAATCAGTATTCCAGCGTCGATTTGGGAACAAGCGACAGCAGGACAAATACAATGGGCACAGCTGGGACGATTCATCCCATCTACGAAGCCGACGAGGATAACGACGTCGCGGATTCAAATCTGCTAGACATGGGGCAGACAGTCGAGTATCCTTCCGCCTCATCCGAAGATCATTCAGACCCCTTTTCCGACCCTCCACACGCAAGAGGCAGGCTTCAGCCATACGCGCTGGAGCATCCAGGGAGCACCCACTTCGGTGACCACGACATACCCTCTCCCGACTCCCCCGACAAAGAGCGAGAGCACGAAACCAAAGAATGGGTGGCCGACTGGGCAGCCGCGGACGCGCTGCTGACAAGCAACTCACGCACTCAATCGCTAACGCAGACAGGACGGGTTATTCCTGGAAAGGAATCCCAGAGCAACTCTGGGTCTGGGCGCACCGAGAGCAATCTCAGCGAGCGAAGCGCCGTGACGGTGAGTCGCAGCGAGAACCCGGACACGCGGAGCAACTCTCTGACGGCCTTCTTCTCCGGCGGTGCGGGCTGGAACCTGTTTTCCTCGAGCGGCGGGCCCAGTTCGGGGAACGCGAGCCGACAGGCCGAGTTTGTGCAGGGCACGTATGTGGGTAATAGCGGCCGCGCAACGGCGGAGGGATACTACGCCAGCAGCTCCATCAGTCCAACGTCGGAGCACTCCGGCGGCACGCTCACGGTGCCACCGCGCAGTGCGGGCAGCGCGAGTAATAGCTCTGCGGGCCATAGCGGCGGGTCGGCGAGCTTCGTGACGGCGCAGACGTCGTCCAGCTTCCCGGCGCTGCGCGCGGAGGCGGAAACGCTGCTTCCGAGTCCCCGGGGGTGGGAGAGCGCCAGCCCCAGTAAGAGTAAGGGGTTGAAGCGCAAGCCTCATGGCTGGCTGGGGAGTCTGAAAAGGGTGTTTGGCCAGGAGGAGTGGGTGGGGAGTCCGGGGGTAGAGGGGGAGGGGCAGAGGGAAAGATATGTGGATAGTCCGAGTCCGACGAGGGTGGACTTTGGAGAGGGGAGATATAGGGATGGAGATGGAGAGGGGCGTGTAGAGGTGGAGCCGAGGCGGACGGCGAGCGCGGGTGCGGCGCTGTGGAGGAGGAAGCAGGGAAGGGGGGATTGGGAAGATAGTGCGGATGAATCCGGGGTGTTGCAGAGGAGCTATACGGCGGCGGGGCGAGCGGAGAGGATCCGGGTTGGAGTGGAGGAGGAGGAGTGGGATGTCGAGAAGGCGGTGAGGGGGCGGACGGTACAGGTTATGTTCACGGTGCCGAAGGAGAGACTGAGGGTTGTCAATCAGGATGTGGTGCGGGAGGAGGAGGAGGATGATGGTGATATTGGGATGCAGAGGGAGGAGAGTCGGAGTCCGGTGAGGGATCTTTTGGTTTGGAGGGAGGAGGCAGGGGTGGAGGAGCGGGACATTGGAACGGGGAAGGAGAGGGAGCGGAGCGGGACGGAGAGATCGCTTTCTCCAACGAAGAGTCTGAGGAGTTTGATGAGTGGGAGGGTGCAGGAGATTGTGAAGGAGTTGGAGAGGAGGGATAACGTGTGATGTGATGCGATGTGATTAATCTGCTTGGATTTCGAAAGCTTGCATATGGGAATGGATGGACTTGTGTATGAAGGGTCATATGGCGGGGTTGGCGGGGTTTGGCGTTGAACGGTGGATTGATCTTGATATGTTTATATTTGGTGGGCATGGATTTATGGAGCCGATTGGAAGTGGATTTTGGGTTTTGTTGGAAATGAGATTATGAGAACAGACTCAGAGAACATAGCTGTGGCATTAAGAGTTAAAGGTTTGGAAACGAGAGCGGGTTAGTATCCTATAATTAATTTACGAGATGCCTGCAAACACAAATTTCCACAATCAATATCGCTGCGAAAGGGTTGGGGTTGACCTGGTTTATCATAAATATCACCAGCTCGACAATTCGACAAATTTCAGACTTCAGAAAATAGGTGATTGATTGAATATTTTCCTTCTCCCGCTAACCAACCCAACAATCATTAAAATGCGGCCTAAAAATTTATCATTTAAAACAGTGAACTAAAACAATATATATATAGATTCCATGCTAAAATCTACAGATTCCTTTTTCCTCCACCATATTCTGGAGTCTCAGTCTCGGCAACATAGCGTTGCCTCCTCTACCCTCCTCCCAAGTCTATCTCCGTAGTCCCCCACCAGCTCAACCACCTACCTGAGGTTCGGTCCCCATCCGTAGCCATTCACGATCTGGCTCGGGCCAGGCCCTCCGACGCAAAAGGGGGTTGCGCGGTGTGCCATCCGTTGCGATAGCGGTGGTCGAACTGGCTCGAGGCGATGGGGGGGGAGACGGATCGAGTTTGCGGCGGGGGGAGGGATGGCGTTGGGGTTTGGGCCGGAGTAAGCCCGGTGGAAGTAGGTTAGATCTAGGGGGTGGGGATGGACGAAGGACTTCATTTTGGTTGGTGTGGAGGGATGTTGGGTTTTGGATGTGGATTTGCGTGGTGTGCTTGGAAGAGTTGTGGATGGGTGGCTGAGTGGGGAGGGCTGTGGATGGGGATATGGTGTGGAGGAGGGGGTTTGAAGGGAGAGTGTAAGGATCTATTTATGCTTTCTGGCATACAGGAGAGTGAATGTATCATGTGAATCCAGGATGTGATTGTGATGTAACAAGAGGGAGTTATTCTGAGGGCATTCCTACATCTATCATTCACATACTTTACACCTTCAGGGCAAATACATGCAGATGAGATGGGCTAGAATGAAAGCGGCATCTAAAAGAGGCATGACAGCTTATTCTCAGATGGATATAGAACACATGTTGGGGGCTGTGGTGACATAACGAAATCAAAATCGAGGGTTTGAATTGCTTAATAGGGCTGTATGTATGCTCGAAGACGCGGAGACATTGCAAAGGACTCTGGGTAGGCAACCTAGAAGCACTATTGCTAAAAACCGTCCCAAATCCAACCATTAATACCATTATTCACCTGCCGACAATCTTGAGGTCAGCAGTAGTTGCCATCGAATGAAATATGTCCAACATTCTCCTTTATTTATTCAAATTCTACAATTTAATGCCAGCTCTCCCCAGCAATCGCTCCAAGACAGAATGAGAAAAAGAAATCCTTACTACTAAGGACACCATCCATAGCTCCCCCCCCCAAAACGCGCGCCGGCTGCACCATATGGCACTCCTCTCTAGTTTACATAGTACCCATACTGCTGTATGGAACCTGTTCCCCTCCATATACGCTTCCGGACGGTGAATTCAGATAGCTTGAGTCATCTCCTGCGATGGCGCCTGCGACCGGGACGGCATTGGAATCGAGGTGAGCATGGTGGCTGCAGCATAGCCTGCTTGGAGGTTGTAGCCAGCGCCGTAGCGTCCTAGGCAATATCCTTCTTAGCCGGTGCCTCAGTAGGGCATGTTGGTGTTTGAGAATAATCCTGGAAGAGATTATCGTCATGCTGTTGAATTGGTTGGAGAGTGTTGATGATGTAGGAGTCGAGATCGTGTTGGCTTTGAGACTAAGAATAAGTATAGAATAGCGATGTAACTAAGAAAGAAGAAGTTGAGAGTAGAAGAGGGGGCACTATTTATAGGCTCCGTTCTGGTATATGGGGTCTGAGCATATGAATCGAAAATGGAACTTGAAGATGTGAATTGAACGCCGAAATCGAAATTCTGGATTATCATGCATTCGATGGATCCGATCTTGGAAACCCATTTCCTTTCTTTCGCAGGATGCCAATCAATTTTCATGAGCTGCAGGGATGAAGAGAAACTTCATGGACAGGCTAAACGTGATGTTCGAGAAGAAACTGGACAACTGAATGAGGGAGGAGAATCGAAGACGACACAGGAGAGAAAATCAGCTCTAGTGACAAGAAGAAAGAACTCCTTTGTATCAAGAAATGCTTGTTGATATCCTATGGCGAGACTAGGCTGCGCACTACCCACCCAGTACCCGGCTCACCTGCCCACTGGGTAGGCTCGTTGGGTGGGTAGGAACAGCACCCTACCCACCCAGTGGGGTCTTGGCAAAACCTAGTACCCACCCAATTACTC